>OLRF01000340.1_pt1 | contig 63969 bp, 99 predicted proteins | sample 1672061 | NCBI WGS metagenome assembly OLRF01 (sample SAMEA3136641, study PRJEB25190) | human gut metagenome | reverse complement strand
TCGAACCCGCGACCCTCAGCTTGGGAAGCTGTATTTTATCACACACACAAGACTGTATATCAAATATTTATACTACATACAAAAATCATTTGCATACAATTTACATAATAAAATTTGCATTCAGCCCTATTCAACAACGCCCTAACTCTACTCTTCAAATCCTCTGCTAAAAAACATTTCCTTAATATATTCCGCCTTCTCTTGAACATCTTGGCAGCTATTTCTATTCACAAGAATATAAGAGCTTACGTTTTCATATTCGATGTGTTCGAACTTTTTCCTTCCGAATAAGTTTAAAGCTATTTTTTTATATATTCTGAATCTTTGGTTGTTTGATCTGCTTTCCACTTTATCACTTTCCATATCCATACTTTCTGCTCCATTTACAGCAAAAGAAGCATTAGGATATTTTTCGATAATCATAGGAATTACTGAAGCACAGGTAATAAATATCCCCATTGCTCCCTTATAACCATGAGCCTTGATAATTCTATTATATTTATTATCTAATCTCCTATCTCTCGCAGCATAGAATTTTATTGCAAAAACATCTTCATAAGCTTCTGCTCGGATTATATATTTTAATCTCTGATATTCCTTTGTCCTATCAGTATAAAATTTATATATCAATGAAAAATCAAAAGCGTCCCCTTCTTTAGGAGACGCTTTCTGTATATATTTTAATTCAAATGGTTGGATTCTATCGAACATTTACATAATCATTTTTGCAGTGGTCGAAATAAAACAGCATGTTTCATTAACAATTTTTCCTCTACCAGCGATTTCACGTAAAGGAACATGCTTAACTTCGCTTCTTAAAGTCCACCCTAATCTATCGCCTTTAGTTTTTACTTGGCGATTTTTTGTAATAACTTTAACTTTCTTGTTTTCTATAACACTTCCCATACTCTTTGATACTATGATACTATAAGAACGAACGACATATTTTAAACATAACGCCATCTAACAACGCTATGAGCATTGTTAATAACATTACGGTTACAGCATAATTTTAGCATTATACTTCATAATACAATCTTTCGGCTACAAAGTAAAGCAGAAATAAGGATGTAACCAAAATATGAAACTGATTTCTTTGTAATTTAGACTGATTATAAATAATATTTATACCTTCTCTATCATTGTTTTAATAGATATTGGCATCCCACAATGCGGGCATAAGTCGTTCTTTGCCTGCTTGGCTATTTCTTCCGGTGAAGCAAATAGCTGCCACATAGGAACGTTTAGGGCGGTGGCTATCTTTTCGTAAGATACTATGTTTGCAGTACCATTTATTTGGGTAGATAATGTTACCCTACTTATTCCTAATTTATCAGCAAGTTCATTTATAGTAACACCTTGCTCTTTTAATATTTCCTTTATTCTATTCATGTCTCAATATCTTTAATACTGTACAAATATACATTAAAATTGAATTCGTAAAACGAAGTACTTACAAAATATTGTTAAGTGAAAGTATTTTATTTATCATTTTGTTTTGCAATGTAATATAAACTACTTACATTTGTTTCATCAAAGTTAAACAAAAAGCTATAAGATATGAAACACTACAATTTATCAGAGATAATGAAAAGGGCTCACAACTTCTACAAGACGGGCAAATACACCTGGTCTGAAAGCCTAAAAAAATCCTGGAAAATGGCGAAGTTCTCGGTACGTGTCAAAGAAGATATAGCTAATATCGTAGACTATAAGGCTGCTGACAACAAGGCATTCGCTGATAGATTGAGAGAAGAAGCAAAAAGATACAAGCCTGCCGGAAGAAGTTCTTATGATGATTTGTCAATCCCGGCATCTGCTTACTATACCAATAACAGCAAAGGGCGTTTCGGTTCTCATTACGTAGGTGATTAACTTAACTATTAATATCATGGAAGAAAACAAACAACTTGTAGGCGATATTTGCGCCTCTATCGAGGAACTTGGCAATGTGATAGCGAATAATGTAGCCGCATCACATAAGGACTATGAGAGGATGATTGCCGCTTTGGATAGTTCAATAACCGAAATGAAGAAAAGATTAGGAAATAATTGCCGCATAAACAGATAGTGTAAAATGCACGTTGAGGTTTCGACCAACGTTCACGTTATGATACCCCGCCAGTAATACGGCTGGCGGGTTCCTTGAATATCAATTATTCATTGTTCATAAGAGGGGCATATTTGCACCTATCTTTTAATAGAAAAACATAACTCTTAAACATAACTTTTGAGAATTATTGTTATATTTGCACTGCATTGGGTTGTACTTATGAAAATTAGAATTAATCAGATGATTAAGATATAGAAAGCTGTGTAGGTCACAACCCCCTGCATAGCTTTCGCCTTTTTATCTCCGTGTAAAGGAGCACGGAACGTTTCTCGGACGTGAAGACATTATTGTGAACAACATTCAGATTTTTAAGAATGAGGCTTTCGGTGAAGTTAGAGTAGCCGGAACAAGTGAAGAACCATTATTGGTTTATAAAGATGAAGAAGGAGAACGTTCTTTTAATGTTTATGAGTTGTTGGCTATAGCTTATAATTCAAAAAACGATAAATTCAGTGAAAAACTTATATTATTGCTTGACTATTTGTCTATTGAGAACAAATATTATTGGTTGTTACGTGATGCTGTAATTAGCGCAAATACAGCCTTGAAATTACAGAAAGTACGTTCTTACAAAAAAAATAAATGCCAAACTTATCTTATGAAAGATGAAAATACGGGATTTACAAAAATAGGGAAGTCTATACATCCTAAAAAAAGAGAACGTACGTTACAGTCTGAAAAACCGACAATCTCTTTATTCAAAGTGTGTGATAAGTTGGTGGAGAAAGAACTTCATGATTATTTTTCTATTAAGCATATACGCGGAGAATGGTATCATTTATCTGACGAAGATATAAAGTATATATTGTCTAAATATAACTTTAAATAGCAATTTGATATAAAGCAAGAAGTTGCCGACAACGGTCATATTATCTACCATAGAAAGATTACCGGGATTGGCAGACAAGGTATAATCAACCTAATTCTCAGCTGGTATAAATAAAGGGGCAGCGATTGTCTGCCACCCCTTTGGGTCTTAACCTCTGCGAACCTTAATTACAGTCCTACGGATTTTAACCCGTGTTGTGGTTTTGACCCTTACAGTAATTCTTGCCATAAGCGTTAATTATAATGTTAGACATTGGATAATCTCAGCCTTATCCGTCAGGCGGTCTCTTTTCTCATGTTATGGCAACAGATATAGAAACCGGGCGAGAATTGCTGTTTATTTGAAAATTTAATGACAGGCGAATAGCTCAAGCTTTCAACTCCAGTCTCCCCTATCATATTGAGAATTTCCGTTTGAATTATCCCTCTTCTTTGATAGGTTAATAACCTCTGTAACTATTTTTACACGATACCCGCCTTTACTTCCCTCGCTAACATTATATATTTTCTCCTTCATTTCATTTGCTTCCGCTTCTGTCAAATCACAGATTGTCTCATTTGTGACGACGGAAGATGTCTTTTCAGTTCCACTATATATAGTAGTCATAACCCGTATCTGAAAATTCCAACAATATTTAGCTTCATCTGTATCATCGTCTTTTGAGCACCCTGCAAGTAACAAGGATATTGCTATAAAAAATAAGATTTTCTTCATAATGTGTTTATTAGCTGTATAATCTTTATTCTGTAACTTTCCGTATCTTATTAACTGCGTCATATTCAGAAAAATCGATACTATATCCTTCTCCTAACTTAGATAATTCATATTTGTATTTTTCAACCAATCTTGGATAATTATATTTAAAATCCCCTGGTAGTTCAGACAGTTTGATTAATTCTTTAACATATGAATATTTGTATATTTCAAAAGCTTTGTCTTTATTACCAATTATTATTTGCTTGTGAGCTTCATCGAAACTATTAATAGTATTATTTTTAATTTTTCTCACATCATTAGTCATTCCCCATACTTTGAAGAATAAAACAATTTGCAATATTCCAAACACAATAATAATGATTGAAGTAACAAGTAAAATATTTTCCATAATGATATATTTTTTAATTATATGATTTTTATTGTTTTCTAATTTGGAGATAAATTTACTGACGCGTATTCTTGTTTGCACGTTTTTCCTCTTGTTTTTTCTCGTATTCTTTCGCTTCTTTCTTTTTTTTGGCTAATATTTTATAGCACTTATCAATAGATTTCGATTTAAATCTTATTTTATCTATTTCTAATTTTGTTTTATCAATCAATTGAATATTATTCCTTAAAAGAGCCTCATAATATTCTATAATTTCTAAGAAGCATGCAGCTTTTTCTTCTGTAAAGTTTAGATTTAAAGCCGCCACACAAGTCCTCATCGCCGGAAAGAAAGAATTTCCATTACCACCCATCCCATTACTATATCCTCTATAAAACATATCCTCGGCAATGGCATCCCTACTACTATTCGACATCATGGCTATTTTCTTATCAACATCAATCGTTTTATAAATTTGCCATGCAACTAAGAAACCAACTAATAGGGCTAAAGCCCCTACTATCACTCCCATATAATCAAAACCTAAATTACACTCTTCATAAGATATATATCGTGGATAGGTTCGGCATAAAGCGAATGTTGAAAATAAAAGAGAAATTACCAATATGCCGTAGATTATAATGCGTTCAAATTTACTCATACTATTCAGTTTTAATTTACACCAGTTCTGCCGTAGAAATCATTTAGCCCATTATCATTTACACAATAAAAATGTATATTGCTACATTCCCTAATTTTCGCAACGTCTATTCCCATATTAACTAATTGCCCATAAAACACAGATGAATCACTGATATTGAAAATGCTTATTAATGTATTCAGTTTCCCTTTCTCTATTGACTTGAAGAAATTTCTAAAATAAGAGTGATCCGTTTTCCCCATCCCAAATCCAAAAAATATTACATGAGTAGAGTTAGATAAATCAGATATAATTCCGCTATTGTATGAAGAATGAGCGGACTTTATCATGCACCTAAATTCTTCTTTTACATTAATATCATCAATCCCCACTATAATAGGTGCAATTCTTCCATCGTATGAAGAACAAGTTTCTCCGTGGATATATCTTATATCCAAATCTTTTATATTAAGATTCTGCTGCTCATTTAATGAGCAAGCTATATCGTTCAAATTAGTATAATTAAATGAATACACCCTACTATTTGATTGAACAGAAATCCACTTCAATAACTTAGATGATATGCTGCCAACATTATAAATGTATTTACCAAGATAATTTCTTTTATTATCGAAATATTTGTACTGTGACATAAACATGTTTAAGTCGCTAGATAATTTCTTATATTCAAGCTCAACATTTCGATTTTCTTCAATATCCTTATTTTCGTATGAAAGAGCGTAATCCCTTAGAAACAACTCAATATCAATCCACTTCGCTTCTTTATATTTCTCAATCATGGAATCAATCAATGTATTCGTAGATTCAGGATGTTGTGTATTTAGGTACATTTTATCTATAAATGCCTTATACGAAGTATTTAACCCTAAATCAAGGTCAAACCCATTACCTATTACCAATATTATGCTTGGGTTATTATTTGTATTTCCCATAACATTCATTGCTTTAGCTTCAAATACCCATCTTTATCTACTATTACTGTGAACTCCCGCAATTTTTCTGCATTATCCTTACTCCCTTCTATTAACATATTGCCTTTCCCACGTAGTAGCCATTCAGATGAGATTTCGGGAAAGGCTAACAGTATATTTAGAATTAGGTCAATTGACACACTTCTCTTCCCTATTAACTGATTATTCACCGTAGTTTGCTCCATATTTATTTTATTTGCAAACGCATTTTTCGATAACTTATAGCCATCTATTAATTCATTAATCCTTTGTAAAACAAGCGGTTTCATATTTAATTATTTAGAATATTTATAAATAAGTCATTTGACCTAAAATAATCCATGATACATTTTGCGTATTAGGTCATTTGACCTATATTTGCATCATCAAACGATAGATAATACCGTTTTGAGCAAACCATTTTAGAATAATTAGTAAAAGTATTTTAATGATATGGAGAAAACAAGTTTTGTGACAAAAAAAACGTTAACAGAAACGTTTCGGAGATTGCCCATAGGCGGTGAGATTACGGTAAAGACCCGTGACTTCAAGTTCAACACGGCAAAAACAGCCAAGTATAATTTGAGAAAGGAAGGCATAGAAATCAAACTTACGGAAAGAGGAATGATTGATGAGTATAAGGCGACAAGATTAAGCTAAGGAGGAATGATTATGAATGCGAATAAAATCTCAAAACAGATCACCGTATTTACAATAGGATTTATCGGGTTCTTCTTTCTTCTCGGAATTGTCGGTAAATCTGATTATAATCAGGAAGTCATATACAACATGACAGAAATGGCCTACAATGCTATCGTTGATTCTCTCGGTGAAGGTTGTAGCGATACTCAAATCGTAAAGACTTATTTAAGTAACAAAGAATATTACGACAGTCTAAGTTGGTAAGTTATGGGAAGGCATAAAAAGATAGGAAAGGTGGAACCCGTACAAAAAATATGGCTTTCCGCTAAGGAAACAATGGCATATTTGGGATGCAGTGATAAACTCTTGGAAAAACTAAGGAACAATGCCGAAATATCATTTTCTAAATATAACAACCGTACCATTTGGTATGATTTGAAAAGTATTGAAAGATTTATAGAAAGAAACCGTGTTGTGTAAAACAACTCTTCTTCCCTCTTATCTCAGCCAGGCAGAGTGTCGCCTCGGTTATTGTTCGTGAAAGTTTAGTATTTCCGGTCTGTGTATTCCGGTGGTGAAGGTCGCACGTTCGAATCGTGCAGAGGGAGCATTATACATAGTTCTTTGACGTATTGAATGTGAAATGAGGTTTAAGTATTTGATATTTAGACTTATTTCAATATAACCGAGGATTACGGATAGCGGAAACGCGGTGACTCCGTATAGGCTTGGTTATCGTGATTGTCTCTTTGCACCGAAATGTCCTACGGTAGAGAGTATGCGGTTTGGGCGTCCGTATCGCAAGAGACAAAGGTCATAAAGACAACATAAGCGTCCGATACAGTCTTAAATCGGTATAAAGTATGCGGTGGTAATGAAAGGCGGCCGTACACGCTTATTATATATAGCCAACGGTATGCGAGATGCAGGAAATCGGATTTCCCCGTTGGCGCAAATGAAAAACTATTAAATATGAGTGAATTGCATATTTCTCCGGAACGTCATAACAGGAACCTTGTTACCGGAAGATTCTTAAAAGGTTGTATTCCTCACAACAAGGGGAAATCAATGGTTTACCATTCCAAACGGTCACAAAAGAGAAGTCTTGCCGGCCTTGCCAAAGGCCGTGGGGCATGGCATAAGACCGGAGCCGGAATGAATAAAAAGAGCGTGGTTCTGATAAAAGACGGACGTCTGTGTGGCGTATTCCCTTCCATTCAGGCAGCAGGCAGCGCGTTAGGCGTCAGTCCGTCTTTGGTAGGCAGGGTATGTAGAAAGCTGCGTAATAACCACACGGCGAAAGGGTTTCAATGTTTTTTTGAAAGCGATAACAGTTGGTGTGATTTAATCAAATGAGTATGGATAGTAATAGACAAAATATCTTAACCAATTATATTTCCTACCTGTACACAACGGGTAGAACTTATGATACCATCGGCAAATACATCAAATATGTAACGGATTTTCTTGAAAGCGCTGAAGAAATCAATCGCCGTGGTTATCTGGCTTATAAGCGTGAAAATGCCAATATTGGGGCACGTTATCCATTGATGAGTGAATCCATTTGTGATTTATTATTCCACCTTAAAATCGGGTATAACCGTCGGGAAAAGAAAACAAAGACATTGGAAAGGCTTGATACCATTTCAGAAAAGAACAGGAAACTTTTGAATGATTTTATAGTATGGCTTACCGATAGCAATGATTACTCTTCGCATACTGTAGATATTTACCACACCTCTTTGAAACAATACTTTGAATATGCCAATGATATAAGTATGGAAAACTGCAAGAGGTTTATACGGACTTTGGAAGAGAAATCACTGTCCCCGCAAACCATCCGTTTGCGTATCACCGCTTTAGAAAAGTTTTCCAAATGGCTAAAAAAGCCGATAGAGCTTAAACGGCCTAAGATGAAGCGTAAGCTTGATGTGAACAATGTCCCGACAGAAGAGGAATACAACCGACTACTGGATTTCCTGAAAACGAAATCCAACAAGGATTATTACTTTTTTATCAAGGTATTGGGTACAACGGGCGCACGTCTGTCAGAATTCCAACAATTCACGTGGGAAGACATGGCAGCAGGTGAGGTTACGCTTCGCGGCAAAGGCAATAAATACCGTCGCTTTTTCTTTCAAAAACAGTTGAGACAGGAAGCGATGGCATACATGAAAGAGAATGGTAAAACGGGACTTCTCGCTGTTGGGAAATTCGGCCCGTTAACTCAACGAGGTTTTTCACAACATTTGAAAGCATGGGGTAAACATTGCGGTATCGATTCAAGGAAGATGCACGCGCATGCCTTACGGCATTTTTTCGCTAAAATGTTCCTGAAGAAAAATAAGGATGTCATTCAACTGGCCGACCTTCTCGGTCATGGTAGTGTAGACACAACAAGAATTTACTTACAAAAAAGCTATGATGAACAAAAAAGAGATTTTAATCAAAGCGTTACGTGGTAGTGTAGCGCAGCTCAATGAGCTGTCGACCATGACTGAAGGGATAGATGTTTATAATGCCACCGGGCATGTTGACACGGAGTTTCTCATAGAAGCGCTATCCTGCGTCAATACCTTCATGGATGCGAGCAATACGGTTGTTCAAAAAATATCTTCACTTTTAGCGCCGGACGCTCCAACGGACGAAAAGAAAAAACAGGCTGATGAAGGTAAGAAATGGAATGTGGAAGATATACTAAAACATTGTACTCTTGAGGACAGTGTTCTTAAACTTCCGAAAGTACAATTTAATAAAAAATCCTATGCTGAAGCCAAGAAGTGGATTGAGGAAGCCGGCGGTTCCTGGCAAAGTGGAAAAATACAGGGTTTTACATTCCCGTTCAATCCGGAGAGGGTGTTTTCAATCCTTAAAGAAGGGAAGCGATGCAATCTTCAGCAGGAATACCAGTTCTTTGAAACGCCACCTCAGCTGGCGGACTGGCTGGTCATGCTTGCCGGCGGAATACATGAGAATGATACGGTACTGGAGCCGAGTGCCGGCCGTGGCGCTCTCATTAAAGCCATTCATAGGGCTTGTCCTTCCGTAACAGTAGAATGCTATGAACTGATTCCGGAAAACAGAGAGTTTTTGCATTCGTTGGATAATGTGATAATACTTGATGAGGATTTCACGAAAGATAGCGTAGGAAGCTATACCAAGATTATCGCCAACCCGCCTTTCTCAGGCAATCAGGATATAGAGCATGTGAGGATTATGTATAAGCTTTTGGAAAAAGGTGGAACGCTCGCAGCCATTACCAGCTCTCATTGGAAAATTGCTTCGGAAAAGAAATGTGTTGATTTTCGCAACTGGTTGGAAGAGGTACATGGAGAAGTATTTGAAATCGGCGCCGGAGAATTCAAGGAAAGTGGGACATCTATAAGTACAATGGCGGTAGTGATAAGGAAATAGCGATACTCCCTTCCCGTCAAATTCGGGCACGCTGAAAAGCCAAACACGTATTGTTGCGTTGAAGGGAGCAAAAGCCCGTGAGGGTGAATAATTAAGATTCATTTTAATATAAACAGTCCCGTCCACGTGCTGGTCGGGAAACACTGCGACATGGCGGAATGGTAGACGTAATACACTCTATGATAGGAAGGTTAAACCTTAGATGTATGGAGCTTGACAACTCGTCCCGGTTCGAATCCGGGTGTCGCAACATCTTCATTACAGATGAAGTATTTGTTTAGTCGTAGCCGGGTGGTCTGTGAAGATAGCCCGGTTTTTATTTGAAACCCATTAATAACAATTATATGAAAACATTACAATTAAGTGAACAAAAAGCCCGTGAACTATATCGGAGCGGTTCAAAAGAACTAAAAACAGTATTGGAAGAATCCTTTGGAAAGGATTTCTTTTCACAAGACGTTACAGAAAGAGTGAAAACCTACCTTGATGCTTGTCACGAGTTGGGAAGGGAACCACTCGATGAGAAAAAGCTATTGGAGTTAGGCTTGACGGAACACGATATTGCTTACCAAAAGCTGGCTATCGTTACGGAAGCTCTAAATGAAGGTCAGAAACTTAATGTATGCGATGCTAACGTGAAACGCTGGTATCCGTGGTTCAAGCCTAATGGGTCTCCTTCCTCTTTCGCTTTCCTCGATTCGTATTGCGAGAGTGCGTTTGCGGCTGCGGGTAGCGGGTCTCGCCTTTGTTTGAAAAGCGAAAAGCTTTCCAATTATTGCGGGAAGCAATTCATTGATTTGTGGAAACAATTTATTCTATAACCCTATAAACTTACAATTATGACTTTAAATGTATATAAAAAGAACGCTTTAAAGGCTTGGAGAGAAGCGGACAATAAAGGAAAGCAGATGCTCGAAAATCTATACGGCAAAGAAATATTTGCCAATCAAAACGTAATGGATAGAATCAAAACGTTTGAAGACGCAATGGAAGAAACAGGAAGAAAAGATGTCCCTGATTTTTCAGATTTGCCCAAAGACATGCGCAAGCGTTTCATTGCGTTATATAAAATGGAAGTTATTACGGAAGCTCTAAATGAAGGCTGGAAAGCAGACTGGGATAACTCGGATGAGAACAAGTATTATCCCTATTTCATTATGTCTCCTTCCTCTTTCGCTTTCTACGCTTCGTATTTCGGTTATGCGTGTGCGGTTGCGGGTAGCTGGTCTCGCCTTTATTATAAAACACGCGAACTTGCGGAATATTCGGCAAAACAATTTATTGACATTTGGAAAGACATCCAGATAGGATAAGCATACAAAGGTTGTCTGCCCTTGTCTCCTTCCTCTTTCGCTTTCAACGATTCGAATTACGATAATGCGTATGCGAATGCAGGTAGCAGGTCTCACCTATGTTGTAAAACCTCAAAGGGCAGAAACCTCACCTCTTGGTGGAAAACAACAATTCAAACGGTGTTGGTAGGTTTAACCCGAAAACTCTTATTAGAAAACAAAGGCTATGAAACGCTTTGGGAATTTATATCATCGCATCTATGATATAGATAATCTTTATCTTGCTTATTCTAAAGCTAAAAAGGGCAAAGGAAAAACGTATGGAGTTATTCAGTTTGAGAAAGATTTGGATAACAACATACTTTCCTTGCACAAAGAATTGTCGGAAAGAAGCTATATCACTTCTCAATACACGACTTTCATTATACATGACCCAAAGGAGCGTGAGATATACAGGCTACCATTTCGTGACCGTGTTGTGCATCACGCTATAATGAACATCCTTGAAGATATATGGACACCGATTTTCATTTCACACACTTATTCCTGTATCAAAGGAAAAGGCATTCATGGAGTGGTTAAACATTTGAAGAAAGACCTGAAAGATGCTGATGGAACAAAATATTGTCTGAAAATGGATATTTGCAAATATTATCCGTCAATAGACCACTCCATACTAAAACGTATCATACGTAAGAAAATAAAAGACATAAAGGTGCTTGCTCTTCTGGATGGTATTATAGATTCAGCACCTGGTGTTCCTATCGGTAACTATCTTTCCCAATTCTTTGCGAATCTATATCTTTCTTATTTCGACCATTGGATTAAGGAAGAAAAGCGAATGCCATATTATTACAGATATGCCGATGACATGGTGATACTTTCCAGCAGCAAGAAAGAGTTACACAGTATTCTTCTTGAAATCAACTCATATCTTAATGAGAAACTGCACCTGCAATTAAAGGGCAACTATCAGATTTTTCCGGTAGATAGCAGGGGAATAGATTTCGTGGGATACGTATTTTTTCATACGCATACATTGATGCGGAAATCCATAAAGAAAAACTTTTGCCGTAAAGTATCTGCATTAAACAAAAAGAATATAACCCCGCATGATTACAAAATGGCAATCTGTTCATGGCTGGGTTGGGCGAAGCATTGTAATTCTAAGCACCTTATTAAAAAGATTATTAAGAATGAAAAGATTCAGTGAATTAGGAATTGAAATTGATGCAGACCGACATATATTTCCAGTTCCGCAGGTTTCAATAACCGATATTCTTAACTGTGAAATTGAAATACTTGATTTTGAATCGGGTGTAAAAACACAGCATGGTTCAGACAGATATGTAGTAAAAATAAAACATGAAGGTACGGAATGCAAGTTCTTTACAAACTCCACTCCTATTAAAGAAGCCCTAAGCAAGATTTCCAAAAAAGACTTTCCGTTCATTACAACTATCAGAGTGAAGAAGTTGGGAGTTGGGAACAGCAAGATGTACTATTTTACTTAACCAAATTCAGCCGCAGAAAAGGTCAGAGCTATTACCGTACTAAAAGCCGTGAGAGAAGCGAAGTGCGCACCGCTTCCCTTTAACCTTGTACGGGCGGTCTAAAAAAATTATTTATGGAAAATAAAGTGAAACAGTCTTCAAAGAATAAAGAGGAAAACCTCTTGAACGAAGATAGAAAAGCCTCTAATAAAAGGCTGAAACAATATTCCGCTCGTATTTCATTGGGATATACAGAAGAGAGCCTGGAAGAAGAAAGAAGAAACCTCTGCCTTAGTCAGGGATTATCAAGACGTTGTTAAATTTAAAATTTATTATATTATGCCAATCGTAAAAAAGAACGACGTTCTACCTGAACGTCCTGTTATTATTGTACTTTATGGAGTACCGGGAAGTGGAAAGACAAGTGTTGCTACAACAGCTGATACCCCCTTACTGATTGATTGTGACAGAGGCGCCGACCGAGCAGTGCAGCGTTGCGATACTATAATGGCTAAAAACTGGAAAGACATAGACAGCGAGCGTGAATCAATGAAAGACTATAAAACAATTGTGGTTGATACAGCCAAGTCTATGCTTGACGATTATTTGAGCCAGTATGCCATTGAAAATAACTATAAGTTAAAAACAAATTCTTTAAAACGCTTCGGACAGATGGGCGAAGATTTTAAAGAGTTCGTCAACTTCCTTCGTTCAAATGGTTCTGATATTATATTTATCTGCCATGATAAAGAAACAGCAGACGGTGATGTGATAAAGCACTCTCCGGATTGTACCGGACAATCTAAAGACCTTCTTGTTAGAATTGCAGACCAAGTGGGATATGTATTTATCCAAAATGGAAAACGCTGTATATCTTTTGCTCCGTTAGATAATTTTGTAGGGAAAAATGTTGCCGGGCTTGAAACTGTTACGATTCCAGATTATGGCACAGCCCAATTTGATACTTGCATGTCTGACATCGTTTCAAAAGTCAAAATATCTATTCAAGGAAAAGGAGAAGCACAAGTAAAAGCTAATGAGCAACTTGCGGCAATACGAGAGCAACTTGCGGCTGCAATGACTGACGAAGATATTATCGCATTAATGGAAGCGACCAAGACGCTACCTAAAATCATGCAATTACCGTTCTTCTCTGAAATGCAAAAAAATCTTGCTACAAAAGGATACGCATTCGACAAGGATAAAAAAATGTTCATTAAAGCATGAAACCACTTATAAGGGTAACACAACTGGAAGCATTTCGAAAATACATAGAGCAAAGCGATTACGCCAGTTATGAGATAACAGAGCAGTCTGTTATTGACAGTATAACTGGTGTTTTCACTGGAAATTTCTATACGAAAATCGGGAAGGCTTTCCATAAAATTATAGAAGAGGGTGCGCCGAAATGCGAAAAGGTTGACGCTGGGGAACGCACCTTTCTATATTACAGTAAAGAACAAAAAGAACCTGTACCTTGCGGAAGGTCATTTGATATAGAAGGCGATAAAGTTATTATGGATATTCCGCAATGCAAAACCGCACTTGCTTACCGAGGCGAATATCCGAATGCCTTCCATGAGATACGGTTATATAAGGATTTTGGAGATGCTATTATAACAGGATGTGCCGATATGATAGATGGTATAGAAATAAGAGATATTAAAACCAAATATTCTCATCCCACTGATGCCGATTACATAAATTCTTGCCAATGGAAATTTTATCTCCAATTATTCAATGCAGATATATTTCATTTTGATTTGTTCATATTTGAAGGATATGATAAAGAGAAGCATGGATATGATGTCAGAGGTATTCCGTTGAAACGTTATGAGCCTGCAATAACATGTTATCGCTACGATGGCATGGAGCAAGATAATTATAACCTGCTTTACTTATTTCTTGAATGGGTAGAGCACAGAGATTTAACCAAGTATTTACTTAAAGAAACAATAGAATAGCATTATGATTTTAACAGGAAGCATTTGTCTTAGTGACATTCCCCGTGAGCAAATGAAGAAAGTAGTCTGCAAAGACGGGAAAGAGAGAATTTATTTAAATGTGGCGGTTATCGAACGCAAGGAGCCTTCACAGTTTGGGCACACCCATTTTATTACGTGCGCCCCCAAACAGGAAGAACGCAAAGAGGGCACGCAATATATTTTTGGAGATTTCAAGGAATATAGGCCTGTTCAGAGCAGTCCAACGCCGGAACAAGTTGCGGAAGCTCCGGGATTATCCCCGCAAGATGATTTGCCATTCTAAAATATTATGCAATACGACCTATCCAACCCACTCCACAAAGAGCAGTTCAAAATACGATGTAACCATCTATTCTCAAAGGGTTGCATTGTGGAACTGACGGAAAAGAAGCCTAAAAGGACAACGCAGCAGAACAAATACCTGCACACCCTTTTAGGCTTCTTCGCTTGTGAGACGGGGAACACGCTGGAATACGTAAAACAGAACTATTACAAAAAGTTAGTAAATCCTGCAATATTCACCCGTAGGATTAATGATAAGTTTTTGGGAGAAATGGAAGTTTTACGTAGTTCCACTGATTTAGATACAGCGGAAATGACGACGAGCATTGAACGTTTTCGTAATTGGGCGAGTGCCGAATGCGGTGTCTATCTGCCAAGCCCTGATGAAGAGAGGTTATTGCAATTAATGGAGATTGAAATAGACAGAAACAAAACTTTTATTTAAAATAGAAAATTATGAACACATGGCTTAAAGTGAAACTCATTACAGGGAAACAGCAGGAAATGAGATTAATAGAAAACAAGAAAGAGGAATAATCTATGAGCGAACAGAAAAACAACTTCGACAAGAAAGTGCAGATGCACTTGGCTTGCTCAAAAAATGAACTGAGAAAAGAAATGCAATGCGTCTATTTCAAAGATGGATTTGCATACGCAAGTGATGGCATTATTCTCGTTAAAAACAGAATATCCGAAATATCAGGATTGGAAAAACACGAGGTAGAAGCACTTAACGGGAAATTCCTTCATGCCGACTTATACAAGGATATGTTGAAATACGACAATATTATGATTGCGGAAGATGGGATCGAATGCAGTAAAGGTGATGATAAGGTATTCTTCTACTTTTCTAAATTTGATAAATTTCCAGATGCAGAAAAAGTATTGCAGAATGCGCTTAATATGAAGTCTGTACCATTGCCGCAGTTTAGCTTTGATATGAAACTTATTCAACGGCTTAATAAGGCTCTTTATGAAAGCGACAAGTGTACCGCTATGTTCAAAGGTACTAACAAACCTATTGTATTTTACAGCATGATAGAAAATATAAGTAGCGTAGGATTATTCATGCCTTGTTATACTGATGAGGGAGATGAATGATTATATCCCTAATAGTTATAATTATTAACCAAACGCCCTCTGCCCACGCAGAAGTCCCGTGAAAGGTTCGGGTTAAGTGAAATCAGCTAACAGTTAACTATCCCGGTGTGGCTTGACCGCCTATCCGGGAGCAATTTGTTAACCTGCCTGCCCGGTCTGTGAAGATATGGCGGGCAAACGGGGAATATGGTAGCGTTGAACGTATTGGACGGTTATTCTTTTTGATTGCCAATTAGTATTAGTTATTCATGAGTTTATTATCATCTGCCATCCAGCAAAACAACGTGCTCTGTTCGATTCGGAGCTCCCCACTAAATATAACTTATCATGAAACTTACAATAACCAAATCCGAACTTGCAATCATTCATAAGCTTGTGATAGACCGTAAACACGACATCCACAATATCGGCGGTGACGACAAACAGTATGAGGCTCTTAGCAAGCTGAACAAGAAGATTGCAAGGCAGGCAAAGAAATCCTACAAAACATGAAGCCTTACGTAATAACCTCTGCGGTTCTTATTACCTATGATGGAAAGAAGATACCGTTAGAGCGTATAAGAAGTGAGATAATAACCCGACCTATCCAGTTGACTAAGGAGAGGATACTTGATGCTTTCTCCACGATGAGGGATAAACCGGTGGATGTGGAACTTAAAATAAAGTATATATGAGACATTTAGAAGATAATCTCCAAAAATCTATAATTAAATATTGGGACTTGAAATATCCTAAATGGAAGAAACGGCTTGCTTGTGTTCCCAACGGAGGAAAGCGCAACGCCATTGAAGCCGCAAAATTCAAGCAAATGGGCGTTCGGGCTGGATTCCCCGATTTAATTCTCCTTATCCCCAACAAGTTCTATCCATTTTGTGGAATAGAATTGAAGATAAAGACTGGCAGGCAATCTGAACATCAGAAAGAATATCAGAAGGAGTTTGAAAGTATTGGCGCTAAATATGTCGTTGTCCGGTCACTTGATGAGTTTATAAAAGTTGTAAACGATTATTTGAAAGATGTATGACAATGGCAAAAGATAGCTTTATAATATATAAGTCTTTCTACAAACCTATATCAAGATTATCAGACAAACAGCTTGGACGATTATTCCGTGCAATTTTCAAGTATCAACTTGGCGAGGAGGTTACGGTAGAGGAGGACATTGAAATGGCATTTGGTTTCTTCATCAATCAATTTGAGATAGACGAAACTAAATATCATGGCATTGTCGAGAGAAACCGGAACAACGGGCGTAAAGGTGGTGCTCCGATTGGGAATAGCAACGCAAAATCGAAACAACCCAAACAACCCAGTGGGTTAAATTCAACCCAAACAACCCAAAACAAGCCTAATGAAAATGATAATGAAAATGATATAGAGAAAGAATCTCCTAACGGAGATAAGAAAGCGATTCCCAAAAACAAGGAAGTTGATTTGTCTTTTGTTGATGAGGGTTTTAAAGATGCATTTAGGGAATGGCTTGGATATAAGCGCGAGCGAAGGGAAAGCTATAAATCTGACAAGTCGCTAAAAATGTGCTATAATCATCTATTAGAGTTAAGTGACAACAATCCCCAAAAAGCAAGATGTATTGTTGAGCAATCAATTGCAAACAACTATTCCGGATTATTTGAACTAAAAAATTATGGAAAGAATCGGAAACCTGATACTGAACCAGACAAAAGCTCCGCCGGTATCAAATCAATTGTCTTCGGCAAACAAAGCTAATCAGAAACAATGGAGCAAGGAACAGGCTGATATGTACTGGCGCAACCAACTTGTAATTTCTATGAAATCCATTTCACCGACCTTTACAATTGATGACAGCAACCGCCAACTGTTGAAAGCTCTTTATCAATGGATATGGGGAATGCCTGGAATACTTGATTTAGATAAGGGACTGTTATTACACGGTTCTATCGGGGTAGGCAAATCCACTTTACTGAAAGGGTTACAGAATTATGCGGCGAAAATTGCCCGCTATTGTATTGGTGGTGCGGATGCCGGATTGACCTTTCAATTTACCAGCGCTGCCGAGATTGCCTTACAGTTTGCCGAGAAGGGAATTGCCGGGTTAAACCAATACACAGACAGGTCATGTATGCACAATCTTGCCATTGACGAAGTAGGTAGGGAGCCAATGGATGCCAAGCACTTCGGTACAGGCATCAATGCCATTCAGACCGTTTTGCAACTGCGCTATGAGCAGAGATATTGTTTCTACACCCACATGACTACCAATCTTGACCCGAACACGGAGTTTTCCGGGCGGTATGGGGATTATATTGCCGACCGGGTTAAGGAGATGTTCAATGTGGTTAAAATTGAAGGTAAAAGCCGAAGATAGATGGCAAAGAAAAAAGAACCCCTCTCCCCCGTCCACTGCCGCCAATGCTCATACGCCAAAGACTTTATCGGAAACTCATGCCTCTGTAAAGCTAAAGGTCATAGGGTATGCGCATGTGACAGGTACGGAAGGATATGTGAGAATTTTAAGAAAAAACAATAACGACTTATGGACACAGAACTTGAAAGGAGAATCGAATTATTGGAGCAGCAGCGTGATAATGCGATGCGCATACACTGCCCGTTGGTGGCAAAGAAGTTTCAGCGCATGATTGACGAGCTTGCCAAAGAGAGCAGAAACAAGAGTATGGATAAGGCAGAATACGCAAAGCAATGACTACCGATACAGCAACCAAGATAATCAGCAAGTATGAGAGCCTTGTGGTACTCTGCACTTACAACATTCTCTTCACGAACGACATCTGTTGCGGGCAGGTTATCGAGAGCCTGCATGCGATGAAACGCACGCCTTATTACAGACAGGCATTCAAACGGTATTTGAATGATGCCGACAAGGCAAGAAAGGAATATGAGCGTACTGTAAACAGCGTTATCGGTTCAGATCGGAGCGAGTTCTTCGCCGACTGCAACGACAAGTACACGGAAGAAGTGAACAAGCACGTGGATATGTTGTACTGGCAGTTCAAACAGGTTCTTGACGATAACGGCATATTCCATTCCGCAGAGATTGCAAGGTTCGAACTTACAAGGACATTGTGTGATTACTCCTGTATTCAGTTCGACGAAAGGATTAAAGAACTTCGGAAGAAAGATGCACGGTTTAACGGGTTTACGTTGGAATACCTGAAGCTTTCCAATGTGGCAAGGATGATGAACCTTGCTTCCGACAGTTTGAAAATCGGGAAAACAGTCAATATGAACACAGAACGATGCACATCCGCATTTGATGTGCTGGTAAGAAAACTGTCGGATGCCGATAATATTGCCAATGCGATAAAAGTTTAGTGAAATGAAACTGATTTATAACCTTATAACTCTCCTCATGGACTGGCTTTCGGTAGAGGTTGGAAAGGATGAGGAGTGGTTCTGAGTAATACCCCAATCAAATTTATGAATGTATTATCGCTTTTTGATGGAATGAGTTGTGCTCAAATAGCATTACGGCAGCTTAAAATCATTCCGGACATATATTATGCTTCCGAGATAGATAAGTATGCCATTGCTCAGACGCAATTAAACTTTCCCAACACGATACAGCTTGGAAGTGTCACTGATATTGATGTGTCAAAATTGGAGCCTATAGACCTTCTTATGGGTGGTAGTCCTTGCCAGTCTTTCAGTTTTGCCGGGAAGCGAAACGGGATGTCTACTAAAGACCATGAGGAAATCTATACTCTTGACCGCTATCTTGAATTAAAGTCGGAAGGATTTCAATTTGAAGGACAGAGTTATTTATTTTGGGAATATATGCGCATTCTTGTTGACATCCGTAAATACAATCCCGATGTATTGTTTTTATTGGAAAACGTGGAAATGGGTAATAAATGGGAACGTGTATTGAGCGAGGCCATAGGCATATATGGTGTACATATAAACTCTGCATTGGTTTCCGCACAAAACAGAAAGCGCATTTATTGGACGAATATAAGAACAAGACGTGAGGGATTGTTCGGTGAGCTACATTCGGATATACCACAACCGGAAGATAAAGGTCTTGTATTAAAAGATATATTAGAAGATGAAGTTGATGAAAAATATTACGTCTCTTCAAAATATATGTCTGATTTTATACAAGACGAATGGAGATTAAAGAAAAAATACACTCAAATCAATGGAACAAAAGCTCTGCCACAGATGGCACGACAATATCAAAGTTGGTGTGGTGACTATATCAAAACAGAAATGGATACGAATTTGATGATACAGCGCCCTCGCGGTAATAACAAAGGTGGTATATTCACGGAAAAGACACCGACATTATCGGCGAATTCATGGGAGCATAACAATTTACTATGCAATCGGCAAATAAGAAATGTTAAGTCTGCCGGAGAAAAAGCCAATGCCTTTTTATCAACCTCGTACAAGGGCTCTCAAGCAAACGGCATGACGCTTACAAAACATCACTCCCGCATACGCCGCCTCACCCCGACCGAATGCGCACGGCTCCAAACCGTACCTGATTGGTATAAATGGGAATGTTCCGATACAAGACAGTATATAATGCTTGGTAATGGCTGGACGGTAGATGTAATTGTGCATATATTGTCTTTTATGAAAAAATAAAGTAAGAGCTATGAGCATTCTCAAACAAAAACATCATGGTGTAAGATGTGTATATCTGAGGATAATAGGAAACGGAATAAGAGAAAGAAACAATGAATATCGGAATATTGGCAGTGGACAGTAATTATCCTAATCTTGCTTTGATGAAGATAAGCAACTATCATAAGGGAATTGGGGACAATGTAGAATGGTATAACCCATTTAATCACTATGATAAGCTATATATGGCTAAAGTTTTCAGCTTCACCGATGATTATCGGCAATGGATAACTAACGCTGATATTATAGAGAAAGGCGGTACCGGATATGACATCAGCAAGACATTACCAACAGAGATTGACAGGATGCAGCCTGACTATTCACTTTATCCGCAGATAGATTCTAAGACGGCATACGGTTTCCTTACCCGTGGATGCCCTAATCGCTGCAAGTGGTGTGTGGTTCCCAAGAAAGAAGGAAATATTGCATCATACATGGATATTGAAGAGATAGCCATTGACGGTAGAAAGAATATCATCCTCATGGATAACAATGTTCTTGCATCCGATTATGGGCTTGAACAAATAGAGAAGATTGTCAAACTGAAACTCCGTGTAGATTTCAATCAGGGATTGGACGCAAGACTGGTAACGGATGATATTGCCAAATTACTCGCAAAGGCGAAATGGATAAAGCGCATCCGGTTCGGTTGTGATACGCCGGGACAGATTGCTGAATGTGAGCGTGCTACATCTTTGATTGATAAATATGGGTACAAAGGTGAATATTTCTTTTATTGTATCTTGCTTCATGACTTTAAAGAATCGTTTGAACGTATCAATCACTGGCGAAATAGAGGGCGTAGATTCTTGCCTCACGCACAACCGTATAGAAACTTAAACGATCCACATCAAATCATCCCTCAATGGCAAAAAGACTTAGCAGGATGGGCTGACAAGAAATGGATCTTCCGGGCTTGCGAGTTTAAAGACTTCATGCCGAGGAAGGGATTTAGATGTGCCGAATATTTTAATTGAATAATTCAATGAAAACAGTCAAACTTTCCAATTTAAAAGTCGGCGACCTTTTTATCCATAAAGGCACGATGTATGAGGTTATCGCAAAGAACAAATGGACTTCCCAATGTGGGTGTCTCAATGATAAATATTGCTTCGGGGGCTGGTGTAAATACTTGTATTGTGATTTTAGTAATTATACGAAAGTGGAAATTTAATATTAGCACATTGATTATGAAACGAAGAATAAGAAAAAAGATGCAGAAATACCAGCATCGGTATAAGCTGCACCAATACTTGAGGTATGCCCGCCAATGGTGTTGCACTTTGGCTTATAAAGGGTATATATACACGTTGTTGGATGATGGTAGAATTGTAAAGGAGAATTAATATGATACAAAGTATTGGCGCATTTAAGTACTGGCTACGGTTGCATAGGATACCGCTTAGCAAGTTTGGTACAGGGACTAAAAGTAATCCGATAAAGGTTAAATCAAAAAGAAAGTGATATGAAACAGACATTAGAAGAAGCCGCTAACGACTATCTCCAAAAGATATTGGAAGCAAGCGATTTTGAGATAAACTTTGAAGAAGATAATTATGATGCTGGCGCCCGCGATGCAGTACTTGATGTTACAGAACGGGCTTTCAAAGCTGGTGCCGAATGGCAGTCAAAGCAATCTCCGTGGATAAGTGTGGAGGAACGGTTGCCGGAAGTAAACAAAGAAGTTATTGTGATTTTCAATTATCATGGTACTATAATAATTAACACGACAGTATATTTAGGTGAAGATGATTGGCGTTTTGGTTGCAGTAAAATCTTAGGATGGATGCCCATACCAACCTTCGACCAAATCCTCGAGGCGAACAAAGATGTGTTACAACGAATGAAAGAGAAAGGAACTTTATGAAAACGAAAAGAAGAACAGCATACTTCGGGACTGATGGTTGTCCCGGACATTATTTTAAAGCTATTTCCGGAGAATTTTCTCCTCAAGAGGAAGAAGAACTTAGCAAGATAGATGAAGACTTTCAGTTATTCGGTTTTTCTGGCTTTAATTTTTTCTATTACAAGGGGTATGGGTGCCTTTCTTTCACTGCAAGTCCGGATGATAATCGTTCCGGAAGTAAGACCGTGTTTTTTGTTGAGGACGCCTGTTTAAAAACGGAAGTATTAGAGGCTTTGGAAGAATCTCCGTTTGTGAAAAAACAATTCCAGAAGTTAGCCGATATGTATGGTGTGGAATTACCTAAAATATAACAGCCTTTGGGCGGCTTTGTAAAACCCTATTAGTTATGAAAAAGTATATTGGAACAAAAGAAGTTGAAGCAATGCCTATGACACTGGGTGAGTTTATCAACAAAAGCGGTCGAAATCCGTATGAGAATGACGAAAAGATGCACGGTAACGATGAAAAAGGTTATCTTGTGAAGTACAAGGACGGTTACGAAAGCTGGTCGCCTGCCGAACCGTTTGAGGAAGCGTATAAATGCGCTGATACGTTCCTTGACCGTTTGATAATTGAAGATAAAGAACTCATGGAACGGTTTGAGAAATGCGCTGTATTCGTGGATTCAGAAAAGTTCCGTGAGGTGGTTAAGGAGGATTATCCTGCTTTCTTGCTCTATCTTCAAAGAGAAGCTATGGGAAGCTACCTTGGAACATTGCACAATCGCATTGAATATGCTAATGGCGCAAAGAAAGAATGTAACACACGTTATAACTTCGGCGAAGCCATCCATGCGTTAAAGTTCGGTCTTTCCATTCGCAGAGCAGGATGGAACGGCAAAGGTTTGATGGTATTCAAGCAAGTGCCAGCCCATATCGAAAGTGACATCATTCCTAAGATGCAATCGCTCCCTCAATCGGCAAAAGACCTTATTCTGAAAGGAAAGGGATTCATTGACTACACAAGCCAGTGTCTTATCTACAACGAGAATACTGGTCGTGCTGATTCATGGGTTCCGTCTGTCAGTGACGTGTTCGCAGAAGACTGGGAGATAGTTATCTAACCATAGGGGCTTCGTGCCCCTATAAGTAATACATCAAAAATAAAAAGAAATGAATTTAAAACAAGTATTATCAATCGAACAGATGAATCACTTGCAGGAGCTTGACCTGGATAAGAGCGATGCAAGTATGCACTGGCAGTTTTTGCCTACCGCCGATTCTATTATCAATGGAACAGATGAAATAGAGGAAGAGCCTTGCCTTTTTGTAAGTCAGCCGAATATGAAGCATGAATATCCAGCTTTCACCTTACAAGATATTCTCGACAGGCTTCCATGCTTCATTGATACGTATGTGTTGACCCTGCAAAAGCTTGCAGGCACATATACGTGTCTATATATGGAACCTTATTCACGCTCTATATTGATTTTAAAAGAAGACAAAGAGCTTATTGATGCAGCCTACGAGATGCTGTGTTGGTGTATTGAAAACGGATATATTGGAAAGGAGAAGTAATTATGGGATTTACGACACCGTGCTTTATAAGAAAGAATACTACAGAGCTTCAAGAAAAACTAAAAAATATTGGTTATCGCTCTCTTGATAATGACAATGATAAAAGAGATGGTCTTGTTGCTGATAGAAATGGTTTTATGTATTCTATTTTTGAGAAAAACGTTCTTGGTAGTACATATAACTGTGGAACCAACGAAGAACTTTTCTTGGCTATCGCTGCATTAAGAGATGATACAAGTGCTAACCAATATTGGATATTCGACCAAGATTTTCCACCCCATTATAAAAAAGGGGATTTTACGATAGGGTATTTTAATAGATGCTCATGCTACTGTCATGTAGCTACCGTAAACGAACTTATTGAACACTTTAAAGAAAAAAAATGAAAGCACATGTAATGAAACTTGAAAACAATTGTGTGATTGTTGACGAGGAATATTTTAATAGTTTGAAAGAAAAGTCCGAACTGAATGAGGTAAGGATAAAGGAACTTTCCGAAGAGATGTTTTTGAAATACATCAAAGAGAGTGGAATAAGGGTGTATTATGAAGTGAATGGTGTGCCGTATCTTTTCCATCATGATTTACTGAATGAGATAAATTATGACGAGAGGGGCTATCCAATATCCATATCGGAAAGGGTGAAATATACTATTGCAGACGATATAACCGAGTTCTTGAATAACAAGTTTAAAGGATTGAAAGACGAGGCTTTGAATTATGCAATGAGTGAGTTTAATAAGCAGCAATATGGTTTGAAGGCTACTGTAAAAATATGGAAATGGTTTGCTTTGATTGCTTCCATCATGGCTGCTGTTTTATTAATTGTAATATTTATAAAACCATGACCGAAGAACTTGTAACATTAGAAACGGCGGAAATGTTGAAAGAAAAAGGCTTTGATATTCCAGTAGAATCTATTTCTAAATTCTGCTGTAATCTTCTTCAAAAATTTGGTGTACGTGTTAACCATGATGACCCTATTTTCTTTTATGATGACCGCCCGCCCCAATCCCTCGCCCAGAAGTGGCTACGTGAAACCAGGAAGCTACACGTTGAAGTATCCTATATGCATGGGGATTATTGGATATACGATATACTAACAATACCGAACCATGATTTAGTGGGATTATCCGACAGGCCTTTAGTGCATTATAAAAGCTATGAGGAAGCACTGGAAGCCGGGATTTTTGAAGCATTAAAACTTGTATAACCATGAATAGAAACGAATACCGGGAACGTTGCAAACATTACAGCCCGTACAGTGGGCAGTGCTATAAGAAGTCTTTCATATCAGGAATAGCAAACAATGTACATGTGAACATGAGATGTGACGGGAAATGCCCCCGCATGAGGAATTATGATAAGAGAAACGGAGCATTAACAGATAAACAATAATGGATTATGGAAACTGAAAAACTGATAATTAACGCCATCCTCTTTACGGTCAATACTTTTTCAGTATGCTTCATCTGCATTATGGTAAGCAGATGGCACAGGCGCATGGAAGATAAGCTAAACGAGGTTAAGGAATACACTCGCCGCGTGTCAAGACGGGAAGATTTAGTTTATATGAATCAACTCTACTGGTTGAAGGATAGGCTGATTGAAGAAGAAAGGTATGAGGAAGCTGATAGAATCAACAAGTGCATTGAAGCCGAGTTTAATGATTATTTAAAAAACAACACCAATAAGGATTGATTATGAAGCGTGAAATAAAATTCAGGGCGAAAGCGATAAACAATGAGTTTTTTCAAGGAGAATGGGTGGATGGTTATTATACAAAAGTATTATGGAGTGGCAATCTCGTCGACGTAATTACTGACGGAGCGCATGAGATACCAATTCAGATAGAGACGTTGGGGCAGTTCACTGGGTTACACGACAAGAATAAAACGAGAATATATGAGGGCGATATTGTCCGTATGAGTTATGTTGCTGAAATTTATACCGATGATGACTGCTATGAAGAAGAAGGCAAATATGTTGGAGTTGCCACGATAACTGCGAACAAAGGTGTCTGTCTTAATCCTTGTATAAAAAATGAGCTTGACAAAATCAAGTATAAACCGTTGTCCGCTTATAGGAGTGAGGTGATAGGCAACATTTACGATAACCCGGACTTGATAAAGCAATAAATCTATGAGAGATTTTTACGAATTAATAAACCAATATCCATGGACGACTATTATTATTGCCGTTTTCTTCTATGAAATACTTGATTTAATAATGTCGCATTTGAAACGTAAATAGCTATGAATAAGTTAGAACACATCGCCACAATTGATTACTGTTACTGGCGGTTGGGAAAGTTAAGTGAAACTCTTTCTAAGCCTAAATCAGTTATGGAGCAGTTAATTGATAAAGCCTGCGGTTATAATGAAGTAGAAGAAGTGAAAAAGAAAGCTATACCCCTTTTGGAACAGATTGTTGAAAGCAAAAAGGCTATCGGTGCGGATTATTCAGGCGATAGTAAGTTCCTTGATAAATTGAAAAGTTACGCAAAAGAAATAAGCCATGAGCAAACTTTATAAACTCACCCTATTCGGGAAGCCAGTCCTAATCGGTTGGTTCTCCCATGCAGACAAATGGTATCACAAATTTGGAATAATCAATTAAATACAATGGAAGAGAATAACATATTAGACCAAGACCTCTACGCTGAATCCATCAGGGCTGCATTAGAGGTTGACTTTTTAAATAACAGGGAAGAAGTCAGGATGTACGCCACATCTCTATATAATGCGATGATGTGGGCGAAAAATCATACGGTTAAAGTAAAATAGAAAGAGGAGAACCAAGCGCACGACCACTCAATCCTCCCTCACACGATTATGATGCAAATATACTATTTACTTTTAAAATAATCGTGCTATGACAAAAGAATTTTCAGCAATATCGGAACTTAAATCCATCAGAGAGCAAAAACAAGACTTTCGGAACGGGAACAAGAACTTTCAGTACCTATATTATGTGATTTAAGATTAATACAAGACATTTATGTGTGGTTCAAGGAGATTCTCTCTGAAATGAACTGCGCACCTAATATCGAAAGCGTCACGCAAAGAAAGAAATTCCTATTTATTGTTTTATTCTTGTTTGCCCCAAGTGTATTGGCGGGCAGCCGGTTGCCAAGTGGTATCAGGGTGGAACTGGCAAAAGTATTTCCGGATGTATCGCCTTGTGTAATTTCAAACAATATAGCTGATGTTTCATTTATCTATCAGCAATACAAGGAATTTAGGCAGGATATTGACTATCTTTACACCGAAATCGTAAATCGGTTAAAATTCAAAGGGCTAATCAATCAACAAGCCGGAGTTTAGTGCTCCGGCTTAATTTCATCTAAACATGCTTTAATTGCATAAAATAGTTTGGATGTGAATTGATAATCAACAGAAAGACTATTTCCTTCATAATAATACCTCCATTTTGTAAAATGGTCTTTGTTTGCTGATAACGATTCATAAAAAAATAATCTGTCATATTCAGTACATTGTCTTATTATATCCTGCTTTTGTGTGCTCAATTCATTAAATAAATCGTTTAAATAATGCCCATGAGCAACTTTATTCTCTGATGCAAGTAGGGCTTTTAATCCTATTTCACAGGCGAAAGATTGCAGAATAACACATCCAATATAAAAGCTCGCAATTGATGAGCCTGTAACTCCTCTTTCATGCCTTTCTATAATATCACAATATACATAAAAAGCATCTTGGACATTTTTAAATGATATGGTTGTTTGTAGTTCTTTCATTTCGTACCATTTTTTTCTTTCGTTCTAACTCTCCCTTCCTAATAATACAGATAGCATTCTCGTAAGGTGATTCCGTCTTTTGCCAGTAGTTCAGAAGTGACTGCCGAGCTATTCCTAATTCTCGGCTTGTATAGTTGTCATACATAGCCGATGGCGAACCGAAATACCTATGCAATCCGGTAGCCTTAATTTCTAAGTGTATTACTCCTTTTGCTTCCATGATACAAAAATACTTATTTATTAGTATATATCATAAATAATGCTCTATTTTATGATTTATTAGCGCACGAATAGTATTTTATATTATAAATTATACTATCTTTGCGTCGTCAGAAATGAAGTCATAACAATTAAAACATATAAGATATGAAAGCAACAGACCTTTTCAATTATAAAAAAGAAGATTTTGAGACTGTTGAATCATTCTCAAAGAGGGTATATGAGACAGCAAAGAGATATAGAAGTTCTTTACACTTTACACCGCAAGAAAGCTATCATGTGTTGACTATACTCGCCAAGTATTACAATGAAAGTGTATCTGATATTCTTTCTGCGATAAGAGATATTGAATTTAGATGTGCTTCAAAGAAATATAGAATACAGTGGGTTAAGTGTTTAGCTGACCATTACTTAGTGATAGATAAAAGATAAGTTTAACCAGCAGAGCGCAAGCTCTGCGCAATATGGAAGATTATGTTTTGCCCTATTTTAGAACATCAAATTCAGCAACACAAGAAAGACATTGAGAGAGCAAGAATACTTGGACGTAGTGGTTTTTGTTACTTTGAAGTAAAAGATAAATCTGGAAAAGATTTTATATCTAATATAATGAAAATGGACTGCGGTGAGTATCATCGTAAGAAAAGAGCATTAAGTAGCAGCAAAGTATATAAGACTGTTAACGGATATTGGGGCACATCATATAATGATGTTAAAGAGCAATATGACACAGATGTAGAGTTGGACTGCCCTATAATAACTAATATTGATTGTTTTTAAGTTTAATCCGGTAGCCTTCGAGCTACCACAATATACACGATTATGAACGAAGAGTTTCTAAAATCAGCATACCAATCTCTCAAACGTCAATTTGATGACATTAGCAAAGATAGTTGGATATGGGCTGATTTCTTTGAAGATGAAAAAGTGGGATTTGATTACTTCAAAAAACAAATTGAACAGGACGAAGATTTCGCCTCCCTGCAAGACGAGATATATTACTTGGGCGAGGATTTAGATGAGCTGGCGTATGATATAGCTTATGAAATTGCTTCAAAGTTGAGAGAAAATGATTTTTTTCATCAATGCGGACAATGTATGTTAGAGAACTTATAGAATTGAATGATTATGGATAGAGGTAAAGAAATAGAATTGGCTGCCAATTCTATCATAGATGATTTGAATGGCTTAGAGGGATTTGATAGAACCGACATGATAAACATGTTTGGTTCTGGTGTTACTTGGGGTGATGAACACCCCATAAAAATTGAAGGGTGTGATTTCTGTAAGCAGCTTCGAGGTATTAATCATAAATCTGATGAGTGCTATTTAACTTATGATGGTAAAACTCTATATGTAGATGTTGATATACCGTTATCATGGGGCGGTGCAACTGGATATTATGGTTTTGATATTAACTTTTGCCCGATGTGTGGCAGAAAACTGAATGAAGTAGAAAATAATGAAAATAAATAGCTTATGACTCAAATTAACGACGAAAGAGGTTGCAGCGTATCAAAAACACAACGATATAACCCTTGCCAAAACAGCAAGCGGTATTACCCAATGGACAGCCCGTTCAAGGCGTTCTAAACGTTCCATTGGATAACCCGAAAAAGGCGGCAATAGTCCATGTAAAGGACATTGTCCGCCAATTCAAGCAGTTCGTCTATGTAATCCCTTTTTCGCATCACGTTCAAGTTTTCTACGTTGTTTACGATTTATGCCGTTTGCTGCGGCGAGACTATTCAGTGTCTCCTTCTGTTCGGGAGAAAGCATGTTATATACTTCTTCCCGTGATTTGCCTGATAAGATGGCTTGGAATATTTTCTTAACTTCCATTTGGTACATAAAAATCAGTGTTCGAACTTGGATACCGCCCGGACACAAAAAAGGCGGTAAAACCATGTTGGAATTACCGCCTTAAATTTTCAACAAGAAACTGCTAAATTTTAATTAAATCACATCCTAATACATCTGAAATTTTAGCAATTGTACTCAATGTGAAATTATGAGTTCCACATAACCATTTACTTACCTCCGATTTCCGTTTTCCCATACGTTTGGCAAGTTCTGTTTGAGACATGCCTTTCTCTTTCAAAATAGCATCAATCTTGTCAGATAATGCAAACGACATATCTACCTGTTTCCTTACGTCATTGGGAATATCCGAGATACAACTTTTAAATAATTCGTTTGCGTTCATGATACAATATATGAAGATATTTTTTCTTCTATTAGTTTTTTAGGTAACCTCTTATTTATCCCCAGCAGCTCTTTAAGTTTTGACGCCATTAGGCTCGGGGTGATAATTCCGCAATCAACAAGCATATCTGTAATGAATAGAATTCCGGAAACCATAACACCATCATTGATAGCGCAACACCGCAGTTTCCCATCACCAGTAAGTAACCGGTAATTATTCTGCTTTGCATAATACCATACTGAACAATCCGTAACAGATACATTATTGCTCATTTTTCCATACATACTTATAATTTCATATGATTCGGTATCATTGAATTCCTTTACGTTCAGTAACCCTCTACCAATCAGTTCCATGACACACGCCTTTTGGCTTTCATCAACAATTTCAGATATGACATAATCTACTGTATGAAAATCTATAGGTAATTTGAAAGCTTCTTCCAAGAGCCCTACCGACAATAGGTCTATAAATATATTTGTATCGTTTACTACTATATCCATTATATCAGATTTAATCTGTTATGAACATCGGAAATACTAGTATCCAACAATGAAGCGCATTTTGATTCCGTAATAATTTCATTGGAAAGAAGTTTGAACACCAAGCGCTCATATCGCTTGCAATGTTCCTCATGAAAAACACTTCTCTCAACTTCATCCTTGAACATTTTAGAGGAATTCTTATGTCTATAAAAATAAGTGTATCTGTTTTCTGATATGATTCCTAATTGCCTTGCCTTAACCATCATAGCTTCTACCGATATGCCATACTGACGCTGTAAGTCCTTCAGTTCAACCAGTGAAATATCTTTTCTTATCTTTCCTATTTTTTGAATAAAGACATCTGACGGCAAGAGTACTTCATTGGCAAAAACATTACAAAGCCTTTCTTCATTCATTCCTTCAGGAATATTCATTACTTTATGCCCCGTTTCATGAAACAATGACATTCTTTTCCTTTCCGCCGTAAAGTTCTTGTTCAGTACAATCACAAACACATCTCCACAAGTGAAGCTGTCCCCGTCAAATTTCGGAGAAGCGTCAACTTCTATAATTTTGACACCGGCACTTTCAAGAATCTCTATTGGGTTTGAAATGGGAGATTTGCCAAGATTGAAATCCTGTCTAAATCTTGATGCTATAGTCAACACATCGCTTTCGCTTTTTATGGATACATCAAAGTAGTTCTTTGAAAACACAGAGGTTTCTCCGCTCATCTTCTCTGCTTCAAGATATTTCTCTAAACGAATCGAAGCATAACTATTTATAGAATCTTTCTCTTTTTTACCTAAAGAAGCCCGTTTACGATATTTGATGCTATCAATATCAATATTGATAGTAACAGGCTTAAAAAAGTCATCAACGCAAACACCCAATACGGAAGAAAGTTTTATAATGACCCTGCTGGAAGGGAATATTTCCCCTCTTTCATATTTAGCCAATGCGTTAGCCGAAACCATGCCATCCATAGCCTTGCTTAGCTTCATTAAAGACATGCCTTTTATTTTTCGGGCAATCTTTAAGCGTCTTGAAAATATCTCTTTCATCTCGACTTTGTTTTTGAGTTTACAAAACTACAAATTTAATTTGACTTTGTAAACCAAAAGCCAATATTTAACACAAATACGGTAATTCCAACAAGTCAAAGAACGATTACGAGGAAGATGCTACAGCATATCCTCTACCTTGTGCTTACAGCAGTCGCACTCACACAGCAACGGGTGAGCATACTCCCACATATTTTCCACTATATCATCACCGATATACTGGATTTCCTCTCCATACGGAGTTATGTCAAGCGCCTGACAGATATGGGTAGCCAGATGGCCGCACTCATGACGCCAGGACTTCTCAAACTCCTTTGCAGAAGAAGTTATGGCTATAACCATCACCGTTTTCCTATCCCGAAAATTGGAATATGTCACACCTGTATTCAGCTTGCCGGAACTCATATTGTCATAGGCTGTACGAAGCATTTCCCCGTCACATCCGATGGAATACATATTGTCGATTATCTCGTCAAGATAGTATGAATCAACGGCATAATAAACATATACATTCCAATTATATCTCTCAATGATAAACCGTTGCCGTATCATAGGTTATAGCATTTCATCCCATTCTATAGGCTCACCGGCTCTAATCATCTTGGCATACCACATACTCATCGCCATTCCGTCGGGAGCATCGGGGTCGTCAACCATATCTTTAATATATAGAGCAAGATGCTGCTCATCAGGCACGGATGATTTTAGCAAATCCGCTTTCCCTTGATTCGCCCAATACACGTAATTGTATAATACGTTATTCTCCAGCTTCACTCCATATTTCAGAAGCAACTCGTCCACCTTTTCTTTCGGTATAGGTTCTATACGCTCTTTCTTTCCGGTTGCAGGATTGGTTTTCTTCATCAAAGAAACAGCAAAGTCGCATAGTTTTTTATTGAAATTCCACCCGAAATGAGCTAAAAAGTCTTCCAGCTCTGGTGGTCTTTTGTCTCTTATATCCAACGGTTCTCTGTATCTCATGACATATCAATATTATAGGGGAGTTGCAAATGCCACTCCCCAAGGTTACACTTAACGATAACGTGAATAACGTCCGGTTCCACGAACTCCACGTCTTTGTCCCATGCCGCTGCCTCCACGGCCATAGCCACCGCGTTCACCCATGCTTTCCTCGTCATAATAACGGTCGTCATCATAATAACGGTCATCATCCCGGCGTTCGCCAATACCCTCGCCTTCGGAAAGCTCCTCTATGCACTGCATGAGCTTGCCACCGTAGCGAAGCATCTTTTCCGCATAGTCGGACATCTTCTCGACCTTGCTTTCGGAAATTTCAATCATCATCATACTATTGTTTTTTAGAATTGTTACTACCAGATGCCTTTTCAGAAGACTTGAAGAAATCAGCCATCATTGCCTTCAGTTCACTCAATTCCTGCCTAAGGGCTTTATTCTCCGCATCCTGCCGTTGACGCTCGGCAAACTCCGGATTAAGGGTCTGGAGCATCTTGTCACAAGATTCCAAGACTGAACGGTGATGATCAACGCTGCCCAATATTTCCGATGAACGGTTTCTCATAGCAGTAACTTCCGCATTCATGGATTCCCTTGAACCGGATATTACCATATTCCCACCTCCGGGAAAGTTTGCATCAGCAATGTCTGACATTGCCGGTATCTTCTGGAAAGTGACAGTCTGCTCCCCGACCTTGATTGTTATGTCAACCACCATTCTCGGAGGTTGCCCATAGGGAAGAGGTTGTTGCATAAACTCCGGCACAGGATTGGAAACACCTGAAACTGACCCAACTTCAATATATGGAGTACCGTCCTTATGAAGGACAAAGAACTCGCTGTTTACTCGTAGATTCTGAAAAGGCATAATTAATTAACTCTTTAAAGGGACGGGATTTACCCCGTCCGTTGTTTTTTAAACCACTCCGGTCATAATCTGCAACGTGTTGGTCGCACGGTCAAACCAGAACTCATACACACCGATACCGGGAATGTCTGCCGCAGTCAACGCTTCACCGTTATACTTGGTGACCGCCTGCGTAGCTCCATTACTCTCAAACAGGACAGGGAGCGTGCCGGTTGTTCCGGTAGGTATCGCTTGGGCAATGTCAACGTATATCGTACCTCTGTACCATGCATTCACAAAGGCATGGTTGGGAAAGGAAAACACCACATTAGCAGTATTAACCGTCACACCCGAGGTTGATATAGCCGCAGAACCCCTGCGGTTAACGAATTGAAAAGGATATACTGCCATAATAGCCTCCCTTCTCAATTAACCCCAGAAACCATTACCGGCAGCATAAGGATTGAAACCGCCATACAAGCCGTATTGGTACGCTACACAGTTAGGAACCGCCGCAATAGGACTGTAAGGCACAGTCACGGTTTCCGGCTGCTTGCATTCAATCTTCGCCAATCTTGCGGACAAATCCGTAAGGGCGGCATTTGCCGGAGCAACGGCGGAAGCAATCATCTGGCCGAATTGAGCGGTCTGATGCTCCTGAGACAATTGTCCTGCAAGAGCGGAATTACGTGCACGCTCTGCGTCAAGCTTGTTTTGCATTTCACGCATTTCAAGCTGGCAGAACTTGTCATTGATCATTTGAGTTTGCGCGTCAATCTTGGCGGAAATCACATTTGCATTTCTTGTTGCATTCTCGGTAATGTCGTTCGTTTGCTGAATAGTTCGCAATTGACCTTCATAACCTTGGGTAGTCACAAGGTTTTTCACGTCACAGCAGCATGATGCGATCTGTTGCGCAATCTGACAGTTGCCGGATTGGATAGCATTAATAATCTGCATCGAGCTCTGCCCTACTTGATTTCCTACCTGTTGAATCTGTGACATTACACCGTTGATAGCCTGCTGAACCTGGCCGATTGAACAGTTCAGATTTGTAGCCAGATTACTGATGGCCTGGCCGTTTCCTTGAATGGCACTCATAAGTAATTCTCTTCCTGCATCGTTGTTAATCAGATTGGGGATTCCTGCTGCTCCATTGCCACCGCCAAAGCCGCCATTTCCCCATCCGTTGTTACCCCAACCCATGAGGAAAAACAGGAAAATTACCCAAATGAACCAGCTTCCCTCACCGCCAAAACCGCTGTTATTGCGTCCGTTCATGGCTACAAGCAAATTAGGGTCGATGCCCTTCTGTTGAAGAAGCGGAGCAAGCATTGCCATCATTCCACCGCCTCCATTGTTTCCGCTCTCAGGAAACACATAAGTCTTTGTTTCGCTCATAATATATACAATTAGTTCCGGTCAATATCAACCGCATCACAAAAGTACTAAAGCCCTGTATTTTATTAGATTTAATACTTCACTTCCATCGGAAGTATGTTTCATTTTGTTCGGAAGTAAAGGTCTTGAATTGTTTTTGTATATTTTGGGAAAATTTACCGTATATATGTTTTTGTTCTTTGATAATTATAATAATTTTGCAACAAGATTTAAGCGCCAACCGTACGGTTATATACCAAAGGGGTAACGAAACATACCGTTATCCCTTTATATATTCCGCTTTCTTGTGTGGTTGATGATAAAAGAAATGCTTCTTATACTGAGACCGACACGTTCCTTTACCTTGCCATATAGGTATTCCTTTGATATGTAGCGACCTGCATTTCCGAGTTTGCCAAGCTCTTCCTGATAAATATCGTGTACTAAATTGTCACGCAAAATTGAAGACATTCTTCGATTATTTACAATTTTACCCATAAGATTCTAATTTTAATTATTATATTTGCCGTGCCAACAAGAATCCATATAAATTAATCAGCACAGAGAATGTTCACAAAGGCATTATGCCCCATTTACATGCTCTGTGCTGCTATGTATGGATGATTCTTGTTGGCGCTTGAATCTTATGTAAATGGGGCTTTCTTTCCACTCTAAGCCCCGAAAGAGCGCCAGCTTAAGCCGACTTCTACATCGTTAATTTCTTTCTTACCATACGAATATATTATAACTTATTCCTGCGCCTACATACATGCCACCCGGATAACCATACCCGGCTTGTAACCCTAATCCCCAACGCTTCTTCTTCGGTTTGATAGCGACCGGATGATAGATGTCGTTCGTCACAGTCTGATAGACCGTCCTCGGATATACAGTCATACTATCCAACCGAGGGTCTACATATCCGCTCACCACCGCACGATACAGACTATCTTCATACACAACCCGTTTGCGATGAAGCAAGCTATCACCTATCCGTATAGTATCATTCGGCAATATCTGCCAAAAGACGGCTATCGGTGCAGAGATAAGAACCGTATCAAGTTTGACAACTGTCTGTATCTTCGTCTTGGCTGGAAGTAGTTCGAGCGGACGGAACCAAGCCGCCACACAAGCGATTACCAGCAATACAACTAATATCCAAGGTAACTTTCTCATATCTTTTTCCAATTATCCTTTAACCAAGTAATTTCATCTTCGGTAAAGCTGCGGTCGGCGATGATGATTTTGCCGTGGCAGCCGGACCATAATTCAGTAATTAAATTTTGGTTAGACCTATATAAACCCGCTCCAATCATAAGCATACTACTATCTTTATTGTTACCATATCTAATATTTTGATTATTATATTTAGTTTTGGTTTGATAACTTATAGAATTATTTTTATTGGGCATTATAATACTTTCTGCACCAAAAGAATAAACGCGTAAACTATTGGGCGTTCCTGTATTATCATCTTTCTCAAATACAAAAGCATTACCCATAATATTTCCTATAGTTCTTTTAGAAATAAATGCATAAGAACCTTTATTCTCAAACCACGTCCTATCCGCCATCACCGTGTAATCCGTTAATATAGGGAAACCGTAGCAGACGGCGTACATCTTGCCGTCGTAGCAGAGCTGGTTGGGGTAGTCAGGGAGTTGGGTGATAGTAATATCGCAATCTCCAATAAAGTCAATAAACCCAATACCGTAAATATCTGAATCTGGAAATTTTGTAGAATCTATTTCATAGAGACCATCCTGTGTTATCTTGATAAGACTATTTACACTTGCATAATTCCCAATATAAAGGGATTGATTAGTTATCCCCTTTATATCTAATTTATAAATATTGCGATTGTTAAGAAAAGTATTACTAATAAATACAGCATTTGATGTACCAACCTTAGTAATATGCAATATATTAGGAGTGATATCTACATCTGCTCTATTGTATGTTTTCCAAGCGGTAAAGTCCTCTTGATACACTCCCATTCCGCTGTTCAGCTTCCCCTTACCGCCGTACAGATAGGCGTGGTTACCGTTGCCGCTAAGGTCTTTTAGGATTGATGTAGGGAGTTGCTCAATAGTAGCTTCTTCTGTTACTGTTTGAGGATTACAATAAAAACCAAAATTCTTTTGATTTCTAACGCTGGCAGGTAAATGATAGATACCACTTTTATCAATAGCAATAGTACCTACTGTACCGTCTTCTTTGTTGTATCTATATGTTATAACAGCATTACCTGTATATTTAATATCGAATCCAGCAGTAAAACTAGTAAAACCTCTAAAAGCTATGACATATTTTAACTCTGTACCAGCGGGAATAACTATTTTCTTTTGAGTAGAAGTAATACTTGTATTATCAATCCTCCAATAAGTAAAATCTTCCGCATAGGCCTCTATCACATCATAGTTAGTCATACCTTGCTTCGCAGGGTCATAGATAGCCTTGATAGATTCTTTTAAACCTTTCGGCCATATAAGACCACCGTCCGAAGCAGAGGGGAAACCGACAGACGGGATGCCGATAGTAGGAATACCGATTGTCGGGATGGTGATGTTGGGGATAGTGATTGGGTTCATAGGCTATCCCTCTTTAATCATTTTGGCTTCCAATACTTCGGTAGCACTCTTGATTGTGATGTTTATGCCATTTGCTATCCCTACGATACGGAAAATCGTATTGGACGCACCGTTATATTGGGATGCGTTGGGATAAAGAGGAACAGGCTCCAAATCATCGATTCCCGCAAAGGCGGTAACTAACCCGCCCTTATTCTTTATCTGTATGGTAACGGGATTACCGTCGCTGACAAATGTTGCGTAATACGCGTTCCCGTTTTCGTTCTTTTCAAATGATAAAATTTCTGCTGCCATGATGTTTACTTTTTAGAGTTTCAATACTTGGTTCCTGTTGCCTTCCCTTCGGTGGCTGACGTGTACCCATGAGAAGTTTTCCTCATCAATGACCTGGTCGAAGGAAAGCTTCAATTCTTGTATAAGATTGAACAGTCTTTTGTTCTCTTTCGGGGTATTCGGAGTACCGACAATATCAGCAGCACATCCATTCATGTGGTCGCTTGTTTTAGAGCCGCCTACCGCCTTATTCAAAGCAGGACAACGGTATCCGCTTGTTACTGTGATAGGCTTGCCGTAAGCCTCTCTTAACGGGTCGAGAACATTGTCAACCAACGCTTGTGCATTGGGGAGCAGTTCTTTCGGCAGTCTGTTATCTATAGCTTTCTTATCAGCCGTTTCGCTTTTAATCAGTTCTGCAATTGTAAAGTATCTCATATTATTTCTCCTTTCTAAAGTATTTGTCATAAACCACACGAGCCACCCAACCGACAACCGCACCAACACCGAATGACACAACAGTAGTCAAGTTTACCCAAAACGGAGTGTAGTGCATGTAAAGCATAACTCCCACTATGATAGCGATAACAATCGCTGCGATAATCAATTTCTTTTTCATTTTGTTACTCCTTATCTTTAGTTATTATTTCACTCATATCTTCTTTCTCAACATCGAGTACTTTTTTACCGAATAGGCCTAATGCTTTTAGTAAGTTGAAATTATATCCTTTGGGCTTTAGAATGTTACTTATAATAGAGCAGAACTCTATAAAGCAGACAAACAGGCATGAATACACATCAATATTCCACTTGCTTCCGGAAGCGATGTTTATCATCACCACCATACATACAAAAGCGAAGTAAGTCACCATCTTACCCATAGTCCTGCGGATAGCACTGGAAAAGCGCACTTCTTCGCCCATCAACAGGCTTTTCCTCACTCCAAATGCCAAGTCACACACTACGACTGAAAATGTCACTATCAGCCACGGTATCATGTGTTCCAATGACTGCATAATAAAGCTACTCGCTATTACCGAAAATCCCCCAGGTATGCTTTGGGTAATAATGTTATTCTGCATCTTATCGTTACTTTTACAATTATCCGTATCTTTGTGCCGTTCACAGCGGTATGTAATTACCGCTATTCCCGTTTTGCTCGTGAGAGTAGGACGGGATTTTTATATTTTGCCGTAATAGTGAAACCACGCTCCCCACTTCCGTTCTTTCAGATAGTTCGGATTGCCCTGGTTCAGTTTGGCTTCCATCTCAAATGCGCTCGCACGGTAAGCGTTGGCGTTCACTTTGCCGTCACCTATCCTGCTATCTGTGAACAAGTGATACACGAAGCTCACAAACCATTCAGCCAAATACAGTATGTAATAGAATAGCGGGATAAGGAGCAACCACCACGCACTGCCATAGAATGACAATAATGCGGACGGGATAGCCGCTATCTCCATACACTCAAAGAACTGTTTCTGATGTGTACGCTCATGGCGTATGGTCGTTTCGGACAACTCTTTCAGCTTCGTAAGGATGAAGCCGAAGAGCATGATTGTATGATAGCTTCCAAAGAGGATTAGTTTGGCTAATTTGCTGTTGTAATAGATTGTTTTCATAATTTGTTAAGCTGTTATATACATTACACGAATAGTATTTAAATAGTAATATGTCATAATATTGAAGTCCTCATTGGGCGATAATACCTTTTCAATAACAGGGATATTTATCAATGTACTATCTTCTTCTTTATATGATTCCCATATAAACATTGTTGATGCCTCTTTTAAACGCCAATAATTATCGGCAGAACCGCTACTGTATGTTTTTACTATAATTCCACCTGGCGGAACGACAATTGTTTCTAACACCTCTTCGTATCCATCAACAAAACCATAAAATTCAACAGTCTTGTTATTGCTACTGCTGTTAATTAAAACACTTATGCAGTCTTCTTTTTTTACGGATATATTATTAGTTATCCCGCCAAGAATTTCAGTACTACCCACAAACAGCCCAGCTCCAGCCGAACCAACTCTAAGATTACTATTTTCGTTACTCATAATTGTTGTTTTAATCGGTTACACAATATGCTGTATTGGCATCCTTAGAGCCAAGAGCCTCGTATTCGGCGGCGGTTTTCTTGGTGATGGTGGTGAGGTTGTCGGAAGTGATAATATCCCTAATAATGAAATAGCCATCAAAACTTGAAGTATTTTGCAAGCTTATAAAATAGGCTTTACAATAACAACGGGAGCTATCGATGAAAGTAAGCGTAAAAGCTAATTCGTATGATGTTTTATCTACATTTCTCCAAGTTCCTATACTTCCTAATCTAAATCTATTCGGCGAAGAACCGTTTGTAGATACAAATTGATATTCAGTATCATTATCGACAATATTATCCACAATATTTATGAATGTATCTTTACTGCCAAAAATAGAGCCAATAAGCTCTCGAAGTTTTGCGCTACTCGTATCTGAATTACTAATTTCTAATATAGTAGAATCACTAATATTTATGTATTTAATAGCTTTACTTTCGTCCACATACTTCTTCGTAGCGGGATGATAATCCTGCGTAGGCGTATATTCCGTCTCATTGTCTTTAGTGAGCACATCTGACTTTTCGGGAACTTCCACCCAATTTTTATTCTTACGACCGTAGGCGTTACTGTTAGAGGGGGCTTCGGTCATGAGTGGTGTAGACATTTCATTATAGGATGCAACACCATCAATCACTTGGATTATCATTTGCGAAGTGACATTTACACTCCAAGAAATCAAGCCAAGTATCAGGTTATTGTCATTAACATAAGTCGCATTTACTACCGAGAATGTTTGTTGCACCACGGCATTAGGGTCATCATCGGTTTTCGCTATGACAACGCAATCTTCATCTTTTACTTTTTTTATTATATCTATTAAATTCTGCTTTCCACCAAACGCATTAAATATCTCATCAGACGTTGATTGAGTTGTCAAACCCATTATAGGAACGATTACCACGTTCCCCGAACCGCCGCCCGCTATCTTCCCTTGATTAACCCAGTCTCCGTTTACCCATGCGTAGTAATCGTAAGGAGCTTCAGTACCTACGGCCATGAACCCGTCAATGGTTGAACCGTCGGGAACGGCGGATTTCAAGGCTTCAAGGGTGGCGTATTCTCCGGCAATACGGAAAGGAGCACCGGGATTACCACGAGGAATGGCAAAGTTTATTTTGTACTTCGGATTGCCGTCACTGTCCACTCCATCCTCTGATATGGTAGCCGTTGCCGTTGACCCGGCTTCAAGCGTGGATATTGTACCTATTGAAAACTGCGGTGTCTTGCCCGTAAAACCGATAGCACCGGACATATCGACAAGGAACTCAAAGTCACCATCAGCCTTGACATACAATTTTGCATTGTCGGGGTCTTCAACATCACCCGTATTCACCAATACAAAATCACCTTCTGTAATATCCGGATTGCTCTTATCGGCTTCCATGTTAGCAACTGAAGCATATACCTTCTTGATAGAGAAAGCATCACCTTTGGTGTAGATGTCTGTCTTGTCGTATGCTTGGGCGGTCTTGTTCCATTTGTAGACATAGTGGTCTTGTCCGATATAGGTAGGATGTTCCGCGGTGTCGTTGGCATTGGCCGCTGCGGTATCAGCAAGTACCGCCTTTTCATTGGCATTAGATGCAGCGGTATTGGCGGATTGAGTAGCCGCTTCCGCTCCTTCTTTAGCTGCGTTGACATCGGACGCAGCTTGTGCCGCCAGTTCTGCTTTCTCATTGGCGGTATTTGCGGCTGTCTGTGCTGCGTTGGCGTTCTCTTCTGCTTTAGTAGCGGCTGCATTTGCCTTATCAGCGGCTTCCAAGGCGGGAGCAGCTAACAATTCAAGTGGGGCACGTACAATAATGTCCTCGCCATCTTTCTCTTGATATGCGGGCAGAGATGTGATACCGTCCAAACTTTCCGCTTCCGGCACATCGCCAACACCTTGTGAACCTTTTTTTAGTTCATCTTCTATTTCTCGTAAATCCTGTTCAGTCCAAGCCATAATTATTATTGTTTATCGGTTACTTCTTCCGGTTGATTGGCGATAGCACGATTTAGCGCGTCAATAAAGAAAGGTTTGCAGAAAGTATTTGCATACTCCTGTATCAAAGTCAATTCCTCATCGGTATATTCTGTTTCTTCACCGGAATTATATATCTTCATAGCAAGTGCATGTGATGCGATACCGTTACCGTTACGGTATAGTACATTAGCAAAATCTTCCCGGCAATCCTTGTTTTCACAATGTTTACGGGCTACATCTGTCGCAATCAGCATCTTTTCAAAGCTTATCTTTTTCATAATCTATAATCGTTATTCGGTTATGTTTACAGTCCATGTTGAATAGTTCATCTTATGGAATATTGCTAAACGATATTGGTTTTTGAATGCCCAACGGGTAGTGCTGCTACCGTTTAAAGTTCTTAGGGTTTCTCCGTTTTTGGTATTAATCCATGCATCTCCATTCGTGTTTTGAACGAATATAGTGCTGCCCATTTGCCCAAATCTTCCTTCACTGGAAGACGGTAAATAAAAATCATAAGTACCGCCGCCTTGATTCATACACCAAGAGCAATTATATGTTCCACCGGCAGAAATGGTATTTGAGTTTAAAATCAATGGGCAAAAACCATTTAAAACAAGTGCGGAATTATTTAAAATAGCAGGAGCTTCATCTAAATATATTCCAATTCCGCCATATGAATTTCCACTATGTATTTTTAATCCGCAAAAATCAGACGTGTAACCTTTAAGGCTGATTGTCGTATATTTTTCTGCATCCAAAATACTTTCCTTTTGCAATCCAAGTCTTGCTGATATTTGCGGATTAATTCTTTGATACGAAATACCTTCATTGCCTAATACCATGCGCATGGCATTATATCCGCTGCTTATGACAATGTTACCGTCTGATATGCTAAAGTCTCCAATAAAACCCTCATCAGCATTTATCTTTCCCGAAAAATCTCCGTTTTCAGCAACCATATTTTTAGCTATCATGGTGCCATCCGTATTAATAAATACGTTACCATTAGCAGAGACAGGACCTTCCAACCTGATATGTTCTGACTTTAGCAATATTTCATCCGCCGACACATTAAACAAGGACGAGGCTTTTATTCCGTTTTCAAACTCCGCCGCCGCCCAAATATCGACACCATCTGCAGTGGTTAACCATCCTGCGCTCTTGCTTTCAAGATTGGATGTTCTTTCCGCTACCGCTTCAATCTTTTCATTGGTTTGGCTTAGCTGGGTTTCAAACTTTGTTATCATGTCCTCGTAGGCATTATCGGTCAACGCCAACGAATGTATGTATATGTCCCCTGTAAACTTCAACTCAAAATCGCCCGTTCCGTCCCATGTGCCGGTATACTCCTTTATTGTATATTCTTCACCCGGTTCGAGCTGTTCGATGAAATGCAGGTTCTGACCGGGAAAGCCTATCGTAAGCGTTCCTGCTGTAATCACCTTGTATTTAAAGGAGATAAAGAACTTTCTCGGTTCTTCTCCTTCCTCATAAGTCGGCTTATTGGCTAAATCAGCATTGGATTGTTTTATGCCGGAAGAAAGTATGCGAAGCACGTTTCTATCTTCGTCCCTGATAATGGCAGCCATAGCATCTTTACGGGAGTAGAACTTTCCATTCACCAATAAGAATTTTCCGTTTACGGTGAAAAAGTGAATGTCATTCTTTGCTTCCCAACCGTTCGTATTGGATGCGAATGCTGAATTGTACAGGTAGTTGTCCTCTGCCTGTATCTCGTCAAGCACTTTGGAGATTTCCGAATAAATAAGGTCTTCCAATATCTGGAACTGGGTCATAATGTTTATGCCTGTTTTCAGAATAAAATCACCCATGAACTTGTTGCCTTGCGGACTGATAACCGTCACTTCCTTGCCCGCCATTGAATAGGAATTTATTCCGGCGTATTGATGAATACTTGGCGCATCATCACCATACACAGACAATGTTATTGCATTCTGACGCTTCTTATCTGTTCTGTTTCCGAGTTGTACAAGGCTGTCACCTTCCTGCGGTATGTCACTACCGGCATCACAGTCTGTCTTGCTTAAATCAATATAATCCTCGCCAACACCTACACACAAACGCCAGTAATAACGGTTGGAAACATTCTCGTAAACACCCGGTTTGATGTTGAAGTCTTGAAACCGTACCTGGTCGCCTTCTTTGAACGGGTTCTCAATAGCTGTTTCTCCATCATCCACCAAAAGATAGCAACGCCAAAAATCCTCATGTTCTTCCACCGTTCCGCATTTCATTCCGGCGGCGGTAAACATGTAGTTACCCCCTGCATAAGAGAGCTTCTTTATCTCCAGTTCAGAGAACATCGCTTTGATACGGACAAACAGTTCATCTACTTCAATGTAGGATTTACCCGTCGTGCTGTCTACTTTGATGACAAACCCCTCACCGAGCGCACCGGAAGAAAAGTTCATTGATTGGATGTAGTCAGAAAATAATCCACCTAAGAACTTTATTAAAAATCCTGCTTCGTCCGGCCTGTCCTTTCTTATAAAGAACTTTGATAGAGCCTCTATATCAAGAGCCTTAAAGTAGACAATCCGGTCGGCAGAAGTTCTGATAAACAATGCAGGGTCGGCATCTGCAACACAGATATATATTTCCCCAAGATTTAACCCTTGCAGATGCTCTTCGTCACTCGGAGATAAAGCAGGGGGTATCGCCTGATGGTTTTCATCAAGTGCGTCACCAAACCACAATATTTTACTAAGTCTTTTTTTCATACCCCAAGCTTATCTGTATTAGTGAATGCCGCCTTTCCTTTATCGTATTGCAATACTTCCCCATCTTTGGCATGGTCTATCAGAAATGCAGGGAAAGAGGCGGAAGAACCCGCTTCAGGAGAGCCGCCGATACCCGCAATGTCGTTATTCTGTAATTCAAGAGCCATGCTTATTTGGAACAATTGGCTATCTTCAATAACTTGCGTCATTTCAGGCACAGAACTTTCCGAACGGACATATCTTGTTCCATCAATTTCCACCATAGAAAGGCATAGGATACGGTTTATGTGTTTTGCGAACCAATAAGGAACACCGCTCGAATTCCCTATCGTAAGATTATACACATCATAGGGCACTGCATATAATTCTTCTATTTCCTGCATTTGATTACGGTATTGCTCGTTATCTATCTGAGGCGAATATCCGTTCGGCTTAAAACCAGCTTCTACACGAAAATTAAATATCTGCTGAATATCATCAATCCAGAATATATTATCAAAAGAGGAATTGTTGCTTTTATGAGAATAACGAATAAGTACTGTTTCCTCTAATAGAGTGTCAGAGGAACATACAATAAAAGGTTCTGAGGTACTTCCATTGATTGTTACTGTATATATGGCATCTTCCAAGTCTCGGAGAATGGTGTAATACATCACTACGTTACCATTGTGATTATATGTAGAAAGTGGTATTGATGTGGAATTGCCTGTTGCAAGGTCGTTTAGGCTCGCTGATACTTCCTCTGAAGCATTAGCAAATACCTGTATATGGATTTTGTCAGAAGAGTGAAACTTCTGAATATAGTCCATATCAAGCCCAAACTCATATTTTATAGGTGAGAAAAAAAGAGGGCAAACATCACCAACTTTTACCATGTCTTTTCGTCCTTTTTACAGTGACGTGTAACTTCACACATCTTGCGCAAATATACGTACTATTTAGACTAATTCCAAATAATTATTTTGAAAATAATCAATTCACATCCTTTACTATCAAAATATATTTTACCGCTTCCGGTCTGCCGTAGTTATAGCTTGCACTTTTTACATAACCTTTATAAATATGCCCGTTCTTCTCTACCCGAATATAGCCGGATAAGTCGGAAGGAGTTTCCAAATCGCCAGTTTCAACGGACAATTCACCCACCGAGAATAATCTGCTGCCTAATACAAAATCGTCTTTCACGCTCTCCCCATTGAACGAGACATCGCTATTCCCGTCAGATGAAGCGAAATTGAGTGTCTGGGCAAATGCAGCTAAAAAAACTTTATTGGCATCAATCATATAGAAAGGCGCATACATAACGTTAAACATAGTGGAAGGCGATATAACCCCTGAAACGTTCCACCGAATAAGCTTGTACTTTGAATCGCTAAGTAAAGCTCCTACAAAGAACACGTCGTTATCACTGTCGCTATCGGTAGTCTTTTCTCCCTGTTTTGCAGCAAGGAACTCAATTCCGTATGCATCTGCACGGTAAGGGCTTATCATCTCAAAAACATTATCAGTCAGTGTAACTCCCGTAGTGTATTCATTTGTAAAATGAAACTCATCACGCCCATTTACGCTGTCATAATCCTGCTTGTCATATCCGACTTTTACCCTTGAATAAACCATTGATGAATCTACATTATATGAAAAGTCTGTAACAGCATCCCCTAAATCTTTAACTTCCCTGTCTTGAAATAGGGTATCACGAGGCACAAATGTAACCTTGTTCTCACCGATTACAGGCACAAACCCGAAAACGGCACTCATCCAATTTGCAAATTTCGTGTATGAGGTATATACCTTTGCTTTTTCCAACCCTCTTATACTTTCTGCCGGAACAATCAATGCGTTATTTATACCGATATATAAATTGGGATTATCGGGCACAGCTATTTCTCCTATGACACCCTCCTTATCGTTGTTTATAGACCGAAGCAATCTGTTTAATAAAGTAACAGGCTTAATTACATCCACATCTATCGGCTTATCCCTTGCAATAAATTCTATCGTCATTGGAATAGTCATGTTGGATAAGGTCACGGTTACATTCCCGCCGGTAGTCGTTTTTACCGCATGGAAAAATAAGGATAATTTTTCTCCCGGTTCCAATGTAACCGTCTTGTCTATATCAACAGTATGTACAGTCGGGTTTCTATCAGGAAGAGAGAGATTGTATACATTTGTGTGATTTCCGCTTTTATCTATTTTATGTAATACCAATTCTGATACGAACAATCGATGCGCTATATCAAATTTACACTTAATGGAAACAGTCAGCGGCCTTGCGGATATATTATCAAAGAAATAAGGAAATTTATTTTTTACACTGAGTTCATTCTCTTTTTCTGTTATCTTCTCATATTCCACATAATAAACTTCTATTATGTTTTTTGTAGCTATTTCTGAAGGTTTTATATAAAGCGGAACCATATAAAAATCTTTCCCGTTACTTGCCGTAAACTCATAGACAATATCACTACTGTCGCTTTGGCTGGGTATAAGCCATTCTATATGGCTTGTCATTTCCAACCTATCATAGTAAAGAGGGGTACTATCTTTCAATTCACTAACCGGATATTCATACTGCGTACCTTTCTTGGACTTAATCAAGCTTGCGAGGCTGTTATCAACGGCATTTATTTCGCACGTCGTATTGCTATATGTGAATGTAGAGAAGTCAAGCGCACATCTGAACTTTTCGTTGAGAAGCCATGAGTTATTACGTATATAGAACACTATTGTGGCGGAAGAATTTAAATACTGCTCCAGATATTCTTTCAGCAACAATGAAAAAGCCCCGTTAGCAAACTCAAATTTTGTGGAAAAACTGCGGACTACCCCGTCATAGTCTCCTCTTTTGAACGACATTTCCACATCAGCCCAATTTACAAGCTCATTCGTGGCATCATACGCTATTCCGTTTACCAATAACTCACATCTGTAATACATACTTATTTCTTTTTTGAAGTTGAACGTATCATAGCATCTATATCATCACACATACGCCTAACCATATAGGCATATTCTTTAGCAGAAAACGTACTCTCGTCAATGTGCATTTTTACATAAGACATCAACGAAACACGTTCTTTGGTAAAGTATTCCCTATCCATTTTTGTTTTTCCCATATCGGAAGATGTTTCAGCTAATTTTACAAGGCGATATTTATCAGAGGCGGAAACGCTGCTTATCCGGTTTCTTATCTTATCGTGTTCGTCCTCTTTGAACTTATAGCCTAAAGTAGACATAACATCTACAACATCACTCCAATCACCTGATAAAATCAGCCCTTCGCATACAGCAAGGCAGTTTAATCGAATTTGAATTTTAAGAATTTCGTTTCTCCGGCTTATCAAGGAAATTGTAGATTTTCCGCCGACTATTGACAGATATTCGTTACACAGTTTCTCGGCGGCTAAAATCTTCTCTTTAGTACTATATTTACCACCTTGCACCACTTTATCAATGTTTCCCAAGAATATGTCTATAAAACGGGAAAGGCATATTTTATCCAAGTCATTATATATCATATCTTATACTCTATTTGAAATCCAATTATAATCCGCACGTTGATTGGCTTTTTTCATCATTCTTCCGATACTTTGCAATTGTTTGGTATTGCTTTCCATCTTCTTTTCAAGTCGGCTGTAATCGTTGCTTACATTGACTACAACCCCTTCTTCTCTCATATTCTTTAGTCTTTGCTCCAATAGTCCGTAATCAGACGCAAGACCTCTGCGGTCATAGATATATGACAAATCAGGTATCACCTGCGCATGTGCTGGAAGGTCTACCAATGTCGGCTTGTCGGGGGTGATAAAAAGACCGTTATCAGTTACAATGCCTTCTTTCTTGCCACCGTCGCCGACAATGGCTAAACCGCCCGGATGGTCTTTTGTTCCTTTAGCGTATTTGGGGATAGGCTGGGCTATGATAGTTGCAAGACTGATTGCTCCTTGTGCGATTATCAATGGGATTATGCCAGGAGCTGTAAACGGATTAGTCCATGCTTTCATAATGGCTAAAGATGTAGCCATTATTGTTTGTATTATATTATTGGCTTTATCAAATTTTGCCTGCTTTTCTTGTAACGCAGCTTTCTTTTTCGCAATTTCTTCTTCTTTTTGTTTTGTTTTATCTTCTGCCGCACGTTTACGGGCTTCCGCCTCTTCCGTAGAAATGGCTCCGTTCTCCTCAAGCTTTTCTATTCTTTCAATTTCTCTATCATAAGCTTCGTCGTTTGCATCTTGTTCAGCTTCTATTTCTTCTATTTTTCTTTCAAAAATGGCAGTTCCCAAATCAGCAAATCCACCTAACAAATCAGATATGGCCTGAATGGTCTCTGCTATTTTATCCATTTTCTTTTTAGTTACTTCAGCGGATTTATTAACGGCATTTTCTTCTGCATCCCTGACCTTTTCCGCGAGAGCTATTTCCGCTTCCGCTATCTTTTCCTTCAATTTTAACCTATCCTCTTCCGATAGACCGGGCGTGTTTAGTTGCTCTTTGGCTAAATCAACTGCCAATCGTGCTTGTTTGATGGCGTATTTTTCTGTTATCTCCTGTTTCTTTCTTTCATAAGCTTCTTTTTGCATCAATCCTTGAGAGTATTGCATAGCAACTCCATCCAACTCCTTAGACATTTCAGCGTTTATTATCACGGATTGAGAAGAATAAGATTCTTGTATTTTCTTGTTCTTTTCAGCAGCATATTTTTCTTCTAAATCTAATTGTTTTCTTTTGTATTTTTCATCGACAAGAAAAACATCTTCTCCATTTCTTACGGCTGCATTTATGGCTTGTTCCCTTTCGTTATCAAGTAATTTTAATCTTAATCTATATTCTTCTTCGCTTCCTTTTTTTACAATGTCTAATTTTGTTTCAATTTGAGATTTCTCCCTGTTAAGGCCGTAAGAAATCTGTTTCTCTTCTAATGCTTTTTGCATTGCTTCTGCGAGGTTCTCTCTTGTTTTTTGCTCTTCTTTAGAATTGCCTTTGATTGCCGCTATCCGCTTACTATAATCTAATGATATTTTAGCAAGTTCTTTCTCCAACCCTTCATCCATTAAATCCAGTTCAGATTGTTGTAAGGCTTCACGGATGCGAAGCCGTTCTTTAGCAGCTTTCTCTAACGCTTTCTTTTCTTTATCTGTTAGCACTCCACTCTTTCCGGTTGTAGATATATCACTCCCCATTAAATCAATTTTATTAAGTTGATTTATCAATGATTCTGTAATAGATGATATTGCTTTTTTCCCAGCGGCGGCTTTAGTCGCAATATCAATCTCATCTTTGATAACGCTGTTTGTTCTTTTCCATGAAGTTAGAATAGTGAAAAATCCTCTATTTTTTAATTCGTCTTCCAATTTATTGCGTTTGGTAATAGCTAATTGATAGTCAGTGTTTTCAAATTCAAGTCTTGATTTCAAGGTTTCAATATATTCTTCTTTTGCCTTTTTTGCGGCTTCGTCAGCTGTTATACCAGAGTTGATATATTCTTGGTACAAGTTTTGCATGTTATTGATGTTCTTTTCAAGAATACCTGATTTAGCCATTTCATTTTGAGCCATAGCAACAGCTCTGTTGTTATAATCATCTTGCAGTTGATTGGCGTCTTTTAATTGGTTGGCGATATTTCTAATACCTCTTGTAAAGAAATCTATCACATCCTTAGCCGGCCCCGCAGAACCCATAAAAGAGAGCATAAAAGCTTCCCATGCGGAAGACAATCCGAGTATTGCCCCTTGTACATTGTTACCCATTTCATCAGCCATATCACCCAATTCCTTATTTACCCCGGTTATCTGCTCTCTTAAAGGAATAAGCGCATCAATATTGGTAAGCAATGTGTTGAATTGGGCAACACTTCTTTTGTCCGTCAATTCAAGTGTAGTATTCAAATCTACACCTTGCTCTTTCAACTTCTTTAATCCTTCTACCAGTTCAGGCAACGTTTTAACTGAACCACCTAAAGATTTCGCCAATTTACCATTACTATCAGCGAGATTAAGAAATATATTCCTTAAAGCTGTTGCAGCCATAGACGCATCAAATCCAGAGTCGGCCAACTTCCCTAATAATGCCAAAGTGTCTTCTATCTGAAAATTAAAAGCCTTTGCCACCGGGCCTACAATTGGCATTGCTGTCTGCAAATAAGAAAACGATAATGCACTTTTGGTTGTAGCAACTGCCATCGCTGATACATACCTTTCTGTTTCTGAGGTGTCAGCATTAAACATTCTAAGGGAAGCACCAGCAAGAGCAGCTGCTTCCGGCAATTCAGAACCGGTTGCTTGGGCGAATTTTAAAACATATTCTGTTGATTGTAAGATTTCAGTTTTGGAGAATCCCAATTTAGCCAATTCTATTTGTAAATCAGTAGCCTGTGCTGCTGTATATTTGGTTGCTGCGCCTAATCGTTGAGCGTCGGCCGTTAAATCTTTTATATCTTTAGATGTGGTTCCCAAAATTGCCGCCAATTTACTATTTGCTGCTTCAAAATCAATAATAGATTGCACGCCTGATTTAAATAAGCCTATTAACTTTTGAAACCCACCAATAACAGCTTGCGCTCCAATCATCCCTTTTATCATAGAACCAACGCCAACTCTAATTTCATTGATTCCGCCTGCGACATTTGATCTTAAAATATTTCCATATCCTTTTGCGACAATTCCTAAATTTTTAAATGCGTTATTTCCGTTTTGTAATTCAACTATTGCAGCTTTTATCTCGTTCCTATACGCCCCAATAGCCATCTTTTGTTTAGTATATGAATCGGAATTTCTTCTTATATATTCTGTATTCTTGACTATCTGATTGTTAAGTTGTTGGCGTATTTTATTATCTTTATCTTCTGCATCGGTAACTTGGGAAACCGCAATACGAAGTAGTTTATTTTGTTCTTTTGCCTCATTAATAGAATGAACTTCTTTATTCGTCAAAGCGATAGCTTCCTGCGTGGTAATTTTAAGCTTCCTCTTTTCTTGATTGAGCATTTTTTGTTGCTTCAACCTCTCGGTTTCAGCTTTGGCAGCTTTTAATTCTGCCTGCGCATTCAAATTGTTAGCTCTTGCTTGCTCTAAAGCTTCTTTGGTTGCTTTCTTAGTTTCCTCTGCAATATTTCTTAAGAGCGTCTTATATTCATTTTGAATGTTGTTAAGTTCCTTCTCTGTTGTGATTAGCTTTTTTTGAGTTTCTTCAAATAATCTCGCCTTATTAGTCAAGTCGTCATAATTAGAAACCGGAATACTGTATGATTTCGCCAGCTCTTTAGTAAATGCTACATAAGTACCTTTTGCCTCATTGTACTTAAGGATAAGCTTGTCTAATTGGTCGAAGGCTTCTTTCCTTACTACGTCGGTAATTACAAATTCGTTTGCCATAAGTCCTAATATTGGGTGTCATGCAACATTACATGATAATGCAAAGATATAAAATTATTTAGAATTTGTCTAAATTACATTCCTATATTTGCAATCTCTTGCAAGTACAAAAATAAGTACCTATATTTGTACTAAACAATAGATACAAGTAGATTATGAGAACAGCTAACTATTCAGAGCTAAGGAATAACCTTAAGCACTATCTTGATGGTGTGATAAATGACAGTGAGCCGTTGCTGGTGCACCGTGCCGGCAATGAAAGCGTTGTCGTCATATCTTTAGATGAATACAACTCCATTAAAGAAACTGAATATATAATGAAATCTCCGGCAACGATGGAAGCTATCAGAAAAGGGGAAGAAGATATTAAGAATGGGAATTACGTTTCTCAACATGAGGGAGAAAGTATGTCGGACTTTTTAAATCGGGCTATATGTACAAAATAACACTTTCCGCACAAGCAAAAGAAGAATACCAATATTTTGTACTAAGCGGTAATAAGGCTATAATAAATAAAATATTGTCACTGCTTGAAGATATAGCCAAACACCCTTATACCGGAATAGGCAAACCAGAATCTCTGAAATATGACTTGTCCGGCAAATGGTCTCGGCGCATAAATTCGGAGCATCGCATTATCTATTCAGTTAATGATGAAATAATCACAGTTTATGTGCTCTCTATGAGGTATCACTATGGTAAAAAATAAAGCCCTAAACCATCCCGCTTAGGGCTTTTATTCATTTCTCCATAAACTCTTTCAATCTATACAGCCTGTCAATCGCCGGATTGTAAAACGGATCTGGAAAATGCTGGTTTATATCGTGTATATTCGCCTGTATGTACTTTTGAACATCTAATATATTCTCCGATTCGCTCAACTCTATTTGAGTGGGTAATTGAGCCGTTAAAGCCCAATGAACGATAGCCTTTACACTATCCTCATCGTATGCGTATTTACTTTCTTGTGCCATAATAAGAATATTTTTCAGCAAAGATATATTTTCTCTAAATTAGAACCAAACATATTCAATCAGTTTCCCGTTGAACGTTTCGCCTCTCGGGCAAAAATTGAAAACCCCGTCTTTCTCATAAAGGATATATACTTTCCCCTCCATCTTTGCGGCTTTTCTTGCAAGCGAACGCATCTTAGCTATATCTGCCATTCTCTTTTTGTTTTCACACGCACAGCCCATTATAAACCGAATTTTCTGAAATACTCTGCAATACCTTGCTTTATATACTTTTCTATAAAAACCTTTCTTGCATAAGAACCGACCTTGTAAATTGCCTGACCGTATTTCTTTTCTATATCATTGCTAAAACTTATTCCTACACTTTCAATCCTTAATCCCTTATCTGTTGGTACAGCTGTAATAGAATTGTGAAAATCTCCTGTTATCACAAGATTTGGGGTTCCCTTAGAACTTACCGGAGCATTTATTAATGAAGAATACATAAGCGGGGCTACCCTTTGCTTGAAAGCTGCATAGCCTTTGGCATTCTTGTACCAATGTCCTGCTTCTTTGGTGTTGAAATACGGGTCATTGAGGTAAGTGGGGCGTAATGGCTTATCATTGCCATTAATACCAGACCATAATTGCTCTACGATGTATTGCGAAACTTCCTCTTTATTTTTTACCATAACATCTCGTATCATCGGCTCGAACCCTGTAACAAAACGCCTGATATTTTCTTCTGCTTCAATAATATTCGCCATAACAGATATAATTTAGGGGCGTTTATTCGCCCCTAATTGAATGCACAACACAGTTACAATATATAATCATCCTTCTTTTGCTTGGGTGCATTAGAGGATGTTATATCGTCATAGATGGACGAAAGGGTCTTCTCCCTTTCTTCGGGCGGGCGGTCAAGAAAAAATACGTTCTTATGGGCATCTATGAAGTCCCTCTTCTTCATTTTCTTTACCCTGTCTTCATTGAACGTTACACCTTCTACTATCATACCCAAGCCTCGATACCTGTAATTCCGGATTCTTGCAATACAGAGGGAGATGCAAGAGTAATAGAACCTTCTCCAACAGTAGTAATAACTCCGTCAGCATAAGACGCACTTGTTGCACCGTTCAATGCGGTTTCTGCATTTTTCGCCAGCAACTCACCGTAGTACTCCGTAATGTCCAGCTTCCCGAAGTGCTCAATCAATTTATACTTATTTGATTCCGTTGATACCAAATCGACATAAACCAATCCTTTCAATGCATCAACAACATCAAAATCATAGGCTCTCACATCCGCATTTTTGACATATTTCTCGTAATCCTTGAACATGGTTGCAATAGTTAGATTGGCTTCTGTGCCGGAGGAATCCCAATCTTGCCCACCAGGATAAACGCCTGACAAGGGAATACCTGCCAAATCTTCGGTGCCGTCATTCATTCCGTAAACAACATTGTTTTCGTCAACAAAATAAGCATCAAATGCCACATTCTTTGCAGCCATTATATTTGCTTTCAAACTGGCGTCATAATCCTGCAAAGTCCATACATCATTCTTTGCTGAATAACTTGTGACTTTCGTAGGGCCGTATCCTGTAGCAGAAGTTTGTGCTTCTCCACCGGAAGGAGCATATTCCACAATTGTTTTAATAGGGAATATTCTTCCGGGACGGTCTGCATGACAAGCCTTCTCAAAGGCTTCTGCTGTTTTCTCTGTAGGTATCTTATGACCGTGAATAGTCAATATGATAGCTTTTATTTTACCGGGGTCAAGCACGCATACGGAGCTACCTGTATTAAAAGTTGCAACACCCGGACATTTTCTATAATCTGTTGCCATAACATTTTACTTCTTTAATGGTTAAATTTACATTCTTCATTTCAATAGCATCAATAAAATCGCTGAAAGGTTTGCCGTCTTCACCTATAACACCAACCCTGCCATATCGGTAATTTTCAATATAGGAGTGTGGAACCACATTATCGTAATGACAAACAATATTTATATCTTTCTTGATTTCGTCCAAGAAAAGGCGATATATAGGTCTCAAGACCTGTTCAAAGGAAGTCTTTTGCCGGTCTTCGTTTGAATATTCTTTCAAAGTGTTCACCATGATAATAAACTCCAATCCAACCTCTGTTTGGGCAGAACTTCTATCTTCCGTAAATGGAGAGTAAAGACATATTATAGGAAACTTCAATTTGCTTGTCTTAGGGCTTTTGCCCCATAAAGTTAGTTGATTGCTTATGTAAGCCCAGTCTCCGAATAAAAACGACACATTGCTTCCGTATCTTTTTGATACCTTTTTTACAATGTCCGCAAATATATCATTTACTGATTTCATATCCCCATACAATTTATTTTACGCAGCATACATGGGTTGAAACATATACCAGCATATTCCTTGCCTTGTAAAAGTTGATAAACACGTTTGTTCATATTTACCATATCATTCCATGCCCTAATTTGCAAAACTTGTGGAGAAACAGTATCTCCATCAGCAGAGGTTACCGTTCCTACATTTGTAACACTGTAATTTCCGTCCGCTATATACTTGAAAAATATATAGCAAGCAATAGGGCTGTATTTTTCTGATAAAAGAGCAAACAGTCTATCCCATTTATTATCAACGCTATCGTCTTTTGAATTAAGATAATCGGTAAACACCTTGCACATATCCTCACCAAGTATAAGAATTAGATATTCCTGTTCATATACAGAAATATATGATTCTATTTTATCCAACTCCGCATCTCTTGTTATAGAGGGAGCGCCAGTGTCAGGATTTATCCCGACACTCAGCAACCCAGTGAAAGATTTGTAGTCAATTATCATACCGTATCTTTTCTTGCAGATTTACGTTTGGTAAACAGCTCCTCGCAACCCAACATTTTGGCGTCGTTAATCAGTTCGTTTGTCGCTTCAATTTTACCTTCCGCATAAAATTTGCTTGCAAGCGCCATACCGACTGACACTTCATCACCGGACTTATATTTCACACCATCTTTGATAAATGTTACTTTATAGCGTTTCGTCAAATTAATTCTATATTCTTTTGCCATTTTTTATCCTCCTACTCCTTGAGTGATACCTTCTATTACAGTAGCAAATGTGTCCTTTACAAACGCTGTTTTATACTGCGATTTGATATAACACATTAATCTCTTCTCTGCGATTACAGTAACAATGTTTTTGCGGAAATCGTCATTTTCCCATCCCATAGTAATAGACAATGCCCACAAGTCGCGAATATTCAAATATGAGAAATCTCCCATGATAAAATCACCTTGTTCTATCGCCGTAGTCGTTTCGACACGTAATCCTTGAATAAGCTCATCTCCATAACGGAACGGGCGCAGATACTGCCCATTAGCATCCTTAGCTAACTGCATAGCCGCATAATCCAATGGGTTCATCAATACAAGGTTGGGGCGATATGCCATTTCGCTGGTAGATACAATTTGCGAATAAGCAGCTACAAGAGCATCAAACATGTTCGGTCTTTCAACGTAGAAAGTGGAAAGAGAAAATGCCGGCATATCTGAAGCAACTCCTTTTATTTCCCCACTGGAACCATTGCCTGACAAAATACCCTGTTCTTCTTTTATACCAAGTTTGTTTATCATTTCCGTTTCAACTTCATTGACGAAACTTGGGAAGTCGGACAAGGTTTCTTCTGTAAACTTGGCGGCAATTGCAACTTTGGCGGCCGTCACCGTTTTTTCCGTCAATGTCGCATCCATAAGGGGCTTTAATCCACCTTCAGGAACCCATGCAGCATCCCCATCCTTGCTTGTGTATTCCGCATAAACCAAAGCCCGATTGTTGGTGCTCGATACATTTGCATATTTCCGAATGACAGTCTGCGCTCTCGGATTGACTGATAAATTTGGGTCAACCTCAATCCCGTAATGCGGAGCAAGAGACCCGGAAGTAATAGTCGCGGCATCTTTCTTTTCCAACACAAGATTTAATCCCAACTTATTGCCGGGAGCCGCCTGGCAAGCCGATTTCAAATCGAGGGACATAATACCTTTCTTGTCTGCGGTAATATACTCCTTGAGCTGTTCGTGTAGCTGCTCATAAACGGATTTAATCTTTACCTCTCCGTTTTTACCCACTTCAGTAGAAGCCTTTACACGTAAAATGGCATTCTCCAGTTCATTAACCTTCTCCTCAAAAGTCTTTTTGTCAATGCCGGCAAAATCCTTTTCCTTGATGTCGTTTATGGAATCAGCGGCATCCTTTATGGATTTGCGCAAATCTTCCAGTTTAACTTCATCCGAAAGATAGCCTTTCACTTGTTTTTCAAAAGCTTCTCCCATTTTTTCGTCCAAAGATTCAAAAAACTTTTTGTTTTCTTCAGACAGACCGGATGTGTCCATAAGTTCTAAAAATCCTAATTTCATACCGATTTTAGTTTTAATAAATTACATAATGATTTTTCTTCCGTTTTGCCATTACTGCCGGCTTCCTTCTCTTTGGGTGGAACTGGTATAACACTGTCCGGCCTAAAAGATGCAAGTGACATTGCTTTGGCTATAATTTTTTGCAAACGCAGTTGCTTAGACATGCTCATATTTTTGCATAACGAGGAAATTTCACTGCTTAAATCCTTATAAGAATTTTCATAGTCTTCAATTGACTTTAACCCCAGATACTCGGTTTCTCCATTGCAACCAATTGACACTACTGATATTTCATATAGCTTAACCTCTCTAACAATCAAAGCCTCTTTTTCATAATCCCATTCACATTTTTCCCATACATACTCATAGCCAATAGAGAATTGATTAAGCGTGCCTGATTCAAGTTGCTTTATGGCTCTATCTCCAAGTTCAATCTCATCAATGCGCGCCTCAAAATAAAGCCCTCTATCATCTTCCTTTAATTCAGTAATAAATCCCAAAGGCTCTGACAGATCGTGCATCCAAAGAAGTATAATTTTGTCGTTTGCTTGGCTTTGTGGGCCTCTTTCATTAATGCTTTTTGAGAAGCAACCCTTCAATAAAATATCGTGAGCCTTGTCCTTATTTCCGAATATCGCAGCATACCCGCTGATAGTCCGGCTTTCGGGGCTATATTGGACATCTTTTGAGTTAATGGAGAATAATTTATATTGCATCCCCATTTTATCTTTGTATTTATTCATCTTTTTTTCCATTCTCTTTGCTATTATTGATGTTGTTCTCAGAAGATACGCTGTTTGCTGTATTGTTGTCAAAATCTCCCTTGGGATTATCCGGATCAATGTCTATATATCTTGCGATTTCTACACGGGCTTCATCATGCGTTATCAAAGACTTGTCCAATAACCTTTGCATGGCATCGGCCACTTTAACCAATGTATTTGCTTCTGCCTCTTTGTTAGTTTGAAGACATTCAACGTCTGCAAAATCAATCTTAATAAAAACACCCTCTGGGCATATAGCTTTTGATAGACATTCGGCTATCTTTCGGCTATCTGGAATAATCACATCTTGATAAGCCTTTTTTCCGGCGCTTTCAAGATTATCATATTTGGCATCCGTGAACAGGTTGGCATTTATTCCCATTGCATTGGCAATCTTATCCGTACATCTTTTATCCTCTTCATGAAGCTTTAATTTATCGGCATCAAAATCAAGGGGAAGCCATCCTAATTTATAACGTGTCACCAAAATGGGGTATTCCTTGTTCACCAAGCCGTAATCGCGTTTAAAACTGTCTTTTATCTCCTTTTCATCTTCTGAAGAAAGAGCAACATTACCCATTTGGTCTGTGTAGTCGTTATAGAGTACGCCTTTGGGGCCGCCGTTTACAAGTAATGTATAGCTTGCCGACATGGAAGCTATCCAGTTGGATATAGGCTGCGACAAACTGTCTGAAACTGACTCGAATTTAACATCTGCACTCCTGCCGCTCTCAACAAGGATATTGCTGTCATATACTATTATGTATTCATAATCTTCCAATTCCATCCGCCGTCCGTTGCAGTCAATATATGCGCTCGATACAATATCCTTCAATTCATACTGACGAAACACCTTACCCGTTCCCTCTATATGGAATATTTCAGAGGGAACTATCCACATCGCTTTGGGAACGCTTTTTTCTGTAGCCCTCACAAGAATAATAGGACAATATCCGAAAACTTTAAGGCATATCTCAGCCTGCTTTACAAACGAAGAAAATGTTTGCAACGGATTGGGATTGTGGAGAATATTTCGTATATCAGCATAAGTTCTTTTTTCATTCCCGTCTTTATCAACAACGTAAGGAACACCACGGGACATCATGGAACCGATTTTATCAACTACAGTAAAAAAAGGAGTGCAAGAAATAAGTGCCTCAGCTTTATCTGAATTATTAGTCATGTCATAATATACTTTCCATCTGGAACGAGCACCAAATAAATCAGATAAAAACCAGTAGTTTCCTGCTGCATCCTTTTCTACCCGATTTACACTGTCATACATCGGAATAGATTTTCTATTTTTCGGCTTCCAAATTTTAGTAAATATGCCCATATACAAAGCAGGAGTGACAGCAAATGAATGCGGCCACTCCCATATATTTAGTGTTTTAGTCCATTTATACGGTTGCGTGCAACTTCACACGCTTGTAGTGACCCTACGGGTGCAAATATACATATTATTTAGACTAATTCCAAATAGCAAACAATCTTTTTTCGATTACTTTTTTAATTTTCTTTTTATCCTATCCGCTATACAGCACAATACATACATTGCTTCATATACGTCCTTGCCATCGTAATCCATTAGATTACGCATAAACAATGACATCTTATTGTCTCTCTTAAATTTAAATCCTCGGACTAATCCTCGAAAAGCTTCAATATAAGCTATTTTCCCTGCATTCTCCTGCCTTGCCCAGACATCTCCTATTTCTGCTCTATAATCGCGTACATAATGAAGCATCGCCTGCGAAACCTCAATATTCACATCTGCACCTGATACAAATGTCTTAACCGCTTCGATAGGAAGCGGCTCTCCTATGTATGCGTCGTCCACATATACCGCCCCATCCACTATGTACGCTTTAGCATGGACGAATCTTCCATTAAGCAGTGGATGTATTTCTACAATCGGAATACCGGAGAGAACTGCCGCACCGTCATCATAACTGTCATATTCAAATTCCCCACGCTTTTCAACAGTTCCGGTAAGAGCATCCGCACCGTCATCATGTGCATTCTTCCCGAACTTCCTGAAAGACTTTATCTCCGCATGAAATTCCGGGAAAAGAGTTTCCCAGCCTTCAGGCATATATGTGAGGTTCATCACTTCGGCAGAGCGGGTGAAAATTCTCACCTCTTTATTTCCGGATTGGTGGAACCATTTTATTTCTGTTTCATCATTTCCAATGATACGTGATTGCTTCTCCACATTTCGGGCAAAGCCACGCCCGCCGTTATTGCTTTCGATATTAGCCACGGTTATTCCGTCCTTGGCAAGCATGGTTGCGACTTTCGGCTCCGTAACTTCCATAGGAGCATCCGTATATAGAACATTTAAAATGAAGTTGCCGATTTCTGTATCTATATAATCTATGGAACATAGCTTGTCGATGCCTGTATCAGCGGTATCGGTGTAGTTCTTCCGGATAGCCCGGTTGGTGTATGGTATTTCCTTATAAGTTTTGAATACGCCATACATAAGTCCCACCATCGGGGTGGGATTTTGCATGTATTGCGTCTCAAAGGTAAAAGGGTTTATTTTATTAAGGTGGTGCAATTCATCCAGCGTATGCTTGAAATCCCATAGAGGTACTTCCTTCCCATCCGCTTCATTCTCTATGGCAGGCAGTGAGAGGACAGTCCATTCGCCGGGTTCTGTCTTCATAAGATAACCGCACAAGTCGTTTTCATGCAGCCGTTGCATGATGATAATAATAGGTGTGTTCCTGCTGTTTACACGGTTACGTATGGTCGTTTCAAACCGCTGGTTGATTTTCTCCCTCTTTACGTCAGATAGAGCGTCTTCCGGTTTGATTGGGTCATCTATCACAATAGCACCGGCAAATCTTGCTTCTTTTGATATGCTGTCTATTTCCGCCCCTATTTCCTTATCATCTATATCGTCTACCTCTCCGGCACCAAACCCCGTTATCTGCCCGCCTGTTGATACGGCATATACACCACCGCCAGCAGTGGTGTTCCATTTCTTCTTACTATCCGTACCTCGCTTTATCTGAACATACGGAAATAGCCGCTGATACTCTTCCGATTTAACGATGTCCCTTATCTCTTCTGAATTATCATGGGCTAAATCGTCAGAGTATGAAAGGTGGATGAATTTGGAAGAAGGATTGAGCGCCAGCCCGTAAGATATGAAGTTTTTTACAGCCAGCTCCGTCTTCCCATAACGTGGTGCAATATTGATTATCAGCTTTCGGATTTTTCCGGAAATGACATCATCCAGTGCATTGCATATACGTTTGTGATGCCTGCTCACCACAAACCTGCGTCCCGTTTTGCTTTTGAAAAGCAATTTTGTATAGTTAAGGACACCAGACATGCAGAATGCTTGTAGATACCGTACACCATCCATCATAACTTTTCTATCAGTTTTTTTGCTTCCTCAACGCTTATGGGTTTGCTGGTATTCATCTCTATTTCGGTAGGTTCATCAAACCCAAGCATTTTACATATACGCTCAATAGCCTTTATCTTGTCATAAAGTTCTATCTTCACATATTCGACATCTACAATTTCCGGGGCGTCACTTGTTCCAATATTTTTTTTCAATATTTTGGTAGATATACTTTTTATTGCCGATTTCTCTTTGTCAGAGAGTTCATCAAATTCTTTACGCTCTATCCATGTGTTGTGCATGCTGGCAATGGATGAGAAAGCTATACCGGACAATTCTTGCAGAATGCGTTCTTTAGTTATATCCGATTTGTTTTTTTGTTCCTCCTGCAACTCTTTGACCCTTTGGGCTACCTTTGGGTTGGACAACAACTTACAAGATTCTTCCCACACTTGTTTATCTTTCATCTTCTCGCACGAATAGGCACGACGATAGGCATCGGAAGTATTACCGCTTTCGATGTAGTAGTTGCAAAAATTCTCTTGTTTGATTGTAAGTTTTTTCATGTCTTTTCGTCAGTATGGGAAGCATGCCACTTGACATGCTTTTGCAAAGATAATAAAAATATATTGCAATTATAACATGCATTTAACTTCTTAAGCATTTCATTTGCAACTGTGTTTTATAACACACAAAATAATCATTCAAATATTTGAATAGCTATAATATCTACGACGAAGAACATTACAGTACTATCCTTTATCACGCAATCGCCCGTGATGAAGAACACGTAAAGGAATTGGCAGAAGAAGCCGGCATCAATCTTGAAGGGTTGACTATTGATTTGGAAAGAAATAATGTCAAGGATGAATTAGGTAGACTGTATCCTGCGAGAATAGAGGATGCAGTAATCAGATAGCCCCATGAATGACAGAGAACGAATAGGCAAGCGGATAGCGGAAATCCGCAAGCAAAAAGGAATATCGCAAGCGCAGCTCTCCGAGTTAACCGGCATTGCTCCCGGCAATATAGCGCGGATAGAGCTTGGAAAGTACAGTACGGGAATAGACCTCCTTTCCAAGATAGCGCAAGCATTGAATTATAGGATTGATTTTGTAGAAGAATAGGGAGGGGTGTATTTCTCTTCCTATTCTTTTATTGCTTTTTTATAATATTCACATAATCAATAACCTTACGATTGGCTTCATCTACTTTTTTAGTATCAAATCGGATATAGATGTCGGTCGTTGTACTGTTCGCCCAGCTATGCCCGAGTGCATGGGCGATTACCTCTTTGGGAATATCGAGTTCTGCCGCTACCGTAGCCCATGTGTGTCTTGCCCAGTACGAGGACAAATCAGGGAATAGAGGATTTCTACTCTTTTTTCCGCCCAATCCTTTCCTCTCTGTCTCTCCAATCTGTTTTAATCCTATTCCCATACGATGTAGGAAATCCTTGTAATTTCCGTATTCGTCCATTATATTAAGAAGATAATCCTTCCCTTTGTATTTCTCAATTATAGCCTGCGCTTCCGGTTCCACTTTTATGCTGTATAATTTCCCCGTCTTAGCCCTCTTATATTCAAAACGACCATTTACCAATGCGGAATGTTTTGCGTTAAACAAATCGGCTGCATTTACCCCTATAAGATAAAACATGAGCATGAATATATCTCTATATCTTATCTGATATTCCTCACATGGGTAATCTCGTAATGTAGCTAACTGCTCTACAGTCAGAGAACGTTTTCTTGTCTCCTCTTTTTTAATTGAAAATCTTCTGAACGGATACAATGTCGTGTATTCCTCATCAATGGCATAGTTGAATACAGTGCGTATATTCCGTAGATGAATAGCATAGGCGTTAACCTTCATGGTTTTTGCCATCCATGCTTCAAAGTGTTCCAGCCATGACTTATCCATGCTTTCAAATGTACAATGGCTATCGTATTCTTCAATCTTGTTTCTTGTGGTTGTGTATATGGTTTTAGTACCCTGGTTGGTTTTCTTGGACATAAATTCATCAAGGTAATAGAGAAACGTTTTGTGGCTTTCAATCTTATTGCATATAGCATCTTCTATCATCTTCTTTAACGATGTGTCCGTTGTTGACTTTAGCTTCCCTTGTTGTTCCAACGTCAATATTACTGTTTCCGCCTTGTTTATTATTCCACGGGCAACTACGTTTCTTGGTTTATAGTTTTGTGCCTTTGTAGAATATTCGTTACCAGCCCATTCTTTCTCTGAAGCACTTAGCTGCGTAGCTATCATTATTTGTTTGTTGTGAAATACATTCAACTTTATTGGATAAGTGCCATCTTTTTTTTGCCTTCTTTTATCAAGGTAGAATTTAACCGTTGCCATACAATTATATCAGTTATGAGTTGTACTTATGCAAATCCGAAATTTGCATAGAATTTGCATACAAAGGTAGGATTAAAAGGGTCTAAAAGGGTTTAAAAGGGGTATGTTATTCAGCATATATAAAAAAATCAGGTAGTTAATTTACACATAACTACCTGATTTTCAAAGGAGCGGAAAACGGGATTCGAACCCGCGACCCTCAGCTTGGGAAGCTG
>OLRF01000284.1_pt1 | contig 73145 bp, 72 predicted proteins | sample 1672061 | NCBI WGS metagenome assembly OLRF01 (sample SAMEA3136641, study PRJEB25190) | human gut metagenome | reverse complement strand
TTTTGCTATTACTAAGATAGTAGATAATAATATATTAGAAGAATTATTAGATAAACTAAAAAAATGCTATGAGAAAGACTAAAGTAGACTTCATCATACTACGGAAGGCCATAGGCTGAAGTGGCATATAAAAAATAAATGTAACAAATAATGGTTGACATACATAAAATAATATGATATAGTTAGGTTGAATTTAAAGAGAGAGGAGTGAAAATCATGAAGATGAGAACTTTAAGTTTAAATATTTTTAATAGTGATAGAGTAGTTTTAAAGAAAAGTGGGATTCTTTTATGTTTTTCACATACTTTGTAATAAGTAAAAATAATTAATTATATTAAATTGGAACTACTTTATAAATAAGTAGTTCTTTTATTTGGAGGTGTAAAGATGAAGAGTTTGAAAGAATTTAGGCCTCTACTTAAGTTAGTTAAAGAAGATTTAAATAAATTAATATTTGCTAGTATAATTATATTTATGTCTGGTATATGTGAAGTATTTACTGGATATTTAAATGGTAAAGTAGTAGAAGAGATAACTATGTTAGATATTAAGAATGCTTTAATATTTTTAGGGATATATTTTGTATTAGAAATAACAATGGATGGAGTAATATTACATTATGCTAATTCTATATTATATAAAGAAGAGAGTAAGTTAACTAGAAAACTAGGATTTTATACATATAAGAAAGCGTTATGTTTGCCTCCTGTTGCTTATGAAAAGGTGTCGTCAGGAGAAATAATAAATAGAATAACAAGTGATGCTGATACTTTAAGCTTTGCTTTTGGTAGATTACTTAATATGATATCATCACTAGTGGCATCAATAATTGTTATAGTTTATGTATTTATTAATTCTTGGATAATAGGATTAGAGATAGTAGGTATTGTATCGATATTATTCTTAATATTAAAGAAATATAATCCATTACTTAAAGATATACATAAAGAGAGAAGAAAAGAGCAAGATAAGTTTACTTCTTTAACTACGGAGTCTATTAGAGGTATAAGAGAAATTAAAACATTAGGTATTAAAAATAATTTAATTAGTGATATGACTAGTATCATTAAGGATATATATAATAAATCTAGTAAAGAGATTGATATTCAGAAGAGTTTTAATATAAAGACTAGATTATTAAAGTCTATATTAGAATGCTCAGTATTTGCTACTTGTGTTATATTATTATATTATAAGATGATTAGTTTAACTTTCTTTATTGCTATGACTTATTATGTATATAGGTTTACTTGGTTAATAGAGAATATTAACGACTTAACTCAGACATATCAGAAGGTTAGTGTATCTATATCAAGAGTAAATGATATATTAGAGAATAGATTATATAAAGATGAAGAGTTTGGTAATAAGAAGTTAGTTAATGTTAAAGGGGTAATTGAATTTAAAGATGTTAATTTTAATTATCCTGATGAGGGTAATATATTAAATAATTTTAGTTTAAAGATTGAACCTAATAAGAAGATTGCTGTAGTAGGAGCTTCTGGTCAGGGTAAGAGTACTTTATTTAATTTAATTACTAGAATATTTGATACTACTAGTGGGGAGATATTGTTAGATGGTATTAATATTAAAGACTTAAGTGAAGATGAATTAAGAAAACATATATCAATAATTAGACAGGAACCTTTTGTTTTTAATAGAACTATTAAAGAAAATTTTAAATTAATTAATAAGAATATATCTCTTAAAAAGATAAGAGAATATTCTAAGATGGCTTACTTAGATGATTATATTATGTCTTTACCTAAAGGGTATGATACTGTATTAGGAGAGTCTGGTATTAATTTATCTGGTGGTCAAAAACAAAGACTATCTATTGCTAGAACTTTATCTAAGGGTAGTGAAGTGATTTTATTTGATGAAGCGACTTCAGCTTTAGATAATAATTCTCAAGATTATATTAAGAAGACTATTGATAATTTAGTTAATGATCATACTATTGTAATAGTGGCTCATAGATTATCTACGATTATGGATGCTGATATTATTCATGTTGTTGATGGTGGTAAGGTAATAGCAACGGGCACACATAAGGAATTATTAAATAGTTGTAAGATATATAGAAATCTTTATGAGACCGAATCTTTAAATTCATAATTGCCTATGAAGCCTTAAGTTAATCTTAAGTCTTCATTAGGTATCATAGAGCCTATAGTCTCTATGATAAAATATTTAAAATATAAAAAGTAGAAAAAATGAAAAATATAGAATTAATAATACCAAAATTGGAAGAATATTCCTATGAGCAAAAACTAGAAAGTGAACCAAAAACAATGAGTTATAATGCCGGCTACAAAGTTATGTATAATGGTTATCATTATGATACAGGGTGTATTGACTTCCCTAAAGAAAAATGGCAAGAAGTTCAAGATAGAAGAATCAAAGAAAATAGATATTTCGCATATATCAAAGACAAAGACTTAAATAAATATGTTGGATATGTAAATTACCAATATGATAAAGATGAAGATATATATGATTGCGGTATTTTAATAGAAGATAAATATAGAGGTAAAGGATATTCAAAACCAGCCCTTAAACTACTGATAAAAGAAGCAAATAAAAATAATATAAAATACTTATATGATACTTTTGAAAAAAGTAGAGAAAAAGCATTGAAACTATTCTTAGATGTAGGATTTGAAATATATGAAAAAACTACAGTCAATAAATTTAATAAAGAAGTAGAATGCGTAATTATAAGAATTGATACCAATAAAATAACCAATAACACAGATTAATTAGAAGTTTTTTCAGCATAAACAATTGACTTTTTACATAAAATATAGTATATTATTATTGCATTCGAAGGAATGTCTTAGTGATAAATGTTAATCGCTTCTAGGTGGTGCGAGCAATAAATGATCCTAGTCGTGAAATGTTAATCGCTTCCGAGTGGTGCGAGCAATAAATGATCTCGGTTGTAAATGTAAGAAAACTTCTATCTAAAAGTAGAGTTTTCTTTTCTTTTATGATAATATAGTACTAAGGAGTTGATTCACATGAAAGTTCAGACTGGTTATTTATATCATATTAAAGATGAATTCTTTGATCAAATTAATAAAAAAGGATTAATGATAAATCATGAAAATGGTCATTCTAGACCATCATATTTAGCAATTAAAGATAAAGAAATTTTATGGTTTATACCATTAAGTACAAAGGTAGATAAGTACAGAACTATTATTGCTAAAAAAGAAAAAAAGTATGGTTCTTGTAAAACAATATTGATCAAAAGAGTTGCTGGTAGAGAACAGGCTATATTAATTCAGAATGCCTTTCCTACATTAGAAAAATATATTCAAAGTAGACATACTGTTGATGGTAAGGTAGTTAAAATTGCTTCTGCTGTCGAAAGAGAAATCATTGATGATTTTGAGTATATGCTTTCTTTAAAAGCAAGTGGATTAGATTTATTTTTTACAGATATTGATTTTATTAAAAATTTGATGCTTGATGAATTAAAAGTTTTAAATTAACTAAAGAAGACTATTGATTCTTGAAGTGAATTTTTTCACCTCAAGGAATAATACAATATATTAAATAATTTACAAAAGTGTAATAAATGATTGACAAAACATAAAATAAATTATATAGTTATAACAAGTGAGGAGATATATAGAGCTATCTCGGGGTAAAGCCTACACGTATTTTATAATTAATAAAATCCGGAGTCACTATTCTTATATGGAATAGTTGCCTTCGGTTTTTTCTATATATGATATTAATAAAAGAAAGGAAGTAGATAAAATGGATAATTATATATTACCAAAATATGATAATAGTATTGTTAGTTTAGCATCTAGTATTAGGAGATATTTTGAACTTGATGTTTATCATAATACTTTAAGTGATATTGACAAAATATTAGAAGAATATAAACCAAGAAATATAGTTGTTTTATTGTTTGATGGAATGGGATCAAAATTAATAAAAAAATTATTAGGAAAAAATAGTTTTCTATATAGAAATATGTTAAAAGAAATATCTTCAGTAATACCCGCGACTACGACAGCATCAACTACATCAATGCTTACTGGTCTTACGCCAATGGAACATGGTTGGCTTGCTTGGGACTTATATTTTGAAAAAGAAAATAAAATAGTAACAATGTTTACTAATAAGATTAAAGATACTGATATAGATGCTGATAGTGTATCATTAGCTAGAAAATATTTTCCGTATAAAAATATTTGTGAATTAATAAATGAAAAAGGCAAATATTATTCAAAAATAATTGCTTCATTTAATGAAAATAAATATGAAGATATCGATGATATGATAAGTAAAATTAAAAGTAGTTTAAATGTTAAAGATAAAAATTATATTTATGTATATAATCCTGAACCAGATACTACTATGCATATTACTGGTACTGATAGTAAAGAGACTAGAGATTATTTTGAGTTGATTAATAAAAAAGTAGAAGAATTATATAATACTATATCTGATGATACATTACTTATTGTAGTAGCAGACCATGGTCATATTAATTGTGATACTATTATATTAGAAGATTATAAAGATATATTTGATACTCTTGCTGGAGATACGTCTTTTGAAGGAAGACTATGTAGTTTTAAAATAAAAGATGGTAGAGAGGAAGAATTTGTTTATCTATTTAATAAATATTTTAGTAATTATTTTGTATTAATGACTAAAGAAGAACTTATTAATAGTAAGTTATTAGGTAATGGTACTGAACATAAATACTTTAGAGATTCACTAGGAGATTATTTTGCTTTAGCTTATAGTAATAAATATTTTAAATATAGGAATGTTGGCCATATTCATAAGTCTACGCATGCTGGTTTAACTGAAGATGAGATGAAGATACCATTAATAGTTTTAAATAAGTGTAAAGTTAAGAGAAAGTAGGTGATGTTATGATAATATTGTTTAGTGGTTGTGATAAAGTAAAAGGGTTTAATACTAGAATAAAGGAAGTTATAAATAAAGAATTAGATAGATATAATAGTATGGCTGTTATATGTGCTAGTGATAATTATAGTAAGAATGATACTTTAATAGATGGTACTAGTGATAAAATTGGTATAAGAAATATGTTTAATAGTATTAAAGAATTTTATTTAATAGACAGAAGGACTTCTATTAACGATATGATAAATATAATAAAGAAAGTAGATATTATATATTTATTTGGTGGTAATCCTTTAATACAATTAGATATAATTAAGAGAATAGATTATAAAAAATTATTTAAAGATAAAGTATTACTTGGAATATCTGCGGGTAGTATGAACTTAGGTAAGATAGGGTATTATTCTAAAGATGATGATTATGATAAGACACTCTTCTATGAAGGATTAGGTTTTACTGATATAACTATTGATCCTCATTTTGATATTAATAATAGAAAGCAAGTAAATGAAATAGTTAATAGTTCTTATAAACATAGAATAATAGGTTTACCTAATGATTCTTGTATAGTAATAAAAGATAATGAAATATATTATATTAATAATTATTTTGTAGTAGAAGATGGTAGAATTGAAGAAAGAAAAGGAGATGATTTATATGAAAAATATAGGAACAGTAGAATTAGAATCAAATAGACTTCTATTTAGAAAAGCAAGTACTAGTGATTCTAATGCTATGTTTAATAATTGGGCTAATGATAAAGAGGTAACTAAGTATTTAAGATGGGATGCTTATGAAAAAGAAGAAGATACTATAAAATTTCTTAATTATTTAGAGAATAGTTATAAGGAAGATAATTTTTATAACTGGATGGTAATACCAAAAGAGGAAGGAGTCCCTATTGGAACAATTGGAGCAGTAGATATTGATGTTAATAATAGTACAGTAGAAATAGGACACTGCTACGGAAGAAGTTTTTGGAATAAAGGATATGGTACTGAGGCTTTAACTAGAATAATAAAGTTCTTTTTCGAAGAAGTAGGAGTAGAAACTATATATGCTTATTATGTAGAAGGAAACTCCGCTAGCGGAAAAGTATTAGAAAAAGTAGGAATGAAGTATGAAGGTATTCTTAGAAAAAGAGTATATGATAAAGTTACCAAAAAGCAAGCAGATTTAATTAGTTATTCTATTACTCGTGATGATTATTTTAAATAAATTATAAAATGTTTACTTTGATAATATATCATGATAAAATAATATTATCAAAGGAGATAGTTATGAATATTAAATAAGAATTAATAAGAAGATATAGTTATTTATACGAGAATAAAGAATTAATACTTGCTATGTGTATTAATATAGTAGAAGTTAAACCAAATGAAAGAAAACAAGAATTAGAGAAGTTAAAAAGAGAATATAAAAAGTTATCTGCTGATAAAATGATTATTAATAATGTAGAGACTACTATTAAGAATATTGATGGAAGTACTTATGAATATTATTTATTTAAAGATGTTAGTTCTGAGATAGTAGATTTATATGAGGACTTGGTTTTATTGATTTAGATATATATCCACATTTTGATATTGATAATAAAGAATATATGGATGAAGTATTTGAAGCTAGTAAATATACTAGAATAGTAGGATTACCTAATGAATTTTTTATTAGAATTAAAGATAGTAATATAGAAATAGTAGGTAATTATTATGTGATAAAGGATGGAAAATTAGAAAATGAAAATAATAGAATATGAAGATAAATATTTAGAAGATGTTAAAGATTTATTAGTACAGTTAGAGGAATATATACTTAGTATAGATAAAGATAACCTAGACCAGTTACATCCAGAATATAGAGATAAAATGGCAGTATTAGATATAGAAGAAGTAAATAATAATACTGGTAAATGTTATTTAGCTATAGAAGATAATAAAGTATTAGGAGTAATAATGGGAATGCTTCGTAAGTATGATAAATATGACTATTTAGATTATAAATGTCCTAGATGTGGGGAAATTACGGAACTTGTTGTATCTAAAGAAGTTAGAGGTAAAGGAATAGGCAAAATACTTATGACTAAGATGGAAGAATATTTTAAAAGTATTGATTGTGAATATATAGCTATAGATGTGTTTGCTTATAATACTAAGGGTATTAACTTTTATGAAAAAGAAGGTTATCATACTAGAGGATTAATAGATATTAAAAAGATATAAGAGGGAGAACATATGAAAAGATTATTTATAAATGAACTGGATAATATGAGAGATTTGGGTGGATATACTACTAGTAATGGGAATATTACAAAGTATAATAGATTTATAAGAAGTGAGTATCCTTTATTATCTAATGATAGTATTAAGAAATTATTTGGTATGGGTATAACAACTATAATAGATTTAAGAAATAAGGATGAAATAACTAGAAGAAAAAATCCACTAAATAATAGTAATTTTAAATATTATAATATTGATATAGCAGGTAGATATCCTCCGTTAAAAGAAGAAGATGTTTCTTTAGGATATATTAAAATATTAGAAGATTATGATAATATTAGAGATATATTTAAAACTATTGCTAGTTCTAAGGGCGGTGTTTTATATAATTGTACTGCTGGTAAAGATAGAACTGGTATTATATCTATGTTATTACTTTTGATAGGGGGAGTTCCTACTAGTGATGTAATAGTGGATTACGAAGTATCTTATACTTTTTTAAGAAATAAAATAAGAAGACTTCATATGAATAATCCTGAACTTCCAGCTTTTTTAGGTAATTCTAAATTAGAATATATGGAAGATATATTACAAAAGTTTTATGATAGATATTACTCAGTAGAGAATTATATGAATAAAATAGGAATTTCTGAAAGAGAGTTAGAATTAATAAGAAATAAATTGTTATGTGACTAAATATAAGGAGTGATAGATATGAAAAAAGTATTTTATAATGAAGATAACTTAAGAAAAGAAGATATTAATAATTTTATAAAGCGAGCTAAGATGTTAATTATTAATTCTAATAATGAAATATTATTAGGTTATGGTCATAATACTTATCAAATAATTGGTGGTCATGTAGAAGAAAATGAATCTTATGATGAATGTGTAATAAGAGAAGTAAAAGAAGAGACTGGTATAGAATTATCTTTAGAGAAAAGAGAACCTTTTTTACAAATAGTATATTATTGTAAAGATTATCCTAAAGAGGGATTAAATAGTGAATATATTATTAATTATTATAGTATTAATAGTGATTTAAAACCAGATATAGATAAAATAAATTTAACTGAAAATGAAAAAGAAGGTTTATTTGAATTTAGATATATTTCTTTGAATAATGTATTAGATGAATTAAATGATAATTTAGAGGTATGTAAGAATAAGAATACAGTTAAGGATACTATTAAGGCAATAGAAGTATATTTAAAAGAAAAATAAAATATTGTGAGAAAGACTATTTGCAGGCTTTCTCACACCACGGAAGACTATAGGCTGAAGGGGCAATAAATATATAAACTCAAATCATTCATCTTTTGATGATTTTAGTCTTCCTTCTAGTTTTTTTCCTGTTTTCGAGGAACTTTCTGATATTAGATTTTGTGTAGCACATATTGGAAGAATGGAAAAAAAGTTTATTGAAAGATTAAATTATTATAGCAATATTTGGATTATTTTTATAAAATAAATTTCGTTTTTGTTTTCAGACTAATCAACTCTTTATATACAAATAAACACCATCAGTGGAATATTATATCATTTTACTAATTAAATGCAACACCAGTACTTTTACCAATTAAATGCAATATTAAATACTTTTAGGGGTTGAATTTAGTTTTACATTCAAGATTTTTAATTATTATAGCCATAACTTTGGTGGTTTTGGTTGACTTTTTTCTATTAAACTATTACAATATAACTTGATTTTGGGTGTGCATGCCCACTTGAGTTATTGCATATATGAATGAACATAGATTAGGAACAAGGGCAAGTACAATTGCTTTTTGTCCCCTTTTTATATAATTTTATTGGAGGTACTTATGGATAATAATGAATATGTGAAGGATTATTATAAGGCTTATGAAAAAAGATATAAACAAGTTTATAAAGAAAATATGTTATGATCATCTAAATTATTTACCCCTGATGTTATTTATTTCATAAATGATTATAAGGTTAATAAACAAGATAGGATACTTGATTTAGGCTGTAGAGAAGGTAGGAATGCAATTTATTTATTAGAAAAAGATTATAATGTGTTAGCAATTGACTATTCTTCGAGTGTAATAGATATGTGTAATAAATTATCTAGTAATAAATATGAAAGGCATTTTAAACAATTTGATATAATTGAAGATGAAGAAAAAGAAAAATTTAATTATATTTATTCAATTGCAGTTCTTCACATGTTTGTATTAAAAGAACATAGAAATAAATTTTTATCATTTATTAGAACTCATTTATTAGAAGATGGTCGTTGCTTATTATGTGTTCTTGGTGACGTTAAACAAAATTATACAAGCAATATCAAAGATGCATTTAAAGATACAAAATGGGTTGTTATGAATACTAATAAAAATTTAGATATTTCTACAGCATCTTGTAATATAGTTAATTGGGAAGAACTAGAACAGGAAATATTAGAAAATGATTTACTTATAGAAAAAAATGGATATCAACTGATATTCCAGAGTTTAATAATTCTATGTGTGTGGTGATAAAAAGAAGATTTAATATGGTATCTATTTTGAAAAATAATAAATTATTAAAAAAATGCTAATGATAATTTTAATTATAACTTAGTTTATTTTTAAATATTGTAAGAGGGTGATTAATATGAATAACATTGATTTAAATTTATTTAAAACTTTTTATGTTGTTGCATCATATAATAGTTTTACTAAAGCATCTGAAAAATTATTTGTTTCTCAGCCTGCAGTTACTCAATCAATAAAAAAATTAGAGGAACAGTTAAATGTTGAACTATTTAAAAGAACATCAACAGGAATTTGTTTAACTAATGCTGGAGAAATTGTATATTATTATGCAGAACAGTTATGTAATATTGTTGAAGCTAATAAAAATTTAATAGATATTATTAAGAAAAATGAAATCGAAACAATTAATGTTGGGTTACCAACACATATTGGTACATTTTATTTTATAAAGTTTTTGGAAAAATTTAATGCCAAATATCCGAATGTCAGAATAAATATAGTTAATAAAATGTCTGACGAAATGTTAAGGATGCTCGAAAAAAGAGAATTGGATATAGTAATAGATACTGATATATACAATTATGACTCCAAAATAATAAAAACATATAAAATATTAAAGTTAGAAGGATGTTTTGTTTGTAACGAAAAGTATAAAGATGTATCAAATAAAATAATTAGTCCCAATGAACTTAATAATTATCCATTAATTTTGCCAGGAAAAACTACTTCAAATAGAAAAATTATAGATTTATCATTTAAAAAGAGAAATGTAGTATTACAACCTTTAATTGAAGCAAATTCATCATCTATATCGAAAGAAATTATTAAAAGAGGAATTGGAATAGGATGGATGATAAAAGAATTTATCAATGATGAATTAGAACAAGGAAAATTATTTGAAGTTAAAGTTGATGTAGAACAAGTTTTAACTCCAGTTAGTATAGCATATAATATAAAATATAATACTGAAGCAGTAACTGAATTTATAAATATATTTAAAAAAGAAAATTAAAGAATTTTAAATTTAAACTCTTAATTTTCTTTTTTTTTAGATATAATTAATGCTTATATCATATAACAAATTCGTATTGGTAATTAATTTTTTTATAATTTATAATTATATATGGGTGGATTAATATGGACAGTAAGGAAAAGTATATTGATTTACATATTCACACAAACAAATCTGATGGTGCCTTTGAGCCAAGTGAAATTATAAAAATGGCTAATAAAAATCAAACTTCGATTATTTCTATTTGTGATCATGATACTATTGAAGGAATTAAAGAATTTAAATCTAATCTTCTAAAAGATATGCAAGGCATATATGGCGTAGAGTTTTCATCATATATAGATATCAATGGGAAAAAAACAAAATTACATATTTTAGGTTATGGATTTGAACCAACTTCTATTTATATACTAAAATTATTAGAAGAAATGAAGCAAAAAAGACTTTCAGCACACATTGATGCTTTGAATTATATAAAAGATAAAATTATAAATTTACCTGAAGAAAGAATATCAAAATTAAATATGGAAAGATATTGTTGGTTTGATAGAGAGATAATTAAATGTTTAGAAGAAGAAAAAAATAATATAGAAATAATAGAAAATTTAAAAAAACATTTTCAAAAAAACAGATTTAGTTATGGTAATGATTATGAATTAAATGTATTTGATGTTATAAATGCAATTAAGTTATCTGGGGGTTATGCAATATTAGCACATCCAATGGCTTATAAATTATCAAGAGATGAAATTTTTAAGATTATAATTAAGTTAATTGATATTGGAATTGATGGAATAGAAATATTTCAATCCGACTGTTCAATTGAAGATTCAATATTTTTAAAAAATATAGTTAATAAATATAATCTGCTTTATTCAGTTGGTAGTGATTTTCATAGAACTATTAATTCAGATGGTAGAATGATAGGACTTGGAATTGATAATAATTTATGTATAGAAGAAACGAGTTTAACAAATAAAATGCTTGAAAAAAAGAAATATTTTAATGGTATGAAATAATAAGGAGAAAAAAATGAAAATATTTATATCTTGTCCGTTTACTGGACTTTGTGACGAAGAAAAATATGAAGTAAAAGAAGAATATAAAGACTTTTTTAATAAATTAATTAAAGCAATAGAGGAAAGAAACTGTGAGTATTATTTAGCTATTAAAAGAGAAAATTGGGGAATTGAACATAAAGGACCTGAAGAGTGTACTAAAAGTGATTATGAAGGAGTAAAAAGTAGTGATTTATTAATTGTAATTCCAGGGAATAATACTTCAAAAGGAATTTCTGGTGGAGTTCATATTGAGTTAGGATGGGCTTCTGCTTTAAAAAAGAAGATGCATATTCTTATTGAAGATAATTTTGAATATTCACCAGTATTAATGGGATTAAATGTTTTGTCTTCAACGCAATATCATAAGTGTAATAATTTTTTAGATGATATAATGTTGGATAAAATTGTTGAAATTATAGATCAAGAATTAATGATAATGGAGGATTTATAAAATGTATTTGAAATTAATTAAAGAAAAGCCATTGGATTTATTAAAATGTTATGAAAAACCATATTATGTTTATTTATCTTTATCGAATTTATGTAATGCAAATTGTGTGTTCTGCGATGTTAATACTAATAAAGAAAAGAAATGTGGCATTGATATAATAAGCTTGATAGATGAGTTAAGTGATTTAGGAACGAAATATATTCATTTTACAGGTGGCGGCGAACCATTTATTAATGATGATATATTTAAATATTTAGAATATTGTACAAAAAAAGGTATTCTTATAAATCTTATATCTAATGGTTTAAATTTAAATGAAGAAAAAATAATAAAGTTATCTAATTATAATATAAATGCAATATTTTTTTCTATTGATAGTCATATTTCTCAAATTCATGATAATTTAAGAAGAGTAAATGGAATATGGGATATGGTTACATCTAATATTAACTTAATAAAAAAATATATGCCAAATGTAAAAATAGTTATTAATCATGTTCTGAACAAAAAAAATATTGATTATTTTGGTGATTTTATAAAAATGAAAAAGCAATTTAATTTTGATTATATTAATCCTATCATAATAAAGGATTGTAATGATTTGTTTTTTACGAACGAACAAATAGACAATTACAATAATAATTTACAATATTACTATGATATAGCTAAAGATTTAAATGTAGAATTTTTGTGTGATGATATTAATTTTTTTTGCAAAAGTGTTAATTGTTTAGGTGATAGAGAAAACAATAAAGACTTAAGATGTATTTATCCAAGTTTTTGCGCATTTATAGATGCTCCAACAGGTTATGTATATCCATGCGATTGTAGTATTCATAGAGATAGAAATATTTATAAAATTGGTGAATTAAAAAGTCAAACATTTAAAGAAATATGGTATGGAAATAAATGTAATGAATTAAAAGATAAATTATTAAATAGTAAGTTAGACTGTAAGACAAAATGTGATGAGGCAAATTGTCAATTTAATAAATGCTATTTTAAATTAAAAAGGAGTAAATAATGAGAATATTAGTTTCTGCGGAAAGTTTTGGTTACGGTCCTATAACAACAGGTTTAAATATCGTTAAAGAAATAAAAAAATCTTCCAATATAAATTTAGATTTTATTGGTTCTGGAATTGCATTAGAGCAAGCTGAAATGAGTGGGCTTTTTGATAAAATTTATATTTGTGATACATATAACTTTAAAGATCTAGAAAAAAATATTGAGATATTTAAAGCATATGAAGTTTTACTATCTTCCGAAAATGTTAATGGTGCAATATTTGCCTTAAAAAATGGTATAGAAAAAACCTATTATATTGATAATTTAATGTGGATGTGGGACAAGATTCCAGCTGGCTTAAATAATGTAAAAAAATATTTTATTTCTGAAATAATATCATCTAAAGAAAATTTTAATAGAATTGGTAAGAATGTTGTTAATCCTATATTTGTTGGACCTATTAGGAAAATTGAAAAGAAAAAATGTTTAACAAAAAATCAATTATTGATAAATATAGGAGGTGCTGAATCCTTTTTATTAGATCATCAATTAATTATTAATTTCTATAATAAAATTATAAATGATATTTTATCTGATAATATAATTAACAGATTTCAATCTATATTAATTTGTGGGGGAAGTGGTGTATTAAAGAATATTGTTTTAGAAAAAGCAAATGAAAAAGTTAAAATATGCACGTTGTCACATGATGAATATTTAAAAGAGATGGAAGAATCTGAATATTGTATTTTATCATCTGGACTAGGAAATTTTATAGAATCTGTTGGAAAAAATAAAAATATTTTGTTCTTACCACCTATAAATTATAGTCAATTATTACAACTTGATTATTACTCTAAAGAATGTTTTGGATTTGATATTATAAATTGGTCAAATTTTGAATTTTATAAAGAAATTTCTAAGTTTTTAGATGAGGAAACTGGAGTCAATATGGTCGTTTCTAATATTAAATACTATTTAGAAAAAGATTATCGAAATGTGATTCAAAAGAGAGTAAATAATTTTTTGAAAGGTAATCAAAATATGTTTTTTGAGAAAAGATGCAATTATATTAATCAATTTGACAAAAATTCGAGTGAATATATAGCAAAATTAATAATAAATGATTTGAATGGTGGTGAAAATAATGAAAATACCAAATGATCCTTTTTTAGGAACTAATTATATAGGAAAAGAGGAAATAAGAGCAGCAAAAGAAGTGTTGAAAAGTAAAAGTTTATTTAGATATCATGGACCAAACTTATTATATAAGACAGAACAATTTGAAAGTAATATGGCAAAATATTTAGGAGTAAAATATGTATTAGCGTGTTCAAATGGTGGAGCTGCTATTAAATTATGTTGTATTGCAAATGGAATCGGTCCAGGAGATGAAGTAATTATGTCACCATTTACATTTATTGCTTCTGCAAGTAGTGTATTGGCTTGTGGTGCAATACCTAAATTTGTCGATATAGATGAAACTATGAATATATCTCCAAAAGAAATAGAAAAAAATATAACAGAAAACACAAAAGCTATTTTGGCTATACATATGCAAGGTCAAAGTTGTGATATGAAACAAATTTTAAAAATTGCTAAAAAGCATAATCTAATAGTTATAGAAGACACGGCTCAAGCATTAGGAGCAGAACTAAATGGTAAAAAAGCAGGAACGTTTGGTAATTGCGGTGCATTTAGTTTGCAGGCAGGTAAAACCATAACCTGTGGTGAAGGTGGATTTATTGCAACAAATGATAAAAATATATATTTAAAGGCAAAAATGTATCATGATAATGGTGGTTATAGGATAGGAAGTGATTATCCTACTTGGGAGAATGGAAAAACGATTTTTGGTGAGAATTTTAAATTAACGGAAATTCAAAGTGCGATAGCAAATGAGCAATTGAAAAAAATATATAAAATACTTTCAAAACAAGAAAAAGTATATAATCAAATTATTAATAATATTAATACCGATTTTTATAATGTTAGAAAGAATATTAAAGGTGCAAAAAATGTTCATTCAAATTTATCATTTGAATTTAAAAATTCTGAAGAGTGTAATAAATTTATTGATTATATGAATAGTAAGGGAATAGGATTTAATATTTATTGTAGTAATTTAATTAATAAGTATGATACTTTTGTAAAAAAACAATCATGGCATAATTCCAATTTCCCTTATAATGTTTCCGATTATATAGACAATAAATGCTCAGATGCTGAAGACTTGTTTAAAAGAGTAGCTTGGTTTAATCTATCTGGCAGTTTGAAAAATAAACATATAAAATATATCATAAAAATTTTGAAGGAATATGAAAATGAATTTTAGTATTTCGGAAGATTGGAATAATTCGTTAATTTTGAGGTATTCTCCAGATAAGATTGTTAAAATTGGTAAATTGTTATTAGCTAAAAGTAATAATATATATAAATGTCAAAATTTTTTTGATTTTGATATTAATGATTTTGAGTTTAAGGAATTAATGAAACTGATAAATAAAAATTATAAAATTAGATTTTCATACTTAAATGATTCTATGATAAAAAAAATTATTGAATTGGATAAAGATAATTGTTGTCAAATTAGCTATATTGATAGTTGGGAAGCTCCTATATTATTATTGAATGATTTGCCTTATAATTACTTTTCTAAATCACAACATTCTCAAATTAGAAGAAATTATAAAGAATACAAAAATAATTGTCATAAATATATATTTCATAATTCTTGTAGTGAAGATATTTTAACCTTATGGAATCTAGTTTTAAATATTGACTTTAATTCTTGGAAAAAGGACGAAAATTCTGATATGAAAAGTTTGGATAGAGAAGATTTACAATATTTACCATATATGTTAAAAAACAAAGAAAAAGTTAGTTTAGTAGTTGTTTGTGATTTTCAAGAACAACCAATGGCTTATTCACTAATGTTTAAAGGTAAAGATGATTATTGGTATGCAGTAAAATGGGGAGCCTCTAATATAGGTAGAAAATCATACATTGGTTTTTACTCTTTATTCAATCATATAGAATATCTTTATGAATTAAATGGTAATTTGAAATTAGATTTTTGGGGAAGAAGAAATTTAACTTATGATAAATTAAAAAATAAATCTTTAATAAGAAATCATATTCTACTTTGTAAAGGAGAAATTAAAAAATGAAAATATTGGAAGGAAATATAAAGGATATCAAAGACATAGATCAGAGAATAGATAATAGCTATAATGGTACTTGTTTTGCTTATTCATGGTTTTTAAAATTAAAAAACAGCGACAAGATACTAAAAATATATAATGATAAAGATGAGTTGCAAGGATTTATGCCTATTTTTAATAACAATAATAAAAAAAGTATATTTCAAAGTACAATGTATATTCCTTATGGAGGACCTGTAATTTTTAATGTTCCAACAGAAGAGAGAAATAAAATTAGATATCTTAGAAATATAGAAAAAGCATTATGTGAATATATAACTAAAAATTATGAAAAAGCTGATTTTTCAATTGATGATAAAGTAATAGACATTATGCCGTTTATAAGAGCAAATTTTACTCCTGAAGTTAGATATACATACAAAATTGATTTAAGAAAAGGCATTGATGAAATTTATAACAATTTTGGAAGGGATAGAAAAAAAGACATTAGAAAAGCAATGTCTAAAAATATTCAATTTATAGTAGATAAGGATATGAAATATTTTGATGTAGAAAAAGCAATGAAATGGGAAAAAAATTATGGTGATGATTCTACTGTTGATTGGGTAAAAAATTATATTGTTACAACATTGAATTTAGGCAAAGGGATGTGTTTTGTTGCAAAAGAAGATAAAGAAGTAATTGGTGGTGTTCACTTGGCATGGGATAATAATACAGCGTATATATTATACTCGTTTTATGAGCATAAAAAAGATGATGTTGCTATTGCATTTATTTATTATAAAATGATGGAATATTTGATAAACAATAATATAGTATCTTATTTAGATTTTGAAGGATCAGTGTTTGAGTCAATTGAAGATTGGAATATTTCTTTTGGCACTTATCAAAGTAGATTTTATAATTTACACTGGAATAAAGATGGTAATCTTTATTTTAACTTATATGATTATGGTGAAAAGTAGGTGATAATGTGAATGATAATTATTTACTTGCATTAATGTATGATTTCTATAATTACAATGTGCTAAAGGGACAAAATGATGATATTTCATATTATATAAATCAAATAGAAAAATATTCTTCAAAAAAGATTCTTGTTGTAGGTGCTGGCACGGGAAGAGTAGCAATTCCATTATCAAGGCATAGTGATGTTACAGCATTAGATTTTGATAAAGAAAGATTATCAGTTTTAAAACAAAAAAATAATAATATAAAGATAGTTTATGAAAATTTTTTGAATTTTGATACTGATGAAAAGTATGATTTGATTATCATACCTTATAGCACTCTTCAGTTTGATTGTAATGAATCTAAATTAAAGAAAATGCTATTAAAATTAAAAGAATTAATGAGTTCATCAACTATTGCAATATTTGATATGTCTGAAAGTTTTAATTATAAAATAGAAAAAAATGATGAATTTCTATTTGAAAGTTATTGCAAAGAAATAAAAGATGATGTTAGTGTTTATTATACTTCCAAAAGATATGATAAATATATTAATTTTATTATTAAATATAAATTAAAAAATTTAAAAAAAGAATTAATAGAAAATGAAAAATATTATTATTACAATCCTCTTCTAATTGAACGATTGATTAAGGAAATTGGTTTAGAGACAATTGATTTGGATTTTGGATATAATAATAACAACACATTCACACATAAACATTTATATCATTGTAGGAGGAAAAAATGAGAGAAAATAACTTAAAGTTAGGAAAAGAATTAGCTTGTTATTTTAATAAAAAATATGGTGTAATAACATACTCTGGAACTTTAGCTATAGAAGTAGCATTAAGCCTAGTATTTAATGAAAATGATAATATTTTAGTTTCTTCTGAAGTTTGTTATTCAATTGTAAATACTATATTAAAACTAAAAATGAATCCCATTATTGTTAAACCCAAAAATAATATTTTTTTAACTGATGAAGATATAGATAATGCTATTGAAAAATATAATATTAATGGTATAATGTTAGTTCATCAATTTGGAATACTAAATGTCATAAATTTAATGAAATATAAATCTTTAGGAATTAAAGTGATAGAAGATGTGGCACAAGCATGGAATGTAGGTAGTAAATCATATGAAGTAGGTGCCTTAAGCGATATAGTAGTTACATCATTTGGAAAGACAAAACCTTTAAGTTATGGAATAGGTGGAGGATTATTTTTTAATAATATAGAAGTGATTGATAAATTAGATTTTTGTGATAATTATAGTAGGGAAAATAGAAATATACTGTTATCTTATTTGTACCCATTATGTCAAGAAGTGAATTTGCAAAATTTGGTGTCAACAGCAAATAAAGTAATTATAGAGCAAAGAAATGCTGCTAATAAATACTGTGAATTACTAGAAAATAATGTTTATATAGAACATCTTAATGTATCAAATGATGTTCAAAATTCTTGGCATAGATTTCCTATTTGGGTAAAAGATAATAAAAAATTTAAACAAATTTTAAAATTATTAGAACAACTCGATATAGAATATCAACTACCACACAAAATTAGTTTGTTAGAATTAGAAAAAATCAAAGAATGTAAAAGTATATATGAAAATAATAATTTAAATATTGTCTTATTAAGAACAAGGAATATCAATTTAAAGGTTCAAGAAAATAAAATTAAAAAATTGCTTAAAATGCTATAGTTTTAATGATAAATTCAATAAAATATGATATAATATAGATGATTTTTGATTAAAGAAACAAAAGAGGTGAAAAAATGATAGAGATAAGTATAAATAATGCTGAAAAAAGTTTTGGTTTTAAAAAGATATTAGATGGGTTTGCGTTAGAAGCAACTACGGGGGAAAGAATAGCATTAATAGGACCAAATGGTTGTGGGAAAACTACTTTGTTTAAGATAATTGCTGGAGAAGAGAACTTAGATAAGGGTATGGTTTCAACCAGAAAAGGTGCTAGTATAGGATTATTATCACAAATGCCTCCGAAAGTTACTGATGAAGTTACGGTTAAAGACATACTACTAAGAAGTTTTAAAAATATATTTGAATTAGAGAAAAAATTAAGAGAGTATGAGGAAAAGTTAGCATCTGTTCCTTCTGATAAATTAGAAAGTATCTTAAATATGTATGGTAGATTACAGGAAGAATTTACTAATTTAGGCGGATATGAAATTGATGAAAAAGTTAGTAAAATCTGTAATGGTTTTAAAATTAGTGATGAAATGTTAAATAGGAGTTTTAATACATTGTCGGGTGGAGAAAAAACAATTGTGAATTTGGCATCATTAATAATAAGCAATCCAGATATATTATTATTAGACGAGCCAACTAACCACTTAGATATAGATACATTAGAATGGTTTGAACAATTTTTGTCAAATTATAAAGGAACAGTAGTTATTAGTTCACATGATAGATATTTTTTGGATAAAGTTGCTACAAAAACAATTTTGATGGACAAAGGTAAAGCGGATGTTTATTATGGTAATTATTCATATTTTTTAGAAGAAAGCGATAGAAGGGCGTTAGCAGAATTTGACGAATATAAAAATCAACAAAAACAAATAGAAGCAATGAAAACAGCTGTAAAAAAATTAAAAGAGTGGGGAGAAAGAGGAGATAATCCAAGATTTTTTAGGAGAGCTGCTTGTATTGAAAGAAAATTAGAAAAAATGGAAATGATAGATAGACCTGAATCAAAAAAACAATTACCATTAGATTTTGAAATTAAAGGTAGATCAGGGAAAGATGTATTAGTTGCAGAAGATTTAGGAATTATTCTTGGAGACAAAGTCATCTTTGATGGTGCAAATTTATATGTTAAATATGGTGAAAAAGTATGTTTAATGGGAAAGAATGGTTCTGGTAAATCGACTTTTATAAAAGCAGTATTAAATGGTGATAATATTTGTCAAGGAGAAGTTAGAATAGGTAGTAGTGTTAGTATAGGATACATTCCACAAGAAATTAAATTTGATGATGATAATGCTACGGTTTTAGAAACAGCAAGAAAATTTTATGAAGGTACTGAAACTCATTTAAGAGCTGCTCTTGCAAAATTCTTATTTTATGGTGAAAATGTATTTAAAAGAGTTGGTAATTTATCAGGTGGTGAAAAGGTCAGATTAAAATTATTTGAATTAATTCAAAAGAAAGCAAATCTTTTAATTTTGGACGAACCAACTAACCATATTGATATTGATACAAAAGAAATGTTGGAGGAAGCTTTATCTGAATATCAAGGTACATTATTTTTCGTTTCACATGATAGGTATTTTATTAATAAATTAGCTGAAAAAGTTATTAATATAGAAGATGAATCTTTTCATCAATATTTAGGTAATTATGATTATTTTAAGGAGCAAAAAACAAAAAAGTTAGTTCCTCCTGAACCTACAAGAAACGGAAGAAAAAGATAGGAGGAAAAAATGAAATTTAATTATAAATTATCAAAAGTAATTGAAGATTTCATAAGCGGTGCTGAACTTAATGAAATTAATATTGGATGTTCAGATTCACAGGTAGTAAAGATAAAAAAAGATGATAATGTATATTTTCTTAAAATAGCAAAAAAAGGACAATTAACTTCAGAATTTAAAAAACTAAAATGGTTGGAAGGTAAACTTGAAGTTCCTAAAATTATTTTGTATGATGAAAATGAAACAACTGAGTTCTTAATAACAGAGGCAATAAAAGGTAAAATGATTTGCTCTGATACTTATATTCAAAATCCTAAATTAGGATTAAAAATTATAGCAACAGCATTTAAAAAAATTTTAAATGTAAATATAGAAGAATGTCCTTTTGATGTATCAATCGACTATAAGCTAAATTTAGTTAAAAGAAATGTAGAAAATAATTTAATAGATATTTCTCAACTTTCTGATAAAACTTTAGAAAAGTATAAAAGCTTAGAAAATATTTTGCAATATTTAAATGATAATAAATTTTATGAAAAAAAATGTTTTTCTCATGGTGATACAAGTTTACCTAATATATTTGCACTGGGCGATAAATTTTCTGGATTTATTGATGTTGGAGAATGCGGAATAGCTGACCAATGGTTTGATTTAGCCATTTGTGAAAAATCAATTAAAAGAAATTATGGTGAAGAATATATTTCTGAATTTTATAAAGAATTAAATATTATACCCGATAGGGAAAAAATTAATTATTATTTATTAATGATGGAATTATATTTATAATAGTAAAAAGGTCAAATGAAAAAGTAAATGCAACTTTGAACAATTAATTACAACTTTGGTATAGTAACTATAACAAATAAAGGGGTACCCTTTATTTGTAACATCATTATACCAAGAAATAAAAAATCAAGGATCTAGATGAACTCACTTGCGTTCGCCCTTGATTTTTTGTTAATGATACAATAAGAATGTACAAAAAATTACATTTTCGGTAAAGTGAAAGAGAGGGAATTACTAAAATGATAAGAAATGCTAATGCAGCTGATGCTGAAAGAATAACAAGAATCCATTTAAACTCATGGCGAACAACTTATAATAATGTTTTTCCAATAGAAATATTTGATAAACAAGAAAGTGAGTACAACATAAGAGTTCAAAAAATTAAAGAATCAATAATTAATAATTCTTCTAATTATATTGTTTTAGAAGAAGATAATATAATAAAAGCATTTATATGTTATGGTGATGCTCGTGGCGATAAATATAAATGATTCAAAGAAATATATTCTATTTATATAGAAAAAGATAACCAAAAGAAAGGTTATGGTTCAAAACTAATTATGTATTGTTTTAATCTATTTAAAAAGGAAGGTTGTAATGATGTTATAATCAGATATTTAAAAGGAAATTCTGCTGAGGAGTTTTATCATAAAATAGGTGGAACGGTTGTTGATTCTGAGTATTGTACATTGCATGAAATTGATATAACAGAAAATATTTATAGATTTAATTTAGAATAAATTTGTACTCTAACTCATAGAGTACTTTTTCTTATACTCAATTGTGACATTTTGTATAAATTAACTAGATTTTTATAGTAAAATCTGCTAAAATAAAGAAGTAGGATGTGAAATATATGTATTTAAAAGAAATAAAAGCCTATGGATTTAAGTCATTTGCAGATAAAACATCCATAGAATTTGGTAAAAATATTAATGGAATAGTAGGACCTAATGGATCAGGGAAATCTAATATAGTAGATGCTGTAAGATGGGTACTAGGAGAACAATCTATGAAGAGTCTTAGAGGAGATAATTCATTAGATGTAATATTCTCTGGTAGTGATAGTAGAAGAGCTCTTAATAGTGCTTCAGTTACTTTAGTATTTGATAATACTGATAGAAGTCTTCCAATAGATTTTAATGAAGTATCAATAAAGAGAATGGCTTTTAGAACAGGAGAAAATGAATACTATATTAATAATGAAAGAGTAAGATTAAAAGATATTACTGAACTTTTAACTGATAGTGGTACTGCGAAAGAGAGTTTTAATATTATAAGTCAGGGTAAGATAGATGAAATATTATCTAATAAGCCAGAAGATAGAAGAATAATATTTGAAGAAGCAGCAGGAGTTTTAAAATACAAGAGAAGAAAAGAAGAAGCAATTAGAAAATTAGATAAAACTAATCAGAATCTTAATAGGGTTAATGATATTATTAATGAATTAAATAGTAATATTATACCACTAGAAGAAGCTAGTAATAAGGCTAAGAAATATATTGAATATAAAGATAGGTTATCTAATATTGAAGTAGCTGTTATTGCTAAAGAGATTAAAGACTTAAACTTTGAATATCAAGAAGGCAAGAAAAGAATAGAAGAGTTAGAGAATGAAATTACTAAAGTGTCTACTGATAGTAGTACTTATGATATTGATATACTTAAATATAAAGATAAGTTAAAAGAAGTAAGAGATAATATTAATAAGAGTCAAGTATTATTAATAGATTTATCTAAGAAAGAAGAGAAGATTACTTCGGATATTAGATTATTACAAGAGAGAAATAAATATAAGGGTGAGGAATCTCTTATTAGTAATAATATTATTACTTTAAAAGAAGATATTCTTAGTATTAGGAATAAACTTACTAATTATAATAATGATATTGAAGTATTAGATAATAAGATTAGTAATATTAATAATAATATTAATGAATATAAAAGTAAGATAGATAATTTAATAGTTAGAAAGAATAATATTAATAATAATATTGTTAAGAATAATAGAGATATTGATAGTAGTACTTATAAAATTGATTACTTAGAGAATAATCTTAATAATAATTTATCAGTACCTAAACAGATTAAGAGTATTTTAGATAATCCTAAGTTTAATGGTATTCATAATGTTATATCTTCTTTAATTGAAGTACCTTCTAAATATAGTGTATGTATTAATACTGCTCTTGGAGGAGCATCTTCTTATTTAGTCGTTGATACTCCAAATACTGCTAAAGAGTTAATTTATTACTTAAAGAATAATAATTTAGGTAGGGCTACTTTTTATCCATTATCAGTTATTACTGGTAGGTATATTGATGATAATACGATTAATAGTATTAGTAATGAAGATGGTTATATAGGTATAGCAGCTGATTTAGTTAGTTATGATAATAAATATAGTAATATTATTAGTAATGTTTTAGGTAATATTATTGTAGTGGATTCTATTGAGATGGCTAATATTATTAGTAGTAAAATTAATAAGCGATATAAGATTGTTACTTTAGATGGACAAGTTATTAATGTAGGAGGCTCTTTAACTGGTGGTAGTCAGGTAAAGAGTGTTAGTTCGATATCTATTAAATATGAGATAGAAGAAGAAGAGAAGAAAAAAGATATTCTTAGTAGTAAGAATAAGGAATTACTTAGAGAAGTTGATAATATTGATAAAGAGATTAATTCTTTAAATAGTTCTTTATATAAATATAAAGAAGAGAGAGTTGAATATTTTAGTAAGAAAGAGGCTATTACTAGTGGTATTACTAGTAGTACTAATGTTTTAGAAGAGAAAGAGAAAGAACTTAGGGATTTGACTAATATATCTAATAATGAGAGCGCGGAAGATAATTTAATTAATTCTTTATATAGTGTTAAGGAAGAGATATCTAATTTGAGTAAGAATATTGCTTTACTTAAAGAAAGTGAGAATAAATATAATGATAGTATTAATGAGTTAGAGGAGACTAGAAGTCATAGTAATAGTCTTACTAGTAAGAAAGAGAGAGAACTTAATAATCTTAATATTATGACTAATAGGATTGATGTTAAGTTAGATAGTTTATTAGAGAATCTTACTAATGATTATAATATGACTTATGAGTTTGCTAATGAGAATTATAAGTTAGATATGGATATTGATACTGCTAAAAGGGAAGTACTTAAGTTAAAAGATAATATTAGTATTCTTGGTAATGTTAATTTGGATGCTCCTGAAGAGTATGAGAAGGCTAAAGAGAGATTTGATTTTTTAAATGGTCAGAAGGAAGATTTAGTTAATGCTGAGAATACTTTATATGATATTATTAAAGAGATGGATATGGTTATGAAAGATAAGTTCTTAGATACTTTTGAGAAGGTTAAGGTTGAATTTAAGAATGTTTATAGGGAGTTATTTAAGGGTGGTAAGGCTGAGTTATCACTTACTGATCCTGATAATATATTAGAGACTGGTATTGAGATTAAGGCTGAACCTCCTGGTAAGAAACTACAGAGTATTAGTTTATTATCTGGTGGAGAGAAGACTTTTACTGCTATTTCGTTATTATTTGCTATACTAAATATTAGACCGGTACCTTTTTGTTTATTTGATGAGGTAGAGGCAGCACTAGATGATGCTAATGTTGAGGCTTTTGGTAAATACTTAGATAAGTATAGGGATAATACTCAGTTTATTATTATTACTCATAAGAAGAAGACGATGGAGTATGCTGATATTTTATATGGTATTACGATGGAAGAGTCTGGTGTTAGTAAGATTGTATCTGTTAAATTAGAAGATATTAAGAAAGATTAAGTTCTTTCTTTTTTTCACTATAAGCCTAACTTTGTTAGTCTTATTAGTGTTAGATTAAGCCTAAGCTTTAGTCTTAATCTAAGATATCTACATATTTATTATATATAAGAGGAGATTATTTGATGGTTGACTTACTTTGGTATGTATGTTATATTGAATTTGATAGGGGATTAGTATGAATGATATAGATAGAATTAAATTAGAAGTTATTAATAATAAACTTAAATATAATGAATTGTTAGAGTTATATATTAGACATTTAAAAGTTAGACAAAGTATGATGAGTAAGATTCCTAGTTATAGAAAAGATTATAAATATTATATTAATGATCGAAGGAGTAACTGCTACGCATATGCTTTTAGATTTGATATGCCAGATTATTTTGATTATGCTTTTAAATATTTTGATAGTAATGGTTTTTATTTTGAACCGGGTTGTTTTAGTAATATGTATGATATTAATACGGAAAGTACTTTATTAGAGGCTATTTATAGAGATTTAGATACTTTGGAAATAAAATATTGTGAAGACTTAGATAATGAATATTTATATAAAGTGGCTATATTTCAAGAACATAGTTATCTATATGATAGTGATGATATACCTGATTTTCATTTTAGTAGATTAAATAGTAATGGTTTATGGTCTTGTAAAAATGGAATTGGTGGTGGAATAGAAAAGGGAAATAGACCACTTGCAGGTTTTAGTTATAAGTTAATTAAAATATTAGATATTAATAAATAAAAAACATTAAGAAATTTATGCTTTTTGGTTGACAAGTATATGGCTTTGTACTACAATTAATAGGCTAAAGGTTTTTAGTAGAAAGAAAGGGTGGTTATAAATGAAATTTAATAATAAATATTATGATATAAAAAGAAGATTAATAGCATTTGCTATGGCTAGTTATTTAGGGGTTACTTCAGCAGCATTAACTTCATGTGGTATTAATGATACTGGTAGTTCTTTAGATGATGGTTATTATAATGTTATGGAAAGAGATAGCAATATGAAAAAATATATTGCTAGTGGATGGTTTTGTGATGTTTGGACAGAAAACTATGATAATGAAAAAATTAATGGAGCTAAATTTCAATTATTTGATAGTAATGGAACATTAATTAATGAATGGGTTAGTTCGGATACACCATTTAGGATAACAGGATTGGATACTGGTAAATATACTTTAATAGAAAATCCTCCGGAAGGATATATTACCGCTAATAACAATTATAAATATGAAATAGAAGTTGGTAATAATGATTATTCTGTTTTAGCAATTAAACATGTTGCTATTGATAAATATTTTGGAGAAAATATAAATAATGTTCTTTCTTCTGGTAAAGAAGAAGATATAACTGATGAATACTTTGTTTTAAGACTTAGAGATAGTTATATAAATAGAATGAATGATAAAGATTATTTAAAGTATGAGAATGGTAATGATTTGGTAGTAGATGAGCTTCCTAAATATGTTATTTTAAAAGGTACTAGTAAGAAAGATAGTTTGAATGCTGTTTCAGAAGGTTCAGTAATATATAATTTTGAAGATGTTACTTCTTTTAAAGATAGTGAATTTTCTTTAACTGATATTTCACTTACATGTAATTTAGATGGTAGTTATCAAACAATTGTTTATTCTTCTTTTCTTGGATTAAAGGGAAGTATATATAATATGAGTCTTTATATGATGCCATTGAAAGATTTGACTAATGATCAAATTAATGAATTATTTGATGAAAATGTTAATAATCAAGAAATAATGGATTTCTTGAAAGAAAATGGTTATAGTAGAACTACTAATAAGATTAGAGTATTAAAAAAGAATTAATTAGGTACTATATAGTTTGATAGGTAAGGTGTTATGACTTATATATGATGGACATAATGATGTTTCATTTCTAGACTAAGAGGCTGGAAATGACATGAAAATACCTTGGATTTTCATGAAAGGTATAGTAATTTTAGTTAATTTATGATAGAATTATATTGATGAGGTGTAATTATGAGTAATAAACAAAATAATAAAATAACAAGTAGAGATGTAGATTTTGCTAAGTGGTATACTGATATAGTAAGTGCTGCTCATCTAGCAGCTTATTCTAATACTAAAGGTTGTACAGTATTTGAACCAAATGGTTATGCTATATGGGAGCAAATGCAGAAAATATTAGATGAAAAATTTAAAGAAACAGGACATGTTAATGTCTATATGCCATTATTAATACCAGAGAATTTACTTAAGAAAGAAGGAGAGTTAGTTGAAGGCTTTGCTCCAGAAGTAGCATGGGTTACTAGAGGTGGAAGTAAAGAATTAGAAGAACGTTTATGTATTAGACCAACTTCAGAGACATTATTTTCAGATTACTATAGAACAGTAGTAAGTTCTTATCGTGATTTACCAAAATTATATAATCAGTGGTGTAGTGTATTAAGATGGGAAAAAGAAACAAGACCATTCTTAAGAAGTCGTGAATTCTTATGGCAAGAAGGACATACTATTCATGAAACAAGTAAAGAAGCAGAAGCAGAGACATTAAATATGTTAAATATATATAATAATTTCTTTCATGATTATTTAGCTATACCTAGTATTGTAGGAAGAAAAACAGAAAAAGAAAAATTTGCTGGAGCAGAATATACTTATACCGTAGAATCACTTATGTATAACGGTATCGCACTGCAGTCTGCGACTAGCCATTACTTTGGACAAAAGTTTTCTAAAGCTTATGATATCAAATTCACTAGTAGAGAAAATAAACTAGAATATCCATATCAAACTTCATGGGGAGCTACTACTAGAATGATAGGAGCCCTTATAATGGTACATTCTGATGATTATGGTTTAGTATTACCACCTAAGATAGCACCTAAAAAAGTAGTTATTATTCCAATAGGAAATGACTTAGAAGTAGTTAGTTTAGCTAATGATTATCTTGATAAATTAAAGAAAGAAGGAATTGAAGCCTATATTGATAATAGTGATAAGAGTCCAGGATTTAAATTTGCTGAAGCTGAAGTAAATGGTATTCCTGTTAGAATAGAAATAGGTAAGAGAGATTTAGAGAATAATATGATTACTTTAGTAAGAAGAGATACCAGAGAGAAAAGAGAGGTATTTACTAATACCGATATTATTCATGATGTTAAGTTGTTACTTGAAGATATTCAAAGAGATATGTATGATAGAGCCTTAAGAAGAAGAGAAGAAATGACTTATACATGTACCGATATAGAAGAATTTAAAGATATAATAAATAACCGCCCAGGCTTTATTAAAGCTATGTGGTGTGGAAACGCTGAGTGCGAAGCCAAGATTAAAGAGATAAGAGGATGCAAATCTAGATGTATTCCATTTAATGAAGAAAAAGTAGATGATAAATGTATTGTCTGTGGTAAACCTGCTAAAGATGTAGTTATTTGGGGTATTCAGTATTAAAAAATATTTACAAAGAAAAAGTTATTTGTTATAATATATAATGTGTGAAAGGATTGATTACTATGGAAATAGCATTACTTATTGTATCAATATTATTAATCGCAGTAGTTTTACTTCAAAGTGGTAAGGCTGAGTCTGCATCACAAATAATTCAGGGTGGAACATCTGATTTGTTTGCAAATAGGAAAGAAAGAGGATTTGAACTATTTGTTACAAGAATAACATATATTTTAGGTTTTACTTTCTTTGTATTATGTTTAATAATATCATTATAAGACTTAAAATATAATTTTAAGTCTTTTTGAGTATAAAGAGGAGGTTAGCATGAATATGAAAGATATAATTATAGATAAATTAAAAGAGAATACATCACTTACTATTATGGAAATTAATGATTTACTAGGACTAACTAGCATAGAAGAATATCAAAGTTTAGAGAATGCTTTAGATAGTTTAGTTAGTGATGGTATACTATATTATAGTGAGAAAAAAAAGAAATATCTATTACTAGAAAATAGTCATTTAGTTAAAGGTAATTTAATACTTAATGATAAAGGTTTTGGTTTTGTAAATATCGGTAAAGATAGTAAAGATGTATATGTTAGTAGAGATAATATAAATGGAGCAATAGATGGTGATTTAGTATTATTTGAATATTTAAATAAAGATATGAATAGACCTGAAGGTAAGATAATTAAAGTTATTAAAAGAAACTATGATCCTTTAGTAGGAGAAGTAATAAAAATAGATAATGATTATTTTGTTAAACCTGATAAAAATGGAACTAATATATACATACCAAGAGACAATTTAAATGGAGCAGTAGAAGGACATAAAGTAGTCGTAGAACCATTAAAAGATGGTAAAAGAGTTGGTAAGATTATTAAGATTATTGGACATAAGAATGATGTAGGAGTAGATATATTATCATTTGTTTATGAATATAATTTTAGTCCATCATTTCCTGATGAAGTAATAGAAGAACTAGATAGTATTCCTTCTTATTTAACCGAAGAAGAAATAAATAAAGAACTATCTTCTGGTAGAAGAGACATTAGAGATAGAGAAATATTTACAATAGATGGATCTGATACTAAAGATATTGACGATGCTATATCATTATCAATGACTGAGGATGGCAAATATTTATTAGGAGTCCATATAGCGGATGTTTCATATTATGTAAAAGAAGGAACTAAATTAGATGATGAAGCATATTTTAGAGGTACTAGTGTTTATTTAGTAGATAGAGTACTCCCAATGCTTCCTCATAAGTTATCTAATGGTATATGTTCATTAAATGAAAATGAAGATAGATTTGCATTTAGTTGTGAGATGGTTATTGATAATAAAGGTAATATTACTCATTATGATATCTTTAAATCTATTATTCGAAGTAGAAAGAAAATGACTTATGAAGAAGTAAATAAGTTACTTGAAGAGAATAATCCTAGCGAAGATTATAAGCCTTTTGAGAAGACTCTTAGATTAATGGAAGAATTATCTAAGATACTTAGAAAGAAAATGATCTCTCGTGGATATATAGAATTCGAAAGTACTGAGGCTAAAATTAAAGTAGATGAAGCTTGTCATCCAATAGATATAGAGGCTAGAGTACAAAGAACAGGTGAAGAGTTAATAGAGAACTTTATGATCGCAGCGAATGAAACCGTAGCAAGTTCAATCTATTACAAGAATTTACCTGGTATATATAGAGTGCATGATAAACCAGATGAAAAAAGATTAGGAGAATTTATGAAGTTCTTATCACTTCATGGATATGTAGTAAATGGAAAGAGTAAGATAGAGTCTCCTAAAGATTTACAAAACATACTAAAACAATTAGAAGAAGTACCAGAAGTTAGAGTACTTCATGATATGGCTATTCGTAGTCAAGCTAAGGCAGTATACTCTGATGTTAATATAGGACACTTTGGCCTAGGTAGTAAGTGTTATAGTCACTTTACTTCACCAATAAGAAGATATCCTGATTTAATATTACATAGATTATTAAAAGATTATAACTATAATTATAGTGATAAAATAATAAACGAAAGAAAAGAAGAACTTCCAATAGAGAGTGAACATTGTTCAATTAGAGAACAAGATGCACAGAACTGTGAAAGAGATGTCGACAAAATGAAGAAAGCAGAATATATGGCTGATCATATCGGAGAAATATATGAAGGCATTATATCAGGGGTACAAGAATTTGGTATCTTTGTCGAACTAGAAAATACCGTTGAAGGGCTTATTAAGGCTGAAAATATTAAAGGAGACTACTATGTATATGATAGTGATATGATGGCTTTGATAGGAAAGAAAACAAAGAAGAAATATGCTTTTGGAGATAAGATAACTACTAGAGTAGTAAGAGCAGATAAAGATAAATCAGAGATAGATTTTGAAGTATATGATGAGAAAGAGGAAACTAAGAAGAAAAATAATAAGTAATAGGAGGGTTTTAAATGGAAAGTAGTATTGTTACATTACTTAGTATGAAGAAGAATAGAATTATGAGATTAGAAGATATCTCTAAAGAATTAGATATTAATGATAGTGAAAGATTTATGAATGCGATTAAGGTTTTAGAAGAAGAGGGTATTATCTTTCGTGATAAGAAAGGAAAATATACCCTTACTTCTAATACTAGTTTAAAGAAGGGTAAGATTAAGGTTACTAAGAGAAAAGGACCAATAGTAGTATTTGACGATAAGACAGAATTAGATGTAGTATATAAAGATCACAAGTCTTTAGTTAATCATGATATCGTACTAGTGGATACTTCAGGAGTTACCGCTAAAGTTGTTAAGGTACTTAAGAGGGAATATCATAATTATATTGGAGAAGTTATTAAGGAAGGTAAATACTATTTAGTTAGAAGTAAAGATAAAGAAGATATTATTTTAGATAAAATATATCCCATTGGTACTAAAGTTTTAATAGATGGTAAGACTAATGAAATTAAAGAAGTAATTGGTCATAAAGATGACTTAGGTACTAGAGAGAAAGAGATATTATTAGAGAATGATTTTCCTATTAGTTTTAGTGATGAATATATGGAAGAGCTTAGAAAAATACCTAACAAAGTTACTAGTAGTGAGATAGAAGTTTCTAAAAGAGAGGGGACTATTGATCTTAGAGATATTGTTATGACTACGATTGATGGTGATGATACAAAAGACTTTGATGACGCTGTTGGAGTATATAATAATGATATTTATATTAGTATTGCCAATGTTTGTAAGTATATTAAAGATGGTACTAAGATATGGGAAGAGACAATGAATCGAGGAATATCCGTATATCCTCCTGGTATGGTTAATCCCTATTTACATCATTATATTTCTAATGGTATATGTTCTTTAATACCAGGAGAAGATAGATTTACCATTACTTCAGTTGTTAAGATTGATGATAAAGGTAAAGTTATCTCTTATAGAGTAAGTCCTTCAATTATTAATAGTAGGAAGCGTATGACTTATGATGAAGTTAATAGTTATCTAGAAAATAATAATGTAATAGAGGGTTATGAAGATTATACTAAGATGTTAGATAGGCTATATGAGGTTGCTAAACTTATTAAAGATGATATGTTAAAGAATGGGTTCTTAGATTTTTCTAGTAGTGAGGTTAAGGTTATATTAGAGAATAATAAGACTAAGAATATTAAGAAGAGACATCAAGGTAAAGCAGAAGATTTGATTGAGTTTTTAATGATATTACATAATTTAGTTCTTACTGATTATTTTATAAAACATAAACTACCATTTATTGCTAGAAATCATGATGAACCTAATAGAAATAAGTTATCTTCTTGGAATCATTTACTTAAAGAAAGAGGATATAACCCTTCTAAAATGAGTGATTTTTCTAGTAGAGAGATTAGTGATAGATTAGATTTATATAAGGATAGTAAAGAGAGAATTATTCTTGATAGTTATGCTATTAAAGGGCAAGCTAAAGCTAAATATGGGGCTTATAATATTGGACATTTTGCTATAGGAGTACCTGCTTATGCTACTTTTAGTTCTCCAATTAGAAGATGTGATTTAATTAATCAGAGAGTACTAATGGACTCTATTACTTATGGAGATGATTATGCTAGAAAGAAATGGTTAGTACTACTACCTAAACTAGCAGATATGGCCACTAGTGCTGAGAGAAGAGCAGATAAAGTAGAGAAAAGTACTACTGATATTAGGAAAGCCGAACATATGGAGAAATATATTGGTTATGATTTTGATGGTTTGGTATCAGAAGTTAGTAATGAATATATTAAGGTATTACTACCTAATATGGTAGAGGGTAAGGTATATATTAGTAAACATGAATATAATCTAAAAGATGGATTCTCTTTATATGGTATTAATTCTAATGAGAGAATTTTAGTAGGAGATTTTATTAGAGTTAGAGTAGTTAAAGTTGATACTTATACTGGTGATATTACTTTTAATAGAGAAAGTAATAGAAATATAGAGTATACTTCTAGTAAGAAGAGAGTTAAAAAAAAATAATATATCCTTTGAAGTCCTTTGGTCTTCAAAGGTAAAAGGAAGCCTAGATAGTCTTCCTTTTAAACAATATAATTGTAGTTAAAGATTTTACTAAATAGTGAAAAATCTTTCAGTAGAGATATGAGGTATATATGAAAAGAAGAAGAAAAGTAAATAAAAAGAAAGTAATATCATTTATATTAATAATAATTATTTTAGTTATAGGAAGTATCTTTATAGTTAGTAAATTATTTGATAAAGAAGTAGTACCTTCAGATAATATTATAGATAAAGATAATGATAAAGAATATAGTATTAACATGCTTATGGTAGGAGATCTTTTAGTACATGATAGATTATATAATGCTATGAAAACTAGTGATGGCTATGATTTTAAACCAGCCCTAACATATATAAAAGATATCGTTAAAGATTATGATATAGCCTACTATAACCAAGAGACAATACTAGGAGGATCAGAAATAGGTTTATCAAGTTATCCAGCCTTTAATTCACCATATGAAGTAGGAGATGCCATGATAGATGCTGGCTTTAATTTAGTTAGTTTAGCCACTAATCATACCCTTGATAGAGGAGAAAAAGCAATTACTAATTCAGTTAATTATTGGAACTCTAAGTCAGATGTTTTAGCAGTAGGTAGTTATTTAAGTAATGAAGATAGAGATAAAATAAATATTAAAGAAAAGAATAATATTACTTATACAATGCTTAATTATACTTATGGTACTAATGGTATTAAAGTACCTACTGGTAAAGATTATTTAGTAAATGTATGGCCTTGTACTGGAAATGATCCTAGTACAGATACTAAATATCAAGAATATAAAAACAAAGTAAAAGAAGATATAAATAGAGTAAGAGATAAAGTAGATTTACTTATAGTAGCTATGCACTGGGGAGTAGAATATACCCATACTCCAACAAGTTATCAAATAGATATGGCTAACTTTTTAGAGAAGCAAGGAGTAGATATTATAATAGGAACTCATCCTCATGTAGTAATGCCTGTTACTTATATAAATGATACTTTAGTAATATATTCACTTGGTAATTTCCTTTCAGCTCAAGAAACTAATATTGATTATAATACTACAGTAGGACTACTTAGTACAGTAAAAATAACAAAACATATTGATAAAAATAATAATACAAGTATAAAATTAAGTAATCAAACTAATGAACTAATATATACATATTCTAAGAATAATAAAGATTATAAAGTAATACCATTTTCTAATCCAGATATAAAAACATATCTTAGTGATTATGAAAGAGTATATAATAAGTATGCTAGTGTTATTAAGAATATGGATAATACTATAGAAGTGAATAGTATAAATTAAAAAAAAGGAAAAATGTGATTAGGAGACATAAATATACAGGAAAAATGTGATAAATATAAAAAAATATACAGGAAAAATGTGATAGTAGAATAATAATTAGACTTTAATTTATAAGCAATATGATAGATATATTGTTAAAATATAAAAAGTAAGATATAATATATATAGAAAAGGTGATTACTATGGAAATACTAAATAGAAAAGCAAGATATGATTATGAAATTGAAGATACCTATGAAGCAGGAATAGTACTTACAGGTACTGAAATAAAATCAATTAGAGAAGGCAAAGTAAATATTAAAGATAGTTATGCTATAATAAGAAATAATGAAATATATTTACTTAATACTCATATATCTACTTATAAAGAAGGAAATATATTTAATCATGAAGAAGATAGAACAAGAAAACTATTACTTCATAAAAAAGAAATATTAAAATTAAGAGATAAATTAGAAGTAGAAGGTTATACTTTAGTACCCCTTAAAATATATTTCGTTAAAAATAAAGCTAAAGTTTTAATTGGAGTAGCTAAAGGTAAAAAGAATTATAATAAAAAAGAAACTATTAAAGAGAGAGATATCAAAAGAGAAATGGAAAGAAACTTTAAATATAGATAATGGATAATGTTATAGAAAAAACTAAAAACTTAATAGAAGTTTTTGAAGAAAGTGATTTAATAAAAAATCTAGATCACTATAAAAAAATAGTATTAGATAATCAAGAATTACTAGAACTTATTAATAAATATAATACTAGTAATGATGACTATGAAAAAGTATCTCTAAAAGTAAAAATTAATAGTTATGAAGAATATAAAGAATATATGAAATATTATAATGAATTATTCTATTATGTAATGGATATTAATAAAAGATTTAAGAAGTATACTGATGTAAGGGGTTGTCATAAATGAGAGTAATAAGTGGATATTTAAAGGGTAGAAATATTTTAGGATATAATATTCCAGGTACTAGACCAACGATGGATAGAGTAAAAGAATCAATGTTTGCTAGTATCCAAGATTATATAGATAATTCTACTGTATTAGATTTATTTTGTGGTACTGGTAGTCTTGGAATAGAAGCATTATCCATGGGAAGTAACAAATGTTATTTCGTAGATAATGGTAAAGAAATATTAAAATATCTTAATAAAAATATAGATAACTTAAATATCAAAGATAAAAGTATAGTAATAAATAAAGATTATAAAGATGCTTTATTATATTTTAAAAATAATAATATAAAATTTAATATCATATTAATGGATGCTCCCTATAAATTAGAAGTAGCAGAAGAAATAATTAATCTAGTTAATAAATATGATTTATTATATAATAATGGTATATTAGTATTAGAATATAGTACTGATAAATTAAAAGATAATTATGATAATTTAACATTAATAAAGAATAAAAAATATAATGACAAATATGTAAATATTTATCACAAAGTAATTGACTAAGAAATTATTTTATGGTAAGATTATATTATAAATAGAGGAGGATTAAAATAATGAAAAAATTAAATAGAAAAGGATTTACTTTAATAGAGTTACTAGCAGTTATCGTAATACTTGCTATTATCGTAGTAGTTACTGTACCTACAATATTATCATCAATTGATGATGCTAGATTATCTACAATTAACTCATTATCTAAAGAAGTTGCTACTTGGTATGATGAGAGTGTTGTTAAAGATGAAATGGCATTTGGTACTAACTATACATCTATATTAAATGGCGCAAAACCTACTGCTACATGGCAATGCTTAAGTGCTGTAAAAGGAACTGGAACAGATGCTAAATCTTTAGATGTACTATATGGTTTAACTTCAACTGATATCAAATTAGATGGTACAGCTTATAGTGGTTCTGGTGATCCAACGAGTGCTAATTGTTCGTCAATTAGATTAAATGGTTCAGGTCATGCTGAAGTTCTATTAGTAGGTGCTACTGGTGGTAAATTTGGTTCTAAATATTCATTTAGTACTGATGCTAATGGTAAAAAATTAGCTAGTTAATAATTAAAGAGGAGAAATCCTCTTTTTTTTAGTACATACTTATGCTTATATATAATATATATGGTTGATATCTTGTTATTAGACTTTAGGCTAATAACAACACTCTAAGACCTTGGCTTAGAGTGAAAGGTAGAAATAAGTCTTTTTCTTTTACTAAAAATATAGTATAATGTTATAGAAAGAGGTAGATAATATGAATTTAATAATAGGTAGTCATGTATCATATAATAATAAAAGTCAGTTACTTGGAAGTGTTAAAGAAGCACTAAGTTATAAGTCAAATACTTTTATGTTTTATACAGGAGCCCCACAAAATACTAATAGAAGTGTTATTGAAGATTCTCTTACAATGGAAGCATATAAATTAATGAAAGAAAATAATATTGCTTTAGAAAAAGTAATAGTACATGCTCCTTATATAGTTAATATAGCTAATTTTAATAATTTTGATTTTTCAGTATCATTTCTTATAAACGAAGTAGAAAGATGTAGTACTTTAGGTATTAAGTATTTAGTATTACATCCAGGATCAGCAGTTAATTGTTCTAGAGAAGAAGCTATTAATAATATTAGTAAAGGGTTAAATTTAATATTAGATAATGATTATGATGTAACTATCTTACTAGAGACAATGGCTGGTAAAGGTAATGAGATGGGTAAGACATTTGAAGAATTAAAAGCTATTATTGATAAAGTTAAATTTCAAGATAAGATTGGAGTATGTATAGATACTTGTCACTTAAATGATGCTGGTTATGATATGAGTAAGTTTGATATGGTACTTGATAATTTTGATAAAGTAATTGGTATTAATAAAATAGGATGTATTCATGTTAATGATAGTAAGAATGAGATAGATAGTCATAAAGATAGACATGAGAATATTGGCTTTGGTACTATTGGTTTTGATAATTTGATTAAGATTATTTATAATGAAAGATTAGATGGAATACCTAGAATATTAGAAACACCATATGTTACTAAAGAAGATAATAGTAAAGATAAAGTATATCCTCCATATAAATATGAAATAGAAATGATAAGAAATAAAAAGTTTGATAGTAATTTAATAACTAAAATAAGAGAAGGTTAGCCTTCTCTTATATTTTGTGTAAACATATCTATTTTATCTTTAAATTTTATATATAAGTTTTCTATTTTATTATAAGTAAGTGGTTTTACTTTGAATTTTATTTCATTTAAGATATCTTTAGGATTACCATAGATAATAGTTTTATAATCTTTTTTTATGTAGTTATATATTAGTTCTATTTCTTCTTTGTCTAAAGATATACCTTGTTTTTCAGCATAATAAGTAATATCACTTTTTTTTAATCTGTTTACATATTCACTAATTAGATAAATATTCATAAATTCCCCTAATTAACTATATGTATAATTGGGATAAATATGATATAATAATAAATGGATGGTTGATAAAATGATAAAGTTAATAAAGAAACCTATAAATAAATCTAAGAAGAAAAAGGTTAATAAGAAATTAGTTATAAAGAAAAATAGTAGACCTCTAAATAAAGTTAAAAAAGATGAGAGAAATCTTACTGAGGTTATTGATAAAAGATATGGTGGACTTATTTTTGTAGTTGTTATACTATATACTATTATATTAGGTAGAGTATTTTATCTACAGATAATTAAAGAGAATGATTATAAAGAGAGCCTTGCTATGGCTACTGAAAAGACAGTAGAAAGTACTAGTGCTCCAAGAGGTAGAATATATGATCGGAATTATAATTTACTTGTAGATAATGAAGGCGTTAAGACAATATATTATAAGAAACAAAATGGAATAACTAATAAAGAAGAAATAGAACTTGCCTATACAGTAGCGGATAATATAAATTTAGACTATTCTAAAGTTAATGAAAATAGATTAAAAACCTTCTACTACAAAGGACATTATAAAGAATGTAAAAAGAAGATTACTGATAAAGAGTGGGAAGAATATAATAAAAGAAAACTAAATGATAAAGATATAGAAAAACTTATATATGAAAGATTAGATGAAGAAATAAGTACCTATGATGAAAGAGATAAAAAAGCAGCTTATATATATTATTTAATGAATAAGGGATATTCATATGCTGAGAAAGTAATTAAAAATAAGGATGTTAGTGAAGAAGAATATGCTTATATAAGTGAAAACATTGATAACTTAAAAGGTTTTAATACTAAGTTAGATTGGGAAAGAGTATATTTATATGGAGATACTTTTAAGAGTATTTTAGGTAGTGTATCTTCAAATAATCAAGGTATACCTTCAGAATTAGCAGAAATCTATTTAAAGAAAGGTTATTCATTAGATGATAGAGTAGGAATATCTTACTTAGAATATCAGTATGAAGATTATTTAAAGGGAACTAAAGCTAAGTATAGATTATTATCTGATAATAGTTATGAATTAGTAAGTGAAGGTAAAAGAGGTAATGATATTGTTCTTACTATTGATATTAATTTACAAAAGCATTTAGAAGATGTTTTATCTAATGAGGTATATAATGCTAAAGGAGAAGCAGGTACTACTTATTATAATAGATCATTTGCTGTAGTAGCAGATCCTAATACGGGAGAGATACTTGCTATGGGTGGTAAACAAGTACTTGATAAAGATGGTTCTAAGGTAATAGTGGATTATACTCCTGGTATTGTAACATTACCGGTAACTCCTGGATCAGTAGTTAAAGGGGCTTCAATGATGGTTGGATATAAATATGGAGCTATTGATATTGGTAGTCATCAGTATGATGAATGTCTTAAGATAAAAGATACGCCTTTAAAATGCTCTTGGAGGACAATGGGTGATATTGATGATATATATGCTTTAGCATTTTCTTCAAATGTATATCAGTATAAGATTGCTATTAGTGTAGGTAAAGGAAAATATGAATATGATAAGGGATTATCATTAGATGAAGAAGCTTTTAAGAAGTATCGTGATATGTATGCTGAATTTGGTCTTGGTAAAAAGACAGGTATTGATTTGCCAGTAGAAAGTTTAGGATATATGGGTACTAGTAAATTACCTGGTCATTTACTTGACTTTTCAATAGGACAATATGATACTTATACACCAATACAATTATCACAATATATTAATACTATTGCCAATGGTGGTAAGAGATTAAAACCATATTTATTAAAAGAAGTATATAAAGCAAGTGATAATGGTGATAAGTTTGGTTCACTTATATATAAAGCTGAAACTAAGGTAATGGGAACTTTATCAGTAGAAGATAAATATATTAATAGAGTAAGAGAAGGATTTAGTGCGGTTGTTCAAAGAGGATTAGGATATGGTTATATGGGTTATTATACTAATTCTGCTGGTAAAACGGGTACTAGTCAAAGTTTTATTGATACAGATGGAGATAATAAAGTAGATACGGAAACTATTACTTCTTCATTTGTAGGATATTCTCCTAGTGACAATCCTAGAATGAGTATAGTAGTGGTATCACCGGATGTTGGTATTCCAGATGTAGCACAGTCAGGAGTTACTAAAAGAATATCAGCACAGATTGTTAATAAATATTTTGAACTTAATCAGTAGAAGGATAGTTATGGATAAGAGAAGAGAACTATTTAGAAAACATTATGAACATTATGATATAAGGGAAACCGCTATTGAGAGAAAGTATTATCATTCTCTTAGAGTTATGGATCTTTCTATACTTATCAGTAGATATTTAGGATTAGATGATAAAGATATAACTCTTGCCAGTATTATTGGGTTATTACATGATTATGCTAGGTTTGAACAATGGACTAAGTATAAAACTTATAGTGATAAGGATTCTATTGATCATGGTGATTTAGCAGTTAAAAGATTATTTGAGAATAAAGAAATTGTAGATTATGATCTAGATGTTAATGACTATGATACTGTATATACCGCTATTAAATATCATAATAAGATTGCTATTCCTTATTCATTAGGTAATAGAAGTAAATTATTTTGTAAGATTATAAGAGATGCTGATAAGTTAGATATATTTTATTTAAGAACTAATAAGAGTTTAGTTAAAGAAGGTGGAAATATATCTTTAAAAATAGAAGAGGATTTCTTTAATGAACAGAGTATTAATAAAATGAATGTTATGAGTTATAATGATGAGATTATATCTGTACTTGCTATGATCTATGATTTAAATTTTGATTATAGTTATGAGTATTTAGATAAATCACAACTTATATGGAAAATGTATTCTGTACTAGAAGATAAGAAAAGATTTGAGAAATATTTTGACTATATTGATAAATATATAAAAAGAAGAATGGGTTAAGATGTTTAATATCTTTTTTTCCATTTCAACCATAAACAAGTTTATGTTTTCCATGGTATGAGCAAGCCTTGTTGTCTTGCTCATAAAGTTTATGTGGTTATATAGAAAAGAACTTGTACTACTATTCATTTAGAATATTTGGGATATGATTTTATATTATTATCTTAAGTGACAGAGTTTTTTTCTTTCTTTTAGGTATTCACCGTGAATATAATAGATATGGCTGATATTCATTTCTAGACTATAGGCTAGAAATGACATGAAATGACCTTGGCATTTCATGGAAGGAAGAGAATAAATAATCTTTACTTTAATTGTTATATTTGATATAATTAGTAAGAAATGAGGCGGTATTATGAAAGTTAAATATACATTATTACATAAAGATAAAGATACTAAGGCTAGATATGGAACGTTAGAGACTAACTATGGTAAGTTTGAGACTCCAATGTTTATGCCAGTAGGTACTCAGGCTACGGTTAAGACTCTTGATCCAGAAGAAATTAAAGAGATAGGAGCAGGTGTTATATTATCTAATACTTATCATTTATGGCTTAGACCAGGAGAAGATATTGTTGCTAAAGCAGGAGGACTTCATAAGTTTATGAATTGTGATGGTCCTATTCTTACTGATTGTGGTGGTTTTCAGGTATTTAGTTTGGCTAAACCTAAAGATATTAGTGAAGAGGGAGTAGTATTTAAGAGTCATATTAATGGAGAGAAATTATTCTTAACACCTGAGAAGAGTATTGAAATTCAAAATAAATTAGATAGTGATATTGCTATGAGTTTTGATGAATGTCCTCCATATCCTGTAACTCATGAATATATGAAGAATAGTGTTGAGAGAACTATTAGATGGGCTAAGAGAGGGAAGGCTGTTTTTAATAATCCTAATCAAAGTTTATTTGGTATTGTACAGGGAGGAGAATTTGAAGATTTAAGAGAATGGTCTTGTAAAGAGACGGTTAAATTAGGTTTTGATGGTTATTCTATTGGAGGTACTTCAGTAGGAGAGGATAAACCGACGATGTATAAAATGATTGAATATGGTATTAAATATTTACCAGAAGATAAACCTAGATATTTAATGGGAGTAGGAGAACCTACTGATTTATTTGAAGGAGTAGAAAGAGGAGTAGATATGTTTGATTGTGTACTTCCTACTCGTCTTGCTAGACACGGTCATGCTTTTACTAGAAATGGTAAGATTAATTTAAGAAATGCTAAGTATAAAGAAGATTTTACTCCAGTAGATGAAAGCTGTGACTGCAAATGCTGTAAGAATTATACTAAGGCTTATATTAGACATCTTTTAGTAGCAGATGAGACTCTAGGTCAAAGACTTTTATCTATTCATAATTTAAGATTTTTAATTAGAATTATGGAAGAGATAAGAGAAGCTATTAAAGAAGATAGATTCTTAGAATTAAAAGAAGAATTTTATAATAATTATAAAAAGAAATAATATACTTATTAGAGGTGAAGGGTAAGATGAAGAAAATATTAAAGATTAATGGAATGAATTATTTGGTGTTAATATTTTTTGAGATGGTGTTTGCTCTCATCTCTTTTGATATTTATTCTAAGGGTGAAGTACTTAGTATACTTATATATTCTTTATTTGCTTCTTTTATTATGACTATTTTAATGACTATATGGAGTGAGAAGGTAAATAGAATATTTGGTTATATTATTTATTTTATTTTTTGTTTTTGGTTTGCTTTAGAGACGATATTTAAAGCTTTCTTACAGACTTTCTTTTCTTTAGATTGTTTTAAGTTATCTGATCAGGCTATGGGGTTTGCTGGAGAGACTATTAAGGTTATTGTTAGTAATATTCACTATTTGGTATTGTTCTTTTTACCTTTTATTTTACTTATTATTTTTAGAAGAAAACTAGATTTTGATATAAAGGGTAATAAGAAGTATTTATTTGGTTATATTATTCTTATTCCTTTATCTTTCTTATCTTATAGACTATATATTAATAGTACTAAGAATAGTAGTGATATTTCTTTATATGATTTATATTATAATACAAATAATATTCCTCTTAGTATTCAGAAGATGGGAGTATTATCTAGTACAGGGTTAGATATATATAGGAATATATTTGGGTTTGATGATAAGGTAATTGAAGTTAATTATGAAGAGAATGATGATAATGATGAATTATTTGTTTATGATAAGAATATTCTTGATTTGGATTTAGATAGTGATAAATTAAATAAGGATATTAAGAAATATATTGAAGATAATCCTGGTACTAGTAAGAATAAATATAGTGGGATGTTTGAAAATAAGAATCTTATTTTTGTAGTAGCGGAATCTTATAGTGAGATTGGGGTAGATGAGAGGAGAACTCCTACTTTATATAAGCTTATTCATAATGGATTTACTTTTGATAATTTTTATGTACCTTATTATTTATCGACAATTGGAGGAGAAGCTCAGTCTCTTACGGGGTTATATCCTAATTATGCTACTTTGAATAAGTGGAAGAGTGGGGAGAATAGTTTTCCTTATGGACTAGCTACTGTATTTAAAGAAAAAGGATATAATACTTATGCTTATCATACTCATAATGGTTATTTTCAGAATAGATATAAATATCTTAAGTCTTTAGGGTTTGATAATTTTAAGGCATGTAATATGGGACTTGATATTAACTGTGATATATGGCCTGAGAGTGATATTGAGATGATTAATACTAGTATTAATGATTATATTGATAGTGATAAACCTTTTATGACTTATTATATGACGGTATCAGGACATCTTGATTATGATAAAGGGAGTAATAGTATTGTTAGTAAGAATTGGGATATGGTTAAAGACTTAGATTATAGTGATAAGGCTAAGGCTTATCTTGCTACACAGATTGAACTCGATAGGGCGATGGAGAGTTTAATTAAGAAGTTAGATGATAAGGGTATTCTTAAGGATACGGTAATTGTTATGCTAGCGGATCATTATCCTTATGGGTTAGATTTAGATGAGATTAATGAATTATCTAGTTATAAGAGAGATGAGTTATTTGAGATTAATCATAATTCTCTTGTGATATATAATAGTGCAATGAAGAATGTTAATATTAGTAAGACTGGTATGCCTATTGATGTTTTACCTACGATATATAATTTATTTAATATTAGATATGATTCTAGATTATTCGCAGGCTCTGATCTATTATCTAATAGTGAGGGTATGGTTATTTTAGATAATTTATCTTGGATTACTGATAGTGGTAGATATAATAGTCTTAATGGTAAATATAGTGGGGATATTGATAGTGATTATATTAATAATATAAATAATATAATTCAAAATAAAATTATTTTTAGTAGAAATATGCTAACTTATGACGGGTATAAATATATAAAAGAGAGCTAATCTCTTTTTTTTTAATAAAATATTTGAAATTTATTGTACAATCATAAGAATTATAGTAAAATTATACTAGAAGAGGTAATAGATATGAATATAACCAAACTAATAAGAAAAATAATTACATCCACGGCACCAGAGAAAGAAGCTTTAGAAATATTAGTCAAAAATCAATATAATTTAGAATCATTAGCAGACACTGATACTATAACAGAATTAATAACAAAAGATGTAGAACAAGATCCTAATAATTTAAATTATGTTCCGAATGAATTCCTAACAGATGAAATGATTGATTTTGCTTTATCAACTGAAAAGTATGTTTTTGATGGTAGAGAAGCAAGTTATAATTTAAGACACAACCCAAAAGTAATGCTATATGCTGTAAAACAAAATCCTAATAATTTAAATTATGTTTTAGGTAAAGCACTAACAGACGAAATAATTGATTTTGCTTTATCAACTGAAAAGTATGTTTTTGATGGTAGAGAAGCAAAATATATCTTAAAACAAAATCCGAAAGTAATGCTATATGCTGTAAAACAAAATCCTAATAATTTAAATTATGTTTTAGGTAAAGCACTAACAGACGAAATAATTGATTTTGCTTTATCAACTGGAAAGTATATTTTTGATGGTAGAGAAGCAAATCGTAAATTAAAACAAAATCCAAAAGTAATGCTATATGCTGTAAAACAAGACCCTAATAATTTAAATTATGTAGAAGATGAAGCACTAACAGATGAAATGATAGATATAGCTTTATCCACAGAAAAGTATATTTTTGATGGTAGAGAAGCAAGTTATAAATTAATACAAAATCCAAAAGTAATGCTATATGCTGTAAAACAAGATCCTAATAATTTAAATTATGTTTCAGATTTGATATTAACAGATGAAATGATAGATATAGCTTTATCCACAGGAAAGTATATTTTTGATGGTAGAGAAGCAAATCGTAAATTAAAACAAAACCCAAAAGTAATGCTATATGCTGTAAAACAAGATTTAAACAATATACATTACCTTTCAAAGAATGCATTAACTGATGAAATTATAAAATATGTTATAGAACAAGATCCTGATAATTTAAATTATGTTGATTCTTGTCATCTAACAGATAAAATGATTGATTTTGCTTTTTCAACTGGAAAGTATGTTTTTGATAGTAGAAAAGCAAGTTATGAATTAAAACAAAATCCGAAAGTAATGCTATATGCTGTAAAACAAAATCCTAATAATTTAAATTATGTTTTAGGTAAAGCACTAACAGACGAAATAATTGATTTTGCTTTATCAACTGGAAAGTATGTTTTTGATGCCAGAGAAGCAAGTATGTATTTAAGGCACAACCAAGAAGTAATGTTGTATGCAGTAAAGCAGAATCCTAACAATTTAAATTATGTTAAAGAAGAAGCCTTAACAGATGAAATGATAGATATAGCTTTATCCACAGAAAAGTATATTTTTGATGGTAGAGAAGCAAATCGTAAATTAAAACAAAATCCAAAAGTAATGCTATATGCTGTAAAACAAGACCCTAATAATTTAAATTATGTAGAAGATGAAGCACTAACAGATGAAATGATAGATATAGCTTTATCCACAGAAAAGTATATTTTTGATGGTAGAGAAGCAAGTTATAAATTAATACAAAATCCAAAAGTAATGTTGGAAGCTGTAAAACAAGATCCTAACAATTTAAATTATGTTAAAGAAGAAGCCTTAACAGATGAAATGATAGATATAGCCTTATCAACAAGAAGGTATGTTTTTGATGCTAGAGAAGCAAACGATAAATTAAAACAAAGTTCAAAAGTAATGTTGGAAGCTGTAAAGCAAGATCCTGATAATTTAAATTATGCTTTAGATGAAGCTCTGACAGATGAAATGATAGATATAGCCTTATCAACAAGAAAGTATGTTTTTCGTGGTGAAATAGCAAACTATAAATTAAAACAAAATCCAAAAGTAATGCTATATGCTGTGAAACAAAATCCTAATAATTTAAATTATGTTCTAAAAGGAGCATTAACAGATGAGGTTATAAAAGCAGCTTATGATAATGGATTTTGGGAATTGAAAAATAATAATAAAAATAATGAAGATATTTCTATTATAATAGCAAAATTAAGAAAAACGATTGAATTAAAACATAGCTATTTTTATCGAAATACAGTTAAAATGATAGAATATATAAAGGAAAAATTTTTTTACTTGACTGAAGATAAAATAGGTGAACTTTACAGTTTGTATGAAAAAGTAGAATTAACTAATTCTGAAGAAGCTTATAAACTAAGGGATCAAATTATTGATGGTGCATTAGAACAAGATGATCCTTTAGAAGTATTTGCAAAAATAGAAAAAATCTTTGAAAAAAATAATCTTCCATTATTTGCAAAAGTATTTAAGTGTTTTGAGATATTATATCCAAATTTTAATAAATGGACATTTAATTTTGATAAAAATAGTAGAATTTCACCTGACTTATTAAATGCAAATCCATTAGAAAAAAGAATGGCCTATTTAAGAAGAAATAGTTCTGATAGAGATATTAGAATGCAAATGGTATTTAATGATTTATTAAGGATATCAATTTGTTCTGCTGATAGATCACTAATAGATTATATGAATAATATTAAAGTAGGAAATGATTTGTATTTAGATATAGTATCGGGGAAAAGAACTTTTGAATCATTAACTTTTGAAGAAAAGAATATATTAGATATTTTTTCTTCACATTTAGAGACATTACAAGAAAATAAGATTAAAAGTAAAAATATGATACTTGATAATTTATCATTACAGGATAAAATTAAGGTTTTAAGTAAAGAATTTTCTCCAACAGATAGGCATAATTTACCTGATAGAATAATTAGAAGTTTTGCTTATTATGCTGGATTTGATTCTTTTGAAAGTTTAAATAGTTATATTATAAATTCTTATGAAAAAGCCGAAAGATTAGGAGAAAGTAATGCAATTAAAAGGCAAATATTTTCATTTGAAGATGGTGACCTTTTAAGATGTATAGGTAATATTGATACACTTGAGGCATCACTAGATTTTGGAAATGTTTGTAAAGAATTTTTGGGCCCTCTTCAGGGAACAAGTACTTCTGACCAGACACCATTAGATATAGATTTTTCATTAATAGATACAAAAAATGGTATGAAAAAAACAATATATGATTGCATAAGGAATACTCCAACTGGTTTTGTTTTTGGTAATATTTATCTTGTAACTGATAAAAGTAATCCTAATATTAGAATTACAAGAGATAATAATGATAACATAGATACACCTTATGATCCAATGAAGTTAGAAGTATTTTCTACCGAATTTTCAAGCGGTGTAAATGCCACACGTTGGGGTGCCAGAACAGGCTATTCATTAGTAACAGATGTTGATTATATTATATATAAAAAGAGTTTTGAAATAAATTCATTAAAACCATATAATGAAGATGGAAGTGTTAATTATGTTAATCAGACTTCAGATGCTTATGATGATTTGATTCGCTTAAAAATGTTACTTGCTAAAAAAGGTATATATAAACCAGTATATGACTTTACTGGTAAATTAGTTTTTACAAAAAAAGAATATGATACTATTCGTAGTAAATTAGATGGAATTTCTCGTTATAAAACAATTACTGAAGAAGAAAAAGCATATCCACTAGCGGATACATCACTATTATATTTTCCTGGTATTGAAGAACTTGTAACTGAAATGCAACAAGATAGAAGTAAGCAACAAGAAAGAAGAAAAATTATTACTGATAAAATAAAAGAAATATTAGTATCTTCATTAGGAGCAACACAAATAAATGATACAATATTAAATGACTTATCACAAGGTAATATTGATTTGTTAGAGACAGGATCAACATCAAGAGGCACAAATGTTCCTGGGGATGCAGATTATGATTTTATGACTAGAGTTGGTCGTAATGATTTAAATAATACTGCTGCTATAATTAGAGATCTTAATTCTTTATTTTCTCCCCAAACAAATATATCACATGATAATAGATTTAGAGGAAAAGATATTAAGTTAGATGGAATAGAAGAGCCAATTGATATAGATATTTCGTTTACTCAGAAGAGAGATAAAGTTGATTATTCAACAGATACTTGTTTATCTGATTTATTAAGAACAATAGAAAAAGAATATCCAGAACAATTTCCACTTGTTAAAGCAAATATAGTATATGCTAAAAAGATTTTAAAAGCTGGCAAGGCTTATAAATCAAGAAGATCTTCTGAGGCAGAAGGTGGATTAGGAGGAATTGGAGTAGAATACTGGATACTTCAAAATGGTGGTTCTTTTATAAATGCTGTTAATAGTTTTCTAGCTCAAGCTGTAAAAGATGGTAATATAATACCATATGAAGAATTTAAAGATAAATATCAAATATGGGATTTTGGAAAAAACCATGAACCAAGAGAAATAAAAATTGGTTCTTCAGAAAAAATAGTCTTTCCATATGATGAATTTGTATCATGTAATATGAGTAAAGAAGGATATTTAAAAATGACAAAGACATTATTAGAATTTAAAAAAAAGTATAAAATAGCCGCTACGCAAGTTATGAATCAAACTGTTGAGAATTATATTGTAGAATCACCATCAAGGCATAGTAGGGGAAATATTACATATTTAATGTTAATTACATTGAGTTTAATATTATCAATAACAACAATATTAATAACATTTATTTTAAATTAAATAAGCAAAAATAAGACTAAAGTATTTGATTAGAGTCTTATTTTTTTAATATTATTATGTACTTTAGAGATAGTTTTTAGTATAATAGTTATTAGGTGATATTAGTATGTATGTAGAAGTATTGACACAAATTAGTGCTAAAGCAGTAGATCAGTATTATGTATATAAAGTACCCAAAGTATTTAGGAATAATATTAAGATTGGTATTAGAGTTAGAATACCTTTTGGTAAAATGGAATTAGAAGGGTTTGTTATGAATATTCTTGATGATACTGATTATGATAAGAGTAAGATTAGGGATATTAGTGATGTAGTAGATGATAGGCCAGTACTTAATAAAGAGATGATACTACTTGGTAAATATATGAGTAAGCATTTGTTATGTTCACTTGTTAGTGCTTATCAAGTAATGCTTCCTAAAGCTTTAAAAGCTAAAGTTAATACTAATATTAAGATTAAATATAATAAATATTTAAGAAGAACTAAGAGTATTGAAGAGATAGATAAATATATTAGTAGTTGCAAGTATGAAGGACAAGTTAATTTACTTTGTAAGTTAAAAGAAGGAGACGTTCTTATTACTAAGATGTCTAGTACTATTAATACTATTATTAAAAATGGTCTTGGTGAAATATATTTAGAAGAAGATAAAAGATACTCTTATACAGGGATAAGTAATTATAAGAGGGTAGTATTAAATGAAGAACAAGAAAAGGCTAAGGATATAGTAGTTAATTCATTTGGAACAGCTAATACTTATTTATTATATGGTGTTACTGGTTCTGGTAAAACAGAAGTATATATGAGTATTATTGAAGAAGCTTTAAAACTAGGTAAAGAGGCAATTATGTTGGTACCAGAAATTAGTTTAACTCCTCAAGTAGTAGGAAAGTTTATATCAAGATTTGGTGATGTAGTAGCAGTATTACATTCTAAATTATCTGATACTGAGAGATATGATGAATATAGAAAGATAACTACTGGAGAAGCTAAGATTGTTATTGGTACGAGAAGTGCTATCTTTGTTCCTTTTAATAATATTGGAGTTATTATAATAGATGAAGAACATACTAGTAGTTATAAACAAGAGAATCATCCTAGATATAATGCTAAAGATATTGCTATTCTTAGAAGTAAATATCATAAATGTCCAGTAGTTATGGGAAGTGCTACTCCTAGTTTGGAATCTTTTGCTAGAGCAGGTAATAAAGTATATAAATTATTAGTATTATCTAAAAGACCTAGTAGTAGTACAATGCCTAATGTTGAAATTATTGATATGAAAGAAGAAGTTAAGAAGGGTAATTTTATTTTATCTGATACTTTGAAGTGTAAGATTAAAGAAAAACTAGATAGAAAGGAACAAAGTATTATTCTACTTAATAGAAGAGGATATTCTAGCGTTATTAGCTGCAGGGAATGTGGTTATACTGAGAAGTGTCCTAAGTGTGATGTTACTTATACTTATCATAAGACAAGTAATAATTTAAAGTGTCATTACTGTGGTACTGCTAAAGTACCTAGTAAGGTATGTCCTAAATGTGGTAGTAAGTTAAGAGATTTTGGACTTGGTACTGAGAAATTAGAAGAAGAATTAAATAAATTATTTAAAGCTAGAATAGTTAGAATGGATGTTGATACTACTAGTAAAAAAGGAGAACATCAGAAGATTATTGATGATTTTGGTGAGCATAAATATGATATTTTAATTGGTACACAGATGATTGCTAAGGGACTTGATTTTCCACTTGTTACTTTAGTAGGAGTAGTATCAGTAGATTCTTCACTTATGGCTCCAGATTTTAGAGCTAGTGAAAATACTTTTCAGTTACTTTCACAAGTAGCAGGAAGAGCGGGCAGAAGTACTTCAAAGGGAGAAGTTATTATTCAAACTTATAATCCTGATCATTATAGTATTATGTTAGCTAAAAATCATGATTATTTAAAATTTTATAAGGAAGAAATGAGTATTAGAAAGATGCTTAAATATCCTCCATATTATTATTTAGCATTAGTTAGTATATCTTCAAGAGATTATAAAGGTGGATTTAAAGAAGCTAATAAGATAGGTAATTATTTAAGAAGTAAACTTGGTAATTCAATTATACTTGGTCCTACTACTAGTAGTGCATTTAAGATAAATAATATTTATCATTATCAGATTATTATTAAATATCAAAAAGAAGATAATTTAATTAGTACTTTAAATTTTATTATTGATATGTATAAAAATAATAATAAGATAGATGTAGAAGTAGATTTTAATCCAATTAGGGTTTAAGTATTGCTACTTCTTTTTATTTATTGTATAATTATTTTAAGATAGGTGGTTGATATGAAGTTAAATAAAAAAGGGTATACTCTAATAGAATTATTAGTAGTTATTGTGGTAATAGGATTAATTCTAGGTTTTGCTACTTTTGGAATTATTAAGGCTTATAATAATTCTAAGGGAAAGGCTTCTGATATAAGTGAAGGAAGTATAATAGATGCAGGTGAAACTTATGCTAATGAAAAAACTAATGATGAAAATTATTGGAAAAATATTATTGATAAGGAAGATAAATATTTTTGTGTAACTATTGAAGAACTTATGAATAAAGGATTACTTGATAAAAAAGCCAATATTAAAAGTGATAAGTTTAATATACATAGTTATGTTTTAGTAAAGAAAAATAAAGTTACTTCAGTTAATAGTAATGGTGAAATATTAACTGATATCAATAGTGATGACTATAAGGTATGTAGTGGTAGTATTAGTGATGAAAAAATAATTAGTTATCCTAAATTAGATAAAGGTGATAGTTATACTGATGAAATAGATGCACCATTTAGTGATGCTATAACTGATTCAGAAGATGAAATTACTGATAGAGTGTGCATGTATGGTGATAGCTCTGCGAATATAAAAGAGACAGGTACTATAGAAGGTAATGATTGTAAGTTATTGGGACTAAAACAAAACTCTATATATTATTTAAGAGTATGTATGAAAACTAGTAGAGGTAATTATTTATGTTCTAATACTGAGAGTAGAACTACTAAAAAGATTAAAGATCCTATTATTACTATTAATAATAATGTTAATATTGAATATAAAAATGATGGTATTAATGGGGAGGCTGGATATTACTTTAATTCTACAATAAAAGGAACAAGTGATAAAGATGTACAAGAATGTACTTTGAGTAATAATATATTTACTTGTCAAGATGGTAATACTAAGGAGATTAAAGGATTTACTTGGTATAAGACTTTAGATAATAATATTAATATAACACATACAGAGAATGGTAATGGTAAGATTACTGCGAGAACATTAGATAAAAGTAATAATATGGCTGAAGCAGTAAAAGAAATATCAGTATATAAAATAGTATTTAAAAAAGGAACTGCTGATACAATTGGTGGTGTTGCTACGGATATTGAAAAATTATGTACTGCTGAAAAGAGTAAGACTTGTAGTGTTACTTCTCCTAGTGTTGAGAAAAATGGTTATGAAATAATAGGATGGAATACTAGTAATAGTGCTACTACTAGTAGTTGGAATGTTAATACTAGTAAAAGTATATCAGCAAATTCTACATATTATCCAATTACTAAATTAAATACTTATACGGTAAGTTATAATGCAAATGGAGGAAGTGGAGCTCCTGCTAGTCAGACAAAGACTACTAATAATAATTTAACTTTAAGTAGTGTTAAACCAACAAGAGTAGGATATACTTTCCAAGGATGGGGTACAAGTAGTAGCGCAACGACAGCTACTTATCAACCAGGGGGAACGTATTCTGATAATAAGAGTATTACTCTTTATGCAGTATGGAAAATTAATAAGGTTAATATAAAATTTAGTACTAATAGTGGTACTGTTCAAACTAGTTCTACTAATGCATCGGGTAATATTTATAAATGGAAGCAAGATAGTAGTGGAGTAGTATCAAGAACTGCTGCAAATGGAAGTACTTATTCTAATCCATTCTTTACATTAAATTATGGAAGTAGTACTGATAGAGATGGATTACCAAATTATAATAATTTAAAATATTTAAATATTACAAAAACTGGTCATAATGCTATATCGGGACAAGAATGGAAATGTTTAAGTGGATGTACATTAAATGGAAAGGTATTTAATCAAGCAACAGTTTATAAAGCAAGTGACTTCTGTGACGCATCTAAGGGAGATTGTACTGTAACATTAGGAGTAAATTGGGTAGCATCTACTTATACAATTACACTAGATAGTCAAGGTGCTACTAGTAGTGGAACAACAAAAGTATATTATCAATATAATACGACTAAGACTATTAATGGAACAGTTTGCTATTATTATACAAATAGTACTTTAACTAATTGTTTATCTAATGGATATAATATTACTAAGCCAACTAAGACAAACCATACATTTAGTGGATATTATACAGGTACTAATGGTAGTGGAACTAATTATGTGAATAGTTCGGGAACATTTATTAATAATGTATATAAAACAACTGGTAATAGAACATTATATGCTAAATGGACATTAAATACTAAGAAAATGTATGTTAATGATATTAATGGCTTATATTGTATGAGTAAATCTGGCGGAGGAGAGAGAATTAGACTATTTTCATGTGGAGATGTTATAACAGTTAAAGCTAATTCTGAACCTAATGGATGGTATTATGTACCAAATTTAGGCTGCTATTCTTCAGGTGAGTATTTAAGTGACACTTTAACAGTAAATTGTTCAGGAGGTACCCCTTCAGGTAGTGGATGTGGTATTCCTTGTAGCTGTAATGGTGAATACCTTGTATTTTCTAGCAGTTGTACAGCAGATCAAAAAAGTTATTATATGAAAAAGTATTATTGTCGTAATGGATATGTATATAACAGAGATAACAATCAAATAGCATCTGGTTGTGCATAGGTGGTGAAATAATGAAACAAAAAAATAAAAAGATTATAATTTATACAATATTAATAATTATTTTAATTACTGTTATTATTACTATATTATTTCTTAAATATAAAAATAATAAGATTATAGAAGAAAAATTATATGGTATATGGAATAGAAATAGTCTTGCTGAAGTTTATACTTCTGATAATCAAAAACATAATTTTATATATGATGGTTATCAATATATATCTATAGATGATAAAGAATTTCAAAAATGTATAAAGAAAAATGAGACTGATAATTATAATTGTGATCATTATAATTATAGTATAAAGAAGAATAAGTTAATTATTAAGAATAATGATAAAGATATAGTATATGAATATAGTATTGATGATAATATACTTATACTAAAGAATGCTAGTGATAAAGAAACAATAGTATATACATATACTAAAAATAATAGTTAAAAATACCGCACTTAATTGTGAATATTGAATACAATAATATGAACAGATATATACCACCCTATAGGGAAGTGAGGTATTTATGAGTAAAGGTATATTAACTAAGAGAGAAAAAGAAGTATTCTCATTACTGATAGAGAATAAAACTACTAAAGAAATAGCAGATGTACTAAATATTAGTGAAAAGACTGTTAGAAATCATATTTCTAATACGATGCAAAAGTTATCTGTTAAGGGTAGAGCTCAAGCGGTAGTAGAGTTAATTAGATTAGGAGAGATTACTTTATAGCACTATTTTAGTGCTTTTCTTTTTTTCTTTACGTGTTAATATTGAAATAAACTTAAAAATACTATATAATGATATTGGTGATATGAATGAAAAATATAAAAGTAGTTTTTATGGGTACTCCTTCATTTGCAGTACCAATATTAGAATCGTTAATAGAGAATACTAATGTAGTTATGGTAGTATCTCAACCTGATAGAGAAAAAGATAGAAAAGGAAAAATTATATATTCTCCATGTAAAGAATTAGCTTTAAAAAATAATATTGAAGTATTTCAGCCTATTAAAATTAGAGAAGAATATCAAAAAATATTAGATACTAATCCAGATATTATAATAACTGCTGCTTATGGTCAAATAATACCTAGTATTATTCTTGATTATCCTAAATATGGCTGTATTAATGTACATGGATCTTTACTTCCTAAATTAAGAGGAGGAGCACCAATACATCATGCTATAATTAATGGTGATAAAGTAGCTGGTGTTACTATCATGTATATGGATAAGAAAATGGATAGTGGTGATATTATAAGTCAAAAGAGTACTCCTATTCATGAAGATACAACATTAGATGAACTTTATAGTAGATTATCATATTTAGGTAGAGATTTATTAATAGAAACCCTTCCTAGTATTATAAATGGTACTAATGATAGAATAAAACAAAACGAAGAGGAAGTAACATTTGGTTATAATATTACTAAAGAAGAAGAAAAAGTAAACTTTAATGATAATATAGATAATGTTCATAATAAAATTAGAGGATTATCTAGTATACCAGGAGCTTATGCTATTATTAATAATAAAAGAATGAAGATATATAAATCAGAAAAAACTAATATTAAATCTAATAAGGAACCTGGTACGATAGTAGATATAACTAGTGATGGTATTTATGTTACTACTTTAGATTATGTAATAAAACTAATTGATATAAAACTAGAAGGTAAAAAGAGATGCTTAGTAAAAAATTTTATAAATGGTATTAAAAAAGAAGAATATATAGGAGAGGTATTTGAATAATGGAAGAAAAAAATGCAAAGAAAAAACTTTCTTTAAAAGAAAGATGGAAAGATAAAAGAGAAAGAGCAAAAATTGAATTAATGTTATATGGTATATTCTTTTTAGTTATTATTATCTTTGCTCGTATTTCTAGTAGTATGAGTACTAATATACCAAAAGATAATGATATAAATAATACATTTATAGATGAAATAACAGATAATTATCAATATGATATAGATATTACTATAGATAATAATAAATATAAATATTCTGGTAAAAAATTAGGTAATAATATGTCTGTTACTAGAATAGTTGGTACTAAAGAAGAATATTTTTATCAAATGAATGATAAATATTATATATTAGATACTAGAGGTAATTATATATTAACTACTGCTGAGGATATATATCCTTATATCGAATATAGATATTTAAATATTAACAATATTAAACAATTCATTAAACTTGGTACTAAGAATGATACTGTATATAGTGTAAAAGTGTCAGATATAGTATTAAATAATAATAGTGCTGATACCATTACTTTAACAGTAAATGAAGAAGATAAAAATATTCTAATTGATTATACTAATTTATTTAAAATAGATAATAGTAATATAAATAAAGCAGAGGTAAATATTAAATATTCTAATATTAATAGTATTAACAGTTTAGAAGAATAATAAATAATTGTATGTGTATATAAGTTAAAAGAATAGTCGATAATATATTGATTGTTTACTATTATTATAGTACAATTATTTAGGTAACGCCAATAAGGTGCGTCTCTCCATTTTCCCGAGTATCTCTGGGAGGGAGAAGTGATTCTGTATGAAAAAAGTTTTCTTTCATCCTCAGGGGGTTAGGAGATTTGAGTAATGGATTACGTTGTAGCACTTGCTATGATAATCTTTTTCTTTGTTGTCTATTTTGTTGTCTATATAGATAATAGAAAAAACAGGAAATAAACGTGTTGGGGGGTCAAAAATCTAACCTAAATATAATAAATAATAATATAAGTAAAGACTATGAAATAACTAATAGAAATATTAGTGAAATTTTATAGTCTTTTTACTATGGAGGGATGTTTAGAAATTGTAGTTCACTTGTAAGTTTAAATATAAGTTCATTTGATACATCAAAAGTAAAGTTGATGGGTGATATGTTTTCATATTGTTCTAGTTTAGTAACGCTAGATTCATCAAATTTTGATACGAGTAATGTAACAAATATGATAAAAATGTTTAACTATACTAACGGATGTTTAACATATAAAAAGAATATTAATTAGAGAGATAAGTAATTGTCTCTTTTTTAGTTAGAAAGTATTTCACCATGAATATGATATCTTATGACTATTCATTCCTAGACCTTAGACTAGGAATGACATGAAATGACCTTGGCATTTTATGAAAGATGATAAATATATCTTTTCAAAAATATAAAAATGTATTATAATTAAATAAATAGAGGAGATTAGATTATGAGAAAAAGAACTAGAGTAAAGAAAAGTTTAGTAGTAGTAATTATTGTATTAGTATTAATATTATTATTAGGAGGTTTATTTATATTAAATAAGAATAATAAGATAGAGCCTAGAAAAGATAAGAATATAATGATAAAATTAAATACTTTAGAAGAAGTAGATAGTTTTAGTAAAGATAAGAATATCAAAGTTAATATTAGTTATGAATATGATGATAATATTGAGAAAGATAAAGTAATTAGTCAAAGCATTAAAGAGGGAGATAGTATTAAAGATGTTACTTCAATTGATGTAGTAGTATCACTAGGTAAATTAGATAAAGATAAACTAGCTAGTGATGGTATTAATGAATTAGGTAAAGTACCTATTATGATGTATCATGGTATTAGAGAAAAGACTAGTAATAGTACTGGTACAGTAGGTGGTAATGTAGATAAAGATGGTTATAATAGAACACCGGAAGCTTTTAGAGAAGACTTGGAGTTCTATTATGAAAATGGTTATGAAATGATTAGACTAGATGATTATATTAATGGTATTGTAAAAGCTAGTTATGGTAAGAGTCCTATTATACTTACTTTTGATGATGGTAATGAAGATAATATTAAGGTTACTGGTCTTGATGATAATGGTAATATTATTATTGATAAGAATAGTGCAGTTGGTATATTAGAGGAATTTAAGAAGAAGCATCCTGATACTAATGTTACTGCTACATTCTTTGTAAATGGTGGTATATTTAATCAAAGTGAATATAATGATAAGATATTAAAATGGATGGTAGATAATGGTTATGATATAGGTAATCATACACAGACACATTTAGATATTAAGAAATCTAGTGGTGATAGAGTACAAAAAGAAATAGCTTATGTATATGATGAGTTAGAGAAAGTAATACCTGGTAAATATGTTAAAATTATTGCTTTACCATTTGGTAGTCCTTATGTTAAAACACATGATAATTTTAAATATGTTTTATCTACTAGTTATAATGGAAAAACATATGAGACTGAGGCTGCTTTAAGGGTAGGTTGGGAACCTGAAGTATCATGTTTTGATAAAGATTTTGATAAGACTTTCTTAAAGAGATGTCGTGCTTATGATAATAATGGTAAGGATTTTGATATAGATATGGTATTTAATATGTTAAAGAAGAATAAATATATATCTGATGGAGATGCCACTACTATTGTTATTAAAGAAGTAAATAAAGATAAGTTAGGCACTACGGATAAGAAAGTAATTACTTATTAGGAGGATTTATGAAGTTAAATAATAAAGGTTTTGCTATAACTGCGGTTCTATATGGATTACTTATTCTATTTGTTATTTTAATAGGTTCATATTTAACACTACTAGGTACTAAAAAAAGTAGAATAGATACAGTAACTAGTGATATAGAAAAAGATTATGAATTTAATAAAGAAATAACTAATCCTATTCAACCTAATTATCCATATGATGCTCCATATACAGGTAAATATATATTTGAAAATAATTGTGTTATGTATTTATATAAAGGTGAAAGTTATGAAAGTGATGAAATGAACTGTACTGGTAAGTTAGAAAAAATATTATATCATGGTGATAGTGATGAATAGAAAAGGATTTACTTTAATTGAAGTTATAATGGTAATAGCCATAATAGCAATATTATCAATAATACTAGCTCCTAATGTGATGGTGCTAATAAATAAAAATAATGAAAGATCATGTGAAAAAATGATTGATAATATTAAGAGCGCTACTAAAATGTATGTTAACCAAAATAAATATGAATTAGGTTTTGATTGCAGTGGTACTGCTAAAGAGATAACATTACAGACATTAGTGGATGCTGGTTATTTAGGTGGTGAACTAGTTAATCCAGTAAATGATGAAAAAATTAATTTAGAAAGTAAAGTATCAGTAACTTATGACTGTAAGGTTAAAGGATTTAAATATGAGATAAACAGTATAACTTGTAGTAAATAAAGAAAGTGATTAGTTTAAATGATATAGTTGTGATTACAAAGTTAATGAATTTAAATATGAGGTAAATAATATAAATTGTAATTAAATAAAAAAAGATATTGTTTTTTATAAAAAAATATGGTAAAATGAAGAAGAATAGGAGAGATGAGTATGGCACTAAATAAATTAAAAAAATTTGTGACTGAAGAAGTAATGGATGAAGTAAGCGAAGATGAATACTATGATGCCGAAAAAGTAACTATTCCAAATGGAACTGGAAAGATGATTCTTTTAGAACCTCGTGCATATTCTGAAAGTCAACAGATTGCAGATCATCTTAAAAAGAGAAATACTGTTGTTGTCAATATGAAAAGAGTTACTCCCGATCAAGCCAAAAGAATAGTAGATTTTTTGAGTGGAACAGTTTACGCAATTGGAGGAGATCTTCAAAAAATAGGAGGAGGAATATTTTTATGTACTCCTAAAAACGTGAACGTTGAAGGCTCAATATCTGAAGAAGATGAAAAAAATAAAAAGAAAAATGATCCAGATTTAGAATGGTAAAATATAAAGTAGGTGACTTTTATGAAGAGATTTACAGTTGTTAATGAAGGTTACAACATTGAAGAAGTAAATAGGTTTATTGATATAGTAATTAAAAGATTAGAAAAGATGAATAATGAAAATACTATGTTACAAGCAAAAATCTCTTCATTAGAAGAGAAGTTGAAGGAAGAAAAGGTAAGTGAAATTAAAGTAACTGAGGCTATAATGGCCGCGAAAGAGACTTCCGATCGGATTAAAAGTTTAGCTAGAGAAGAAGCAAATATGATAGTGGATGAGGCTAGAAATAATGCTAATGCTATTGTACATGAAGCTCTTTTAAATGCTGAAAAGACTGAGCATGAAGCAATGCTTTTAAAAAAGAATATTACTGTATATAAAAACAGAGTTAAAAATATTATTAAATCACAACTGGAAATTGCTGAAGACTTAGATAAGTATGATTTGGATAATTAAAAATAGAGAGTGTAGTTAAAGTAGTACAATTTGGTACTACTTTTGTATGATAAATTATTAATATGTATGATGATTATGGATACGAATATGGCTTCCGCTGATAACGTTAATAATTCTGTTAGTGATTTTAATAATAATATGAATAGTAATATGGATAATAATTTAAATACTAGTGTTCAGAATCCAGTACCTAGTAGTAATATTGGCTTAGAAGTAAATAATGTGATGCTAGAATTTAATAATAACAATAATATAAGTAATAATTTACAATAAAAGTTTAAATACCATTATGGTATTTTTTCTTTAATTTTCTATTGAAAAATAATCAAAAAAAAGTTATAATTAATATGTAGTAAAAAGGAGAGGGTCAAAAGTGATAAAACAAACATTTATGGAAGTATTACCTGATGTATGGCCAATGTTAATAATAATAACGGTAATTATATCTAGTCTTAGAATTACATATTTAATTACTAAACATAAAAAATTTTTACTCCACAAAGAAATAATATATTTACTTGCAATTATTTATGTACTTTGTTTGTTTCACGTTGTAACATTTCAAGATGTTAATTATGGAACATCTAATTTTACACCATTTAAAGAGATATTCAGATATGATATTGGGTCTTACAAATTCTTTAGAAATATAATTGGTAATATTGTTTTGTTTATTCCTTTTGGATTCTTATCTTCTTATCTACTAAAAAATAATAAACTTGGTATAGCTACTATTCTTACAGTTATTACTTCACTTACTATAGAAGTAGTTCAATATTATATTGGTAGAGTTTTTGATATTGATGATATAATACTTAATATAATAGGTGGAATATTTGGATTTTTAATATATGTTGGTTTAGATGCTATAAGAAAAAAAATAAAATTATTTAGAAATGATACTGTACTTGATATACTTATAATAATAATTTTAGTATTGGTTATGATATGTTCATTTAATATAAATGTATTTAATTGGATAGGGGGATAATTATGTTTGAGATATTTAATGAAAGTGGTAAAGAAATTGAAGAAATTACTAAGTTACAAGAATATATGAAATTTGTCGTTGAAAAATTAACAATTGAAAATGGTATATTTAATATAATATTTGTGAGTAATGAAAAGATACATGAAATTAATAAAGAATTTCGTCATGTAGATAGAATTACTGATGTTATATCATTTGCTTTAGAAGATAATCCTGATATTGTTTATGATGATTTTAGACTGTTAGGAGATATATATATAGCAATTGATGTAGCATATGATCAAGCAATAGAATATAATCATTCTAGGGAAAGAGAAGTGTGCTTTTTAGCAACTCATGGACTTCTTCATTTACTTGGATATGATCATATGACTGAAGAAGAAGAAAAAGAAATGTTTGGTAAACAAGAAGAATTACTTAAAGAATATGGTATAAATAGATAAATAATTTTATTAGGAGGACTACTATGCTTTCAAGGACTAAATCTAAAAGGAAGTTTAGCAGCAGTGTTAAGAATTGTATTAATGGATTTAAATTTATTAATATAAACGAAGACAATTTTAAAAGAGAAATATTTTTAGGGATAATAGTTCTTGTTTTATCATATGTATTTAGAGTAAATAAAATAGAATTTATAATAATAATTATTATGATAGGACTAGTGTTAGTATGCGAAACTATTAATACTGTGGTAGAGAGGTTAGTAGACTTAGTTAGTCCGGGATATAACAAAATAGCAGGTGAAGTAAAGGATATTATGGCATTTGCTGTTTTACTTATGTGTATAATTTCTCTAGTTATAGGAGCAATAATATTTATACCTAAAATAATTAGTTTACAAGGAGGAATATAATGGAAGAAAGTTTAAAAAGGTTGTTAAAAAATAGTTATAGCCCATACTCGGGTTTTAGAGTAGCAAGTATTTGTTTAATGAATGATGGTAAAAGTTTTGGTGGAGTAAATGTAGAAAATGCTTCGTATGGTGGAAGTATTTGTGCTGAAAGAGTAGCAATTACTTCGGCGATAGCAAGTGGATATACTAAAGGAGAATTTAGTAAATTGTATGTAATGTGTGATAGTCCAAAGATATCTTCATGTTGCTTTATTTGTCGTCAGACAATAAGTGAATTTTTTCCTAAAGATGCGGAGGTTATTTTATATAGTAATGATGGTGAAAAAGAACTACATACTGTTAAAGAGTTATGTCCATATCCATTTGGAAGTAGTGATTTAAAATAAAAAAAGAGAATTACTTTTTGGTGATTCTCTTTATTAGTTCTCTAATTTTAACAATAAATTTAATTATAAAATAGATATATTTATTAACTACTAAATCATAGGTTCCAATATATTCATATACTTTAGCTCCAAATCCCATTTTAAAAGTATAGTTACCATCTTTTTTACTGGTACTTTTGATTGGCCCGAAGTTAAATATTTTATATCCTTGGTTTAAATATTTTTTAATAATTTCCCATTTTATTAGATGCGATGAATAGAAGGCTTTTAAATCTTTATTATAGGCTTCTTCAAGAAAATATATTTCTCTATTATTTCTAATGATTAGAATGCCTCCGATGATAACTTCTTTAGGATATTTTGTATATACATTAGTAGCTTTAATAATTTCGTTTTGATATTTAGTTATTTTTTTGTCTGAAGTCATTTTTTTATTAACTATAGAGTTAGATTTTTTAATATTAATATTTTGCATAAGTTCATTTAGACGATCATTTTCTTTGTCTTCTTTATTAAGAATATATCTATAGTTATTAACATATGCTTCAGGGTTTATTTTAGCATAATAAATTTCTGCTTTAACATCGTCACTATTAAAATTACTAATTAATTTATCTATTTTGTCTTTATTAATTAATGGATTCATATCAGTTAGTGGAATGGAGTTACCACTACCATCTATATATATATTAATTGCTCTTCGTACAGATAAGTTAATATTTCTCTTAGTATTTATATTGAATAATTTAAATGTTTCTTCAGGAGTTTTCTCTGTTTCTAATACAACATTTTTTTGTGATACTTTACCAATTCTTCTTAATGGCAAATCATCAAATAATTTGATAATGTTAGTATCATAATATATAACTTCATCGTTTTTACCAAACATTTTATAAGTAGAAATATTATCAGTTGTTACATAAACGTATTTTTTATTTTTTAAATAGGTTTTTAATGACATGATAAAATCTTTGAATAAATTATCATTATTGTAATCTATTAAAAAAGAACCAGGTACATAGCCAAATTTTATTTTACCAATATGATCTTCAAATAATAGAGTAGCACCCATTAAAGTGTTATCTTTTTCATTAATATAACCTAAGTAATAGAATTTATTACCTTGCATATTAGCATATTCAGTAGTTTGTTTGTAATTTCTAGCGCTATGTAATTTTGAATAATTTCTAAATTGTGTTTCTGTAAGTTCAATGATTTTCATACTTCTTCCTCCTTATTAATTGTACCATAAATTGAAATAAAATAAAACATTTTTTTCTTGATATGAGTATAAATTTATGGTATACTTAAGTTAATAGAATAGAGAGTGTGATATGATGGGTATTTCTAATAAAGAATTAAAAAGGATAGATGCTTATTTTAGAGCATTAAATTATATTTCAGTAGGACAATTATATTTAGTAGATAATCCTTTACTTAAAGAAGAATTGAAATGGAGTCATGTAAAGAAAAAAATAGTTGGTCATTGGGGAACAGTACCAGGACAGAATTTTATATATACACATTTAAATAGAGTTATTAAGAATAATGATTTAAATATGATATATATATCTGGTCCAGGACATGGTGGTAATGCTGTTGTATCTAATGTATATTTAGAAGGAACATATAGTGAAATATATCCTGAAATTACTGAAGATACTGAAGGATTAAAAAAACTATTTAAACAATTTTCTTTCCCTGGGGGAATAGCTTCGCATGCTGCTCCTGAGACACCGGGATCAATAAATGAAGGGGGAGAACTTGGTTATAGTTTATCACATGCTTTTGGAGCAGTATTTGATAATCCTGATTTAATTGCCGCTTGTGTAGTGGGTGATGGTGAGGCTGAGACTGGACCACTTGCTACTAGTTGGCATTCAAATAAATTTTTAAATCCTAAGACTGATGGTGCAGTATTACCTATACTTCATTTAAATGGTTATAAGATAAGTAATCCTACTGTTCTTTCAAGAATTAGTGATGAAGAACTTGCTTCATTATTTTATGGATATGGTTGGAAACCTTATTTAGTGGAAGCTTCTAATACAATGGATTTACATAAGAAGATGGCTATAACACTAGATAAGATAATAAAAGAAATAAAAAAGATACAGTATGATGCAAGATATAATAATAAGGTTGCTAGGGTATTTTGGCCAATGGTTGTACTTAGAACTCCTAAAGGATGGACAGGACCTAAAGTAGTAAATGGTAAAAAGATAGAAGGAACTTTTAGAAGCCATCAGGTACCTATACCATTAGAGTCTGATGAAGATTTAAAATTATTAGAAAAATGGATGAAGAGTTATCATCCAGAAGAATTATTTGATGATAATGGTCATTTGATGCCTTATTTAAAAGAACTTGTTCCATATAATCGTATGGGAGCTAATCCTAATGCGAATGGTGGACTACTATTAAAAGAATTAAAAATACCAAGTATTAATAAATATGCTGTTAAGTTTTCTCATCCAGGTGAGATTGAAAAAGAAGATATGCGGGTACTTGGAGAATTTATTAGAGATATTATAAAAAGCAATCCAAATAATTTTAGAGCATTTGGTCCTGATGAAACTATGAGTAATAGACTTTCTCATATTTTTGAAGCAGATAATAGATGCTGGTATTTAACTAAAAAGAAGGATGATGAATACTTATCATATGATGGAAGAATAATGGATTCATATTTAAGTGAACATACTTGTGAAGGTTGGCTAGAAGGATATCTTTTAACAGGAAGACATGGTTTCTTTGCTAGTTATGAGGCGTTTATAAGAATAGTAGATTCTATGGCTAGTCAACATGCTAAGTGGTTAAAGGTAGCTAATGAACTTCCTTGGAGAAAGGATATTGCTTCATTAAATTATATATTAACATCAAATGTATGGCAACAAGATCACAATGGATATACGCATCAAGATCCAGGCTTTATTGATCATCTAGCTAATAAGAAAGCAGACATTGTGAGAGTATATTTACCTCCAGATAGTAATTGCCTTCTTTCATGTTTTGATCATGTTATAAGGACAAAGAATTATATTAATGTTATTGTGGCTTCTAAACACATGCGTCCTCAGTGGCTTACTATGGAAGAGGCTAAAGAACATTGTGCCAAAGGATTGTCAAAATGGGAATTTGCTAGTAATGATAATAAAGGAACTGATATAGTACTTGTTTCAATTGGAGATGCTCCAACACTTGAAAATATGGCAGCGGTATCTATTATAAGAAGTTATCTTCCGGATATAAAGATTAGATTTATTAATGTTGTAGACTTAATGAAATTAGAACCAAATACTAAACATCCTCATGGTCTTACTAATGTAGAATATAATAAGTTATTTACTAAAGATAAACCAATAATATTTAATTATCATGGTTATCCTACATTAATTCATGAGTTAACTTATGAAAGAGAAAATAAAAATATTAGTGTTCATGGTTATATGGAAGAAGGGACTATTACTACACCATTTGATATGAGAGTTAAAAATGAAATTGATAGATATCATATTGTTATTGATATAATTAATCATTTAGAGGTTGGTAAAACTAGAGAAGGTAAAAAGATAATAAGATTAATGGAAGAAAAATTAAAATATCATGATTCATATATACGTGAATATGGAATTGATATGGAAGAAGTAAGGTTATTTAAATGGGAGTAGGAGGCCTTTATGGAAAAAGAAAAGTATATTAATAGACAGCCTAATTTTAAGCCTGATGATGTAAAGAGATGGAATGATAGTGAGAATAATATTACTGCTATTCCAATAGAACTTGCTGAGCGCATGCAAAATACTTTTAATGAACTTGCTAAAGCTAATAGTAATGAAAATGATTTTCAAAGAGTGCAGGAAGCCAATGAATTGGTAAAAGCAAATGTTCGCAAGAGAGTAAAACAATTAGAAAATGAAAAAAGAGCAGGATATGTAGCAATAAGTACTTTGACAATAATAGGAACATTGCTAATAGGGGCGATAATATTTATGGTAGTTGGTAATATTATAGGGTGAGTGTGATGAATTTTAATATATTAAATGAAAATAATGAATTTAAACTTGGCACAATTATTACAATATTTAAACTTCCAGATGTTGAAAAAGAAATAGCTTTATTTACAGTAGGTGACTATGATGCTAAAGATTTAGTAAACTTAGAAGTTGCTTATATAAATAAAGATCAAGATGGTTATGACTATATTGAAGAAATAGAAGATGAAAATGTGCTTAAGTCCGCTATGAAAGTAGTAAAGAAAATAATTCAAACAATGGATTAGTAGAGGGGGAATACTATGAAACTAAATAGAAAAGGTTATACTTTAATAGAGCTGTTAGCAGTTGTAGTGGTAATTGGTTTAGTTATTGGATTATCTGCTTATGGTGTTATAACTGCATATAATAATTCTAAGGGTAAAGCTACTATTATATCAGAGAGTAGTATAAAGAAATCTGCTAGTGTCTTTTCAGAAGAGAAAGCAAATGATTCTGATAGGTGGATAGATATTAGTAGTGGTAAATATTTTTGTACTACTATTGAAGAACTTATGAATAATGGTCTTCTTGATAAAAAAGCTAAACTAGAAGGAAATAATGTTAAGAAGTATAGTTATATTGTAATTAAAAAAAATAAAGTTACTCTAGTTAATAGTGATCCAAGATTATTAATTAGTGACAATAGTGAAGAAGAAGAATATAAAGTTTGTACTGGTAATATTAAAAATGAAGAAATAAAGATATATCCAAGTCTTGATACTGGTACTAGTTATACTGATGAAATAAGAACCCCATTTACTGATGGTGAAGCTGAATCAAGCATTACAGATAGAAAATGTTTATATGGTGATACCTCTGGTAGTATTAATAAAGAGGGAAAAGTAGTAAATAATGAATGTGTCTTTGATAATTTAAAAGATGATACTGATTATTATATTAGAGTATGTATGGAAACAGAAAAAAATAGTACAATGTGTTCTAATACTGAGAGTAGAACTACTAAAAAGATTAAAGATCCTATTATTACTATTAATAATAATGTTAATATTGAATATAAAAATGATGGTATTAATGGGGAGGCTGGATATTACTTTAATTCTACAATAAAAGGAACAAGTGATAAAGATGTACAAGAATGTACTTTGAGTAATAATATATTTACTTGTCAAGATGGTAATACTAAGGAGATTAAAGGATTTACTTGGTATAAGACTTTAGATAATAATATTAATATAACACATACAGAGAATGGTAATGGTAAGATTACTGCGAGAACATTAGATAAAAGTAATAATATGGCTGAAGCAGTAAAAGAAATATCAGTATATAAAATAGTATTTAAAAAAGGAACTGCTGATACAATTGGTGGTGTTGCTACGGATATTGAAAAATTATGTACTGCTGAAAAGAGTAAGACTTGTAGTGTTACTTCTCCTAGTGTTGAGAAAAATGGTTATGAAATAATAGGATGGAATACTAGTAATAGTGCTACTACTAGTAGTTGGAATGTTAATACTAGTAAAAGTATATCAGCAAATTCTACATATTATCCAATTACTAAATTAAATACTTATACGGTAAGTTATAATGCAAATGGAGGAAGTGGAGCTCCTGCTAGTCAGACAAAGACTACTAATAATAATTTAACTTTAAGTAGTGTTAAACCAACAAGAGTAGGATATACTTTCCAAGGATGGGGTACAAGTAGTAGCGCAACGACAGCTACTTATCAACCAGGGGGAACGTATTCTGATAATAAGAGTATTACTCTTTATGCAGTATGGAAAATTAATAAGGTTAATATAAAATTTAGTACTAATAGTGGTACTGTTCAAACTAGTTCTACTAATGCATCGGGTAATATTTATAAATGGAAGCAAGATAGTAGTGGAGTAGTATCAAGAACTGCTGCAAATGGAAGTACTTATTCTAATCCATTCTTTACATTAAATTATGGAAGTAGTACTGATAGAGATGGATTACCAAATTATAATAATTTAAAATATTTAAATATTACAAAAACTGGTCATAATGCTATATCGGGACAAGAATGGAAATGTTTAAGTGGATGTACATTAAATGGAAAGGTATTTAATCAAGCAACAGTTTATAAAGCAAGTGACTTCTGTGACGCATCTAAGGGAGATTGTACTGTAACATTAGGAGTAAATTGGGTAGCATCTACTTATACAATTACACTAGATAGTCAAGGTGCTACTAGTAGTGGAACAACAAAAGTATATTATCAATATAATACGACTAAGACTATTAATGGAACAGTTTGCTATTATTATACAAATAGTACTTTAACTAATTGTTTATCTAATGGATATAATATTACTAAGCCAACTAAGACAAACCATACATTTAGTGGATATTATACAGGTACTAATGGTAGTGGAACTAATTATGTGAATAGTTCGGGAACATTTATTAATAATGTATATAAAACAACTGGTAATAGAACATTATATGCTAAATGGACAGTAAGTACTAAAAATATGTATGTAAATTCTGATATAGGTTTAAATTGCCGCTTGTCTCCTAGTACTAGTGGAACTATTAAAACGGCCTTTGTCTGCGGAGCACTTATAACTGTTAATGCTGATCCTACAAATGGTTGGTATTATGTACCGGATTCCGGCTGCTATTCTTCAGGTGAATATTTAAGTACTACGAAACCAACAAATTGTCCTTCTTCAGGTGGTGGTTCTACTGGTGGTGGAACTGCTGGATGCGGAGCGCTATGTAATTGTAAAGATGGAAAAATACAATTAATTGGAGATTGTACTAATGGTAAAGCTGCACCTATATTGAAAAATTATACATGTAAAAATGGTTATTTATATACTAAAGGTGGAGCAAAGGCTTGTCAATAAAGGAGAAATGGTATGGAAAAATTAAATAGAAAAATAGTAATTTATACTATAATTATAATTATTTTGATTTTAACTATTATTGCTATATTGTTTCTTAAATTTACTCATAAGGATAATAATAATGATATAAATATTCCTAATGAAGAGCAAAACGAATTAGAAGGATATTGGAATAGGAATAGTGAAGGTGAGTCATATGGTTCTGATAAACAAAAGTATTCTTTTGCTTTTGCTTCTATACAATATCTTTCTATAAATGATAACACATTAAAAAGATGTACACAAAAAGAGAATAGTGAAGAGTATGAATGTGATGACTATACTTATAAAATAGAAAATAATAATTTAGTATTAACAGAAAAAAATAATAAGAATAACATTACATATACTTATGAAATAAAAGATAATATATTAGTGTTATCAGAAACTATTGATGATTTTACAACTATTTATAAGTATACTAGAGCTAATGGCTAGATTAAAAATAGAACTATCAATTTGATAGTTCTATTTAGTTATCTCATAAAATTCTTTAGGAATATTACTTTTAAATGTCATAACTTTATTATTTAAAGGATTAGTTATTTCTAATAAACTAGCATGTAGGGTTAATCTATTTAAAGGATTAGTTTTACTTTTATACCTAGTATCTCCTAGTATTGGGTGACCAATATCAGACATGTGACATCTTATTTGATTTCTTCTTCCAGTAGATATTAATATTCTAAGTAATGAATATTTATCATTATATGTAATTCTTTCATAATCTGTAATAGAAAATAAACCATCTTTATTTTTAGAAGAATATACTTGTAGTGATTTTGACATTTTTAAATAAGATTCAATATGCCCTTTACTATTAGTTCTTCCTTCAACTACTGCAATATATTCTCTAGTTTTAGCTAAATTGTTCCAGTTATCTTGATATAATTTTTGAACTTTTTGATTTTTAGCAAACATAATAACTCCTGAAGTATCATAATCAAGTCTATGTATTACAAAAACTTTTTTATTTTCTTTTTTTAAGTAATTAGAAACTTCTCTATATAGAGTTTTATTTTTTTCTTTATCATTAGAAATAGTTAATATTTTAGTTGGTTTATCAATTATAATAATATTTTCATCTTCATATATTATTTTTAAATCAAAAGTATTTTCTTTAATATATTTACCAATAGTAATAATATCGTTAGTATTAACAATATAATTATATTTAGTGATCATTTTATCATTAACATAAATGCATTCGTTTTTTAATAATGATTTAATATTATTTTTGGATTTATTTAAATTTTTTCTTAAATAATTATATAGTTCATCTTTTTCTTTAACAATTAATTTATCCATTATATCACGTCCTTATATACATTATATACTAAATATTTAATTTAATAAATATCATGACTAAAATTAGTGTTATTTTCATATATTTATTTAGGTGATTCTATGAAAAAAATATTAGTATTGTTAATGATATTAACTTTGTCTATACCTTATACTGTAAAGGCTAATACTAGTAGTGCTTCTTCATATATATTAATGGATGATACTACTTCGAGAGTATTAGTTGGTAAAGATATTCATAGTAAAAGGTTAATTGCTTCAATTACTAAGATAATGACTGCTACTTTAGCTATAGAAAGTGGAAAGTTAGATGAAATGGTAGTAGTAACTGACGATATATTAAAAGCGTATGGTTCTGGAATATATATTGAAGTAGGTGAAGAAATACTACTAAGAGATTTAGTATATGGATTAATGCTTAGAAGTGGTAATGATGCCGCTACTATGATAGCGGTTTTTGTAGGTGGCAGTGAAGAAGAATTTATAAATATGATGAATAAAAAGGCTAACGAAATAGGAATGAAAGATACAACTTTTAATAATCCTAGTGGATTACCTACACCAGAAGGCAATTATTCTTCGGTGTATGATATGGCACTTCTTACTAGGTATGCTATGCAGTATAATGATTATCGTGAAATAGTAAAAACTAAAAAATATAAAGTTACTACTAATAAAAAGACATATCTTTGGGATAATAAAAATAAATTATTAAGATATGACTATATAACAGGTGGCAAAACAGGATATACTGAAGAATCCGGTAGAACTTTAGTTAGTACTGCTTCTATTGATGATATGAATTTAATTGTAGTAACTATAAGAGATTCAGATGATTGGAATACACATTTGGATTTATATAATTATGCTAAAGAAAATTATATTGGTTATAGAGTATTAAATAAAAGTAAATTTCGTGTTTATGGTGATAAATATTATCAAAAAGATAAACTTTATATTAGTAAAGATATTTATATACCACTGAAAAAAGAAGAATCTAGATCTTTGGTTAGTCATATTATTTTAGAAAAAAAGAAAGATTACAATAGTAATGATAAAGTAGGGAGAAATCAAATATTTTTAGGTGATAAATTATTATATGAAGAAGATATATATATTATAAAAAATAAAAGTATAAATAAGAAGAATATATTTAATAAAATAAGAGAGTGGTTTAGTGATTAATTATCTTTGGGGAAGTTTTATATTATTAGGTATAATATTTAGTATCATTACAAAAAATGATAATATTACTAATACTCTTTTAACATCTGGTACTAAAGGGATAGATATGATATTAGGTATTTTACCTTTAATGTGTTTATGGCTTGGTACTATGAAAATAGCAGAAGAATCTGGATTATTAGATATTATATCAAAAAAACTTTCTAAAATAGTGTGTTTTTTATTTCCGGAAATACCTAGTGGGGATAAAGCTATAGGGTATATATCTTCAAATATTGTTATGAATATGTTAGGACTTGGAAATGCTGCGACTCCTTTTGGATTAAAAGCTATGGGTGAACTTAAAAGATTAAATAATAATAGTAGTGTTGCATCACGATCAATGATAACATTTTTAGTTATTAATACTTCTTCGGTGACTATTATACCTACTACTGTAATAAGTTTAAGACTAGTAAATGGAAGTTTAAATCCTACGGATATAATACCCGCTACTATTATAACTACTTTTTTATCTACTATTTTTGCTTTAATACTTGATCGAATATTTTATATTATATGGAGAAGAAAATATGATTAATTATTTTATACCTGTAATAGTAATAATTATAATTGTATATGGTATTTATAAAAAAGTAGATATTTTTGATACTTTTATATTAGGAGTAAAAGAAGGAATGAGATTATCTATAAATTTATTTCCTACAATATTTACTATGATTATTGCTATATCTATAATAACTGATAGTAATATTATTAATTATGTTTGTAATCTATTAAATAATTTCTTTATTAAAATAAATTTTCCTAGTCAAGTATTACCATTAGCATTATTAAGACCTATATCTGGATCTAGTTCACTTGTTGTTTTGAATGATATTTTGGCAAAACATGGAACTGATACTTTTATAGGTAGATTGGCATCAGTAATGCAAGGGTCTACTGATACAACAATATATATAATAAGTATGTATTTTGCTAGTATAGGTATTAAAAAAATAAGATATTCATTATTAGTAGGTTTATTAGCAGATTTATTAAGTGTTATATTAAGTGTAGTAGTGGTTAGTATATATTTTAAATAAATACAACTAAAAAATTATAAAAATATCAATACTTTCTTGAAATATATATTTGTTTATGATAAAATTAATATATAAAATAAAGAGAGGAGGACTCCCTATGAACAAGAAAGAATCAATAAAAATTAACAGCTTGTTAACCAGTACTTTTGTACGTGTTGGGGGGGGGTCAAAAATCTAATCTAAATATAATAAATAATAATATAAATAAAGACTATGAAATAACTAATAGAAATATTAGTGATTTTTCATAGTCTTTTTACTA
>OLRF01000276.1_pt1 | contig 74272 bp, 55 predicted proteins | sample 1672061 | NCBI WGS metagenome assembly OLRF01 (sample SAMEA3136641, study PRJEB25190) | human gut metagenome | reverse complement strand
ATACACTATGCCCCGAAAACAAAAAACCTTACGTATCATTGATACATAAGGATTTGCTCTCTGCGGCGTTATTTTCTTACGTCTCGAGGGTGGAAGAAGGGGCTCGAACCTGTGATTATTTACCTCTATATATCAATGTGTTGTAGCTAATTCTTCGTTGTCGGGTCACTGATTTGTTAGGGCCATTTTACGTTCCAATACTTTCCCTTGCTACAAAGCAAAGATATGAAATTTGTTATAAATCCTGAAACCTGGATTGTGTTTTGGTGATTATGGAATCCCGGAGGACAACTGTTGTGGTCAAAAAGAACCCCGGCAGCATATTTCTGCCGGGGATTCTGACTGTCGGAAGATTTTGATGATTATTCGGGAATTACCGGGATCTCCAAGCTCGCGGATTTTACACCCGGGGCCGAGACGGTGAGTCGCACCGTGCCAGGCGTTCGACTCGACCGTACGATCGCGGTGGCAGCACCACTGAATAATTTCATCCGCGGCTCCTGGAACGACATCGTACAGGTTGGATCGCCGTTGGCCGTGGCCTCGAAGGTCCCCGCCCCCTCGACCCGGAACGAAACCGTCCGCGTGTCGGCCGGAACCCGGTTACCGTTGCGGTCTTCAACCTCCACGGTCACATACAGCAGGTCGTCGCCCGTCGCGGCAAGCCGTTGGCGGTTGGGAGTCACGACAAGGCGGTAGGCCTTCCCGGCCGTGCGGACAACTCGCTCCTCGACAGGCCGGTTCTCCGTATCGTATGCCACCACGCGGATCTCCCCGGGTTGGTACTTCACATCGTTCCACATCAGCCGGTAACGCTGCACAGGATCGCCCGACGACGTCTTCTCGCGGACGCCCTGGCTCTCGCCGTTGACAAAGAGTTCGGCCTTCGGGTAGGAGGTATAGACAAATACCGGTGTTGTCTCCCCCTCGCGTCCAGGCCAGGTCCAGTGGGGCAGCACATGGAGCGTCTGCACGCGGTCGTTCCACTGCGAACGGTAGAGCCAGTAGCGGTCCTTGGGCAGCCAGGCCAGGTCGATGATCCCGAACAGCGAGCTGTGGCTCGGCCACGCGTCGGTATCGTAGGGCGAGGGCTCGCCGAGGTAGTCGAATCCCGTCCAGACAAACTGTCCGAGCACCCACTCATGGTCGTCATCGCGCGCGAAGTCGAGGTCCGGGGTATTGGACCACGAACAGGATTCGTTGTCGTAGCTCGACGACTGATGGTCGGGGTGCAGCACCACGTTGTGCTCGGCGAACGTAACGGGGAAGTGGTAGACGCCGCGCGACGAGACCGTCGAGGCGGTCTCCGAGCCGAGGATCAGCCGCTGCGGAAGCCGCTCGTAGGCTTCGTCGTAGTATTGCGGCTTGTAGTTGAAGCCCGGGATGTCGAGGGCCGCGGCGAAACCGTTGTCGAGCACGGCGCCGATCTGGTCCATGCCGCAGGTGACCGGACGCGTCGGGTCGAGATGGTGCACCAGATCGCGCAGCATCACCAGTTCGTCCATTCCGTCCGGGCCCCATTGCGACGGCACCTCGTTGCCGATTGACCACATGACCACCGACGGAGAGTTGCGGTAAGCGCGGATCATGTTCGTCATGTCGCGCTCGGCCCATTCCGCAAAGAAACGTCCGTATCCGTTGGGCGACTTGGGGCGGAATCCCCAGTCGTCGAAGGGTTCGACCATCAGCATCATGCCCATCTCGTCGCACAGCTCGACCAGTTCGGGAGCCGGCATGTTGTGAGCCGTGCGGATGGCGTTGGCCCCCATCTCCTTCAGCAGTTCGATCTGGTAGCGGATCGCCGAACGGTTGACGGCGGCCCCCAGCGGTCCCAGGTCGTGGTGGTTGCACACGCCCTTGAATTTCGTCGGCCGGCCGTTCAGGAAGAATCCCTTCTCGGGGACATACTCCAGCGTGCGGATGCCGAAGCGCGTTTCGTACTCGTCGAGCACCTCCCCGTCGCGCTCGATCCGCGTGCGGGCCGTGTATAGCGTCGGCGACTCGGGCGACCACAACTGCGGTTCGTTCACCAGAAAGTGCTGCGTGAAGCGCTGGCCGCGGTAGACATAGCGGTTGCGGGCCGAGGCGACCGTGTTGCCTGCGGCATCGAGGAGGTCGGAGACCAGATCGACGCCCTGATGCTTTGCAAGCCCCTCGACCTCGATCTCCAGCGCGACGCTGGCGTAATCGTCAAGGACCGTAGGCGTGGTGATGCGGGTCCCCCAGACCGGAATATGGACCTTGTTCGTGGAGATCAGGTGCACGTTGCGGTAGAGACCCGCTCCGGGATACCAGCGCGAAGCCTTTTCGAAGTTTTCGAGCGATACTTCGATCCGGTTCTCACCGGGTACGGCCACCGGGGTGATATCCACAACGAACGAGTTGTAGCCATAGGGCCAGTAGGCCACCTCGCGGCCGTTCACCCGCACACGGGCATTGCTCATCGCACCGTCGAAGAGCAGCACGTGGCTCCGGTCGGTGGTGTCGGGAATCGAGATTGTCCTGCGGTAGCAGCCTTTGCCGAGGAAGGGAAGACCACCCGTGCGGCCGGTCTTGACCGTAGCGACCTGCTCGCCGTTCTGTTCGACGGCCACCTCCTGCAGGTCGTTGTCCCGCGAGAAGGGACCGTAGATGGCCCAGTCGTGCGGAATCCGGACCATTTGCCATTGTGAATCGGCGGTCGCCTCTCCCCGGGAGAACTCCCATCCTTCGTTGAGAGTCACAACCGACCTCGGAGAGGCGGCGTGACAGGCCGCGACTCCCGAAAGGGCCATGGCTGTACACAGGAATAAGATACGCTTCATCATTGTTTCTGGGTTTTGAAGGCGTCGAGCGCCGAAGTCGGCGCGCCGTTGTCAAAACAACCCATATTATACCCTCCGTTGTAGCCGTTCGGTGCTTCGGGCTCCCAGTAGAAGATTCCCTCGACGTCGGCCGTCATCATCTTCTCGATGAGCTGCCGGCACGCCTCGGCCTGGTCATAGGGCATACCGATTTCGCAGATCATGACCGGCTTGCCGTAGGTCTGCCGCAGATGCTCGATGTTGGCCAGACAGTCGTCGGCGACCTTTTCCCAGCCGCCCGTTTCCCCGGCCTGCTCCGCCCAGTAGGGATAGACCGACATGCCGATCATGTCGTAGCGCCCGCCGTAGTTCTCCAGAATGCCGAACATCCGGTCGTAACGCCACTGGTCGTTGCCGCCGTCGAGATGCACGATTACCTTCGCGTCGGGGCAAACCTCCTTGACGGCGTCGTATCCGGCGTTGTTCAGCGCCACGAGTTGTTCGGGGGTCTCGACCGAACCTATCGGGAGGAGCATTCCGGGCGTCGTCTCGTTGCCGATCTGCACCCACTCGGGGGTGACGCCGACGGCCGAGAGGGCCTTCAGCGTCGTGGAGACATGGGCGGCGACGGCCTCGCAGAGCTCTTCGAGCGAGTAGCTGCTCCATGCGGCGGGAATTTGCTGGTTCCCGGGATCGGCCCAGGTGTCGGAGAGGTGGAAATCGATCATCGTGCGCAGTCCCAGCCGTTCGGCGCGGCGGGCCTTCACCACCACGTCGTCCACGCCGCACCAGCCTTCGGCCGGATCGACCCACACGCGCAGACGGATGGCGTTGACGCCGCAGCAGTCGCGCAGCAACTGCATACACTCCATCTCCTCGCGGTTCTCGCCCGGGATGTAGAATTTCAGCCCTTCGGACTCCATCTGCGTCAGCCAACTCACGTCGGCACCGCGGGCAAAGCCGGCCTCTTTTTCGGGAACGATGATCTCCTCCTGGCGCGGATTGGTCACGGGACCCTCCTCCGTGCAGGATGCGCCCAGCAGTGCCGAGCAAAACAGAATGGATGCTATGGTTGTCATTTTCATGGGTTATGCGGTTATTTGAGCGTATAGGTATAGGTCTGTTTCCCGAGGTCGACGGTCAGCAGGTAGGTCTGGCCGATCTCCAGGTCGTTGTCGCCGTCGAAGCCGTTCGTGGCATCCGAGTGTCCCAGAAGCAGCGTTCCGCTGCCGCCTCCGAAGAAGAGTCCCCAGTCGTGGTTGATCAGCACCTTCACGCCCCACGGGGTCTCCTTTTCCTTGACAAACTCCCCGACGAAGACCTCGGGATTTTCTGCGGACTGTGTCATTTCGTGCTCCGACCAGTCGTCGTTCAGTCCGGTGAAGGTCACCGATTCGACGGCCGTCAGGGTATAGGTCAGGTTCTTCATGCTGAAATCCATGACATAGAGACCTGCCTCGGGTGCCGGAATGTTTGCGTCGGATTCGGCCAGCATCAGCGTACCCGAGAGCCCGGTCGAGCCGGCTCCGGCGTGGTAGGCGGGATCCCACTCCTGGGCGGGATAGACCCGGTAGCCCCATTCGGAGTCGATCCAGTGCGCTCCGCCGTAGCTCAGCGACGGTTCGTCGTAGAGCGTCAGATACTCGTCGGGAACGCTGCCCCAGGTGACGAGTCCCGAGAAGTAAAGCAGGGTGGCTATTTCGGGCTCCTCGGTCGCCTCGCCGGTCGTGAGCGTCCAGCACTGCGGGTCGGAGAGGTCGAGAATGAGGGTGTTTTCACCGGCCGGAATCTCGACGCTGATCGTTGACCCCGTTTCGCCGAACTGCAGGTCGTCGCTCGTACCGCCGAAGGCCACGCTCTGTGCAATGGCAGGCCCCATGTCGGTCGTTTCGCGGTTGTAGAGGCTGCCGGCCCCCGAGATCGTGATGCTGGCAGTCGTGGTGGCCGAAAGGTTGACGGGAAGCGTCCACTGCAGGGTCTTGCGGTTGAACTCCATCTCGCCCGAGAGGTCGCCCGCAACGGTCAGATTGTCGATGTGGAGTCCGCTCCACCATCCTTCGATCGTATTGAGGGTCGTGTAGTAGCATCCTGCGGGTTCCGGGAACCAGAAGTTCCAGTGGCTGTCGTCCGACGAGGCGTAGAAGGTCTTGCCGTCCTCGCCGAGGTTGCCCCACACGATGTTGTTCGCCTCGCGGAACCACCAGTTCTCCCATCCGGCGACGCCCATGAAGCCCGTATAGATGCCGTTCTCCTCGGGCGATGCCAGACGCATCGAGGTCTCACCCCAGTTGCTGTCCAGCACGGTGCCGAGCACCAGGCTGATGCGGTAGATCTGCACGTTGACCTCCAAAACATTGGAGTAGGTCGGGTCGATGTTGGCGCCCAGCACCGAACGGATTCGGATATAGAGGGGTGCCATTTGGTCGGCCTCGTACCCCAGCCGTCCGAGCAGAGCGTTCAGATCGTCGTTGAGGAACTGGTACGAACGGGCCTCCTTGTCGAGTGTGATTTCGAGCTTGTTGACAAACTCGGCGTCGCTCGACAGCTCGATGATCTGTTCGGCATAGTTTACGGGGGCCTGCAGCTGCGGGTCGCTCAGCGAGATCTGCCCGTCGCCGCTCCAGTAGAGGGTCAAGACAAGGGCATCCGGCGTGTCGGGGCTCAGCGTGATGTCGTGCGATGCGCCGCCGAGCGAGATGTCGTCCGTCGGTTCGATGTAGACCGGATCGATGTCGCTTGCGCAGGAGGCAACCCCCAAAAGCGCAGCGCAGAGCAGACTCCGGCAGAGGATGGATTGAAATATGTTTTTCATGGTTCGGTTCTAGTAAAGCGGGTTCGAAAGGTTGGGATTGGCCGTGCGATCCGTGTCGGGGATCGGGTAGATGTTGTAGCGGGCGTTGATCGCGCGTCCGTCCAGCACGCCGCCCTTCCACTGCCAGAGGTAGCTGTCCGTCGTGAAGCGGTCGAAGCGGATCAAGTCGGTGCGGCGTACCGATTCGAGATAGAGCTCGCGGCCCCGTTCATCAAGCAGAAAGTCGAGCGTCAGGTCGGCATCGGTGATTTTGCCGCTCTCGTCCTGCCGGTAGGCGCGCAGCCGCACCTGGTTGACAAGATCGAGCGCTTCGCTGCGCGACAGTCCCGCGCCGCCGCGGAGACAAGCCTCGGCTGCCATCAGATAGACGTCGGCCAGGCGGAACAGCGGGTAGTCGGTCGAACAGCCCGTGGCTGCAGAGTTCGAGGCGGCCACGCCCTCGTCGGTCAGATTGGTGAACTTTTCGTAGAAGTAGCCCTCAGCCTGGTTGTCGATGGCACCCGTAAAATACTGCGACTGTCCGTCGGTGTAGAACATCGCCCGGCTGTCAGCCGTCGATGCCACGTCGCCGAACTTCTCGACAATCTCGCCCCGCGCGCGGAACATGCCCCAGCCGCTCGAAAGCCCGTATTTTGCGGGATCCTGCGAGCTGGAGTTTCCGCACGACCCGCAGACGAGGTAGGTGCCGCCGCCCCACGTTACGGAGGTTGTGGCGTCGCATACCATGGCAAAGAGAATCTCGTGCGTCCGCTTGTGGTTGTCGGCGTTGAAGAGCTTCGCATAGTCCGGCTCCAGGTAGAAGGACGGATTGCCGATAATCTCTTGGCAGGCCGAGATGCACTTCGTGTAGTATTGCACGTTGACGCTCCCGCGGTAGACGGCGCTGTTGAGGTAGAGGCGTGCCAGAAGCGTCCAGGCTACGGGCTTGCCGGCCCGGCCGTATTCGTTCGTGTCGGGGAGGGCCTGTCCCGAGGCGTCGTCGACAAGGGTGGTCAGCTCCGACTCGATGAAGTCGAACAGCTCGGGGCCGTCGAACGCTTCGGGAATGTAGCCGCTGACGGGCGTATTCTCATCGACCTTGGGGCCCTGACGGTAGAGGTCGAGCACCATCCAGTAGCTCAGGGCGCGCATGAAACGTGCCTCGGCGCGGTAGGTGCGGATCTCGGACTGCTCCGAGGCCTCGAAACGGGCGATTTCGCTCTCCGTGCAGTGGCGCAGGAACTCGTTGCAGAGCGAAATGTTGAAGTAGAGCCAGTAGTAGGAGTCCGAAACCCATGAATCCTTCTCGCTCCAGCTTATGTAAGTCAGATCCGAGAGGTTGTTGCCCGAGAGCCACGTGTTGGCCACCTCGTCCGTGGCGGCCTCCTGCAGGTTGAAGTAGCCGCGTGAGAAATCCTGCCCGTTGATCGTCGTCAGGTCGCCGTCGGCGCCGCCCTGACCCTGTCCGGCAAGGACGTATGAGGCGTAGATCTTCGCCAGCACCATACGGTAGTTCGAGGCTTGTGCGTAGACCTCCGAGGAGGTGGTTTCGGTCGTGGGCATCTGGTCGAGGTCGCCGACACACGATGCGGTCAGCAGCCCCAGCCCGAAAAGTGCGGTATATAGAATGGTTCGAATTTTCATGGTTGTAGGTTTAGAAGTTGAGACCGATTGTCAGCGAATAGATGCGCGGACGGGGATAGACCGAGGAATCGACGCCGTTGGCCGTTTCGGGATCGACGCCCGTATATTTCGTAATCGTGAAGACGTTTTGCACCATGGCCGAGACCTGCAGGTTGAGATGCTTGCACACCTTTCCGAAATCGTAGGTCAGTTGCAGGTTGTCCATCTTGAGGAATGAGGCGTTCTCCAGATAGTAGTCGCTCAGATACTGGCGCTTGGTGAAGCGCGTGTCGAGGAAGCTGCGGTTGAGGTTGTTCAACTGGTAGTCGTTGTAGCTCATCGTCTCCCAGGCGCCCGTGTTCATCGCCATGCCGTTGAAGATGTATCCGCCGAGGTTGGCGCGCAGCGAGGTCGAGAGGGTCCAGTTGCGGTACCGAACCGAGGTCGAGAATCCGAGGATCCAGTCCGGGGCCGGCGAGTGGCAGTGGTAGCGGTCGTTGGTCGTGATCTCCCCGTCGCCGTCCAGATCGGCGTACATGCCCTCGATCGGGCGTCCCGTCTCGGGGTCGTAGAGCTGCTTGTAGAGGTAGAACGAGTAGGGGGCGTAGTTCGTCGAGAAGACCTGCATCTGGTAGGCGTCGATCCACGGTCCGACCTCCGTGTCGGGGCTCGGGGCTCCGGGCGTCAGAGTGAGGTTGCGGATCCGCACCTGCTGCCAGGCGGCGTTGGCGCTGGCCGTCCAGCTCCAGTCCTTCGTGTCGAGGATGTGGGCCGTGACGGAGAGCTCGACACCCTGGGAGTCGACGTTGCCCACGTTTTCGAGCATCAGCTTGTCGAAGTTCGTGCCTGCGGGAACGGGCACCGTCGCCAGAAGGTTCTCGGTCTTGCGCGTGTAGTAATCCGCCGAGAAGGTGATCCGGTTGTCGAGCAGTGCCAGATCGAGGCCGTAGTTCCAGGCCTTGGTCGTCTCCCACTTCAACTCGGGGTTGTAGGCTTCGGGGCGGTAGGTATAGACGGGGTTTCCGCCGAACTGGTACTGGGCTCCGTCGAGTCCCGGCGTGTAGACGGGAATGTAGCCGTAGTTCGTGATGCCGTCCTGCTGACCCGTCACGCCGTATGAAACGCGGAGCTTCAGGTCGTTGACCACTCGGCGCAGCGGTGCGAAGAACTCCTCCTGCGAGATGCGCCAGGCAAGGGCTACGGAGGGGAAGGTGCCCCAGCGATTATCCTTCGAGAAGCGCGATGAACCGTCGCGACGCATGGTGACCGTCAGCAGGTAGCGGTCCATCAGGGTGTAGTTCAGACGTCCGTAGTAGGAGATCAGGGCGTGCCGCTGATCGGTGGCCGCCGTCGAGGATTGTTGTACGCCGTCGACGTTGAGTTCGGCGTAGAACGGGGTTGTGTACTTCCAGAACTGGTAGTCGTAACCGACCGTCAGGTCGATGTTCGAACGGATGGCCTCGATGTCGCGGTTGTAGTTGGCATAGAGGGTCAGCAGCCGGTTGTAGTTACGCTGCGGACCGTAGTCGTAGTTGCGACCGCCGGTCGTATAGTAGGCGTAGGCCTCCTTCGGCACGTAGATGTGCCCCTCGCCCTGCGACCAGTCGTAACCGCCGGTGGCATGGAGCCGCAGCCCCTTGACCCAACGGACGTTCCAGTCGATGTCGACGTTTCCGACCACGCGGTAGACATCCGACGTGGATTCGTATTGATTCAACCGTCCTACGGCGTTGGCCAGGGCGCCCGTGACGGGTGCGCCGTTGTTGTCGACCGCCTCGGTGTAGCCGCCGAAGGCGTCGCTGCCCGAATAGACGGGGATCGTCGGGTTGAGCGTCGCACCGCCCCAGATGGCCGAGGTATCGGCAAAACGGTTCTTGGAGTAGGCCCCTTTCAGACTGATGTTGAACCGGAGGTCGTTCTGGAAAAAGGTCGGGCTGAGGTTCAGGTTGCCCGTGAATCGGCGGGCGTTGTCGGTCTTGAGGATACCGTCCTGATAATAGGCTCCGGCCGAGACGCGGAAGGGCAGCCACTTGGCCGCACGTCCCGACAGGCTGAGGTTGTTGTCTGTGCCGAAGGCCAGCTGGTAGATCTCGTCGTTCCAGTCGGTGCGGGCCGTTCCCAGCAGCGATTTCTGCCGGTCGGTGCCGTACTGGTTCACAATGGAGATGAATTCATCGGTCGAGAGCATGTCGGCCGTGCGGGTCTTCGTGGAGAGGGAGTTCGTCGTCTGAAACGAGAGCTTCAGGCCGTCGCCCGAGCCCTTCTTCGTCGTGATGATGATGACGCCGTTCGAGGCGCGCGATCCGTAGATGGCCGTCGACGAGGCATCCTTCAGCACCGTCATGCTCTCGATGTCATTGGGGTTAATCAGACTCAGGAAGTTGCCGCTTCCGGAGACCGAACCGCCCACTTCCATCGGCACACCGTCCAACACGATGAGCGGGTCGTTCGAAGCGTTGAGCGAAGCCCCGCCGCGGATGCGGATGGTCGATCCGGCCGTCGGTGAACCGCCTCCGTTGACGATCTGCACACCGGCGATCTTTCCGTTGACCAGTGCCTCGGGCGAGGAGATCATACCTTTGTTGAAATCCTTCTCGCCGACCGAGGCCACCGAACCGGTCAGGTCATTCTTTTTGCGGACGCCGTAGCCGATGACCACGATTTCCTCGACACTCTGGGCGTCGGTGCGGAGCGTAATGTCCATGACTTCGGCGGTGATGTCGACCGTCTGCGTGACATATCCCACATAGGAGACGATCAGTTGTGCGGCTGTTGTCGGGACGTCGAGCTGATAGGTGCCGTTGAGGTCCGTGGCGGTCCCCACGGTGGTGCCGACCACCTGGACCGTAGCGCCGATGAGCGGCATCCCCGAGTCGTCGGAGACGACTCCCGAGATTTGTCTCGTCTCCTGGGCGAATGCACCCGTCGGTTGGAGCAGCATCGTGACAAGCAAAATACACACGCAACGCCACACGATTTTCTCCATTGAATAAATATATGATTGTATCATGATAACGATAAACTAAAATATGAAGATTAGATTATATCACATGAAAAATACCAGGGATTGATGGAATCTCAATCATTTACCCATGTGTTGGAGATTGTTTGCGTCAAACCTGCAGTCGTGATATCATATTTCCTATCATTCCATATAAGTTGCTGATCTTCCGGCACAGTTTCTCTTGCAGACCAATCATCGTCTTTTAAGTAATAATACGCTCCTGATTGACCTTGAGTCAGATATGTTTTAAATGTATAAATTGAAGAATTACCTACCTGAATCATTGGGATAATTTGCCAATTTCCATACGCATCTGCAGTAAATTCACCAGTAATATATCCTGGGGCATTTGCAGCTGACATATCAACAGTAAAAGTTACTTCCACGTTATTCTCAGAAAGGAATTCTATCCCTCCATGCGTTAGAAGATTATAGTCAAAATCAAAAAAAGTAACGTTTTCCCAATTTGATCCAACTCCCCATAAAGTTACATTTGTAGAGCTAACCCATGCAGGTTCCCATGCCAGAACACCAGCACCTCCGTTGTCTCTTATGGCGTTTTTAACCTCAATTAAATAATCTTTTTGCAGCTGAGGACAGGGTGTTTCAGGATAGCCTGGGGCCATAAGACTCATTAAATTATGACATTGATCATCCCAGTCTCGAGTCCATATATGACCTGTCTCTGCAACAAGAACTTGTATATCGTATGTGTCTAATAATTGAGCAGTAAATGCGCCTAATTCAGCTGGCGTATATCGCTGCCATTGAGGATAATATGACATTCCAAGCCAGTCAAAATCAAGTATTCCATTAGATTTGATGCTTATTACCCAATTCATTGCAGATGTTAAATCATGTGCAATGTGCAAACAAGTTTTAATATCTAAATTATATGCTGTATTAAAATCATTGACTGCAGAAATACCAGCATTGAAAAGTTGTACGTTACGGGAGGTATTAATGGGTAAGAGCAATGAATTATCAGTTACTAAAATATTATTATTTGTTTCATTGCCGATTTGAACAGCGACAGGAAGGCAATTAGACTGTCTCAAAGACTCAAGAGTTGCATATGTATAGTTATATACAGAATCAGCTAATGCATCCAGATCGTTTGCTACTGGTAACCACGCAGCAGGGATCAGATTTTGTTCCGGATCTGTCCATGTATCTGAATAGTGAAAATCCAGCAGAACGGACATGTTGGCATCCTTTGCCCGATTAATACTCCTTTTAACATCTGTTAGATTGGAATAATTAGTCCATGTCGCATTATGCCATAATCGAAGCCGTATCATATTAGCTCCATAATCACTCATCAACTCATAAACATCTTCTTCGACTCCATCTACTGTGTATTTAACGCCGCAATCTTCCAATTCGTTAACATAAGATAGATCTGCTCCTTTGTAAAATGTATCAGCAGAATCTGTTCTGGTCTGGCTTACGACAGACGGTTTTGCTTCTTTTTCGGTTTGGATATAATCCGTTGTCTGACATGAAAAATTTAATGCACATGATACTGTCAATACAAGTACCCATGCAAAGTTTTTAGATTCAATCATACTTTTTGTGATTTTGAAAGGTAAGTTGGTTTGGTTGGGCCGTTGAAAATGGTATCAACGATCTAATACAAAATTATTCCATAGTAGGTAACCTTTCTCGCACAAAAAAGACAAATCATGCAACATATGGGACGTTGATCCGCGTGTGTGTTTGTGTAAATACCTATTGGTCAGATCTTTCTGGGTATTGACTCGGTTTGCAGCCGTATTGGGCGATGAAGCATTTGGTGAAGTACGACGGCGTTCCGAAGCCCACCATGTAGGCAATCTCGGCGATGGTGAACTTGTGTTGCGACAGCAGCACGACGGCCTTCTTCATGCGGATCTGGCGGATGTATTCGACCGGCGTGACGCCCGCATATTTCTTGATCAGGCGACCGAGCTGCTTGTTCCCGATTCCGGTTTTCTCGCAAAGCGACTTCACGTTCAGTTCGGTGTCGTCGATATGCTCCTCGATCGTGCGGGTCACCAGGTCGAGCAGGCGTTCGCTGCCCGATTCGGCGACGATCGGCGCAACGGTCGTGATCTGCTCAATGCGCAGCGACTCCCGGACCGCGTCTTTAGCCTGCAGCCGCTGCTCCACCAGAGCGCGCAGCAGGGGTGCTTCGAAGGGCTTCGAAATGAAGGTGTCGATGCCGAGCCGGGCCGCCTGCGTCTCCGTTTCGTTGTCCTCCCGGGCCGTCACCATGATGATCGGGATGGATGCAAAGGCCGGCATCGCCTTGATGCGCCGGCACATCTCCAGTCCCGACATGACGGGCATCATCTCGTCGGTGAGGATCAGCTCCGGGCGGAAGGTCGGCAGCAGCGCGAGGCCCGCCCGGCCGTTCGAGGCGATCTGGCACTCGCAGCGTTCCGAAAGAATATCCCGGATGAGCTCGGCAACGGCCCGGTTGTCCTCGACGATGAGGACCCGGGGCCTGGCCAGATCCGGGTTTGCCTCGTGGACCGGAGCTGCGGATGCCTCGGGTGCCTCGTAGGGGAGCCGGACGGTGAAGGTCGTGCCCATGTTCTCGCAACTCTCCACCCCGATCTCCCCGCCGTGCATCTCGACATAACGCTTGACCAGGTAGAGCCCGATGCCGGTTCCGTTCTTCAGCTCGGCGGTCCGCGACGAGCGGAACAGCCGCTGGAAAATCAGCTGCTGCTCCCCGGCGGGGATCCCTACGCCGTCGTCCGAAACCCGGATCTCGATCGAGCTGCCGATCCGTCGGATGGAGCATCCGATCGTGGCATCCTCCTTCGAATACTTGCACGCATTGGAGATGAGGTTGTTGAAGACGGATTCCATCTTCACGACGTCCCACTCGGCCGTCAGGGGCTCGTTGTCCGCCGTGAAGACGAAATGCACCGACGGCCACGCCTCGGCGTAGGAGTCGAAGATGCTCCGGCAGAACTCCGTGACATCGACCCGCGAGCGGATGATCGGAGCCTCCGTTTCGAGGTCCACCCGGTCGATCTCGACCGTCTTGTGCACCATTTCGTTGATCCGGACGGCATTCTTGTGGATCACGTCGAGCGTGTGGCGCATCTTCTTGTCCGAGACCTCCTCGCGCAGCTGGCTCACCGGGCCGAGGATCATCGAAAGCGGGGTTTTCAGCTCGTGCGAGATGTTGGTCAGGAACTCCATCTTGTGGCGGATGCTGGCCAGCGCCTGGTCGCGTTCGCGTTGCTCGAGCCGTTTGCGGTCGCGGCGCCGCAGCAGGACGATCGTCGAAAGCGTCGCTCCGCCGAGTACGAGTATGTAGGCTCCGATGGCATACCAGCGTGCATACCACGGCGCGAGCACCTTGACCTGCAACTTTATCGGTGTGGCCCCGGCGGCGTAATGCTTGATGAACAGTTCGTGGGTGCCGGACGGCAGATGCGGGACGGAGAGGGTGTTCTCTCCCGGAGGCAGCACGACGTAATCATCCGTAATCCCGGGGATATGGTATGCGTAACGGTAGGTCATCACCGGGTTGCAGTCGAGCGAACTCAGTTCGATCTTCAATTCGTCGGAGGCGGACTTCAACGTGATGGCTGACAGCTCGGTTCCCGCGAGAAACGGCGTCGATGCAACCTTTCCGTCGACGATTGTCCGCATGATGTTCACTCTTTTATCCCGGATGTCGTCGACAATCCATCCGGGGTTGACCTGAATGATCTCGTCGGCGCTTCCCAGCAGAACGCTCCCGTCTGCGGGATCGTGGTAGATGGAGGCGTACGACCGGTCGGGAACGGGCAGCAGGTTGACCTCGCCCGAATCGGTCTCCAGGGTCCATACGCCCGTTGAGGTGACGATCCACAGGTCGTCGCCGACCTTTTCCAGGTCGATGATGTTGTCGCTTCCCGATCCGCTGGTCGGAAGCCGGTATAAGCGGGTCTGGTCCATCGCCTGCGACACCCGCAGGAGTTTGTCGGTGGCTCCTACCCAGATCTCGTCGTCCGGGGCGATGTAGAGTGTGTTGGGGTAGTTGCCGGTCAGCTCCTTGACGCTGATGCGCTGCAGGCTGTTGTTGTCGATCCGGATCAGGGTGTCGTCCCGGAAGAGGATGGCCCACAGGGTCCCCCGGCTGTCCAGGGCGATCCGGTTGACCAGATTGTTGGGCAGTCCCGTCTCCGTATTGATCGCCTGCTGTGCCCGGCATACCTCGCCGGCTTTCAGTGTTGCGGGGTCCACGGCCATGATGCCGCCCAGGTAGCTGCCCACCCACAGATGGGCGTCGGCATCCTCGACAATACTGTAGCACCAGTTGGCGTTGTATTTCCCGCCGGCATCCTCGATGTGGAAACTCTCGAAGTGGTGTCGGCGCTTGTCGAACCGGTTCAGACCGCCGTCGGTCGCCACCCAGACCGTTCCGTTACGGTCCTGGAAGATGTCCCGGACCCGGTTGTGCGAAAGTCCGCTGTTCGCATTCCCGGGCAGGAACCATTCGGTCTCCTCGTCCGCCGCGCGGATGATACCGTTGGGCCCGCCGAGCCACAGGGCTCCGTCCGTGTCGCGCAGCATGGAGGAGATCTGGTTGCCGTCGCCGCGTCCGGTCAGGGCGCTCAACTGGATGATGTTCAGACCCGAGGTGGTGTTGGTGATCGAAAGCCCCGTATCGGTTCCGGCCAGCAGGTTGCCTTCGGCATCGACCCTCAGCGACCAGATGATGTTGTTGGCGATGGAGCCCGGGAGGCGCGAATCGTGCCGGTACAACGTCGTGCCCTGCTCCTTGGTGAGGAGATACAGCCCGTTGTCGGTCCCGGCCAGCAGGCCTTCGGCGCAGAGCTGCAGGGATTTGATCGAATTACCCTTCAGGGTTTCGGACACGACGCGCTGTGCCGACAGATCATAGGTGAGCAGGCTGCCTTCGGTGCCGACATAAAGGATCCGATTTTCGGGATCGAGGGCCAGGGCATTGACAAAAATCGAGGATTTGTCCGTTCCCCGGTATTCCAGCCTGATTGGTTCGATCCGGTTGCCGGAGAGGTCGTATCGGCACAGTCCGCGGTAGGTCCCGACGTAGAGGCGTTCCCGGTCGTATAAAAGGGCATATACGGCGTCATGGGGCAGATCCAAGTCGCATTTCCGTAATTCGTCGGTCTGAAAATCGTATTCGTACAGCCCGGACAGGGCTCCGATCCACAATTTGTCCTCCACGGAGATCATGGCGCGGATTTCGGAGGGGTTATGTGTCGTAACCGGGTATCGCACCATTCCCGATTGGGTCTCCAGAATCTGCAAACCGTTGTTCGTGCCGAGGTAGAGCGCCCCTTGGCGGGATATGACTCCGTAGATCTGGCATCCGGGAAATCCGTTGTCGGGACCGTAGCCGTATATTTTGTATCCATCATAACCGAAAAGGCCGTAGTCGGTTCCCAGCCAGGTCAATCCGTTTTCGGCGCGCGTGATTGCATGGACCGCCATCGGCATATTGCCGACGGAGATGTTTTTCCAGAGCAGGTGTTCCGCGGCTTGTGTCTGGATGCAAAAGACAAGGATAAGGAGTATGGATGTCAAAAATCTTTTCATGACTTTGTCGCCTAAAAGCTTCAATATGCATTGAGCGGATGGTCGTGTAAACAAAATTAATTTATTTTCTCGAGAAACGCTATCGAAACAATTCGATAAACTTCGTTTGGGTCCGAATTATCTGTGTTTATTATTCAGAAAAGATTGGCGGAATAATAGAACAATTCTGTGATATGGCACTAAAAAGTTGAATTGCCTCCTCTCCTGGACCGAGAATTTCGGGACACGGTGGAATGCCCTCGAAGCGCTCTGCAAAAAGCCGTTTGACGATGAACCGACTGCGGTTGTGCTCCAATCCGGCAGCAGCAAGCATCTGCCGGAAGCGAATCTCCTGCTCCTCGTTGAGCCGAAACGAGTATTTGTAACTCGGGGTTTGAGATAGAAGGTTGTTTTTTCGCTGACGGGTTATTCGATGGAAGATTTGGGGTTCGACTTGGGAGAACCCCACCCGCCTCGCAGAGCGAGCGTTTTTGTCGGACAAACTGCCGTTTGTCGGACAAAAACACAGCTCGCTCCCGTCAGGCGACGGGTACAGTTCCGGCATCCAAAAAGAGCATCTTCGCTCTTGAAAGAGCAACGCCGAAACAAAAAAACACGGGTGGATTTTCCGCTGCAATATTACGAGGATCTTCAGGGATTAAAAAGCGCGGTTGTCGGCCATGCAAGGTCTCCGGAGGACACCGGGTCGGGAATCAGGTGTCTTGTCGTATCTTGTGGCGGAAACTCTCCATCAGTTCGTTTATTCATGTGAAGAGGCCGAAATGAAAACATGCGAGAATGGTGTTTTGAGAAGATCCGTACATGAAATCAACCATCTATGAATGGATGTAGCCAATCTATCGTTTCATTTTTAATATTTGTACACATGAACCGAACCAAGCAAACTTCAAAGCCGACATCCAAACAAAGTGCACATAAGAAGACTTCTATTGATGAGGCCTTTGCGCAGCTTCTCCCGAATCTCCTTCCCGTAACGATAGACGCTGTGCCGGCAAAGGCAGCTCCGAATGAAGCGAATCTGCTCTCTTCAGAAGTTGCAACAGGTGGGGCGACTTTGCCCCACGGAGAAAAGATAGCCGCCTCCGGGCCGGATGCGGTGCCAACGGCCACCCGTCGAAAACGTATCCAGCTTCCCGATTTCCAGGAGACCTTTTTCAAACCGGTTCGATGCGGTTGTGAACGTTCGGCTATCTATGTCAGCCTTTCGACCAGACGACGGGTGATGGCAGTCCTCCACCTGCTGGGTGGGGACGGCGCGAGGTTGACGGCACTCGTGGATAACATGTTGTGCTTCGTACTCGATCTGTATGGTGATGAATTGAACGATCTTCACGAAAAGAAGAACTGTCGCCGGATGTTTTAACTACCCATCCTCTGCACGGCTATGCAGTCGCAGTGGCTGGTCTGAAAACAATCGGGCGGAAAGGAACCAGTCCAGTTCCTTTCCGCCCGGTCGTTTACCGGTATCAGACCGTTAGGATTTTCCCAATTTTTTGCATCTCCCGACTGATATTCGCTTCGGATATTTTGGCATAATGACGGGTCATGTTGGTGTTCGAGTGGCCGAGGATCTTGGCGATTATATCAATTGGCATCCCGTATTCGATTGCCAGGGTTGCGAACGTATGTCGGGCAAGATGGACTGTCAGTTTTTTGTTGATCAGGCAAATATCGGCAATCTCCTTCAGGTAGGCGTTCATCTTCTGATTGCTCGGAACGGGCAGCAGTTTTCCTTTGAGTCGTAATTCGGGATCCCGCTCATATTTTTGCAGAATCCGAATCGGATGCGGCAGCAGCGGAATCCGACTTACGACTGCGGTCTTCTCCCGCGGCTTGTGAATCCACAGAGTGCCGTTCTCGTCGGTCGTGATGTGCTCGGACCGCAGGTGGTCGACATCCGTGAAGGCCAGTCCCGTCAGTGCGCAGAAGCAAAAGACATCCCGAATCCGCTCCAGCCGTTCGTTGGGCATCGGGCGTTTCAGCAGCAGGTCCAGCTCCGCCTTCGTCAACGGTACCTTGACATTCGTCTTGTCGATCTTCATCTTGTAGAAGCGGAAAGGATTTTTCTCGATCCACTCGTTCCGGATAGCATAGAGGATGAAGTTCTTCAGACAGCACAGCAGATTGACCGCTCCGTTGTTCCTGCATTTGTGCCTCGTCTGCATATGGGTGTTCAGCCCGTCGATATACTCGTAGGAGATCCTGTCCAGCGGCAGGTCCTCTTTTTGATATTGAACTTGGGTGTATTCGGTCATATAACGCAGCAGGCGGTGGTATTTGTTGGCTGTGACCTGTGTGATGCGGCTACCGACCTCTTGCTGCCGTTTTTCGCAGTATTTCGAGAATTCGGCAAGGAAGAGTCGGGTGGTGCCGCCCGGATTCTCCAGCCGCTCCTTGATGGTGAAGCAGTCTGGTATCCTGCCCTCCCGAATCAGAGCGTCGTAGGCCGCCAAGATATTGGCCCGATAGCTGTCCACGATGCCGTTGATTTGCAGGGCCACCTTGTCCCGATGCATGGAGCGTTCCAGGCGTTGGTTCCAGCGCTCGGGCTCAATTTGGCAGCGGGTATAGATTTCGGTTGAGAGACCGGAGGTGGTGATTCGGGCATAGATGGGCGCTTTGCCCTTTTTGGAGATTCTGGACTTCTTGCAGAAGAAGACCACGGAGAAGGTTGTTCGACGCATGGCTGCATGTTTTTTAAGGGGTTAAACAAACGTTTGCAGCATGGGAGATATTGCGGCGCAAATCGGTGTAAAACAATGCATTGTGCGTAAATCGTGACCTATTTTCGGTCCGAGGCAAAACAGGTCACGATTTGGGCTCGGACTTGTTGCCTGAAAATGCATTTTCAAGAACCGTACAAAAACAAAAAAGCCTTACATATCATTGATACATAAGGCTTTTTGCTTGTTTTGGCGCTTCCTTTTCCTGCGCCCTGGGGTGGAAGAAGGGGCTCGAACCCTCGACCTTCGGAACCACAATCCGACGCTCTAACCAACTGAGCTACATCCACCGTGTGACCTTTTGCGGTCTTTCGGAGTGCAAATGTAATACTCTTTTTCGGTACGTGCAAAAATTTCGGGCGAAAAATCGCGGGGAAATTGCGGTGGATGACAAAATGTCAGACTGTCCTGCTCGTTTGTCATGCAAAATCTGCCAAAAAGGAGTTGGCACATCTCTTGTTGAAGTGAAGGGTGCGAAAGCGAAACAAAACATTACGATAAACTTAAAAAACGCAGAACTATGAACGTAAAACCGTTATCGGACCGTGTGCTGATTCTCCCGAATCCCGCGGAGGAGAAGACGGCCGGAGGATTGATCATCCCCGACACGGCAAAGGAAAAACCGCTGGCAGGCAAGGTGGTGGCCGTAGGCCCCGGAACCTCGGAGGTGAAGATGGAGGTCAAGGTCGGCGACCAGGTTCTCTACGGCAAGTACGCCGGACAGGAGATTCAGATCGAGGGCGAAAGCTACCTCATCATGAAGCAGAACGACATTCTGGCGATTATCTAATCAACGTTTAATTCGGAAAAATCATGGCAAAGGATATCAAATACAATGTCGAGGCGCGCGAGCTGCTCAAGGAGGGTGTCGATGCGCTGTCGAACGCAGTGAAGGTGACGCTGGGTCCCAAGGGCCGCAACGTGATTATCGACAAGAAGTTCGGTGCGCCGCAGATCACCAAGGACGGTGTGACGGTGGCCAAGGAGGTGGAGCTCGAGGACGCTTTCGCCAACATGGGCGCGCAGATGGTCAAGGAGGTCGCTTCGAAGACCAACGACGACGCGGGCGACGGCACGACGACCGCCACGGTGCTGGCCCAGTCGATTATCGGCGTGGGACTGAAGAACGTGACCGCCGGAGCGAACCCGATGGACCTCAAGCGCGGTATCGACAAGGCCGTTTCGGCGGTCGTGGAGTCGCTGCGCAAGCAGAGCCAGGAGGTCGGTTCGGACATCTCGAAAATCGAGCAGGTGGCTACCATTTCGGCCAACAACGACGGCAATATCGGCAAGCTGATCGCCGAGGCGATGGCCAAGGTCAATAACGAAGGGGTGATCACCGTCGAGGAGGCCAAGGGAACCGAGACGCACGTGGAGGTGGTCGAGGGCATGCAGTTCGACCGCGGCTATATCTCGGCCTACTTCATCACCGATCCCGAGAAGATGGAGGCGCAGCTCGAGAAGCCGTACATCCTGCTGACGGACAAGAAGATCTCGACGATGAAGGAGCTGATGGGCGTGCTCGAGCCGGTGGCTCAGAGCGGACGTTCGCTGCTGATTATCGCCGAGGACGTCGATGGCGAGGCTCTCTCGGCGCTGGTTGTCAATAAGCTGCGCGGCACGCTGAAGATCGCCGCCTGCAAGGCTCCGGGCTTCGGCGACCGCCGCAAGGAGATGCTGGAGGATATCGCCGTTCTGACGGGCGCCACGGTCATTTCGACCGACAAGGGCATGAAGATCGAGGACACCGATCTTTCGCTGCTGGGTTCAGCCGACAAGGTTACGCTCAACAAGGAGAACACCACCATCGTGGACGGCGCGGGTGCTAAGGACGCCATCGCGGCACGTGTGGCGCAGATCCGCGCTTCGATCGAGAAGGCTACGTCGGATTACGACAAGGAGAAGTTGCAGGAGCGTCTGGCCAAGTTGTCGGGCGGTGTGGCCGTGCTCTATGTCGGCGCCGCTACGGAGGTCGAGATGAAGGAGAAGAAGGATCGTGTGGACGATGCGCTGGCCGCAACGCGTGCAGCCGTCGAAGAGGGTATCGTTCCGGGCGGCGGCGTGGCCTATATCCGCGCCACGTCGGCTCTCGAAGGCATGAAGGGCGAGAACGAGGACCAGACGACGGGTATCCAGATCGTGAAGCGTGCGATCGAGGAGCCGCTGCGCCAGATCGTTGCCAATGCCGGCGGCGAAGGTTCGGTGGTCGTCAATAAGGTGCGCGAGGGCAAGGACGCCTTCGGTTACAACGCCCGCGACGACAAGTACGAGGACATGCTCAAGGCGGGCATCATCGACCCGACGAAGGTATCGCGCGTCGCACTGGAGAACGCCGCTTCGATCGCTTCGATGTTCCTCACGACGGAGTGCGTGCTGGCCGAGAAGAAGTCCGAGCAGCCGGCCGTTCCGGCGATGCCGGGCGGCGGCATGGGCGGCATGATGTAATGACGCACGGGTGACGCACCTCTGTTCGCAGAGTTCCCCGGAAGTTTCGGCTTCCGGGGATTTTTTGTGCCGGTCCGGTTCGTCGGCCGCTTGCCGGCCTCCGTACCATCGGTCCGGCTTGTCGCGCAGGTCGCTGCGGAGACGGGGCCCTGCGATCTGTCGCATTTCAGCCGGATGTTTTGGGAGGTGACGGCCCGTCGCCGGGAGATGCCGCGGTGCTGAGCTACTCCGGCATCCACTCCGCGATGCCCGTCAGCGGATGGGCGGCGCGCCATGCCTCGAACTCGCTGCGGGTGCGCACGCCGTCGCGCAGGACGGCCATGCAGTAGGCGATGCCCGGAACATGCTCCGTCGCGGGCGTCTCGAATTTGAGCCGGAGGATCGCGAGGCGCGTCTCGTCGGTCAGGGCCGCGGAGATGCGGTCGGCCACCCGTTCGAAATACCCCTCCCAGGGCGATCCGACGGACATGTGGATCATGTCGATCTGCCAGAGGTCGCCCTCCGTGTCGGCGTATTGCGCATGCCACTCGATACACCGGTCCTCGGCGTCGAGCAGATTGGCGTATTCGATGCGTCGGATACGCGGGTTGCGGGCGATGCGTGCCATGGCGGCGAAGCTCCCCTCCGGACTGAGGACCGGGGAGTAGATGTGGAGGTCTATGTCGCGGTGGGTCATCAGCAGACCCGTGCGGAGCGATCCCACGAGGTGCGGGGTAGCCCCGGCCGATCGCCAGGCGGCTTCGGCTTGCAGTTCGGCGAGGACGGCGCGGGCCCGCCGCTGGTTTTCGGCGGCGAGCGCCAGGAGCGATTCGGAATCCATGTCTTTCGGAAGGTCGTTACGATGCCGGGATTTTCGTCCCGGCCGTTGGGGGCGCGGAAGGCTCAGAAGAGCGATCCGGGAGCCGGGGTGTCGGAACAGTCGGGAGCTGCGGGGCGCGGCTCTCCGTTGCGGCCCAGCAGAATGCGGGCCTGCGCGATGGCTGCGTCGGTGATCTCCGATCCGGAGAGCATCTTGGCGATCTCGGTGATGCGTTCGTCGTCCGAGAGACGGGTGATCGAGGTGCGGCCGTCGCGTTTATAGACGACGAAGTGCGCCGCGCCTTTCGAGGCTACCTGCGGCAGGTGGGTGATGTCCACGACCTGCATCGAGGCGGCCAGCGAAGCGATGATTTCGCCCATGGCATCGGCGATGCGGCCCGATACGCCCGTGTCGATCTCGTCGAAGATGATCGTGGGCAGTTGCATCCGTTCGGCGAGCAGCGCCTTGAGCGCCAGCATGACGCGCGACAGCTCGCCGCCCGAGGCGATCCGTTCGACGCTCTGCGGCGCCCGGCCGCGGTTGGCCGAGAAGAGGAAATGCACGCTGTCGCCGCCCGTGCGGGTCAGCTCCCCGAGGTCGTCTATCGCCGCCTCGAAAACCGTGTCGGGCATTCCCAGCCGGGCGAGCGTTCCGCGGATGTGTCCGGCGAAGGCCGGGGCGGCCTTCTCGCGGGCCTTGCGGAGCCGGTCGGCCAGCTTGCGGGCCTTTTCCGCCGCCTTTTGCAGGGCGGCTTCCGCTTCGGCGATCCGTTCGTCGCCGTGGACGATGGCCGCCAGACGGGCCGTGCAGCGGTCGCGCAGGCCGATCAGCTCCGCCTCGTCCGCCGCATGGTGTTTCTGTTGCAGGGCGAGCAGCGTGTCGAGCCGTGCGGAGAGCTTCGCCAGCCGTTCGGGGTCCGCGTCGATCCGCTCGCTGTCGGCTGCGGCCGATGCGCCGATGTCCTTCAGCTCTTCGAGCGTCGAACGCAGCCGGGCGGCATACTCCGCGGCGGCGGGGTAGTGTTCGCCGATATGGGCCAGGGAGGTCTCCGAGTTTTTTAGCTGCACCAACACGCCCGTCTCGTCGGCGTCGAGGGCGTTGCGCAGCGTCGTGAAGGCCTCGCCGATACGGTCGGCGTTCTCCAGCATGGCCAGCTCCTCCTCGATTTCGGCCTGCTCTCCGGCGCGGAGGTTCGCGGCCGTCAGCTCCTCGGTCTGGAAACGGAGCCACTCCTCGTCGCGCCGCCCCTGTTCGGCGGCTTCGCGCAGGGCGGCCGTCTCGCGGCGCAGCTCCTGCAGGCGGGCGTACTGCGCCGCGTATTCGCGCAGCAGCTCTCCGTTGCCGGCCACGGTGTCGAGCGCCGAGGTGCGGAACTCCTCCGACGAGAGGATGAGGTTCTGGTGCTGCGAGTGGATGTCCAGCAGGCGGGTCCCGACCTCGCGCAACTGCGCGAGCGATACGGGTACGTCATTGACGAACGCCCGGCTCTTGCCCGCCGGGGTGATGATGCGTGTCAGGGTGGTTTCCGCGGCGTATTCGAGGTCGTTCTCAGCGAAGAACTCCTCCAGTTCCGGCCCTGCGAGGGCGAATGTCCCTTCGACCGTGCAGTTGCGTGCGGCGTCCTTCATGGCCGAGCCGTCGTTCTTGGCGCCCAGCAGCAGCCCGAGGGCGCCGAGCAGAATCGACTTTCCGGCGCCGGTCTCGCCCGTGATGATGTTCAGGTGCGGGTCCAGTTCCAGTTCGAGCTTGTCGATAAGCGCGTAGTTTTCGACCGACAGACGACGTAGCATGGCGGAGGTTATTTCAGGATCGTTTCGATTTTATCGACGATGCGCGCCGCGACTTCGCGTTTGGAGAGCAACGGCAGCTCCTCGCGGCCCGCGCGGTCGATCAGCGTCACTTTGTTCGTGTCGCCGCGGAAGCCCGCGCCGGGGTCTCGCAGCGAGTTGAGCACGATGAAGTCGAAGTTCTTTTTCGTGAGTTTGGCCTCGGCGTGGGCCTGTTCGTCGTGGGTTTCGAGCGCGAAGCCCACCAGCAGGCGGCCTCCCTTGCGCGCTCCCAGTTCGGCGGCGATGTCGCGCGTGCGGCGCAGGGTGAGCGTCATCTCGCCGTCGCCTTTCCGGAGTTTGGTCTCCGACGCGCGTTCGGGCGTGTAGTCGGCCACGGCGGCGCACATCACGGCGCCGTCCGCCTCCTCGAAGGCGCGGGTCGCGGCGTCGTACATTTCCGCCGCCGAAAGCACGTCCACGCGTTCGACGCCCGGAGGCGTCGGCAGCGACGTGCGTCCCGTGACGAGGGTGACTTCCGCACCCCGGGCGGCCAGCTCGCCGGCGAGGGCGTATCCCATTTTGCCCGACGAGTGGTTCGAGATGAACCGCACGGGGTCGATGGCTTCGATCGTGGCCCCGGCCGTGACGATCATGCGTTTACCCGTGAGGCTCTTTTTTTTTTCTCCGGACGGGCCGCCGAGCAGATCGCCGACGAATGCGGCGATTTCGGCCGGTTCGGCCATGCGGCCCTTGCCGCGAAGACCGCTGGCCAACTCGCCTTCGCCCGGCTCCGCGATCCGCACGCCGCGCTCCGCGAGCGTCCGCAGGTTCCGCTGCGTCGCCTCGTGGGCGTACATGTCGAGGTCCATGGCCGGGGCCACGACGACCGGACAGCGTGCCGAAAGATAGGTCGTGAGCAGCAGGTTGTCCGCGATGCCCGCTGCCATTTTGGCCAGCGTGTTGGCCGTGGCCGGGGCGATCAGGTAGCAGTCGGCCCATTCGCCCAGCGAGACGTGGGAGTTCCATGCGCCGTTCTCCGGGTCGAAGAACTCCACCAGAATCGGATTTTTCGAGAGCGTGGCCATCGTCAGCGGCGTGATGAACTGCTTGGCCAGCGGCGTCATCACGACGCACACCTCGGCGCCCGCCGTCTTCAATAAACGACACAGCACAGCCGCCTTGTAGGCCGCTATGCTGCCCGTGATGCCCAGCAATATGCGGCGTCCCTCCAGCGGGAGCCGCGCCGTCGAGTCGGATGCCATCGCGCTGCGGGTCAGATTTCCTTCATCTCGCCGTCCTTGCCCTCCTTGAAGAGCAGCTCGTGGTCGAGGAACTCCTCGGTGGCGATGATGACCGGTTTGGGAAGACGCTCGTAGTAGCGCGAAATCTCGATCTGTTCGCGGTTCTCGAAGGTCTCCTCCATCGTGTCCGTGGGCGACGAGAAGTCGGCGAGCTTGCGGTTGAGCTCGGCTTTCAGCTCGGTGGAGATCTGGTTGGCGCGGCGCGCGATGATGTTCACGCTTTCGTAGATGTTGCCGGTCTCCTTGTCCAGATCCACCAGCTTGCGCGTGATGGTGTTGTTGGGGATGTTCTTCTTGATTTCCATCTCTATTCGTTGTTGTCCTTGTTGTTGCGGTCCAGGTAGTCGCGGGCGTGCTGCGCCATGCGTTCCAGCTCCTTGTTGTACTTCGACTCGGGGAACTCCTCGCGGAACGAGAGGTAGGAGTCCAGCATGTCCAGATAGCGGTCCGTCTGCTTGTCGTGCACCGAGTTGCTGGCGAAACGGTAGCTCGCATCGACGATCAGGTACATGATCTCCTCGCGGTGTCCGCTCTCGGGATACTGTTTCAGCGCGTTCTTGAGCGCGACGATCGCCGACTTGTAACGGCCGATCTTATAATAGGTGTAGGCATTGATGTAGGCCTTCTCGTGCAGGCGTCCCGTCAGCTCCTCGTTGATTTTGCGGAAGTCCTCGATTCTGTCGCTTTCGGGGTAGCGCGACATGAACTCGTTGATGGCCATGATGGCCTGTCCGGTCATCGTCTGGTCGCGCGTCGGGCCGGGCGAGAGGTAGTAGAAGCAGAGGGCGTACATGCCTTCGGCGTCCTCGATGAAGGCACTGCGGCCGAACTTGCGGCGGAAGTCGTCGAGCAGAGTCGAGGCCGTGTCGAAATCGCGGTTCTTGAATTTGCAGTAGGCGTTGTAGAACGAGATGCTGTCTTCGCGCGACGTGCCGGTGTAGTAGGGCTGCGCGCTTTCGAAAAGGGTCGAGGCACGCTGCCATTTGCCGATCTTGTAGTATTCCAGCGCCTTGCTGTAAATCAGTTCGGGTTGTCCGCTCTTGATCAGGGCGTTGATTCCGGAACACCCGGCGAGAAGGGCTGCCAGGGCCGCTCCGCACACGGCGTATGAGAAAGTCTGCTTCATTTAAGAATCTTTTACGGCGCTTTATCGCACAAAGTTACGCATAAATTAACGATTTGCAAAAAAAAATATTGCCCCTCCGGAGGCGGCGTTCCGGCGTCCGGCATCCGGGACTGTTCCCGTTTTCTGCGGGTGCATCCGTTTCCGCCGGGACTCCGTCTGCCGCGGGACGTTTCCGGATACGGCGGGCCGGGGCGGACGGTCTGTGTCGCAGCGGGCGGCTTCGCGGTCCGGCGGATCGGACCGTCGCGGGCCCGGATGGGGAGGAATCCCGTTTCGCTGCCGGACGGCGTGCGGGGACTGCTGCCGGAAAAAAGATTTGGAAATATGGATTTTACTTCCTATCTTTGCTTATACGAATGCAACGGGGTTCTGACCTTTCCGGGTCAGGATTCTTTATTTTTTATGTTTTTTTAGTATGGCAAAAGAGATTATTTATCTGACAGCGGAGGGTTACAAGAAACTCAAGGACGAACTCGACCACATGCGTTCCGTCGAGCGTCCGGCGATTTCGGCGGCTATCGCCGAGGCGCGTGACAAGGGTGACCTTTCGGAGAACGCGGAGTACGACGCCGCCCGTGAGGCGCAGGGTCTGCTGGAGATGCGTATCGCCAAGCTGGAGGATACGATCGCCAATGCGCGCGTCATCGACGAATCGAAGATAGACAGGAGCAAGGTGCAGATTCTGAGCAAAGTGACGCTGCTGAACCACAATACCAAAAAGCAGATGGTCTATACGATCGTCGCCGAACACGAGGCCAACCTGCGCGAAGGCAAGCTGGCGATCGGCACGCCGATCGCGAAGGCGCTGCTGGGTCACAAGAAGGGCGATCGCGTGGATGTGGAGGTTCCGGCCGGCACGATCCATTTCGAGATTCTCGACATCAATATCTGACGCTGCGCGCCGCGGGCCGGGCCGTTTCCGCAGCGGACCGCCGGCGGACGATACATACGGGGCCGGGGACGGCTTTTTCCGAACCGGGATCGCATGGCGGTCCCGGTCTTTTCGTCTCTTTTCCGTTCTCCGGGGGCCTCCGGAAGCGATGAAAAAGCCGTCACTCCGCGCGGAGTGACGGCTTTTCGTTGTTTTTCTCGAGAGCCGGAGCCTCTTCGGGCCGCCCCTCTCCTCTTTCGCGCGCCGGCCCGATGGCCTTGGGGAACGGACGGGGCGTGCCGCGGATCAGAGCGCCTTGATCTCGTGCAGGACGTTGTTGGTCTTGCGTACGGCGTCGGCCGAAGCGGCGAACTTCTCGGCCTCCTCCTTCGTCAGCTCGATCTTCACGATCTTCTCGATGCCCTTGCGGCCGATGATCGCGGGAACGCCGATGCAGATGTCCTCCTGACCGTACTCGCCCTCGAGGTAGCACGAGCAGGGGATGAGTTTCTTCTGGTCGTTGAGGATGGCCTCGACCATCATTGCGGCCGCTGCGCCGGGGGCGTACCAAGCCGACGTGCCGATGAGTTTGGTGAGCGTCGCGCCGCCGACCATCGTGTTCTGCACGGCCTCCTGCAACTTCTTTTTCGAAGCGAACTGCGAAACGGGCACGCCGTTCACGGTGGCCTTCGACACGAGCGGGATCATCGTCGTATCGCCGTGTCCGCCGATCACCATGCCGTCCACATTGTTGATGTTGGCGCCGGTGGCCTTCGCCAGGTAGCATTTGAAGCGCGACGAGTCGAGTGCGCCGCCCATGCCGATGATGCGGCTCTTGGGCAGTCCCGAAGCCTTGAGCGCGAGGTAGGTCAGCGTATCCATCGGGTTGGCCACCACGATGATGATGGCGCGGGGCGAATACTTGATGACGTTCTCCACGACGCCCTTCATGATCGAGGCGTTCGTGCCGATCAGCTCCTCGCGCGTCATGCCCGGCTTGCGGGGAATGCCCGAAGTGATGACCACCACGTCCGAATTCGCGCTTTTCTTGTAGTCGTTGGTGGCGCCCGTGAGCTTCGTGTCGAAGTCCATCAGCGTCGAGGTCTGGTACATGTCGAGCATCTTGCCCTCCGAGAGACCCTCCTTGATGTCGATGAGAACCACTTCGCTCGCCACTTCGCGGCAAGCCATCACATTCGCACAGGTCGCGCCTACGGCGCCTGCACCTACGACGGTAACTTTTGACATAGCGTTTATGCTTTTTAACGTTGTTTGGGTTTCGTTTTTCGCCGGATCCCGGCCGGAACGGCAGCTTCTGCGGGGCGTCAGCCGATCAACTGTTCGTAGGCGGCCGCGTCGAGCAGGGCGTCGTATTCCGCCGGATCGGTCATCCGGACCTTGACGAGCCAGCCTTCGCCGTAGGCGTCCTTGTTCACGACGGCCGGATCGGCGTCCACTGCCTCGTTGAACTCCAGGATTTCGCCGCCCACCGGGAGGAATGCGTCGCTCACGGTCTTCACGGCCTCGATCGAGCCGAACACCTCGCCGGCGGCGAGCGTCTCGCCCACGGTCGGCACGTCCACGAAGACGATGTCGCCCAACTGGCTCTGCGCGAAGTCGGTAATGCCGATTACGGCTACGTCTCCCTCGATGCGACACCACTCGTGGTCGTTCGAGTATTTCAGATTTGCAGGTACGTTCATGGTACTTTCCTTTTTTTTGATTTCCGTAATGCAAATATAACTGTTATTTCCGTAACAGCAAGAGATTCCGCCCCTTTTTTACACTTCCCGGCCGGATATTCCGGGCTTCGGTTTTCCGGAGATTTTTCTGCGGCTCTCCGCTTCGTTCCGAACGGTCTCGGATGCGAAGACGGTCTTCCGGGTTTGGACCGTGAGGTCGGTCGGCGGTTGCGGCCGGAAGAGAAGTGTGGGCGCGGCCGTATCCGTATGCGGATTCCGGAGTGCCGGCGATCTGTCGCGGGCCTGATGTATGCCGGGAAGCCGGACCTGGCGAACGCTCCGCCCCGGCGAGGGATACGGGCGGAGGAAAAACCGAATCAGCGCACCGGGCGGTCGATGACGAACTCCACCTCGCGGAAGAGGTAGGCGCGGAGCGTGCCGTCGGCGTGGCGCAGGAGCAATTCCCCCGACGGGCGGACTCCTGCGATCGCGGCGGTGAAGAGGCTGCCGTCCGGCAGGCGGTACGGATGCGGCGTTCCCAGCCGGTACATGCGGGCGCGGTAGTCGCGTTGCAGCGTGTCGGCATCGCCCCGTTCGAGCAGTGCGTACCGGGCCGCGCAGTGCGTACGGAACCGTTCGAGCACCTCCTCCCGGTCGAACGTGCGGCCGGCGGCCAGCGCCATCGACACGGGGTTGGGCAGCGCGGGGTCGAACACGCGCTGATTGACGTTGATCCCGATGCCCGCGACCGAGCGACCGAGCGTGGGGCCCGTGTAGCTGTGTTCGATGAGGATGCCGACCAGCTTGCGGTCGCCGACGTAGATGTCGTTCGTCCACTTGATGCGGGTGTCGATGCCGAAGTCGGCGAAGGTGTCCGTGAGGGCCAGCGCCACGGCCTCGGAGAGCAGGAACTGTTCGCCGACGGGCAGGAAGCGGGGTTCGAGCACCAGCGAGAAGGTGAGGTTCTCGCCCTCGGCGCTCGTCCACGAATGGCCCCGCTGGCCGCGTCCGGCGGTCTGGCGTTCGGCCCAGACGATGTCGCCGTGGCGGTATTCGGGGCGCCGGGCGTCGTCGTTGGTCGAGGTGGTCTCCGTGATGCGGCGGATCATGCTGCCTGCGGTCATACCGGAACCCCGAAGTCGCGCAGGGCGTCGTTGAGCGAGGTCTTCTTGTCGGTGGACTCCTTGCGGCGGCCGATGATGAGGGCGCACGAGACGCTGTATTCGCCCGCCGGGAACTGCTTGCGGTAGCTGCCCGGCACGACTACCGAACGGGCCGGCACGTATCCTTTGTAAGTGACGGGTTCGGGCCCCGTGACGTCGATGATGTGCGTCGAACCGGTGATGACGGTGTTCGAGCCGAGCACCGCTTCGCGGCAGATGTGCGCCCCTTCGACCACGATCGAGCGCGAGCCGATGAAGCAGTTGTCCTCGACGATCACGGGAGCGGCCTGCACCGGTTCGAGCACGCCGCCGATGCCCGCGCCGCCCGAGAGGTGGACGTGGCGTCCGATCTGGGCGCACGATCCCACGGTGGCCCACGTATCGACCATCGTGCCCGTATCGACGTAGGCGCCGATATTGACATAGGAAGGCATGAGGATCGCTCCCGGGGCGATGTAGGCTCCGTAGCGCGCCACGGCATGCGGCACGGCGCGCACGCCCAGCTCCTCGTAGCCGTGCTTGAGTTCCATCTTGTCGTACCACTCCAGCTCCCCGGCCTCCATGCGGCGCATGGGCTGCATCGGGAAGTAGAGGATCACGGCCTTCTTGACCCATTCGTTCACCCGCCATTCGCTCTTCTCGGGATCGACCGGCTCGGCCGTTCGCAGGAGGCCCTTGTCCACGAGCCCGATCACGTCGCGCACGGCCTGCTGCGTCGCTGCGTCGCGGAGCAGTTCGCGCTCCTCCCACGCCTTCTCTACGGTTGTTCTGAGTTCTTCGTACATGGTTTTCCGTTTTCTTGCGGTTCCGGCGGCCGGAACGGTCGGGCCTTCCCGGGGCCGGAGGATTGCGGGACCGGGCATCCGTACGGCGTCTCCGCACGGTGTGCCGGTTCCCGGACAAAGGTACGAATAACTTTCGGATCGGCCGCACGGACCGGAAAAATAAATGCCCCCCCCCTCCCGGAGCGCCTGCGGCGGGACTACTTTTTCTTCTTCCCGGACTGCAAGTCGGGAAGGCGGACGGCGATGATGCCCAGCAGGGGCAGCAGGGAGCTGATCCGGAAGACGAACCCGATGCTCGTCCGGTCGGCCAGCCAGCCGAAGAAGGCCGAGCCGATGCCGCCCAGCCCGAACATCAGTCCGAAAAAGACGCCCGAGATCATTCCGACCTTGTCCGGCTTGAGCTCGGTGGCATAGACCAGGATGGCGGAGAAGGCCGAGGCGATGATCAGGCCGCTGGCCACGGCCGTCGCCACGGTCCAGCCCAGACCGAGGTAGGGGAGCGCGAGGGTGAAGGGCGCCGCGCCGAGGATGGAGAAGAGGATGACGTACTTCCGTCCGTAGCGGTCGCCGAGGAATCCGCCGAGCAGCGTCCCCGTGGCGAAGGCCGCGAGGAAGGCGAAGAGGCAGAACTGCGACTGCCGGACGGAGATGCCGAACTTTTCGATCAGGAAGAAGGTGAAGTAGCTGGTCATGCACGCCGTGAAGAAGTACTTCGAGAAGAGCATCGTCACGAGGATCGCCAGCGCCCGGCGTGTCTGCCGGGCGGAGAGTCCGCAGCCCGTTTTCCGCAGGGTTTGCCGGAGATGCCGCGTGCGGTCGAGCATCAGGCTGTACCAGGCGCCCACGCGGACCAGGATGAGCGAGGCGGCGAGGGCCGCCGCCGCGAACCATCCCACCGCGTGCTGTCCGTAGGGGAGGATGACCAGCGCCGCCAGCAGCGGCCCGACGGCGCTTCCGCCGTTGCCTCCCACCTGGAAAATGGACTGCGCCAGGCTCTTCCGCCCGCCCGAGGCCATCTGCGCCACGCGCGAGGCTTCGGGATGGAAGACCGACGAGCCGCCGCCGATCAGGGCCACCGTCAGCAGGATCGCCGCGTATCGCGTGGAGAAGGCCAGACCCAGTAGTCCGGCCAGCGAGAGACACATGCCCATCGAGAGCGAATAGGGCTGCGGGTGGCGGTCGGCGTACGCCCCCACGAAGGGCTGGAAGATCGAGGAGGTGAGCTGGAACACCAGCGTGATGAGCCCTATCTGGGCGAAGGTGAATCCGTAGCTCTCCTTGAGAACCGGGTACATGGCCGGAATGACCGACTGGATCATGTCGTTGAGCAGGTGGCAGAAGCCGATCGTGAACAGAATCGGGTAGGCCGTCGCCTCCCCGATGCGGGGATGTCCCTGGAGCCTTCGCAGAATGCCTTTCATCGGAGTCGTTCGCTTGTCTGTCGTTTGGCCGCCGCGCGTCCGGCGGTCGTCCCGCCGGGGCCGGCGCCCGCCCCGCGGTGCGGATCCGGGAGTGCAAAAATACCGTTTTTCCGGACAACGGGCAAACCGGATCCGGAAATTTCCGGGTGCGGAACAAGCCGTTGCGGTTCCGAATCTCCGGATTTTTTCTAACTTTGTCGCAGACATCATTCAAAACTCCGATTTATGAAGCGCGTATCGAGCGGAACCGTCGCGCTGCTGGGTGCGGCGGCGCTATTTGCAAGTTGTGACAATATGAAGCGGATCAAACTCCTGCCCTATCCCGAGACCGAGCGCGGCGGGGTCGTGGACGACTACTTCGGCACGAAGGTCGCCGATCCCTACCGCTGGCTCGAGGACGACCTCTCGGAGGCCACGGCCGCCTGGGTCGAGGCCGAAAACGCCGTGACGGACGACTACCTGTCGCAGATTCCCTTCCGCGACGCCATCCGCGAGCGGCTCACCGAGTTGTGGAACTACCCCAGGGAGGGGGCGCCGTCGAAGCACGGCGACTGGTGGTACTACTATTATAACGACGGGTTGCAGAACCAGTCGGTGCTCTACCGCACGCGGGAGCCGGGCGGGGCGGGCGAGGTGTTCCTCGATCCCAACCGCCTGTCGGAGGACGGCACGGTGGCCGTGGCCGCCTCCTCGTTCTCGAAGGACGGCCGCTATTTCGCCTATGCCGCCGCGGCGTCGGGATCGGACTGGGTGGAGATCCGCGTGATGGACACCGCCGACGGGACGCTCACGGAGGACCGGATCGAGTGGGTGAAGAACTCGGGGGCGCAGTGGTCGCCCGACTCGGAGGGATTCTATTACAGTGCCTACGACGCACCGGAGAAGGGCGTCTATTCGTCGCAGAACCAGTACCAGAAGATCTATTACCACCGCATCGGCACGCCGCAGTCGGCCGACCGGCTCATCTACGAGGACCGCGAGCATCCGCTGCGGTACTTCGGGGCCTGGCCTTCGGAGGACGGCGAATGGCTGTTCATCTACGCGTCGGACGGCACGTCGGGTTCGGAAATCCTCTACCGGAAGACTTCGGAGACGAAGTTCCGCACGCTGCTGCCGGGCTTCGACGCCGACTACGGGCCGGTGACCGTTGAGGACGGCTGGCTCTACTACGTGACCAACCGCGACGCCTCGAACTACGCGCTGCGGCGCATCGACCTGAACGATCCGTCGAAGACGCAGACCGTGATTCCCGAAAGCCCGGAACACCTGCTCGAGGGCGTGGGCACGGCCGGCGGCTACCTCTTTGCGCAGTATCTGGAGGATGCGCAGAACAAGGTGGCGCAGTATGACCTCGACGGGAAGAAGGTGCGCGACGTCGAACTGCCCGCCATCGGCACGGTCGGCGGATTCGGCGGCGAGAAGGAGGACACGGAGCTGTACTACGTGCTGACGAACTACACGTCGCCCGCCACGATCTACCGGTACGACCTCACGACGGGCGAATCGACGCTCTACAAGGCCCCGGAGGTGCGTTTCGATCCCTCGCTCTTCGTCACCGAGCAGATCTTCTACACCTCGAAAGACGGCACGCGGGTCCCGATGTTCGTCACGCACCGCAAGGACATGAAGCTCGACGGCGAGAACCCCTGCCTGCTTTATGGCTACGGCGGTTTCCAGATCAACATGACGCCCGGCTTCAACCCCTCGGCGCTGATGTTCGTCGAGCAGGGCGGCATCTACTGCGTGGCCAACCTGCGCGGCGGCTCGGAGTACGGCGAGGCCTGGCACAAGGCGGGAATGCTCGCCGACAAGCAGAACGTCTTCGACGATTTCATCGCGGCGGCCGAATACCTCATCGCCCGGAAGTACACCTCGAAGGAGCGGCTGGCGATCAACGGCGGCTCGAACGGCGGCCTGCTCGTGGGTGCCTGCGAGGTGCAGCGTCCGGACCTGTTCGCCGTCTGCCTGCCGCAGGTGGGCGTGATGGACATGCTGCGCTACCACAAGTTCACGATCGGCTGGGGCTGGGCCGTGGAGTACGGCACGTCGGAGGACGAGGAGCAGTTCGGCTATATCTACCGCTACTCGCCGCTGCACAACATCCGCGAGGGGGTCGAGTATCCCGCGACGCTCGTGATGACGGCCGATCACGACGACCGCGTCGTGCCGGCGCATTCGTTCAAGTTCGCCGCCACGATGCAGCACTGCCAGGCGGGCGACAAACCCGTGCTCATCCGCATCGAGTCGAAGGCGGGGCACGGAGCCGGGAAACCCACCTCGAAGCGGATCGACGAGGCGACGGACATGTACGCCTTCCTGTTCCAGAATATCGGTGTCCCGTACAGGCCCGTGGCGGAGCGGAAGTAAGCGGCGGAAACGCGGTCCGGGCGAATAATCCGGACAAACAGGGAAAATGCGGCCTCCGGACTGTCGGAGAAGCCGCATTTTTCGTATCTTTGCCTCCGGATTCCGTTACGTAAAACCCTGACCCCACCGAACTCCGCATGTCCCGTATTTCCGCCGCCGCGTTCTCCGACACGAAACCCCACTACGATCTGCTCGACGGATTGCGCGGGGTCGCGGCCCTCACGGTGGTCTGTTTCCACCTGTTCGAAGCCTATGCCACGAGCCACCTGGACCAGCGCATCAACCACGGCTACCTGGCCGTCGATTTCTTCTTCATCCTCTCGGGCTTCGTCGTGGGGTACGCCTACGACGACCGCTGGACGAAGATGACCGTCAGGGAGTTCCTCACGAGGCGGCTCGTCCGCCTGCAACCGATGGCCGTCATCGGGGCGCTGATCGGCGCCGTCATGTTCTACACGCAGGGCTGTCCGGTCTGGGACGTTTCGGCGGTCCCAGTGGCGATGCTGCTCGTGGCGACGCTGATGAATGCCTTCATGATCCCTGCGACGCCCGGTGCGGAGATCCGCGGCGTGGGCGAAATGTATCCGCTCAACGGCCCCGCGTGGTCGCTCTTCTTCGAATATATAGGCAATGTGCTCTACGCGCTGTTCATCCGCCGGCTGTCCACCCGCGCGCTTGCCGTGCTGGTCGCCGCGGCGGGCTGCGGCCTTGCCGTGTTCTCCGTCTGGGGGCCGCTGGGGGACATCTGCGTCGGGTTCTCGCTGACCGGGGAGAACATCGTCGGCGGTTCGCTGCGGCTGCTGTTCGCCTTCCCGGCGGGCCTGCTGCTCTCCCGCGTGTTCCGTCCGGTCCGGGTCCGTAGGGCGTTCTGGATCGGCACGCTGGCCGTCGTCGCCCTCGCGTCCGTGCCGCGGATCGGAGGAAGCGAACACCTGTGGATGAACGGCGTGTACGACGCTTTGTGCGCCGTCGTCCTCTTCCCGCTGATCGTCTGGATCGGGGCTTCGGGAAAGACCACGGACCGCGTGACTTCGCGCATCTGCAAATTCCTGGGGGACATTTCCTATCCGCTCTACATGGTGCACTATCCCTTCATCTACCTCTACTACGCCTGGGTCAAGAACGAGAACCTGACCTTCGGACAATCGCTGCCCGGGGCCGCGGCGCTCGTCGCGGGTTCCGTCGCGCTGGCCTGGCTCTGCCTGAGGTTTTACGACGAACCCGTGCGGAGCTTCCTCTCGAAGCGGCTGCTGCGGCGATGACGACCGGGTCGGGCCGTCCGGCGGCGTGCGGATGGTTCGGGGTTCGGGTGTCCATACGGCAAAGATACGGATAATCGGGGACGATCCGCCGTCGCGGGACGGATTTCCTGCGGAGGGGACCTTCCGGCCGCGTACCCGCCGCATGCCGCGCTCCGTCCGTCGGTTCCCGGGGCGGATTTCCGGACGGAACGTTCGGCGGGGCCGGTTCCGGGAGCAGACCCGGGCCGCGGTGGCAAAAGGGACCGCGGGGCGAAAAAATGCGGCGGCATGCTCCCGGTCCGCATTATTTTTCGTATTTTTGCACCGATTCGGGATGTCCGCCGGACCGTGTGCGGCGGAGCCGTGTGCCGGGCGTTTTGCCCTCCGTGTGCGGCCGGGCGTTCCGGACACCGGATTTTCGAACGACAAAGCCCTTTTACAGATCATGAAAGTATATAAATTCGGCGGCGCTTCGGTCCGCAATGCCGACGGCGTGCGGAACCTGCGCAAGATCATCGACGACGAACAGAACCTCTTCATCATCGTTTCGGCGATGGGAAAGACGACCAACGCGCTGGAACGCGTGTTCGGTGCCGTGCAACGGCACGATCCGCAGGCGGCCGGGGACGAGATCGCCTCGCTGCGCGAGTACCATGCCGCGATCATCGACGAATTGTGGCACGGTCCCAAACGGCTGGAGGCGGTCGAGCGGCTCTTCGGCGAGCTGGAGCGCGTGGCGGCCGGCGAGGGCTACGATCCCCGCGATGCGGAGTTGTGGTACGATACGATCGTGGCCTTCGGCGAGCTGGTTTCGACGACGATCATCTCCGAATACCTCAATTACGCCGGGGTGGCGAACCGCTGGATCGACATGCGCCGCTGCCTGCGCACCGAGCAGCGGCACAAGGACGCCGGCGTCGATCTGGCGGCGTCCGAAGCGTTGCTGAAAGGGGCGCTGGAGGGGTGTGCAGAGCGGATTTTCGTCGGGCAGGGCTTCATCGGCGGTGCGCCCGACGGTACGACGACGACGCTCGGCCGCGAAGGCTCGGACTACTCGGCCGCCGTGGTGGCCAATCTGCTCGACGCCGAGTCGATGTCGGTGTGGAAGGATGTGGACGGCGTGCTGAACGCCGACCCGAAGATCTTCCCCGACGCCGTGCAGATCGCCGAACTGAACTACCTCGATACGATCGAACTGGCTTACAGCGGCGCGCAGATCATACACCCGAAGACGATCAAGCCGCTGCAAAACAAGAACATTCCGCTCTATGTGCGGCCTTTCGGCGACAAGCGCAAGCCGGGTACGGTCATCCGCGGCATGTCGGCGCCGGTGGACGTGCCGATCCTGATTCTCAAGAAAGACCAGGTGCTGCTGACGATCCGTTCGCGCGACTTCTCGTTCGTGCTCGAGGAGAAGTTCGCCACGATCTTCTCGCTGCTCGAGCGTTTTCGCGTGAAGACCAACCTGATCCACAATTCGGCGGTCAATCTGAGCCTCTGCGTCGATAATTCGTGGCATATCGACGAGGCGGTCGGGGCGCTGCGCGAGGCGGGTTTCGACGTGATGAAGGCCGAGCGGATGGAGCTGCTGACCGTGCGCGGCTACACTCCCGAATTGTGGCGGCGTTACGCCGTCGGGCCGCAGGTTTTCGTCCGGCAGGCTACGCAGGCCACGGTGCGCATCGTGCGGAAACGCGAATAGGCGGATTATGAAACGCGGGACGTTGCGCGGTCTGTTGCTTGCTTCGCTGATCCGGGCCTTTTCCCTTGCCGGCTGTTCGGACGGCGGCCGGACAGACGACGGGCGGACGGTGTACGTCTTCGCCGAGCGGGATACGATCGCCCTTTCCGAGCTTTTCGGGTCGCGCGGGGTGCGGCGCGTGCGGCTGCAGGTGCCGGACAGCGTGCCGGCTGCCGCGGAGGGGTCGATCCTGCGCCTGGCCGGCGGCCGTCCGGTCGTATGCGAACCGTTCGGAGCGGGACAGGGCGTCTGGCTCTTCGGCGAAGACGGCCGCTACATCGGCCCCGTGGGACGGGTCGGGCGCGGTCCGGGAGAGTATGTCGTTCCGATGAATGCGCTCGTAAGTCCCGGAGCGGATACCTTGTATGTCCTCGACGGTGCCACGCGCCGGATACTGACCTATTCGCTTCCCGAACGGACTTTCTGCGGAGACAGACCCTGGCCGTTCGACGCGCTGTTCACCCATATCGACCGTGCCGGAAACTTCGTGTGGTACGTCTCCGCGGCGGGCCGGAATGCGGAGCGGTTCGAAACGCTCGTTGTGACGCGTCCCGACGGGACGCTGCTCGGACAGGCGACGCCCGTGGAGCAACTGGACCGTTACAGCGGGGCGTGGCAGGTGCTGACCCTTTTCCATGATGCGCCCGGCGGGGTGATGGCCCACCACCAGTTCCAGCCCGAATTTTTCTCCGCTCCCGGAGGCGAACCCCGTATCGGCGAGCTGCGGTTCGAGAACCACGCCTTCGCTCCCGCCTCCTATGCGTGGGACCGGGCGGATTTCCGGGAGGCGTGGCGGAAATCCCCCTTCGTGCAGTATTACGACCTGCTCGAGACCGCCGACCGGATGTACGTGCGCTTCGGTGCCGGAGAGAAACGCTATTTCGGCGTTTACGACAAGTCGCGGGGCGGGGGCGTTTACTGCGAGGCGTCGCGCATCGGCGACGATCTGGGACTGGGCGGCGTTCCGTGGATGAGCGGCGTGGACGGCGACCGTTTCTTCGGCCGGACGACCGATCCCGAAACGATGGCCTCGGAGGTGGTCTGGCTGTAAGCGGCGGTCTGCAACGACGCTGCTGCACGGGCGCTCTTCCTCAGGGAGGAGCGCCCGCCTCATTCCGGGAGAAGGAGACGATGCCGGCGATCCCGGCGTGTCCGGGTCCGGCGGGGCGTCACTGCCCCTGCCGCAGGTTGTGGAGAATGGCGACGACCGACTGGTCGCGGATTTCGCCCCGGCGGCGCATTTCGAAGATCGTGCGGACGATATAGCGTTCGATGTCGCGCTGGAGGCGGCGGTAGAGCGGGCATTTGGTGTAGTTCTCGTTGTCGAGCAGCACGTCGCGGATCGACCGCAGCGAGTTGGTGTAGTTCGCCATTTCGTTCTTGAGCGCCACGCCCCGTTTCTCGGAGGCGGTGATGCGGGCGATGGACATCTGCCGCAGCTTTTCGCACACGGTGTTCAGCAGCACGAGCACCACGTTGTCCATGAGCGTGTGCCCGTGCATGAAAAGGTAGGCGTTCTCGGGCTTCAGCCCGCGGCTGCGGAGCTGCTCCTCGAACTCCCGCATCGGTTCGATCATCCGCGCGTTGCGCTGTTGCAGCAGGCGTTCGCGCTTCTCGACGTTGCGGCGGAGCCAGGCGAGCGTCCGTGCGCCGTTCTCCTCGAGGTCGAGGTAGCCTATGCGCACCGACTGCTTGAAATCCACGAGCGGGAAGACGTTTTCCGAGGCCAACTGCGCCGAGAAGGCGTACCAGAGGAACAGCGGGTAGATCGTGCACGAGTACTCGTGCATGAAGCGCACGAAGTCGAAGATGTGCGTGTCGTTCTTGGTGGCCTTCACGCAGACGTTGTGCAGCGACGGGGCGTAGCAGAGGTAGTTCTCGGTGGCATAGGCGTAGGTGTGGAACATGTAGCGGGCGCCGTTCACCTCCTTCGACTGTTCGGTGCGTCCGGCGAAGAGGTAGTCGAAGTCCGAATCGACGCACAGCAGCAGCTCCTCCGACGAACGGGGAACCATCCCCAGCAACACCTTCTTGCCTTTCGGCAGGTCGCCGCGGTCGGGGACAGAGATTTCGAAACGCAGGTAGGGATTCTGGAAATGGTCGAAGATGCCGCGCCAGAAAGCCACGTCCTCGTAGCCTTCGACGTACACCCGCACGAGCCGCTGGTCGGGGTCGGCCGGGAGCGGCTGCGGCAGGTCGCCGGCCGTCCCGCGTCGCCGGGCGAAGGGGTTGAGCGTGCGGAGTTTTTCTCGAATCTTGCCAGCCATACGTCCCAAAGATAAATATTTTCGTATTTTTGCGCAAAATAACGGCGCCGATTCGGCGTTTTATTCCTACTTTTCGAACAACGGATATGGCGGACAACGATTGGAAATCGCGGCTCGGGATGGTCTATTCGACCGATCCCGATTTCGAATACAGGACCGACGAGCGGCCCGAGACCGAGACGCTCCCTCCGGCGCGGCAGCAGCTGCGCGTGTGGCTCGACCGCAGGCAGCGGGCGGGCAAGGTCGTGACGCTCGTGCGGGGCTTCGTGGGCCGCGGGGCCGATCTGGCCGACCTGGCGCGCCTGCTCAAGACCCGCTGCGGCGTGGGCGGCGCGGCCAAGGAGGGCGAGATCGTCATTCAGGGCGACCACCGCGACCGCGTCGTGGAGATACTCACCAAAGCCGGCTACGGCTGTAAAAAAGCGGGGTCGTAGGTGAAACGGGGGTGGCTTCTCGCGCTGGCGGCGGCGTGCGTCCTGGGCGGCGTGCGGCGTGCGGCGGCGCAATATTACACGTGGGGTGCGGACGCTCCGATGAAATGGTCCGCGATCCGCACGCCGGACGTGCGGATGATCTATCCCGACACGGCGTCGGGGCTGGCCGCGCGCACGCTCCACTACATCCGCTCCGTGCAGCCCTTGATCGGCTACGGGTTCCGCCACGGTCCGATGCGGATTCCCTTCGTGATGCATCCCGAGAATTTCCAGTCGAACGGACTGGTCATGTACCTTCCCAAGCGCGTGGAGTTCCTCTCTTCGCCGGCCATCGACTCCTATTCGATGCCGTGGTACAAGCAGCTCGTGGCCCACGAGTACCGCCACGCCGTGCAGTACAACAACCTCGACCGGGGGCTGATCCGCGTGCTGAGCCGCCTGTTGGGACAGCAGGGTTCGACCGTGGGGCTGCTTTTCATGCCCCTCTGGGCGCTGGAGGGCGATGCGGTGATGTCCGAAACGATGATGTCCTCCTACGGCCGTGGCCTGCAGCCGTCGTTCACGATGGCCTACCGGGCGATGGGTCGCGTGGGACGCAACCGGCGGGACACGCGCGACCGCCGCAATACGGACAAGTGGTTCTGCGGTTCCTACCGCGACTACATTCCCGACCACTACGAGCTGGGCTACCAGCTCTGCTCCTATGCCTACGACCGCTACGGGGAGAATGTCTGGGACAAGGTGGCGTGGTACGGTTCGCGCAATCCCTACGTGATTCTGACGACGCATGCCGCGCTGCGGAAATATTATCGCACGAGCGTCGGCGAGCTGTTCCGCGAGACGTTCGACGATCTGGAGCGGTTCTGGGATTCGCTCCCGGAGAGCGGGGACAGCGCCTCGACGCTCACGCCGCTTCCCGAGGGCAACCATACGACCTACCAGTGGCCGCTGCCGCTGGGCGATACGGCGGTGCTGGCGTTGAAGACCGATTTCGACCGCTCGACGCGCTTCGTGCGGATCGACCGCCGCACGGGCCGGGAGCGGACCGTTTGCCGCACGGGGATGGTCTCGACGCGGCCGACGATGGCCGGCGGCCGCGTGTGGTGGACCGAATACCGCCGTTCGCTGCTCTTCGAACAGCGGGTCAATTCGCAGCTCTGTTACATGGATCTCGCCGACGGGCGTCCCCGCACGGCCGGGGGATACCGCAGGGCGCTCTATCCCATGGCGGCGGACGGGGCGCTGGGGTGGATCGAGTACGCCCCCGACGGCCGTTACACGGTCGTCGTCGAACGGGACGGCGCGCCGGAGGAGCGCTTCGAAGCGCCCGAAGGGAAGGAGCTGCACGGGCTGGCGTGGGACGACCGCACGGTGGCGTGGTACGTGCTGGTGACCGACGACGAGGGCATGTGGCTCGGGCGGATCGACGCCGAGGGGCTGCATCCCGTAACGCGGGGCGCCCGGATCACGCTGTCGGACCTGCGGGCCGGTGGCGGGAAGCTCTATTTCGGGTCGATCGCCTCGGGCAAGGACGAGGCGCACTGCTACGACCTCGTCGCCCGCCGCGAGTACCGTCTCACCGCCTCCGAATACGGCTCGTTCGACCCCGCGCCGGCGGGCGGACGGCTGCTCGTGACGACCTACGACAGACTGGGCTACCGCGTGGCGGAGCAGGCGGCCGATTCGCTGCTCGTGCCCGTTGCGCCGTCGGCGCTTCCGGTCGATCTGGTCAATCCGCCGCGCAGGCGCTGGGCGGTGGTGAATCTCGACACGGTGCGCTTCACGCCTGCCGATTCGGTGCGGCAGGGGGAGCGGTTCCGCGCGAAGCGTTACAGGAAGGGACCGAACCTGGTGAACGTGCACAGTTGGATGCCGCTGGCATTCAATCCGTTCGCGGCCGTGGACGAGCACGTGATCGACCTCAATCTGGGCTTTACGCTCATGTCGCAGAACCTGCTGTCGAGCGCCGAAGCCTACGCCTCCTACGGCTGGAACCGCAGCGAAGGGTCGCTCGTCAAGCTCGGCGTGCGCTATTTCGGGCTGGGACTCCGCTTCGACCTGGACGTGTCGTACGGAGGCAACCAGCTCTTCTATTCGCTCGCCTCGTACGACCCGGTGACCGGGAATCCGGTCTATCAGTCGCAGCCCGCGCCCGACCGGTACTATTCGGTGGGGCTTTCGGCCACGCTGCCGCTCTATTTCCAGCGCGGCTACCATACGCGGCAGCTCTCGCTCTCGGCCGGGTGGAACTATTCGAACGGCATGGTGGCCGACCTGAACAAGATCGAGTGGGAGAACGGCAGCATCCATAACATCCAGCGCATCGGCTTCAACGAGGGGCTGCACAAACTTTCGTTCGGGGCCGGATTCTCGGACCAAGTGCGCCTTGCGCACCGCGACTTCGCGCCCCGCTGGGGATATGCGCTCAACGCCTCCTACACGTTCGATCCGGCCAATGCCGACTTCAGCAACCTCGTCTCGTTCTACGGACAGAGCTACCTGCCGGGTTTCGCGCCGCACCATTCGGTGCTGCTGGCGGCGACGTACCAGACTTCGGTGGGCGGTTACAAGTTCCCGGCGGGGTATGCGCCGCTCAGCTACAAGTCCACGCGGCTCATTCCGCACGGCTTCACCTCGTCGGAGATCGTTTCGAACGACTATACGGCTCTTTCGCTCGATTACCAGTTGCCGGTGTGGTATCCCGAGGGCGGCATCGGTTCGGTGCTCTACTTCAAGCGCATCCGCCTGAACGCGGGGGGCGACTACGCGCAGTTCCGCCGCCCGGCGGGCAGCGGAATGGAGTGGCGGCGCATCTGGTCCGTGGGTGGCGATCTGATCTTCGACTTCAATGCGTTCCGGCAGCCCGCTTCGGCTACCTCGACCTTCAAACTCTCCTGTTACCGGCCCTCGACCGGCGGCGTGTGGATTGCCGGTTCGCTGGGACTTCCGTTCTGATTTTTTTCGTACCTTTGCCCAAAATTCCGTCCTATGTCACAACCGAAGAAGCGGGGCGTCAGCCCGAAGACGATAAAATGGATCTGGTGCGCGGCCTTCGCGCCCTTCGCGCTGGTGGCCGTGATGCTGCTGCTCACGGCGCTGGGAACTTTCGGCCGCATCCCGTCGTTCGAGGAGCTGGAGAACCCGCGCAGCAACCTCGCCACGGAGGTCTATTCGGAGGACGGCAAGGTGATCGGCACGTTCTTCGTGCAGAACCGCTCCTACGTGCAGTATGCCGACCTGTTCCCCTCCGATTCGACGCTCCGTATCCGGCTCGACGGACGGGAGGTGCCGCCCATCGTCGCGGCGCTGATCTCCACGGAGGACGTGCGCTTCCGCAACCATTCGGGCATCGACATCCCCTCGTTGGCGCGTGTGGCGGTGAAGACTCTGCTGTTGCAGAACACCTCGCAGGGCGGCGGTTCGACGATCACGCAGCAGTTGGCCAAGAACCTCTTTCCGCGCGACACGGCCCGCAACCGGGGCCGCATCGCACGCACGGCGAAACTCGTGACGTCGAAATTCAAGGAGTGGATCACGGCGCTCAAGCTCGAATACAACTACACGAAGGAGGAGATCGCCGCCATGTACCTCAATACGGTGGAGTACGGTTCGAACGCCTACGGCATCAAGTCGGCGGCGCACACCTTCTTCAACAAGGAGCCCGACGAGCTGAACGTGCAGGAGGCCGCCGTGCTGGTGGGCGTGGTGAACGCCCCGACGCGTTACTCCCCCCTGCGCAACTACGACAACGCCGTGGCGCGCCGCAACCTGGTGCTCTCGCGCATGGCGAAGGCCGGGGCGCTCACGCGCAAACAGTGCGATTCGATTTCGGCGCTGCCGATCGTGCTCAACTTCAACCCCGTGTCGCACAATGCCGGCACGGCGACCTATTTCCGCGAGATGCTGCGGCTGGTGATGAACGCCGAGCGGCCGCGCCGCAACCAGTTTTACACCGAGTGGGACTACGACGAGGCGGTCCGGGAGTACGAGAACAACCCGATCTACGGCTGGTGTCACAAGAACCGCAAGGCCGACGGCAAACCCTACGACATCTACCGCGACGGACTGAAGATCTACACCACGATCGACTCCCGGATGCAGGCCTACGCCGAGCAGGCCGTGCAGCGGCAGCTCGAGAAGGTGATCCAGCCCGGCATGGACCGGCAGTACCGCCAGACGCGGAGCATCTTCGTGGATGCCACGCGCGAGGAGCGCGAGCGGATCATGCGGCAGGCCGTCCGCTATTCGGACCGTTACCGCGAAATGAAGAGCGCGGGCTTCAGCGCGAAGGAGATCGAAGCGTCGTTCGACAGGCCGTGCCGGATGAAGATCTTCACCTACGGGGGCGACCGCGATACGCTGATGACCCCGCGCGACTCGATCCTGCACCACAAGGGGATCATGCGCGCCGCGATGGTGTCGGTGGACCCCCGCACGGGGCATGTGAAGGCGTACGTGGGCGGTCCGAATTTCCGCTATTTCAAGTACGACATGGCCAAGCAGGGCAAGCGGCAGATCGGCTCGACGATCAAACCCTTCGTCTATACCTTCGCCATCGACCACCTCGGGCTGACGCCCTGCACGATGGTCCCGAACCTGCCCGTCACGATCGAGACGGCCAACGGAACGGCCTGGTCGCCGAAAGAGGCCGGGAAGGTCGTTTACGACGGTGTGCCCCATCCGCTCAAATGGGGCCTCGCGCGCAGCCGCAACAACTACTCGGCGTGGATCATGAAGCAGGCCAAGCAGCCGGCCGCCGTGGCCGACTTCATCCACAACATGGGCATCCGCAGTTTCATCGACCCCGTGCCGGCGCTGTGCCTCGGCTCGTCGGAGTCGAACGTCTTCGAACTGGCGAGCGCCTTCTCGACCTTCGCCAACGAGGGCGTGCATACCGACCCGATCTTCGTGACGCGCATCGAGGACAGGCAGGGCAACCTCATCGCCAGCTTCATTCCCCAGTCGCAGGACGCCGTGAGCGAACGCACGGCCTACACGATGCTCACCATGCTGCAAGGCGTGGTCAATTCCGGAACGGCGGGCCGCCTGAAGTGGCAGTTCGGCTTCGAGGACATGGAGATCGGCGGCAAGACCGGTACGTCGAACAAGAACCGCGACGCGTGGTTCGTCTGCGTGGCGCCGAAGCTCGTGACGAGTGCGTGGGTCGGCGGCGAGGACCAGTCGGTGCACCGCATTTCGGGCGGCGAGGGCAGCGTGATGGCGCTGCCGATCGTCGGGGAGTTCATGAAGTCGGTTTACGGCGACGGCCGTCTGGGCATCAGCCGCGAGGACAAGTTCGCACGGCCGACGCTGATGCCGCGCTACGACTGCGACGAGCAACCGGAAGGCGCGGACGAGCGCGCTTCGGAGACGGGGATCGCCGAGGACGACGCCTTCTTCGATTGATGCGTCCCGGCCGCTTTCGGGAAATCGCACGGCCGGAACACCCCTTCCTCGGGGGAAGGGGCGGCCCGGACTGCGGCGGAGAGGTCCGGTTCCGGGCGGATGACGGATATTGTTGTACCATGTAAAGTAAATACGCAAGACTATGAAAATCGCAATCGTGGGCGCCAGCGGCGCCGTGGGCCAGGAGTTCCTGAAGATTCTCGGGGAGCGGCCGCTGCCGATCGACGAGTTGCTGCTGTTCGGATCGCAGCGCAGCGCGGGGCGCACCTACCGGTTCCGGGGACGGGACCTGACGGTGAGGTTGTTGCAGCACAACGACGATTTCCGCGGCGTGGATTTCGCCCTCACGTCGGCCGGGGCCGGCACGTCGCGCGAGTTCGCCGCGACGATCACGAAGCACGGCGCCGTGATGATCGACAATTCGAGCGCGTTCCGCATGGACGCCGACGTGCCGCTGGTCGTACCGGAGGTCAATCCCGGGGATGCGAAGAACGCCCCGCGGCGGATCATCGCCAACCCCAACTGCACGACGATCCAGATGGTCGTGGCGCTGAACGCCATCGAGCGCCTTTCGCACATTACGCGCGTGCATGTCTCCACCTACCAGTCGGCCAGCGGCGCCGGGGCGGCGGCCATGGACGAGCTGGTGCGGCAGTACGCCGAGCTGGGGGCCGGCAGGGAGGCGACGGTGGAGAAGTTCGCCTTCCAGCTCGCCTACAACGTCATTCCGCATATCGACGTCTTCACGGAGAACGACTATACGAAGGAGGAGATGAAGATGTTTCACGAGACGCGCAAGATCATGCACTCGGACATTCGCGTGTCGGCCACGTGCGTGCGCGTTCCGGTGATGCGGGCGCACTCGGAGAGCGTCTGGCTCGAGACCGAGCGTCCCGTTTCGGTGGAGGAGGCCCGCGAGGCTTTCGCGGTGGCTCCGGGTGTGGTGCTGATGGACGACCCGGCGCGGAAAAGCTATCCCATGCCGCTGTTCGCCGCCGGCAAGGATCCCGTCTATGTGGGACGTATCCGGCGGGACCTGACAGCGGACAACGGCCTTGCGTTCTGGTGCGTGAGCGACCAGATCAAGAAAGGCGCGGCGCTCAACGCCGTGCAGATTCTCGAGACGCTGCTTTGACGCCTTGCGGCGGCTGACGGTCCGGTCCGGGACGCCTGCGGGTGTTCCGGACCGATTTTTTCGGGGGGGGGAGATCCGGAAAATTTTTCGTATATTGGCTTCCGAACAAATGATTTGCAGGATGAACGAGGTATGGTTACGGCGGCTGCGGCGGCTCGAGGAGCTGCCCGGACCGGTTTGGGTGTTCGGAGCCTATGTGGTGGCGCGTGCCGCCCGGTGGGCGTTCGAGCGGAGCGTGATGCTTGTCAAGGGCAGTCTGGACTGGCAGACGCTCTGGGTCGAGGGACTGGTGCTGCTGGGGGTCCTTCTTCCCGTCGCGGTCTTGTGGCTGCTCGTGTCAGGCTCTTCCCGGGCGCTGTCGCTGGCCCGGTGGTACGCCGGATTGCGGGCCGTGTTGCACTTCGTTTCGTTGTTGTACCCGTTGGTCGTCGGCTACGGTCCCGAAACGGTAAGCGAGGTGGGGCACGAATTCCTGGCGCGGGGACTCGTCTCGGTTGCCGTGGGTTGCGGCCTTTGGTTCGTCTTTCTGCTCTATCTGGAACGGTCGTCGCGGCTGCGGGCCGTGCTGCCTGCCGGGCAGCGTCCGGCGCCGTGGTGGGCGGTCGCGGTGCTGCTCTGCGTGCTGCCTTTCGCGGGCTGATACCGTATCCGGAGCGTCCCCGGCATGAAACGACCGGGGCGGAACGCAGCCGCGTTTCCGCCCCGGTGCTTCTTTCGGGAGTGCCTTTAGATCTTCTCCAGCTCCACGGTGAAGTGGCGCAGGATGGGCGCTTCGAAGGAGATACGGTAGCCGGTCGTGATCGTGTGGCGCCGCTCGTAGATGTTGCGGCAGGCGGCGGCGATCACGCGGATGTGGTTGTCGGTGTATACGCGGCGCGGAATGGCCAGACGCAGCAGTTCGAGCGCGGGGTAACGGTTCTCGTGCGTCTCGGGGTCGCGGTCGGCGAGGATCGAGCCGATCTCCACGCCGCGGATGCCTGCTTCGAGGTAGAGCTCTACGGCCAGCGTCTGGGCGATGAACTGCTCCTTCGGCAGGTTGGGCAGCACCCGTTTCGCATCGACGAAGATGGCGTGGCCGCCGGCCGGCCGCTGGTACGGCACGCCGTACTCGTCGAGCAGGTCGCCCAGCAGCTTCACCTGCCGGATGCGGGCGTCGAGCTGTCCGAACTCCGTGTTTTCGTCCAGTCCCACGGCCAGCGCGTCCATGTCGCGGCCCGACATGCCGCCGTAGGTGACATAGCCTTCGAACATGATGCAGAAGGACATGGCCTTGCGGAACAGCTCCTCGGAACGCATCGCCACGAAGCCTCCCATGTTCACCACGCCGTCCTTCTTGGCCGAAATGGTCATGATGTCGGCGTATTGGTAGATTTCGCGCACGATCTCCTTGATCGACTTGTCGGCGTAGCCCTCCTCGCGGGTCTTGATGAAGTAGGCGTTCTCGGCGAAGCGGGCCGAGTCGATGAGCAGGGGCACGCCGTAACGGCGGCACACCTCGGCCGTCTCGCGGATGTTGCGCATCGACACGGGCTGTCCTCCGGCCGTGTTGTTGGTGATCGTCAGCACGACGCACGGAACCTTCTCGCGGGGATTCTCGAGCAGCACCTTTTCGAGCTTGGCGGTGTCCATCTCGCCCTTGAAGGGGATTTCGAGCTGCGTGTCGGCCGCGGCGTCGATCGTGCAGTCCACGGCGTGACAGCGGCGGTATTCGATATGTCCCTTCGTGGTGTCGAAATGGGAGTTGCCCGGCACGATGTCGCCTTCGCGGAGCAGCGCCGAGAAGATGACGTTCTCCGCCGCGCGGCCCTGATGCGTGGGCAGGAAGTGGGGCATGCCGAACAGCCGTTCGATCGTCTCCCGGAGCCGGAAGTAGGAGGAGGCTCCGGCGTAGCTCTCGTCGCCGGTCATCAAGGCGGCCCACTGGCGGTCCGACATCGAGCCGGTTCCCGAATCGGTCAGCAGGTCGATCGTCACCTGGTCCGAACGCAGCTTGAAGAGGTTGTAGTGCGCCTGGCGAATCCACGTCTCGCGCTCGGCGCGGGTCGAGGTCCGGATCGCCTCGGTCATCTTGATCCTGTAAGGTTCGCAATAGGGTAGTTCCATATCGGAAAGTTTTTTAGGTTATGGATTTGTGGTTTTACCCTCAAAAATACGAAAAATTTTCGAAAAAACGCCTGTCGCGGCTTTTAATTCGTTGTCGCCCCGCGGTTCCGCTTCGGATCGCCGGGCATTCCCGGTTTCGCCCCTGCGCCGGGTCGCCGTCCCGTTCTGCCGTGTCGCCCCGCCGCGCCGGTCCTCCGCGCTGCCGGGCCGAACGCGTTCCGGGACGCTCCGGAAACGGCCCGGCGATCGTTCGGTATGGGCGGGGTGGGCGATCCGGGGGCGGAACGTCCGTTTCCCGCGGTTTTGCCGGGCTTTCGGCGGATCGCGGCGGCGTCTGGAATCCCCCGGAGAATCTATTTTTTGGCCCCGTGTTGTTTTTTTTCGCCGAAAAACCGTATCTTCGCGGCGCGGAATCGTCATTCGCAGGATGTTGCTCAGAATTCAATATGCGCTGTTCGTGCTGCTCTTCGTGCTGTTGAGCGCCGTCGTGCCCGCCTCCGATGGGATGCGGGTGCGGGACGAGGCATGCGCCACGCTGTGCGAACAGCACGTGGTTCCCGTTCCGGCGCCCGCCCGCTTCTGCTTCGCCACGGTCTGCTCCCTTCCGGACATGGCCGGGCTGTCCGATGCGGCCGGCGGATCGAAGTCTCCTGTGCGGATTCCCGCCGACGTCCGTCCGTCGGCCTGTGTGGCCGCCGCTTTCGGAACCCCGGTCGCCCTGCACGGCCCGGAGGTCCGTTTCCGCACGGTGGATTACTACGTCTTCTCGCTGGGGCATATTCTGATATAGCCCCGCCGACTGCGGCCCGTCCGGCGGGCCTGCCGGCTCCCGCGCACGGGAGCGCCGCGGACCTCTTCCGGGGTCCGTCCGTACTACGGATAATTCTGTAAATTGGATTCGATATGTACTTCACGTTGTTGGTGGTCGTCATTCTTACGGCCATAGCGTTGGTGGCGGTGGCGCTGGGTATCGCCCGCGGCATCTCCCCCCGCTCGTACAACTCGCAGAAGGGCGAGGCGTACGAATGCGGCATCCCCACGCGCGGAAAGTCGTGGATGCAGTTCAAGGTGGGCTACTACCTGTTCGCCATCCTGTTCCTGATGTTCGACGTCGAGACGGTGTTCCTCTTCTCGTGGGCCGTGGTCGTGCAGGAGCTGGGCATGTACGGACTGGTGAGCATCCTCTTCTTCCTGTTGATACTGGTTTTGGGCCTGGCGTACGCCTGGCGGAAAGGAGCGTTGGAATGGAAATAAAGATGCCGGAAATCAAGTCGATGAAATACGAGGATTTCAACGACAACGAATACCTCGAGAAGATGGCGCGCGAGCTGCGTGAGAACGGCACGAACGTCGTCGTGGGGTGTCTGGACAACCTGATCGAGTGGGGGCGGAGCAACAGCCTTTGGCCGCTGACGTTCGCCACGAGCTGCTGCGGCATCGAGTTCATGGCCGTGGGCGCCGCGCGCTACGATTTCGCCCGGTTCGGGTTCGAAGTGGCCCGCGCCTCCCCGCGTCAGGCCGACTTCATCATGGTCGCCGGGACGATCACCCACAAGATGGCCCCGGTGCTCCGGCGGCTCTACGACCAGATGGCCGACCCGAAGTACGTGATCGCCGTGGGCGGCTGCGCCATCAGCGGCGGGCCGTTCAAGAAGTCGTATCACGTGGTGCAGGGCGTCGGCGAGATTCTGCCCGTGGACGTCTATATTCCGGGCTGTCCGCCGCGTCCCGAGGCGATGCTCTACGGATTGATGCAGCTCCAGCGCAAGGTGCGCCTGCAACGCTTCTTCGGCGGCGTGAACCGCCAGATCAGCGAGAAGGAGTACGAGGAGCTGCTCCGGCGCGACCTCACGGCCGAAAAGAACGAGTTGAACGTGGAAGAAGGAGGAAAACGATGAATACGACCCTGAAAGAGAAGATTACGGCCTGGGAGCCCGCGGCCGTATGGAGCGAGGCGGGCGACGGCCTGTTCACCGTCCCGGCGGATCGGCTGCACGCCCTCGCGGCTCGGCTGAAGGAGGAGGGGTTCGACTTCCTGCGCAGCCTGACGGGCATGGACTGGGGCGAGGAGGGCCTCGGGACGGTTTACCACCTCGAAGCCACGCGCACGGGCGCGAACGTCGTGCTGCGGACGCTGACGGCGGACAGGGAGAACCCCGCGCTGCCGACGGTCTGCGATCTGTGGAAGGCCGCGGAGTTCAACGAGCGCGAGGCGTTCGACTACTTCGGCATCCGTTTCGTGAACCACCCCGACATGCGCCGTCTCTACCTGCGCGACGACTGGGTGGGCCATCCGCTGCGCAAGGACTACGACCCGGCGCTCAACCCGCTGCGGATGAGCAACGAGGTGGCCGAGGATACGGCCGAAAGTTTCGAGCTGACGCACGACGGAAGTTTCATCCGCCACCGCAAGCCGATTTTCGAGGAGGACGAGTACGTGATAAATATCGGTCCCCAGCACCCGGCGACGCACGGCGTGCTGCGTTTCCGCGTCGCGCTCGAAGGCGAGATCATCCGCAAGCTCGACGTGCACTGCGGCTACATCCACCGCGGTATCGAGAAGATGTGCGAGAGCCTGACCTATCCCCAGACGCTCGCCCTCACGGACCGGCTCGACTACCTCGGGGCTTCGCAGAACCGCCATGCGCTCTGCATGTGCATCGAGCGGGCGATGGGCGTCGAGGTGCCGGAGCGCGTGCAGTATATCCGGACGATCATGGACGAGTTGCAGCGCATCGACTCGCACCTGCTCTTCTTCTCGTGCCTCTGCATGGACATGGGCGCCCTGACGGCCTTTTTCTACGGATTCCGCGACCGCGAGAAGGTGCTCGACATCCTGGAGCAGACCACGGGCGGCCGCCTGATCCAGACCTACAACACCATCGGCGGCGTGCAGGCCGACATCCATCCCGACTTCGTGCGCAAGGTCAAGGAGCTGATCGCCTACCTGCGGCCCACGCTGCGCGAGTACCACGAGGTCTTCACGGGCAACGTCATCGCCCGGCAGCGGCTGGAGGGTACGGGCGTGCTCTCGCGCGAGGACGCCGTGTCGTTCGGCGCGACGGGCGGCACGGGCCGCGCCTCGGGCTGGGCCTGCGACGTGCGCAAGCGCCATCCCTATGCCATGTACGGCAAGGTGGACTTCGAGGAGGTGCTCTTCACGGAGGGCGACTGCTTCGCCCGCTACATGGTCCGCATGCGGGAGATCGAGCAGAGCATGCGCATCATCGAGCAGCTCATCGACAACATTCCCCAGGGGGAGTTCCGGCTGAAGATGAAGCCCGTGATCCGCATTCCCGAGGGCAGCTACTACACGGCCGTCGAGGGGAGCCGCGGCGAATTCGGCGTCTTCATCGAGAGCCGCGGCGACAAGTCTCCCTACCGCATGAAGTTCCGTTCGACGGGGCTGCCGCTCGTGTCGTGCATGGAGACCGTCGCGCGGGGAGCGAAGATCGCCGACCTGATCGCCATAGGCGGTACGGTCGATTACGTCGTTCCGGACATTGACCGTTAAACGCAAAAATCCGAAAGTATGTTTGATTTCAGCGTAATAACAAGTTGGATCCACGGGCTGCTGACCTCGTTCCTGCCCCTCGGGGTGGCGACGTTCGTCGAGTGCGTGGCCATCGGCGGGTGCCTGCTGCTGATGTACACCGTGATCGCCATTTTGATGATCTTCATGGAACGCAAGGTCTGCGCGGCGTTCCAGTGCCGGCTGGGCCCCGTGCGTGTCGGCCCGTGGGGCACGTTGCAGGTGATCGGCGACGTCTTCAAGATGCTCACCAAGGAGATCATCACCATCCGCCATGCGGACCGGTTCCTTTACAACCTCGCGCCCTATATCGTCATCTTGGCTTCGCTGCTGGCCTTCGCCTGCCTGCCGGTGAACAGGGGGCTGGAGGTGCTCGACTTCAACGTGGGCGTCTTCTTCATGATGGCCGCCTCGTCGATCGGCGTGGTGGGCATCCTGCTGGCCGGATGGAGTTCGAACAACAAGTATTCGCTCATCGGCGCCATGCGGAGCGGCGCGCAGATGATCTCCTACGAGCTGTCGATCAGTCTCTCGATCCTCACGATCGTGGTGCTGACCGACACGATGCAGTTCTCGGAGATCGTCGAGCGGCAGGCCGACGGCTGGTTCCTGTTCAAGGGCCACCTTCCGGCCTTCGTGGCCTTCGTGATCTACCTGATCGCCGGCAACGCCGAGGTGAACCGCGGTCCGTTCGACCTCCCGGAGGCCGAGTCGGAGCTCACGGCGGGTTACCATACCGAGTATTCGGGCATGCACTTCGGTCTGTTCTACGTGGCCGAGTTCGTCAATCTGTTCATCATCTCGGGCGTGGCGGCGACGATCTTCCTCGGCGGCTGGATGCCGCTGCACATTCCGGGCTGGGAGGGCTTCAACGCCGTGATGGACTGCATTCCGGGATTCCTCTGGTTCTTCGGCAAGGCCTTCTTCGTGGTCTGGCTGCTCATGTGGATCAAGTGGACCTTCCCGCGCCTGCGGATCGACCAGATCCTGACGCTCGAGTGGAAATATCTCGTGCCGATCGGTCTGGTGAACCTGCTGCTCATGGTCGTAGTCGTCGTATTCAAACTGCATTTCTAACTATGTCGAATTATATCAAAGGTCTTTTTCACGGGCTGGGGACGCTGCTCACGGGCATGAAGGTGACCGGGCGGGAGTTCTTCACGCCCAAGGTGACGGAACAGTACCCCGAGAACCGGGCGACGCTGAAGATGTACGACCGCTTCTGCGGCGAACTCTCGATGCCGCACGACGCCGAGGGGAAGAACCGCTGCATCGCCTGCGGGCTCTGCCAGACGGCATGCCCCAACGGCACGATCCGCCTGACGACCGAAAACGTCGTAGACCCCGAGACGGGGCGTCCGAAGCGGCGGCTGGTGCGTTACGAGTACGACCTGGGGTCGTGCATGTTCTGCCATCTGTGCGTGAACGCCTGCCCGCACGACGCCATCCGCTTCTCGACCGGATTCGAACACGCGGTCTATACGCGCGAAAAGCTGGTCAAGGTCCTCAATAAACAGTAAGTCATGGAGATAACACTCGAAACGATCGTCTTCGCCGCGCTGGCGCTCTTTACGACGGTGAGCGCCGTGCTGGCCGTCACGACGCGGCGTATCCTGCGTGCGGCGACCTACCTGCTGTTCGTGCTCTTCGGCACGGCGGGCATCTATTTCCAGCTCAACTACTCGTTCCTCGGAGCCGTGCAGCTGCTCATCTACGCGGGCGGCATCACGGTGCTCTACGTCTTCTCGATCCTGCTCACGTCGAGCGAGGGCGACAAGGCCGAACGCCTGAAGGGCTACAAGCTCTTCGCCGGACTGGCGGCGACGCTGGCCGGGCTGGGCGTCTGCCTCTATGTCACGCTCCGGCACGACTTCCCGCCGTCGCACTTCGAACACGGCGAGCTGGCCGTGCGGACGATCGGCCACGCGCTGATGGGCGGCGAAAAGTACGGCTACGTCCTGCCGTTCGAGGTGATCAGCATCCTGCTGCTGGCCTGCATCGTCGGCGGCATCCTGATTGCGCGCAAACGTTAAAAAACAGAGAGCCTTATGATACACATGGAGTACTACCTCGTCGTTTCCACGATCATGATGTTCGTGGGAATCTACGGCTTCGTCACGCGCCGCAACCTGCTGGCGATGCTCATATCGGTCGAGCTGATTCTCAACTCGGTGGATATAAACTTCGTCGTCTTCAACCGCTTCCTCTTTCCCGGCCAGCTCGAGGGCTTCTTCTTCGCGCTGTTCGCCATCGGGGTCAGCGCGGCCGAGACGGCCGTGGCCATCGCCATCATCATCAACATCTACCGCAATATCCGCAACATTCAGGTCCGGAACCTGCGCGAGATGAAGTGGTAACGTAAAACAGACGCTTTTATGGAATATACGATTCTCCTGCTCGTCCTGCCGTTCGTGAGCTTCCTCGTGCTGGGCATCGCCGGCATGAAGCTCCGTCCCGCGGTGGCGGGAGCCGTCGGTACGGCCGTCCTGGCCGTCGTGACGGCGGTGAGCTACTTCGCGGCCTGGGAATACTTCTTCGGCATCGGCCGCGACGCTGCGGGGCTCTATCCGACCCTCGTGCCGTGGAATACGGTCTGGCTGCCGATTTCCGATGCGCTGCATATCGACCTGGGCATTCTGCTCGACCCGATTTCGGTGATGATGCTCGTCGTCATCTCGACCGTCTCGCTCATGGTCCACATCTACTCGCTGGGCTACATGAAGGGCGAACGAGGCTTCCAGCGCTACTACGCCTTCCTGTCGCTCTTCACGATGAGCATGACGGGACTGGTCGTGGCGACCAACATTTTCCAGATGTACCTCTTCTGGGAGCTGGTGGGTGTCAGCTCCTACCTGCTCATCGGCTTCTACTACACGAAGCGGGAGGCGGTGGCCGCCTCGAAGAAGGCCTTCATCGTCACGCGCTTCGCCGATCTGGGCTTCCTCATCGGCATCCTCTTCTACGGCTACTACGCCGGGACGTTCTCCTTCACGCCCGATGCGAAGCTGCTCGCCGCCGCCGGAGGGATGATTCCGCTGGCGCTGGGACTGATGTTCGTCGGCGGCGCGGGCAAGAGCGCCATGTTCCCGCTGCATATCTGGCTGCCCGACGCGATGGAGGGTCCCACGCCCGTGTCGGCGCTGATCCACGCCGCGACGATGGTCGTGGCGGGCGTTTATCTCGTGGCGCGCATGTTCCCGCTCTTCGTTGGCTATGCGCCCGAGGTGCTGCACTGGACGGCCTACGTCGGGGCCTTCACGGCGCTTTACGCCGCCGCGGTGGCCTGCGTGCAGAGCGATATCAAGCGTGTGCTGGCGTTCAGCACCATTTCGCAGATCGGCTTCATGATCGTCTCGCTCGGGGTTTCGACCTCGGCCGATCCCCATGCGGGAGGGTTGGGCTACATGGCCTCGATGTTCCACCTCTTCACGCACGCCATGTTCAAGGCGCTGCTCTTCCTCGGGGCGGGCTGCATCATCCACGCCGTGCACTCGAACGAGATGTCGGCCATGGGCGGACTGCGGCGCCACATGCCCGTGACCCACGCGACGTTCCTCGTGGCCTGTCTGGCCATCGCGGGCATCTGGCCGCTGAGCGGCTTTTTCTCCAAGGACGAGATCCTCTCGGCCGCCTTCGCCTTCAGCCCCGTGATGGGATGGACGATGACCTTCATCGCGGGCCTCACGGCGTTCTACATGTTCCGGCTCTACTACAATATCTTCTGGGGCCGCGAAAACCGCACGCCGCACGACGGACATGCGCCGCACGAGGCGCCCGCGACGATGATCCTGCCGCTGGTGTTCCTCGCGCTGGTGACCCTGGGGGCGGGATGGATTCCCTTCGGGGAGTTCGTTTCGAGCGACGGGGCGGCCTACGCGATCCGTCTCGACTGGTCGGTGGCCGGCGTGAGCCTCTGCGTCGCCGCGGCGGGCATCGCGCTCGCCACGTGGATGTACGCCCGTCCCGCGCAGCCCGTGGCCGACCGGCTGGCCGCGCGTTTCGGCGCCCTGCACCGTGCGGCCTACCATAGGTTCTATATCGACGAGGTGTACCAGTTCGTCACGCACCGCGTGATCTTCGCCTGCATTTCGACGCCGATCGCCTGGTTCGACCGTCATGTCGTGGACGGCTTCATGAACCTGCTGGCCACGGCCACGAACGGTGCGGCCCGTGCCGTCCGCGAGATGCAGAGCGGCAGCGTGCAGCGCTACTGCATCTGGATGCTGGGCGGTGCGCTGGGGCTCGTGATCCTTGTTTTCATTATCTGTTAATCCGACGCTGTTATGAATATGTTATCCCTGTTCCCCCTCATCCCGCTTCTGATGATGCTGGGGCTTTGGATTTCGAAATCGACGCGGCAGATCCGCGCCGTGATGGTCGCGGGATCGTCGTTGCTGCTGGTGCTGGCCGTCGTGCTGGTCTTCCGCTTCCTGGGACTGCGCGAGGCGGGCGAGACGGCGGCGATGCTCCTGACGGACAGCCACGTGTGGTATGAGCCGCTGAACATTCACTACGCCGTGGGCGTGGACGGCATTTCGGTGGCGATGCTGCTCCTGTCGGCCGTCATCGTCTTCACCGGGACGTTCGCCTCGTGGCGGATGGACCGCGACGTCAAGGAGTATTTCCTGTGGTTCTGCCTGCTGAGCGTCGGCGTCTTCGGGTTCTTCGTCTCGGTGGATCTCTTCACGATGTTCCTCTTCTACGAGGTGGCGCTCATCCCGATGTACCTGCTGATCGGTGTCTGGGGCAGCGGCCGCAAGGAGTATTCGGCCATGAAGCTGACGCTGATGCTCATGGGCGGCTCGGCCTTCCTGCTGATCGGCATACTGGGCATCTATTTCGGTTCGGGCGCCCAGACGATGAACGTCGTGGAGATCGCCCGGCTGCACAACATACCCCTCTCCGAACAGCTCGTCTGGTTCCCGCTCGTCTTCGTGGGCTTCGGCGTGCTGGGGGCCCTGTTCCCCTTCCACACCTGGAGCCCCGACGGCCACGCCTCGGCCCCGACGGCCGTGTCGATGCTCCACGCCGGGGTGCTGATGAAGCTCGGCGGGTACGGCTGTTTCCGCGTGGCGATGTACCTGCTGCCCGAGGCGGCGCACGAGCTGAGCTGGATATTCATCGTCCTGACGACGATTTCGGTGGTTTACGGCGCCCTTTCGGCCTGCGTGCAGACCGACCTCAAGTATATCAACGCCTACTCTTCGGTGTCGCACTGCGGACTGGTGCTCTTCGCCATCCTGATGATGAACGAGACGGCCGCCACGGGCGCCGTGCTACAGATGCTGAGCCACGGTCTGATGACGGCGCTCTTCTTCGCGCTGATCGGCATGATCTACGGAAGGACGCATACGCGCGACATCCGCCAGTTGGGCGGTCTGATGAAGATCATGCCCTTTCTGGCGGTGGGCTATGTGATCGCCGGCCTGGCGAACCTCGGCCTTCCGGGGCTGAGCGGCTTCGTGGCCGAGATGACGATCTTCAACGGCGCGTTCATGCATGCCGATACGTTCCACCGCGTGGCGACGATCGTCGCCTGCACGTCGATCGTCATCACGGCGGTTTACATCTTGCGCGTGGTGGGCAAGATCCTCTACGGGACGTGCGACAATCCCGAACACCTCGCACTGACCGACGCCACGTGGGACGAGCGCTTCGCGGTCGTCTGCCTCATCGTGGCCGTGGCCGGCATGGGACTGGCTCCGCTCTGGGTGAGCGATCTGGTCCGGGGCGGCGTCGGGACGGTTATCACTCACCTAATGAATTGAGCGAAGTATGAATTACACGAATCTGTTTTCCTGCATGCAGGCCGAAGTGACGCTCGTGGGGGTGATCGTCCTGCTCTTTCTGTTCGACCTGTTCGCCGGGGAGCGGGCGCGCCGCCGCTTTTCGGCCGTGGCCTGCGGCCTGCTGCTCGTGCAGTTGCTGGTCAATATCCTGCCGCACGGCGAGGGCGAGCTGTTCGGCGGCATGTTCCGTTATGAGCCGATGCACGGCATCGTCAAGAGCATCCTTACGGTCGGCACGCTGCTGGTCTGCCTCCAGGCGGACCGCTGGCTGCGGCGCGACGATACGCGCCACAAGCAGGGGGAGTTCTACCTGCTGACGTTTTCGACGCTGCTCGGCATGTTCTTCATGATCGGCGCGGGCAATTTCCTGATGTTCTTCCTCGGGCTGGAACTGGCGTCGGTCCCGACGGCCTGTCTGGTGGCGTTCGACAAGTACCGCGGCCATTCGGCCGAGGCCGGAGCCAAATACATCCTCTGCGCGCTGTTCGCCAGCGGATTGATGCTCTACGGCATCTCGCTCTTGTACGGCGCCGTCGGCACGCTCTATTTCGACGACGTGGCGCAGCGGCTCTCCGGTTCGCCGCTCGAGGTCATGGCGCTGGTCTTCTTCTTCGCGGGACTGGCCTTCAAGATTTCGCTCGTGCCCTTCCATCTCTGGACGGCCGACACTTACGAGGGCGCTCCGACGGCCGTGACGGCCTACCTCTCGGTCATTTCGAAAGGTGCGGCGGCGTTCGTGCTGCTGACCGTGCTGGTGAAGGTTTTCGCCCCGATGACCGCCGTGTGGCAGACGATGCTCTACGTCGTGACGGTGCTGAGCATCACGGTGGCGAACCTCTTCGCCATCCGGCAGAGGAACCTCAAGCGGTTCCTGGCCTTCTCGTCGATCTCGCAGGCCGGATACATCATGCTCTCCGTGATCGGGGGCAGCGCCTTCGGCATGACCTCGCTCGTGTTCTACGTGCTGGTCTATCTGGCGGCGAACCTCACGGCGTTCGGCGTCATCGCCTCCGTCGAGCAGCATAGCGGCCGCGTGGGGCTGGAGGATTACAACGGGTTCTACCGGACCAATCCCCGCCTGACGCTGGCGATGACGCTGGCGCTTTTCTCGCTGGCGGGCATTCCCCCGTTCGCGGGCTTCTTCTCGAAGTTCTTCGTCTTCGCGGCGGCCTTCCGGGGCGGGTTTCATCTGCTGGTGTTCATCGCTTTGGTCAATACGGTCGTTTCGCTTTACTACTACCTGCTGGTGGTCAAGGCGATGTATATTACGCCTTCCGATGCGCCGATCGCGGCCTTCCGCAGCGACCGCGGCACGCGGATCAGTCTCGTGTGCTGTCTGGCCGGCGTGTTGCTGCTGGGCGTGGTGAGCGCGGTCTATGACGGCATCAATCTCTACGCCTACGGGCTTTGACCTGCGGGCGGATTTCGCGGCGGCGCGGATCGACTCCGCGCCGCCGTCGTTTTCCGGAGGGCGGCGGATCCGGACGGACGCGCCGCCGCAAATTTCGGCCTGCCGTTCGTAATTCCGGCGAATTGCCTTATCTTTGCACCCGCAATGACGAAATCACGATTTACGGGGCGCATGGACCCCTCCCCGATTAACTCCGCCGAGCGGAGGCGCACCGGCCGGATCATGTTGGCCGGGGTGCTTTTCACGCTGCTGTTCGCCCTGCTCAGCCGGGGCTTCTACCATCCCGACGAACATTTCCAGATTCTCGAGTACGCCCGCCTGAAGCTTTTCGGCGCGGAGACGACGGATTACATGCCGTGGGAGTATCACGCCATGATGCGGCCGGGCATACAACCCTTCATCGCCTGGGCGCTGGGACGCCTGCTGCTCGCCGCGGGACTGTATACGCCTTTCGCGCTGGTGGCGCTGTTGCAGTTGCTGAGCGCGGCCCTCTCGTCGGCCGTGCTGATCGTCCTGTTCCGCACGGTGCACGGAGAGCTGGGCACGGAGTGCCGCCGGAGGTGGTTCCTGTTTACGGGTTTCTTCCTCTGGTGCATGGCCTACCTGCACGTGCATTTCACGGCGGAGCTGTTCGCGGGCAACCTGCTTGTCCTGCTCGCGGCGCTCACGCTGCGCAGCAGGCAAGCGGCCCGGGAGCGCGAGTTCCGGTGGGGGGCGGCGCTGGGTCTGGTCGCGGGGCTGACGTTCGCGGTGCGTTATCAGGCGGGCTTCGCACTGGCCGGGTACGGGATCTGGCTGCTGATCTACGACCGCCGTCGGAGGCTCTTCGCCGGAATGGTTCCGGGCGTCTGTCTCGCGCTGGCCGCGGGACTCTGCGCCGATTACTGGCTCTACGGCGAGTGGACGCTCGTGCCGCTCAACTACCTGCGCGAGAATATCCTGAACTCCCACATGGACGAATTCGGCGTGTCGCCGTGGTGGTACTACTTCACGGAGGCGTTCTCCGAAAGCGGTTACGTCACGGGGGCTGTGCTGCTCGCGGCGACGGTGTGGTTCTTCGTCCGGCGGCCGCGGCACGTCGTGACGTGGATGCTGCTGCCGTTCCTGTTCGTGCATTTCCTGCTGGGGCACAAAGAACTGCGTTTCTTTTTCCCGGCGCTCTTCTTCGCGCCTTATTTCCTCGTGCTCTTCGCCGGGGCGTTCCCGCAGCGGATTTTCGCCGGGCGGGCCTGGCGCTGGACGGTGGGTGCGGCCGCTGCGGCGAATCTCTGCGCCTGCGTCTATGCCGTCGCCACGGGACGCGAAGATATGGCCTTCCACCGCATGATGAGAGACTATTGCCGCGGCGGGTCCGCGGTCGTGGCGCTGGACGTGACCGGCGACTGGAACCTCTATTCCTACCTGCAACTGGTCAAGAAACGCTGCATGGTGGATGCCCGGTTCTACATGCCGCAGAATCTCACCCTGCGGCACACGGATTCGCCGGAGCAGCTCGAACGGACGGCACGCGAGCTGGCGGCGGCCGGCGAACGGGTCGTCGTGCTTTCGGGGGATCCGGCGCTGGCGGAGAAGTCGGCGTTGCCGCTTCGGAAACTTTGGTGGAACCCTTATCCCGGCTGGATACGCCGCTGGTTCAACTTCAACGACTGGACCCGGTTCCCGGTGCAGAACAAGAACGTCTATGAGGTGCGCCTGCCTGCCGCGGAGCGGCCGGACGGGACGGTCCGCTCCGCTCCGGAGGGTTCCGGTGCGGCCGGATAGCCCGGAAACGGTCCGGACCGAAACGGATTCACCCCTGCTGCGAAACGGATCGCGGCAGGGGTGAAGCGTTTTTTCCGGAGACGGAACGAGCGACGCACCGGAAGGTTACAGGTGCTCCAGCGTGTAGTCGATCATCTTCTGCCGGACGTTCCGCGTGTCGTCTGGCATCATCGAGTGGTTCTGGTCCGGATAGACCATCATGTCGTACTGCTTGCCGGCACGGTTGAGTGCGCGGGCCATCTCGACGGTGTTCTGGAAATGCACGTTGTCGTCGGCCGTGCCGTGGATGAGCAGCAGGCGGGTCTTCGTGTCGTCGAGCATCCGGGCGAAGTTGATCGGCGAGTTGTCGTCGTAGCCTGCGGCGTTGTACTGCGGCAGGTTGTTGTAGATTTCGGTGTAGATCGTGTCGTAGTAGCGCCACGAGGTGACGGGGGCCACGGCGATGGCCATCCTGAACAGCCCGTGCCCTTTCAGGGCGCAGCTCGCGGCCATGAATCCGCCGTAGGACCAGCCGTAGATGCCGATGCGTGCGGGGTCCACCCACGGCTGCGAAGCCATGTAGCGGGCCGTCGAGAGCTGGTCCTCGACCTCCAGCGCCCCGAGTCGTCCGTAAGTCTGCTTCTTGAACCGCTCGCCCCGGAAACCCGTGCCGCGGCCGTCGGCGCATACCACGATGTAGCCCTTGTCGGCGAGCGCGTCCTCCCAGTCGAGCGACCAGCGGTCGGCGACCTGCTGCGACCCGGGGCCCGAATACTGCGTCAGCAGCACGGGGTAGCGTTTCGAGGGGTCGAAGCCGCGCGGTTTGACGATGTAGGCGTTGAGCGTGTCGCCGCGTTCGGTCGTGAAGGTGAAGAACTCCTTCACGGGACGTCCCGAGGCGGCCAGCTCCTCGCGCAGCCTGCGGCTGTCGCAGAGCGTGCGGACCGTATTGCCCTCGGCGTCGCACACCTCCACGCGGTTGGGCGTCGAGGCGTTCGAGAAGGTCGAGATGCAGTATTTCATACCCCGGCTCGGTGCGATCGAGTAGTAGCCTTCGCCCTGCGTGAGGCGGCGCTTGTCCTTGCCGTCGAGCCGCACGCTGTAGAGGTTGCGGCGCAGGGGCGAGGTCTCGGTGGAGAGATACCATACCCGTTTGCCGTCCGTGCCGACCACGGCGGTCACCTCCCACGCCCCTTTGGTCACCTGCGCGAGGAAACCCCGGCGGATGCTGTAAAGGTAGAGGTGCATGTAGCCCGTGTGGCTCTCCTGCCGCACGAGAAAGCGGTCCTTGTCCACGAAGGTCACCGTGCCGTCGTCCACGCGCTCGACATACTGCTGCGCGCGCTCCTCGTAGATGACGCGCTGGCCGCCGTGAGGCTCGCACAGCACCATTTCGAAGGTGTTCTGGCGGCGGTTGAGGCGGTAGAACCACAGCCGTCCGTCGGGCGTGTAGCCGATGCGGGGAATGTATTGGTCGGTCTCTCCGCCCGTGTCGATGCGGTGTTTCCTGCCCGTTGCGAGGTCGGCGACCCAGAGCTGGACGGCGGAGTTCTTCTCCCCGGCCTTGGGGTATTTGAACGAGTAGGCCTCGTTGTAGAGCTTGCCGTCGAAGCGCATCATCTCCATCAGCGGCACTTCCGATTCGTCGAAGCGCAGGAAGGCCAACTGCCCTCCGTCGGGCGAGAAGGCGTAGGCGCGCGTCGTGCCGAACTCCTCCTCGTAGACCCAGTCCGTCGTGCCGTTGATGACTGCGTTCCACGCCCCGTCGTCGGTGATGCGTTGCGTTTTGCCCGTAGCGATGTCCCAGACGTAGAGGTCGTTGCGGTCGGAGTAGGCGATCTTCCGCCCGTCGGGCGAAAAGGAGGCGTCGCGCGGCGCTTCGACCTCCTGAAGAACCGGCCGTATGCGGCCGTCGGCGAGCAGGTGGTACTGCGTCGTGTAGGAGTGGCGGTAGATCGGCGTGCGGCCCGAGGCGATCAGGATCATCCGCTCGTCGGGCGAGAAGGCGTAGTCGGAAATCGCGAGGTTCGGCGCGGGCGAGGGGAGCAGCGATACGCCTTCGGAGGCCGTGGCGTAGGCATAGCGCCGGATGTCGTTGTTCTCGAGCGTGGTGTAGTGTTCGCCGTCGGCCATCGAGCGGATGCCCTGCACGCGCTCGTTCATCGCCTGAAGACGTGCGATTTCGTCGTATTCGCCCCGGGCGGAGAGCGAGCCGGCGCTGAGGGCCGCGAGGGCCAGAAGGGTGAGAGTCTTGTTGTTCAAAGCGGATGAAAGATAAGGTTGTGTCAAATGTCCTCGACGTCGAAATCGTAGCCGAGGCGTTTGCCCGTCACGAATTTCGAGTTGTCCATCTTGGTGTTGAACTGGTCCACCGTGACGCGCTTGTTACCCTCGTAGGGGGGCATCAGCAGGTCGAATTCGAGCGAGAAGGCGATGGCCGATTCGAGTACCGGGATCAGCGCTTCGCGGTCGATCTCGTCGCGTCCGAAATCCATGGCCCGCAGCGAGGTCTGCCGTTTGCCCTCGACGAAGTAGCGGCGCTCGCGGTTGATGAAGATGCGCCCGATGAGGTAGCCTTCGTCGGCGTTGCGGTTGAACTTGAACGAGTCGGAGAGGAAGTTGTAGATGTTGATGACGCCGCAGTAGGAATTTTCGCGGTCGGCCTGCACGTAGGGCGTCTGCCAGACGAGGTGGTTGGCGTCGAACTCGAAGACGTCGGTGTGCATCTGGAAGATCAGCAAGTCGTTGGCCACCTGCAACTGGGCCTCGAACTTGCCGCGGTCGCGGTATTCGATCCGCACGCGGCGGTCGAGTTTGCCGTCCAATTCGTCGTCCATCTCCGAGGCCATTTCCAGCAGGGTGTCCTTCAGCAGGTTGAATGCCCAGAAGGTGTTGTCGAAGACCTTCTGCTTGAGGGTCGATTTGCGGACGATCGTATCGAGGATCCGTCGCCGCAGGGGGATTGTTTCCATTTTTCGGTTCGAACGTATGTGTGTTTACTTGATGCGTATCTGCCGGTTTTTTTCGAGCTTCTCGCCCCGCTTGAGGCGGTTGAGCTTCTCGACCGAACGCGTGCGGATGCCGTAGGACTGTCCTATGGAGTAGGCCGTCTCGCCGTCGCGGCAGATGTGGTGCTGGGCGTTGCCCTCCCAGCGCTTCTTCTTGCGCTCGATGTAAACCGTCTCGCCCGGCAGGGGCTGCGCCTTCTTGTCCTTCAGGTCGTTGAAGCGGCGCAGGTTGCGCGGCGAGATGCGGAACTTGCGGCCGATGTTCTCGAACGTGTCGTCCGCCTTGGCCAGCACGTAGTGCACGCCGTTGGTCGCATAGACGTTGTAGCCCTCGTGGGCGTTGATCGTCACGCGGTAGTTGTCCGGATCCACGGCCGACGTTTCGGCGGGACGCTCCAGGCTGCTCTGCGACGAGAACCACTCCTCGGGGTCGCGCGAAAGTCCGTACCGCTGGGCGTAGAGCCTCTCGCCGTCGGGCCGGTCGAGCAGGTAGAGCTGGCTCTCCTCGATGATCCGCACGAGCCGCTGCGCGTAGTCGGGGGCCGTGGCGTACCCTGCGGCCTTCAGTCCGCGCGCCCAACTGCGGTAATCGTCCGAGGCGTAGGCGAAGAGCGAGTCGTAGCGGGGCTGCGAGTCGAGAAATTCGGCGTGGTCGAAGTAGGAGGCTTCGACCGAAGGGTAGGCGCGGAAGCACTCCCCTTTGGCGTCGTCGTCGTGATAGACCTTTCCGCCCCGCCAGTTGCTCTTGCACTTGATGCCGAAGTGGTTGTTCGAGCGGAGCGACAGCAGGCTGTTGCCGCAGTCCGATTCGAGAATGCCCTGGGCCATGGTGATGCTCGCCGGGATGCCGTAGCGTTCCATCTGCTCCACGGCGATATGTTTGTAGCGGTCGATGTACTCTTCGCGCGTCTGGCGCACCTGCGCCCGCAGCAGACCGGGCAGGCAGAAGAGCAGGATTCCCGCGAGGAATATTGCTTTTCTGGAAATATTCATTAACTTTGTTTAATCTTTTCGGACAAAGATAGGATTTTCCGCTGAAAATAGCAACATAAAATAAAGACTGCGAACCATGTTTACCGAAAACGCCAACCGGATTTTCGACCGGGCCATCGGGGAGTACCACCGCTGGGACGACGTGGACCGTCCGATCGAGAATCCCTTCGAGCAGGGTACGATCGACCGTCTGCTTTACCACAAGAACTGGATAGACACGGTGCAGTGGCATCTCGAGGACATCATCCGCGACCCGCAGATCGACCCTGCGGCGGCGCTCGGGATCAAGCGCCGCATCGACCGCTCGAATCAGGAGCGGACGGATATGGTCGAGTATATCGACTCCTACCTGATGGACAAATACCGGGACGTCCGTCCCGCGGCCGATGCGCGGCTCAACACCGAGACGCCCGCCTGGGCCATCGACCGGCTGTCGATCCTGGCGCTGAAGATCTACCACATGGAGCGCGAGACGGAGCGCGGGGACGACGCCCACCGCGACGCCTGCCGCCGGAAGCTGGCCGTGCTGCTCGAACAGCGGGCGGACCTGTCGCGGGCCATCGAGGAGCTGATCGAGGACATCGAGGCGGGCCGCAAGTACATGAAGACCTACAAACAGATGAAAATGTATAACGACCCGGCATTGAATCCAGTGCTCTATGCCCGGAAAAAATAGACAAACGCCGCCCCGTCACCTGCTGGTGTTCCGAACTTCGGCGATGGGCGACGTGGCGATGCTGGCGCATGCCGTCCGGGCGCTGAAGTCGGCTTATCCCGCGTTGCGGGTCACGGTGGCCACGCAGGCGATCTTCCGTCCCTTTTTCGCCGGACTGGAGGTCGGATTCCTGACCGTGGCCGTCAAGGGGCCCCACCACTCCCTCTACGGCATGTGGCGGCTGGCCGCCACGGCCAAGCGGCTGGGGGTGGACGCCGTGGCCGACGTACACGGCACGCTGCGGTCGAAGACCTTCGGGCTGGCGATGCGGCTGCGGGGCGTCCGCGTGGCGGACATCCGGAAGGGCCGCGACGAGAAACGCGAGTTCATCCGCTGCGGAGGCCGCGGCGCCGAACCCGTGCGTCACACCGTACTGCGCTATTGCGACGTCTTCCGGCAGCTCGGATTCGAATTCGCCGATCCCGGGCCGGCGGCGCCCGCCGTGCGGCCCAATCCGTTCGGTCCCAAACAGGGCGTCTGGGTCGGATTCGCCCCCTTCTCGGCCCAGCAGGGCAAGACCTATCCCGAAGCTCCTGCGCGCGAGGTCGTGCGGCTGCTGGCCGGACGTTACGACCGGGTTTTCGTACATGGCGGCGGGGGCGTCGAGGCGGGATTCGCCCAGGAGATGGAACGCATGTATCCCAATGTGACGGCCGTGTACGGAAAGGTGCGTCTGGCGGGGGAGATGGACCTCATTTCGCATCTGGACTGCGTGGTGTCGATGGATTCGCTGGTCATGCACCTCGCCTCGCTCGTGGCCACGCCCGTGGTTTCGGTGTGGGGGGCCACCCATCCCGGGTTGGGATTCCTGGGCTACGGCTGCTCCGCGGAGCACGCCGTGCAGGCCGACATGGCATGCCGCCCCTGTTCGGTCTTCGGCAACCGTCCGTGCCGGTACGGCGATTTCAGGTGTATCGCCTCGGTGGCGCCCGAACGGATCGTGGACGAGGTCGCACGGCTGCTCGGCCGGTAAAGGAACGAATGCCATGCGGGTCCGGATCGAAGAGAGTTGGCGGCGGCGTTTGCAGCCGGAGTTCGACAAACCCTATTTCGCCCGTCTGGCTGAGTTCGTGCGGGAGGAGTACCGCACGCAGCGGGTCTGTCCCGTGAACCGGGACCTGTTCCGCGTCTTCGACCTCTGCCCGTTCGACCGCGTGCGGGTGGTGATTCTCGGGCAGGACCCCTATCCCGATCCCCGCTTTTATTACGGCATCTGTTTCTCCGTGCCCGACGGCCTGCCCGTTCCGGGCTCGTTGCAGAACATCTTCCGGGAGATTCACGACGACACGGGGCGGCCCGTCCCTGCGTCGGGACGCCTCGAGCGGTGGGTCGTTCAGGGCGTGCTGCCGATGAACTCGATCCTGACCGTGCGTGCTTTCCGGAGCGGTTCGCACCGCGACCGCGGCTGGGAGACGTTCACCGATGCGGTGATCCGACGCCTGAACGACGAGCGCGAACACCTGGTCTTCATGCTTTGGGGATCGTACGCCCAGCGGAAGGGGGCGATCATCGACCCCTCGCGTCATCTGGTGCTCTCGGCCGCGCACCCTTCGCCGCGTTCGGCCGACCGGGGATTCTTCGGATGCCGTCATTTCAGCAGGGCGAACGACTATCTGCGACAACACGGAATCCCCGAAATCGAGTGGTGATTCCGGGGATCATTCCTTTTCTTCCGTTTCTTTCGGTGCAGACCTTTTTCCTCGGCGTTCCGGGGGCCGTGACGTCTCGGGGCTTTCGTGGCGTTTTCGGGTTTTCGCGGCGTTCCGGGCAATGCCCGGTTACCGTCTCGCCGGGCTGTCCCGGGCGACGGTTACCGGCGGAATACGACGATTCCGTTCGGTACGGCGCGCTCGCCTTCGTGATCGAAGCGTTTGTTGTCGGTGGGGTGGTTCAGCACGCCCAGCCGCCGGGTCCAGAGCGACGAGGAGCCGCCGCCGTCGAGGTTCAGCGCTTCGGTGAGCCCCAGTTGCCGTGCGATGTAGGCCGTCTCGGCGATGGTCGCGCCCGCGGCCCGGCCGGGAAACCGGCCGTCGATGACGAGCAGCACCACGCTGCCGTCGGGACGGGTTCCGATGACCGATCGGGGGTGGCGGCCCGTGTAGAACGTGTCGTCGGTGTCGTAGATGAGGATTTCGCCTTCGTGCACCAGCATCGGTCCGGCTGCGAGCGCCGAGCGGTAACGGCGGGCGATGCGGGGGTAGTCGGCCGTGTCGCAGGGGAGGATTTCGACCCGGCGACCCTTGCGTCCCCGGACGGCGGCGACGCCGTTGGTGAGCGGCGAGGGTTTCATCGTCCCGCGGTTTCGGATCTCGCCGTCCGAAAGGACGAAGGTGATCGGTTCGGCGCTTTTCATGTGGAAGTAGCTGCCGTTGATGGCCATGTCGGCCCCGGCCTCCTCGCCCAGCCGGCTCGTGGCCCGGGCCGCGCCTTCGGGTTGTACGACGAGCGTGGAGAATCCCCGCCGGGGGTAGATCGCCACGGAGAGGGTCTGCTGCGTGCCGAAGAGCTCCGTCTGCGTTCGGCGGGCGACGGCGCCGCCGCCCAGGTCGGTGGTCTGCCATTCGGCCTGCGCCAGGGCGGCCGAGTCGCGGGGCGTCTGGGCCGCCGCAGGCAGGGAGGCGAGGAGCAACAGGGCTCCCGTCAGTTTTCTCAGAAGATTCGTCATGGCGTGTTTTCGTTCGGGTTCCGCGAAATTACGCAATTTAATCCGTTCGCCCAAGCTCCGGCCCGTGAAAAAGGCCGCCCTTCGGAAAGGACGGCCCTGGAGGACGGCGTGCGGGTCACTGCGCTTTGGTATAGACCGTGCCGGTTCCCTCGATCGAGAGGGTGTAACGGCCTGCGGCGTCCTTCGAGATGACGCCCGTTTCGATGAACCCGATCGTCTGGCCGTTGCCGATGCTCTGTCCCTTGAGCAGGATTTTGCCGGCCTCGCCCTGCAACTCCCAGCCGGTGTAGATCAGCGTGGCCATGTTGATCGACTGTGCGCGGCCTTCGGTCTGCAACTCGACACCCATGACCTTCGCAGGGGCGATCGGGTCCGGCACGGTCCAGCGGCCGACGGCTTCGGCATAGGTCCGGTCGGCCGAGATCTTGACGGCCTCGGGGTTTTTCTTCAGGTCGCCCGTGTACTCCACGATGGCCGGCGAACCGACGAGCAGCCCGTAGGCCTCGCTCTTGTCCGCTTCGGCGGTGGCGAAGGTGTAGGTCTGCTCCGAGGTGAGCGCCCGGAGGGTGACGGTGTTCATCGTCGCATCGGCGATGGAGCCCGCTACGCTTTCGGGCGCAGGGGCGGTGCAGGCGGCCAGACCGCAGAGGGCCAGTGCCGCGAAGGCGGTTTTGAGTGTTTTCATAATCGGATTAAATGGATTTTCCGGGACAAAGGTAGGAAATCGGTCGGGAATCCGCTTCTCCCGTTGTGTCAGTTTGTATGTGTCCGGGGTTTTCGGACGCTCCGGGACGTCAATCGAATCGGTTGTAGAGCACGACGGGGCGTTCGCGGCGCATGCTCATCGAGGGGAACCACATGTCGTCGGCCGTGAGCCCGCACCGTTCGACGGCTTCGAGGCAGTACTCCAGCCGGCCGAAGTCGGCATCGACGTTGTTGGTCCCGAACGTGAAGCGGATACCCCGTTCCCTGGCCCGGCGGATGATGTCGAAGCTCGGAATCCGGTAGCGTGCGTTGATCTCCAGCGCGATGTCGTACCGTTGCAGGACGTCCAGGACGCGGTCCACCCGTTCGTCGGTCCAGTACCGGTCGTAGTCGGGCTGCATGTCTTCGGGCAGGTACGTGGGATTGGCGTAGATGTCGGCCGGTTCGTTGGTGAGGATCAGTTCGGTCTGTGAGACCAGACGATCCATGTACTGCTCGCGCGTCACGCCGTCGTAGTGCACCTCTTCGGGGCGGTAGATGCGTGCGTTGCGTCCCTTGTGGTCGATGATGGTCATGGCGTCGGTGAACAGGTAGTCGAATACGCCGAGAGCCTCCTGCGAGAAGGTCGCCGTCCACCTGCGTCCCTCGCCCTGCACGCCGCGCAGGAAGGGCATCGCCCGCACTTCGTCGAAGTAGGCGTACACCTCCCCGTCGTCGGCCAGCATCCGCCCGACGCCGCCCTCCCCGGCGTTGGGGGCCACGCCGTAGTTGATGCCGTAGTTCATCGACTTGGCGTGCGCCTGCTCCTTCGTCAGTCCGCCCTTCAGGTGCACGTGGTAGTCGATGACGGGGAAATCGCGTTGCTGGAGGCGGATCACGCCGTCCGTGAGCTCGTCCGCGGGCGGCAGCGTGTCGGCCTCGTTGCGGGCTCCGTCGCCGAGGCGCTCGACCTCGAGGCCGCGGAACGCGACCTCGCCCTGCAGGCCGCGCAGCGCGAAGGCGCCGTGGCCGAGCCGTTGGCGGGCGTGGGCTTCGGTGCGGTAGGGCTGTCCGGGTTCGGTGTAGCAGACGACTTCGGTGCTGTCGATGCGGACGACGATGTTGTTTCCGCGCACGGCGATTTCGAACCGGAACCATTCCCCGTCTTCGGCCAGCGAGCGGTAGAGGTTGCGGACCGAGGCGAGCGACCCGCTCTTGCGCGTGCCGTCGATGGCGCCGTTGCGGAAGAGCACGTCGTAGCCCGACTCGCCGTCGGTGTGGAAACGCAGCGCCGCTTCGGCGCCGGGCTGCGTGAGGGCCTCGCCCGTGAGGCGGAAGTTGCGGTAGTCGTCCTCCGAGAGGAGCGTTTCGCCCGCACGGACGGCGGGGGACGACGTGCGGAGCGTGCGCTCCCCGTCGTGCCACCTGTCGAGCGGCGCGGGGGAGTGGGCCGTGCAGCAGGCCGTGAAGAGGCCGAAGCCGCAGAGTGCGGCGGCGAGCCGGAGGAGGATGCGTTGTCCGGGGATCGGACGGGCGGATGGATTCATCTTGAAAACGGATTGCGGGTTTGTCATTCGGTCCGGGCGGTCTCTTTGCCGCGCAGGTATTCGTCGATGGCGCGGGCGGCGGCGCGTCCGGCCCCCATGGCCAGAATCACCGTGGCGGCGCCCGTCACGGCGTCGCCTCCGGCGAAGACGCCCGGGCGCGAGGTGGCGCCCTGCGCGTCGGCCTCGATACAGCCCCGGCGGTCGGTGCGCAGCCCTTCGGTGGTGGAGGCGATCAGCGGGTTGGGCGACGTGCCGAGCGCCATCACGACCACGTCGCACGGGAGGTCGAACTCCGAGCCGGGTTTCGCCACGGGCGACCGGCGGCCGCTCTCGTCCGGCTCGCCCAGCTCCATTTCCACGCAGCGCAGGCCGCGGACCCAGCCCCGTTCGTCGGCGAGCACCTCCACGGGATTGGTGAGCATCCGGAAGCGGATGCCCTCCTCGCGGGCGTGGTGCACCTCCTCGGCGCGGGCCGGAAGCTCCTTCTCCGAACGGCGGTAAACGATCGTGGCCTCGGCTCCGAGCCGCCGGGCCGTGCGCACGGCGTCCATCGCCACGTTGCCGCCGCCCACGACCGCCACGCGGCGGCCGACATGGATCGGCGTGTCGTACCGTGCGTCGTAGGCGTGCATCAGGTTGGCGCGCGTCAGGAACTCGTTGGCCGAGACCACGCCGTTGAGGTTCTCGCCCGGGATGCCCATGAACCGGGGCAGTCCGGCGCCCGAGCCGATGAAGACCGCCTCGTAGCCCTCCTCGTCGAGCAGCGAATCGACGGTCACCGTGCGGCCCACCACGACGTCGGTCTCGATCTCCACGCCCAGCCGTTTCACCGCCTCGATCTCGCGCGCCACGATCCGCTCCTTCGGAAGACGGAATTCGGGGATGCCATAGACGAGCACCCCGCCGACCTTGTGCAGGGCCTCGAAAATCTTCACTTCGTAGCCTGTCTTCGCCAGATCGCTCGCGCAGGCCAGCCCTGCGGGACCGCTGCCGATGACGGCGACCTTGTGCCCGTTGCGGGGAACGGCCGCTGCGGCGGCTCCGGAGGCGTTCTCCAGTTGCCAGTCGCCCACGAACCGTTCGAGCTTGCCGATCGCCACCGGTTCGCCTTTGACGCCGAGGACGCACGCCCCTTCGCACTGGGTCTCCTGCGGGCAGACGCGGCCGCAGACCGAAGGCAGCGAGCTGTCGCGGGCGATGATGCCGGCCGCCTCGGCGATACGCCCTTCGTGCAGCGCGGCGATGAAGTCGGGAATCGCGATCCCCACCGGACAGGCCTCGACGCAGCGGGGCTTGCGGCAGCGGAGGCAGCGCGACGCCTCGAGCAGCGCCTCCTGCCGGTCGTAGCCGTGGCAGACCTCTTCGAAATTCGCGGCCCGCACCTGCGGGTCCTGTTCGCGCACGGGTACGCGCGGTATTCTGTTCGCCATAGTCTCTTATTTGTCCAAACCGATTTTACATTGGTGTCCCGCCTCGCGTTCGGCCTCGATCGCCGCGGCGCGCTGCTCCTCGTTCCGGTACATGCCCTGACGGCGCATGGCCTCGTCGAAATCCACCTCGTGTCCGTCGAACTCCGGGCCTTCGACGCACGTGAAGCGCGTCCGTCCGCCCACCGTCACGCGGCAGGCGCCGCACATGCCCGTGCCGTCCACCATGAGGGTGTTGAGCGACACGGTGGTTTTCAGTCCGTATTTCTTCGTGGCCAGGGCGACGAACTTCATCATCGCCATCGGTCCGATGGCGATGCACTCGTCGTAGCGGCGGCCCTGTTCGCCGACGAGGCGTTCGAGGACCTGCGTGACCAGCCCCTTGTCGCCCTCCGAGCCGTCGTCGGTGGCGATATGGAGCTGCCCGGCCACGGCGCGCATGGGTTCCGTGTAGATGAGCATGCCGCGCGTCTTGGCGCCCACGATGACGTCGGCCGCGACGCCGCGTTCGTGCAGCCACTTCACCTGCGGATAGACCGGGGCTGCGCCGACGCCGCCGGCCACGAAGAGGAAGCGCTTGCGCCGCAGCTCCTCCGGAGGCGTCGAGACGAACTCCGAGGGGCGGCCCAGCGGTCCGGCGAAGTCGGCGAGCGCGTCGCCTTCGCCGAGGGCGCAGATTTTGCGCGTCGAGGCGCCGATGGCCTGGATGACCAGCGTGACGCTTCCCTCCGCTGCGTCGTAGTCCGAAATGGTGAGCGGGATGCGTTCGCCGCGTTCGTCCGCGCGGACGATGACGAACTGTCCGGGACGGGCCGAACGCGCGACGCGCGGCGCGAGAATTTTCATCAGCCAGATCTGTTCGGCCAAAGCGCGTTTTTCGAGAATGGGGTACATCGTTATCGTGTCGTTTCCGTTTGTGTGTCGTTTCTGCGGGGGCGGGGTGTCACTCTTCGATGACGGCCGTGGCCCGGATGCGCCGCATCGGCCGCAGGGGGTCGTTGGTCACCAGCAGCAGGAAGGAGCTTCTGGCGCCGTAGCCGTCCGCGGAGGGATCGAGACGCACCTCGATGCGGGCCGAACCGCCGGGCGGGACCGCAAGACCCGGTTCGAGCGGGGTGGAGAGCCCTTCGCCGCACTCCACGGCTCGGACGATCAGGTCGCCGCGGCCCGTGTTCGAGAGCGTCAGCGACTGCGAAGGGCGGGGACCGCCGTGTTTCACGGGGCCGAACTTCACCACGTTGATCGATACCTCGCTCCGGGGTGCCTTCTCCTCGGGCATGTCGGAGGGGTTGTCCGCTCCGATGCCGTGCGCCACGATCGTCGTGCCGCAGCTGCGGCCGTCCACGAAAAGCTCCAGCGCGTCGCGCAGCGTGCCGTAACGGGGGGTGTCGGCCGGGACGAGGTAGGAGATGTTGATCGCGCCGCGTGCACCCGGGGCGATCCGTTCGGGCGCGTCGATACGCAGCAGGCCGCTGCGTATCGCGGGATCGGGACGGAGCTCGAGACTTACCGTGCGGTCCGACGTGTTTACATAGCCCACGGACGACTGCATCCGGACGCCGGGATATATGTAAGTGAAGGCGCAGAGCGTCGTGTTCAGGCGCAGTCCGCCGCCGGCATCGACCGGATAAAGCTCTTCGACGCTCTTCGCCCGCGGGACGACTTCGCCGCGGATCGTGAGCGTGGCGATGCGTTTGCGGTCGGAGGAGTAGATCCACAACTCCTTGTCGAAGGTTCCGGGGCGGTTCGTCGGATCGTAGCTCACGGTGATCTCCGTCCTGTCGCCGGGCAGGACCGGCCGCTTCGAGAAGCGGGGAACCGTGCAGCCGCACGTGGTCGTCACATCGAGAATCACCAGCGGCCGGTCGCCCCGGTTTACTCCCGTGAAGGTGTGCCGCACCGGCCCGTCGGCCTCGCGGACGGAGCCGAAGTCCCAGACGGCCGGTTCGAAGACCAGCTCCGGCCGTTCCTCCTGCGCTGCGACGCCCGTGGCGGCCAATGCGCAGACAATGAGCGTTATGATCGTTTTTCTGTTCATGTTTCTACGTTCGGTGTCCTTGCAAAGGTACATTTTTTGCGAAAAAAAAGAGCAATAATTTTGCGGGATTGAAAATTTGCCCTATATTTGCACTCCGAAAACGATAGACAACGTTCTTCGAAAAGCCTGAATAGCTCAGTTGGTTAGAGCACATGACTGTTAATCATGGGGTCCT
>OLRF01000275.1_pt1 | contig 74385 bp, 86 predicted proteins | sample 1672061 | NCBI WGS metagenome assembly OLRF01 (sample SAMEA3136641, study PRJEB25190) | human gut metagenome | reverse complement strand
TCTGTTATAATGAGATAAATTAATATTTATGAGAAAGGATTTTATCTCCATGGCAACAATCAAAGACATTGCACAGAAAGCATCTGTTTCTGCTGCAACTGTATCAAGAATTTTAAACCAAGACGATACCCTGAGTGTAACCGACGAAACAAAACAGCGCGTTTTAAAGGTTGCCCAGGAATTAAATTATACAAAGCATCTAAAAAATACCGTTGAAAAATCGATTTCTATCGGTATCTTTCAATGGTATTCTGTCTTTCAGGAACTGGAAGATCCTTATTATCAGGCAATCCGTGTCGGTATTGAAAAATATTGTGCCGATCATAATATCCACGTTGTCCGTGCTTTCCAGAGCGATTGCAATTATCCTGACACACTCAAGGATCTTCAAGGTCTGATTTGTATTGGTAAATTTAATAAATCTCAGATTAAGTCTTTTCAAAAACTTAATTCCAACACTATTTTTGTTGATATGAAGACACCAAAGATTTATTGTGATACGATCAATCTTGATTTCCAACAGGCAGTTACTGAAGCACTAGATTATTTGTATGATCTTGGTCATCGAAAGATTGCTTATCTTGGCGGGAAGGAAGTTCTCGCTGATAACAGTGTATATTTTGAAGAACGTAAAGATACCTTCATCAACTTCTGCCAGGAACATTCCATTGACCATAAATCTTTTATTTATGAGGGAGATTATTCTGCTGAATCCGGATATAACATGACAAAACAAATGATTGCTGATGGCGACCTTCCAACCGCTATTTTCTCTGCCAGTGATCCTCTTGCAATCGGTGCAATGCGTGCTTTATATGAGAATGGTTATAAAATTCCAGATGATATATCCATCATTGGTTTTGATGATATCAGCGTTGCAAGTTTTTCAAACCCTCCGCTGACAACGATTCATACACCGGCTGAATTTATGGGAGAATATGCTGCTCATTATATTTTACTTCGGACAAAAGAAGATTCTCTGGAGCAGCAGACTCCGATTCGTCTGACACTTCCATGTAATCTTGTCGTCCGTAACTCTTGTGCTGCTCCGCGCAAACAGTCATAATATTTAGTAATATTTTTACTTGTTTTTCTAAGCATAGAAAAAAACTGCATGCTATTCACATGCAGTTTTTCCCAAGAAGGAGTAAAAAGTTAATAGGTAAAATTTATTTATGAAAATGGATTCTCAGTCTTATAAAGCATATTCTTTGGCTGATTAAATCCAATCTCATCGACATCAACACCAATGTATTTGAATACTTCATATAAAGTTTTTCCAAAATGACCAAAAGCAACAGCTCCATGGTGTGGGAAATTCTTTTCGATCAGTACATGGCGGTAAAATCTTCCCATTTCTGGGATAGCAAATACACCAATAGATCCGAAAGATCTTGTTGCTACTGGAAGGATTTCTCCTTGTGCAACGTACGCTCTTAATTTTGTGTCTGCTGTACTTTGTAAACGGAAGAATGTAATATCTCCTGGCGCGATATCACCTTCTAATGTTCCCTGTGTCACTTCTTCCGGTAATGTTCTTGCCATGATCTTCTGATATTTCATCTCACAGAAAGATAATTTAGATTTTGCTGTGTTTCCACAATGGAATCCCATAAATGTATCTTTTTGTGTATAGTCATAGTTATCTTTAATTTCTTCATTATACATATCTGCTGGTACGGAGTTGTTGATATCTAATAATGTCACAGCATCCTGACTTACAACCGTTCCAATAAATTCGCTTAATGCACCATAGATATCTACTTCACAAGATACCGGAATGCCTTTCTTTGTCAGACGGCTGTTTACATAACATGGTACAAATCCAAACTGAGTCTGGAATGCTGGCCAGCATTTTCCGGCAATTGTTACATATTTTCTGTAACCTTTATGATCCCTGATCCAGTCTTTTAATGTCAGTTCATACTGTGCAAGCTTGGAAAGAATCTCTGGTTTTTTATTTCCTGCACCCAGTTCTTCTTCCATTTCTTTTATGATCGCAGGAATTCTTTCATCCCCTTCATGCTGATTAAATGCTTCAAATAAATCTAATTCTGAGTTTTCTTCAATTTCGATTCCAAGATCATATAATGGTTTGATCGGTGCATTACATGCAAGGAAGTTCAGTGGTCTTGGTCCAAAACTTATGATCTTCAATTCACTTAATGCTTTTACTGTTCTTGCGATTGGCAAAAATTCATGGATCATATCTGCACATTCTTCTGCTGTTCCTACTGGATATTCAGGAATATATGCTTTTATATTTCTTAATTTCAGATTATAACTTGCATTTAACATTCCACAATATGCATCTCCTCTTCCATCTAAGAGGTTATCACCACTTTCCTCAGCTGCTGCCACAAACATCTTTGGTCCATCAAAGTGTTTTGCAAGAAGTGTTTCTGAGATTTCTGGTCCAAAGTTTCCAAGATAAACAACTAATGCATCACATCCTGCTTTTTTAATATCTTCTAATGCCTGTACCATGTGAATCTCACTCTCCACGATACAGACTGGACATTCATAAATGTCCTCAGGATCATATTTTTCTTTATATGCTTTTATCAATGCTTCTCTTCTTGTAACTGATAAACTTTCTGGGAAGCAGTCACGACTGACTGCTACGATCCCGATCTTTGTTTTTGGCATATTATTCATATTGTTTTCCTCCTTTAATACATCAACCAAATATAACTATCTACTTTTCATTACCTTGTGCAAGACGCTTCTCACGAATTGATTTAAATACACTCTGTAAGATTACGAAGAAGCAAAGAAGTAATGCGATCACGATTCTTGTCCACCAGGATGATAATGTTCCCTGGAATGTAATGATCGTTTCAATGATACCCTTGATCAGTGATCCAAATAGTGATCCTACGACAGTTCCAACACCTCCTGTTAAAAGTGTTCCACCAATAACTGCTGCTGCGATCGCATCCATCTCAAATCCTCTGGCCTGCTCTACGAATCCACCACAAGAGTTTAAGCAGAAAGCAAATCCAGCTAATGATGCTAAAAATCCATTTAACACATAAACTTTTAATTTTGTAACTTTAGGATTTAATCCCATTAATAATGCAGACTGTTCATTTCCACCTACTGCAAATACGGCACGTCCAAATTTTGTGTATCGAAGGATCACAAAGGAAATCGCTACAACCAATAATGCAATGACAACACTTAGGTAGATATAAGGATGCATTGCAACTCCTCGGTTGTTGTAATATGTAATAAATCCAAAATAAATTCGATAGTTTGCAAGACTTAAAAATGTTGGATTTTCAATACTGATCATATCGGAACTGATCAATGCTGTAAGACCTCTGGCAAAGAACATTCCTCCAAGTGTTACGATGAATGGCTGTATTTTTAACTAAGCTACTAAAAATCCTTGAACCAATCCGAAGATCACACCAAATGCTAATACCAGAATAATTGCAACGACTGCGCTCATATGCTTCACTTCCATCATCCATGCAAGCATCATACAAACAACACCGATGACGGAACCAATCGAAATATCGATTCCTCCTGTGATCAGTACAAATGTCATACCAACGGCTGCAATGATCAATCCAGCATTACTAATGAACAAGTTTAAAAACACCTGTGGGCTTGTAAAGTTTCGATCTCCGTAAAGAATCGCACCTGCAATATAGAGCACGAAGAATAATACGATCGTAACTGCAAGCAAAAATCCATTTCCTCTAAGTTTATTTTTAATTTTCTCTACCATTGCCATTATGCCACCTTCTCTCCAGCAGTTTTTGCTGCACGTTTTGCTTTAATACGATTTAAGTATTTCTTAAATTCTGGAGACTGTAATGTCACGATTATGATAACCACGATCGCTTTATAAAGTGGAAGCTGATCTCCAGTTACTTTCATTGCATATAATGTTGTAGATAATGCCTGGATCGTGATCGCTCCAATAACACTTCCTGAGAATTTACCACCTGCAAGAGAGTTTCCTCCAAGTGCTACTGCTAAGATCGCATCTAATTCCATCAAGTTTCCTACGTTATTTGCATCAATGGATGTGATTCTTGATGTTGCGATCATTCCTGCGATTCCTGCACAAAGTCCGCAGGCTGCATATGTGATAAAGATGATCTTTGTAGAATTCAGTCCAAACAAACGACTGGCTCTTGGGTTGATACCTACACTTTCAATATACAATTTTGTTGCTGTCTTATTTAAGAATAATGTTGCTAAAATGACTACGATGATCGCTACCAGAATCGGTGTTGGAACTGGAATATGTGGCAGAAATCCTCCTAAATACTTAAAGCTGTCCACCTTGACATATAAGTTATTTCCACCTGTGATCAACTGTGCCATTCCTCGTCCTGCGGTAAATAAGATCAAGGTTGCTACCATTGGCTGGATCTTCATATTCGCAACTAAAAATCCGTTCCACATACCACATAATACAGATACCACAAGCCCAATCAGGATTGCTGCGATCCAAGGAATTGCATATGTTTCTCCACTTCCAAGAAGATAAACAGATACAGCTCCTGATAATGCCATGATCGCTCCGACAGAGATATCAGTTCCTGCACTGGATGCTACACAAAGTGTCATACCAACTGCTAAGATGATCAATTCACTGGATCGATTGAAAATATCGACCAGATATCCATATAACACACCATTTTTAATTGAGATTTCAAAAAATGATGGAGATTTTATAAGGTTAAATAATAATACAAGTGCCAGACATACAATTGGCCAGAAGAGGCGATATGATGTCATCTTTTTTAATTTATCCATAATTATTTGTCACCTCCTGCGATTGCTTTCATTACATTTTCCTGTGATAATTCACTTTCTTCCAATTCTCCGACTTTCTCACCATCTCGTAAGATTCCCATGTGAGTCACGGTACGAAGCATTTCTTCTACTTCGGATGAAATAAATACAACAGACATTCCTTCATTTGCAAGTTTTACGACTAATTTCTGAATCTCTGTCTTTGTTCCAACATCAATACCTCTGGTTGGTTCATCAAGGATCAGGAAATCTGGTTCTGTCATCAGCCATCTTCCGAGGATTACTTTCTGCTGATTACCACCACTTAATGATTTGATCGGTGTTTCTCTGCTTGCTGTCTTAACCTGCAGCATCTTAATATACTTATCTGTCAACTCTTCCTGTTCTTTTCTGCTCATCAGTTTGAACATTCCTCGTTTTGCCTGAAGTGCCAAGATCATGTTTTCTCTTACAGAAAGATCTGCAATGATTCCTTCTACTTTACGATCTTCCGGACAATATGCCATTCCTTTATGCATTGCATCAATTGGTGCTTTGACATCTAATTTTTCTCCTTTGACATATAATTCTCCTCCATCTGGTTTATCTGCTCCATAAATCGCTCTTACAAGTTCGGAACGTCCAGATCCTAATAATCCAGATAATCCAACAACTTCTCCTTTATGGATCTTAATGTCAAATGGTTTGATCGTTCCTTTATGATAAAGACCTTTTGCTTCGATCACAACTTCGTCGCTTTGTTTCTTTGATGATGTTCCACTTCCTTTGATGTCTGCCAGATCATCAAATTCTTTTCCCATCATTGTTGCAACTAATTTAAATCTTGGAAGCTCTTCTGTCTTATATTCACCTACAAAATGTCCATTTCTAAGTACTGTGATCCTGTCACAGACTGCATAGACCTGTTCCAAAAAGTGTGTTACGAATACGATCGCTGTTCCGCGTTTCTTTAGCATATTCATAACCTTAAATAATTTCTCAACTTCTCCTTCATCAAGACTTGATGTTGGTTCATCAAGGATCAATACTTTTGACTGAATGTCAACTGCTCTTGCGATCGCCACCATCTGCTGAATCGCTACGGAATAGTTTTCCAATTCCTGTGTGGCATCAATTTCTAATTCCAGATTATCAAGGATCTTCTGTGCCTGTGTATTCATCGTCTTCCAGTCGATTCTCCCCATTTTCATTGGTTCTCTTCCGATAAAGATATTTTCTGCTACCGTTAGATTCGGACACAGGTTTACTTCCTGATAAACGGTGCTGATTCCATTGTTTCCCGCTTCTTGAGGGGATGTGTTAATAATACTTTTTCCATCCATGATGATCTCACCTGTCTCAAATTCCTCAACTCCTGTAAGAACTTTGATCAGTGTAGATTTTCCTGCACCATTTTCTCCCATTAAGGCATGAATCTCTCCTTCTCTCAATGTAAGCTGTGCATCGGACAGTGCTTTCACTCCTGGGAATGTTTTATTAATATGTCGCATGGATAGAACTGTCTTCTTTTCATCACTCATGACAATTCTCCTTTCTTTTCATGATTTTTGAGCCGATTTTAATGAAAATGCCCTGATTTTTGGCATAAAAATTACAGGATAAGTCAGATTGTCCTGACCCAGAGCCTGCAATCTTTATTTGTAGTGCGATTGTTAATAGTTACATGTGTGTACTTAAGGGGATTTTCAACAATGTTTATTAATATGCACGTTTGTTAATAACTTCTTTTGTAGTATTATCTTTTGTAAATACCTGCTCATCTACATACTGGATCTTATCTACTTTTTCACCTTTCATGATCTTCTTAGCTAATTCAGCTACACGAGGTCCATGAAGTGGGTTACATTCAAATTCAGCATTGATCTCTCCAGACTGAACTTTCTTTAATGCTGCTTTGATCGCATCGAAAGAAATGATCGTTACGTCTTTACCAGGTGTTTTTCCTGCTGCTTTTAATGCATCGATTGCTCCGAATGCCATGTTATCATTCTGTGCTACTACAACATCAATGTCTTTGTTCTGTTTTAAGAAAGATTCCATAACTTCCTGACCTTTTGCCTGTGTAAATTCTCCTGTCTGAGAAGCAATGATCTTGAAGTTTTTCTGATCTTTGATTCCTTCTTTAAATCCTTTTGTACGTCCGATTTCTGCAGAAGAACCAATCGTTCCCTGTAATACAGCGATGTTTACGTCACCTTTTTCTTTTCCCTTTTCTTTAATTAACCATTCAGCCGCTTTCACACCTTCTTTTTTGAAGTCTGATCCAACCCATGCTGTGATCAGTGAATCATCAGAAGTTTTGATCTGACGGTCAACTGTGATAACTGGAATGTCAGCTTTCTTTGCTTCTTTTAAAACTGTTTCCCAACCTGTTTCTGTTACAGGTGCGATTGCGATCACATCAACACCCTGTGTGATAAATTCTCTGACCGCTTTTGTCTGATTTTCCTGTTTCTGCTGAGCATCTGCAAATGATAATTTAAATCCGTTCTTTGCTGTTAATTCAGATTTCATAGACTTTGTATTCGCTACACGCCAATCACTCTCAGCTCCAACTTGTGAAAATCCGATGTTGATCTCTGAAGTTTCCTTCTTTGAAGAACCACTGTCTTTCTTGTTTCCTCCACCACAACCAGTAAGCATTGTTCCGATCATCATTGTTGCAAGTAAACCTGCAGCCACCTTCTTAATACTTCTTCTCATTATGATTTCCTCCTTTTTCTTTTTTGATTTTTTCGTTTTCCTTAATTACAAGTTATATTTTACTTGAAATTGTATTTCTTTCAATGCAATTTCTTTTGCATTTGGTGGATTATTTTATGAAATTTTTATCTTGTCTGTTTAAAGTTTGATTTTTTTTGATAATGGTTTGAATTTTTTTGATTTTTGATTATTTTTTCTCTGCTTGTCTAGTCTTCGGTACAACTACGATCACCTTAGTTCCAATATCTGGTTCACTTTCAAGGATCAACCCATATTCTTCTCCATAATATAATTTAATCCGCCGATTTACATTTGCAATTCCAAACCCTGTTGTCCTGTTTACCCATATATCTTCATACATTTCTTTATTGATCTGAACTACCTGCTCAGGCTGCATACCAACTCCATTATCTTCAACGATCAGGAATATATTATTTTCATCATCTACACTGGAAATCTTTATCATTCCTTTTTCTCTTTGTTTTTTCAATCCATGATATAATGCATTTTCTACTAATGGCTGTAAAGTGATCTTTACAATATCATTTTTCTTGATCTCATCTGGGACATCAATAGAATATTCCATAATATCCCCGTATCTTAATTGTTGTATCTTTAAATAATTTTCAACATGCTCTAATTCTTCCCTGATCGTTATCTTATCTTCTCCGTGACTTAAACTTGTACGGAAAAAGCCAGACAAGGCAGCTACCATTTCTACCACTTTGTCATCCTGATGATCAATGGCAAGCCACATGATCGTGTCCAATGTATTATAAAGGAAATGTGGATTAATCTGCTCTTGTAGTAACTGCAGCTCTTTTTTTCGAAGATTTTGTTGTTCTACTTTTACATCTTCGATCAATCTCTCTACCTTTTGTGCCATATGTTCGAAATTATTTGTTAAGATCTGCAGCTCTTCTGTTGTATTTTGAGGTCCATGTACATCAAAATTTCCCTGCGCCACTTCCTTTGTCATCTCACATAACTGTCTGACTGGATAACTAATGCTTTGCGAAATCAATTTCGATAATTTCCATGTTATCAGAGACAAAAACAGTACAGCGATCAATGTGATCGTGATCGTATGCATGATTTCTTTTTCCAGTTTTACACGCATACTCTCCATATTCCCAATCTCATAGTAAATGTATTCGGATACTTTTTCTTTAATGATCTCTGTAAATACATTCACATTTAATCTTAATCTCTGATTATTTTCCATATAATCGTTTTTTAGATCTGAGTGTTCAATTTCTTCAATGGAAATCTTCAGATTATCCAACAGTTTTCCTATCTGTCTCGTTCTTAATTTACTTTCATCTGTTACAGCATTTTTATTCAGTTCCTTTACCAGCTCCTTCGCTTCCTTAATCTCCTCATATGGTTTCATCGCATCAAAACTCTCTGCACCGATAACAATACGATACATTTTATAATCCATATCTTCTGAAAATGAGAAATTAAACTTGCTAGCTACTGATACGTTTTTTACCGCCTCATTATAACTTTCATTAAAATTTATCATGATAACAAGAAGCGTGATAATCCCCACTAACGCAGGAATTATCACGACCATCCTTAACCATTTTAGTTTTTTTTCTATTGAGAACTTCCGAAATCGAGCAATAAATTCTCTCACATATTTTTTCATTACATCCTCCTTGATCTATATTCACTCGGAGTACATCCTTGCGTTTTTTTAAACAGGTAGCTAAAGTAATGTGGATCCTTATATCCCACTTCATAGCTGATCTGTGATGCCTTCATATCTGTAAAACAAAGCATTTCTTTTGCTTTATCCATTCTGACTGATGTCAAAAATTCCACAAAAGATTTCCCTGTTTCTTGTTTAAACGTTGTACTAAAATGACTGCTGCTTAATCCAACCCGATCTGCAACATCACTCAACGATAATGTTTCTTCTTGATAATTTTTCACAATAAATTCTTTTGCCTCCGTTATCAACGAAGAATGTTTCTTCCCTAATCTTTCATTTCTCATTCTGATCGCTTGTCTGATAAGTTCTTCGATATACTCCGCTGCTTTCTCTCCTGTTGAAACTGCAGCGATCTGTTGTTTGTAATCCTTAAACGTGCGATCGATATTTGCTTTCTCAACTCCCATTTTCTCAACGAATTTCATAACACCTACCTGTATATTGATCAGCATATACTGACAAAACATAAAGGAATCCATATTAGATTTTCCTAATGTCTTGGTATAATCCTCTACAAATAAATGTACAGCTTCTTCTTTTCCATTTTTCAAAAACTCTTCCAGCGATTCTGAATTTACTTTGGTAAAATCTACTTGCTGCAGATCTTCTGCTCTTTCTATCTTTTCATTATCTAATTTATCAAAAAACACCGCTTCATTCCCAGAAGACTGATACTGGTATGCAAAAGCCTTGCTTGCACTGTCGTAAGATTCCGAAAGGTTATGTAATCGTTCCACTGCACGTCCAATCCCTGCAAACCATTGTAGTTCTTTCTCTTTTTTCATACGCTTTGTCAATGCTGCAACATAATCTTTTGCCACTTGTATGGTTTCCTCTTTATTCTGTGCCTTGATCATTAAAATATAGCCCTCTGTTACACGGTGAAAAACAATCATATTTTCAAACTGGCTGCTTACTTCTTCTACGATCGCATCTTCTTTGGTACGAAGATCATATACTGCCTCTGTATCATTCTCATTCTTTGAAAATATTTTAAATAACATAAAATTGTATGCCGGTGCCATAAGATCTATTCCAAGTTCATTCCCTTGTTCCATTAATTTAGATACAGATATCTTTCCGCGGATCAGATTCCCGAAAAATTGATATCTCATATTTTTCATTTGTGTTTTTATATTTTTTAATATATTTATCTTATTTTTCTATTTCTGCATATCACTTTTTTCTTTACATTGTTCGGCAAGTAATTGTTTGTTATAATAATGTGAGATATTATGATCAATAACATACGGGCAAAGGAATGATTTTCATGAATGAAACGAACTTATCTTTAAAATATCTGATCGATCAATTGCATAAAGAACAGACCCTGACCAAAGAAGAATGGATCACACTGATCGAGGGACACACTCCGGAACTTTCCGAATATCTCTTTTCCCTGGCCCGCGAAGAACGCCACCGTTATTATGGACACGATATCTACGTCCGCGGTCTGATCGAATTTACCAATTATTGTAAAAACGACTGTCTGTACTGCGGTATACGGAAAAGCAACGGCAACGCACACCGGTACCGCCTGTCAGAAGCCGATATCCTAAAGTGCTGTAAGGAAGGTTATGAACTTGGATTCCGCACCTTTGTCCTGCAGGGCGGCGAAGACGGATATTATACAGATGAACGCATCATCCATTTGATCCGGATAATTAAAGAACGCTATCCCGACTGTGCCATTACACTTTCCATCGGGGAAAAATCCAAAGATAGCTATCAGGCTTACTATGATGCCGGCGCCGACCGCTATCTTCTGCGGCATGAAACTTATAACCACGAACATTACAGAAAGCTTCATCCACCGAACCTTAGTCCTGAACACAGACAGCAATGTCTGCGGGATTTAAAGGACATCGGTTATCAGATTGGCTGCGGATTCATGGTTGGCTCTCCTTACCAGACTTCGGAACACCTTGCAGAAGACATGCTCTTCATGAAAGAACTGAATCCACACATGATCGGAATCGGTCCGTTTATCCCACATCATGACACTCCGTTTGCCGGAGAATCTGCGGGAACACTGGAACTTACTTTATATATGCTCGGCCTGATCCGGCTGATGATCCCGAAGGTTTTACTTCCTGCCACAACCGCACTTGGAACCATCCACCCAAAGGGGCGTGAACTTGGAATCCTGGCAGGCGCCAATGTCGTAATGCCGAACCTGTCACCAACGGAAGTACGGAAAGATTATCTTCTATATGATAATAAGATCTGTACCGGTGATGAATCCGCCCAGTGCAGACACTGTCTGGAAATGCGGATGAAATCCATAGGCTATCAGGTTGTAACAGACCGTGGCGATTCTTTGAATATTTAGGTAACATCAACTTTTTATACAGTCAGCTTTTATATACAGCTGTCAGAAAGTGAGGAACATATCATGAGTTTAAACAGCACACCTTCTTCAGAACGTATACATATCGGGATCTTCGGCAGACGCAATGCCGGAAAATCAAGTCTTATTAATGCTCTCACCGGGCAGAATCTTGCGATTGTCTCCGATGTGCGCGGAACAACGACCGATCCTGTATTCAAATCCATGGAGCTGCTTCCACTGGGCCCTATCGTCATGATCGACACTCCGGGGCTCGACGATGAAGGCGAACTTGGAAAACTCCGCATTCAGAAAGCTTATCAGGTCCTGAACAAGACCGACATCGCTGTGCTCGTGATCGATGGCACCTCAGGAATTACGCCGCAGGACAATGCGATCCTTACACGCATACAGGATAAAAATATTCCCCTCTTACTCGTCCTTAATAAAGCCGATCTGGTATCGGAACATACACATCAGGAAATGATCGTGTCCACTCATCTGAAATATAAGATTCCTTTAGAGCATATCCTGTGGACCAATACAACTGAAAATCTTCATATTCATGAGTTGAAAGAACGTCTCGGAACTTTAGTCCCTGCGGAAGAATCTTCCAGGTTCATCGTCCGGGATCTTGTAACCCCCGGAGATTTCATTGTACTTGTTGTTCCGATCGATTCTGCCGCGCCAAAGGGAAGGCTGATTCTCCCACAGCAGCAGACGATCCGCGATCTTCTGGATGCCGGAACTACTGCAATCGTTGTAAAGGAAACAGAACTCAAAAGTACGCTGGATTCACTCGGGAAAAAGCCTGCACTGGTGATTACCGACAGTCAGGCATTTAAAGAGGTTGACAAAGATACTCCTTCCGATATCCCGCTTACTTCTTTCTCCATTCTTTTTGCAAGATATAAGGGGAATCTGGGAACCGTCGTCCACGGCGCAAGAGCACTGGACACGCTGGAAGACGGAGATACGATCCTGATCAGCGAAGGCTGTACACACCACCGCCAGTGTGACGATATCGGTACTGTCAAGCTGCCACGCTGGGTTCGTGAATATACGGGAAAAGATATAGATTTTGAATTTACCAGTGGAACTGAATTTCCACTAAAGCTGAACCATTATAAAATGATCATTCACTGCGGTGGCTGTATGCTGAATGAGCGCGAAATGAAATATCGCCTAAAATGCGCCGGTGACGCCTCTGTACCAATCACCAATTACGGAACTGCGATTGCTTATATGAAAGGGATACTTGAACGCAGTATTGAGATATTCCCACAGTTACGAAAATAAACAAAGTAATGAATAACAAAAGGAGATTTTTATGCAGATCAGAAAAGCGACAATGAATGATCTTCCGGACATCCTTGCAATCTATGCTTATGCCCGGAAATATATGAAAGAACACGGCAATCCGGACCAGTGGCGGGACAGTTATCCTCCGGTTTCACTTACCACACAGGATATCCAGTCCGACTGCTTATATGTCTGCATCATTCAGATAGAAGAAGATGAGCAAATCGGAGGCGTATTCTATTTTCACAGGGAAGAAGACCCTGATTACCAGACAATTGACGGTTCCTGGTTAAATGACAGACCCTATGCCGTTGTTCACAGAGTTGCCACGGCACCTGGTACAAAGGGCGTAGCTACCTTCTGTCTGAACTGGGCTTATGAACAGTTCCCAAATATTAAAATTGATACACACGATGATAATATTCCCATGCAGCATCTGCTCGTCAAATTAGGCTTCACCTGCTGCGGGCATACTACCCTGCAAAACGGTGATATCCGCCTGATCTATCAAAAAGCTGACTAAATAGAACCCGGCAGCCGGAGATATTATACATTCTATGTAACATCCCCGGCTGCCAGGTTTTTATCTATTCTTCTTTTTCTTCTAATGCTTCCACATTCAATCCCCTCGGCTCAACCGGTGTAGAGAATACAATCTGTGTCTGTGTCTTTCCGAAATGCTGGAGCTGTCCGATGAATCCATCCAACTCAATCGTACTCGGGAATGCCACCTTCATAAGCATAGAATTCTTCTTGTTATAACTACAAGAAGGCGGCAACACTTGGAATTTAATGCACCCTTCCAAGTATCTCCCCAATCGGTGCCGCTATCGTAAGCTTTGCACCTACTTCTCTGGCTGTTGCACTCTTATTGATCACCACAAGATGTTTCCCGCGGAAATAATCAATAAATCCTGCCGCGGGATACACAACCAGAGACGTGCCTCCTATGATTAGCGTATCTGCTTCACTGATCGCTTTGATACTCCTGCTGATCACATCCGAATCCAGTCCTTCCTCATAGAGTACTACATCCGGTTTGATCATTCCGCCACAAGTGCATCTTGGAATTCCGGATGCATTTTTTACATATGCCGCATCATAGAATTTGTGGCATTTCATACAATAGTTCCGGTGAATACTTCCGTGCAGTTCCAGTACATTCTTACTTCCGGCCGCCTGATGAAGTCCGTCAATATTCTGTGTAATCACGGCCGTTAATTTACCCGCCTCTTCCAATTCTGCAAGTTTCAAGTGTGCAGCATTCGGTTTGGCATCCAGAAACATCATCTTCTCCTTATAAAATTCATAAAACCCTTCTGGGTTCCGTACAAAGAAACTATGACTTACGATCTGCTCCGGCGAATATTTATACTTTTGTTGATATAACCCGTCCGCACTTCGGAAATCCGGAATATTGCTCTCTGTAGAAACCCCTGCTCCTCCGAAGAATACGATTCTTTTACTGTCATCAATAATGTTCTGTAATTGTTCTACTTCTTTCTCGTACATATCTGTTCCTCCTGAATCTTTATATTTTTTATTCCTTACGAATGCATGGCGATGCAAAAAAACTGCCCACAGCCTCCAAAGGCTGCATGACAGTCATTTTCCTTCTTACTTTTTATTCTCTTTTCTGATCCATGCAGCCACTTCATGCAAGTCCGCCAGTTCTGCCGTAATTCCTTCTTTTGCCTCTTTTGACACAACTGCTATGTCCGGCACATAGATCGTATATCCGCCCGCTGCCTTTCCTGCCAGAAGTCCCGGTGCACTGTCCTCCAGTACCAGGCATTCCTTTGGATCCTGCCCAATCAGCTCTGCTGCTTTCAGGAAAATGTCCGGCTCCGGCTTCCCACGCTCCACCATATCTCCGTAAATCGCATTCGAAATCAGATGTTCTATACCGGACATATGTATCAGCCTGCTCGCACGCTTTCTTTCTGTGGATGTCGCAACCACAGCCGGAATCTCATGTTCTTTTAAATATTCTAATAAATCCTGCAGTCCTTCTTTATGCGGAACAGATTCTTTTGTCACTTCGTCGAAATACTCATGCTTCATTGCACGCGCTGTATCGTAATCCAGTCTGTCTCCAAAATATGCTGCAAATTTTTTTCGGATCGCCTGTGGATTTCTTCCCCGAAAAGAATCTGTCAATGCTACCGGAATATCCACGCCCAGCTTTTTACCTGCGTAAATCCATCCTTTGGTAGAAAGACGTTCTGTATCGAACATCGTTCCATCCATATCAAAGATTACACCTTTTACCATATACTTTATGACTCCTTATTCTCACTGTAACCGGTAAAGAATTCGGATAACGCATCCAATGTCTTCACAAGCACCGGAAGCTCGGTATCATCCAGTTTATCCAGAATGGCCTGTGTCATCTGTCTGTGATAATCTTCATGATGGTGGTAAGCCTTCACACCTTTTTCTGTCAGCTTGACAAGAACGACTCTTCTGTCTTCTTCGCTGCGATGACGCTCTACATATCTTTTGTTCACCAGACTGTTCATGGCAGTCGTAAGGGATCCTACGGTAATATTAAGCTTTCTGGCAATCGAAGACATATTATTCCCGTCGCCAAGTCCGACTGCCTCGATCACATGCATATCATTATTCGTAAGGTCTTTGAACTCATCCGTAATGATTGCCTTTTCTTCCAGTTCCCATATTTCATTGATCAGACTGACCAGTGTCTGATTGATCATCTTATATGCATCATCCATTCCCATCTTCTGTAATTTCCTTCACTTTAACTCTTCATTCTTTACTCTTATTCTTTATTATACCCTTTCTGGTATCAGAGAATCAATAACTTCTTTTACAGTTTCCAGATGAGTTGCCTGATATGCATACGCTCCACAGAAAAGTAACGCATCATCTATCTTTCCTTTTGCCGCATTGATCAGTGCCTGAGTGATACAATACGGCGTGGTTCCCGGATTACAATGCTTCAGACACTGAAAACAATGCGCCGGTGCAATACGCCCCAGTTCTTTTACTTTTTTCATAAATGGATTCAAGATTGCACGTCCCGGCATTCCCACCGGACTTTTTACAATCACGATGTCTTCTTTTCTTGCATTCAGGTAGGCTTCTTTATAGCGGATATCTGCATCGCATTCTTCTGTTGTAACGAATCTTGTCGCCACCTGTATGGCATCTGCTCCGAGGGAAAATGCACGCGCTGCGCTTTCACTGTCATGAATTCCTCCCCCCATCGCAACAGGAATCTTTTTTCCATATTTTTCCGAAAATGTATGAATGACCTGCATGATGGCTATGATTTCTTTTTCGTAGGAAGTTCGGCATTTTACATAGTCTTCTGCCCCAGCATCTATACCATACGTTTCCAGCTGCTCTTCATGAAATCCAAGATGTCCCCCTGCGAGCGGTCCTTCGATCACAACCAGATCCGGGATTCTGTGGTATTTTTTGTCCCAATATTTTAATATCACATTTGCCGATTTTGCAGTCGATACGATCGGTGCGAGTAAGATGTCGGACTCACCCACATATTTCGGAAGATCCGTCGGAAGTCCCGCTCCCGATACGATCAGATCTGCTCCTGCTTCTACCACCGCATGCACATATTCTTCATAGTGCTCCATGGCAACCATCAGATTGAATCCAATGATTCCGTCCGATGCAATCTTTCTTGCTTTCTCATACTCTGATTTTATCGCTCTTAAATTCGCTTTTAATGGATCTTTTATAAAATCTTCTTCTCTAAAACCAGGCTGAGCGGCAGAGATGATCCCTATGCCGCCCTCCTTTGCAACTGCTCCAGCAAGATTTCCAAGGCTGATACCAACTCCCATACCACCTTGAATGACTGGAACTTTTGCTGTCTTTGTTCCTATTTTCAGTGGTTGTATTTTCATATATTTTCCTCACTCTATTATAGAATCTGTTCGTCCATAAACATTGCCTGTAAAATACATCGTTTTCTTATGATATATAGCAGTGATTTACTCTGCTCCATATTACATATTCCTGAAACGCTCATATCTATGTTCTATTAACTCCTGCTCTGACAAACTTTTATATTTCATCAGAAATTCTTCGATTGCCTCATCCATCTGCATGATCACAACATCCATATTCTGAACGATATATTCCTCCGGCTCTGCAAAGACACGCTCTACAATTCCCTGTGCCTTCAGATTCTCTGCCGTCAATTTCATCACTTCTGCTGCTTCTTTGGCCTTGGAGCTGTCTTTCCAGAGGATACTTGCGAATCCTTCCGGCGAGAGGATGGAATAGATGGAATTTTCCAACATCCATACTTCATCTGAAGTGGCCATCGCAAGTGCTCCGCCACTTCCGCCTTCTCCAATGATGATTGAAACAACCGGAACCCTTAATCCGGACATCTCATAGATATTTCTGGCAATGGCTTCTCCCTGTCCGCGTTCTTCTGCTTCGAGTCCACAGAATGCTCCCGGTGTATCAACCAGACAGATGACCGGACGAGAGAATTTCTCTGCCTGTTTCATAAGTCTTAAGGCTTTTCTGTATCCCTCCGGCTGTGGCATACCAAAGTTTCTTTCGATATTTTCCTTCGTATTTCTTCCCTTTGCCTGTGCAATCACTGTTACCGGCGTGCCATGGAATCTTGCAACGCCACCGATGATAGCTTTGTCATCTGCGAAATACCGGTCTCCGTGGAATTCTACAAAATCTGTAAAGAGTGCGTCAATGTAATCACTGCCTACCGGCCGGTCTTTGCGTCTGGAAAGTTCTACTCTCTGCCATGCGGTCATATTCATCTTGCTGCCTGATGTCAGTTCCACATCACATTTTTTTCTATTAAATCCTGTTCCTTCTCCTACCTCATGAAGTGCCAGAATCTTAGAAAGTGTCTCTTTCATCTGAGGGCGCTCCACAATGGCATCCAGAAATCCATGTTCCAGTAAAAACTCTGCTCTCTGGAAACCATCCGGAAGCTTCTGTCCGATGGTCTGCTCAATCACTCTTGGGCCTGCGAACCCGATCAGAGCTTTTGGCTCTGCCAGGATCACATCACCGAGCATCGCAAAGCTTGCGGTTACTCCGCCAGTCGTGGGATCGGTCAGTACGCTGATGTAAAGAAGTCCGGCATCACTGTGGCGCTTCAGTGCTGCGGATGTCTTTGCCATCTGCATCAGAGAGACGATTCCCTCCTGCATGCGGGCCCCTCCGGAGCAGGCAAATAAGATGACCGGAAGTCTTTCTTTCGTTGCCCGTTCTACCGCCCTTGCTATCTTCTCTCCAACTGCCTCTCCCATGCTGGCCATCAGGAATCTTCCATCACAGACTCCGATAGCCGCCTCGCGGCCGTCAATCTTTGCTTTTCCTGTTACAACTGCTTCTGAAAGCCCTGTCTTTTCCTGTAATTTCTTCAGTTTTTCTTCGTATCCTTTGTATTCCAGAGGATTTCCTCCCTGAAGATCCGAATCCCATTCTTCAAAAGAACCTTCATCTGTGATCATCTCGATTCTGCGTCTTGCATGCACGCGGAAATATCCTCCGCACTTTGGACAGATATAATGATCTTTCTTTACATCCTCCGCAATGATCGCTCCCCCACATTTATTACATTTGCGAAGTAATCCTTCTGGAACTTCCGGTCGTCTGGTAAATGTAATATAATTCTTTCTTCCGACAGCAATTCTGGTCTTTTTAAATACGTTGTCCAGCTTCATCAGCAGTCACCTCTACAGCCTTTCAATAAATTCAATATCTATATTTCCCTCAATATAATCCGGATGATTGACAATCCCATACTGATAATCAACATTCGTATCGATTCCTTCTATAATGACTTCTCCAAGTGCACTCTGCATCTTACGGATCGCTTCCTGACGATTCTTCGCCCACACGATCAGCTTGGCCACCATGGAATCATAATACGGCGGAATCGTATAGCCGCTGTATATCGCAGAATCAATACGGATACCCTTTCCTCCCGGAAGATACATATCTGTGATCGTTCCCGGGGACGGACGGAACCCTTTCTCCGGATTCTCTGCATTGATCCTGCACTCGATCGCATGACCGGTCAGTCTGATATCTTCCTGTGTATAGGATAATTTCTGTCCGGATGCAATGCGGATCTGTTCTTTCACAAGATCTACACCTGTCACCCATTCTGTGACCGGATGTTCCACCTGGATTCTGGTATTCATTTCCATGAAATAAAAGTTCCCGGATTTTTCTAATAAGAATTCGATGGTTCCGGCATTCTCATAACCTGCCGCTTTGGCAGCTTTTACCGCAGCGTCACCCATCTTCTTTCTCAGTTCATCCGATAATGCAACAGACGGAGATTCTTCGATCAGCTTCTGATGATTGCGCTGAATAGAACAATCTCTTTCTCCCAGATGGATCACATTGCCATATTTATCCGCCAGGATCTGGAACTCAATGTGTCTTGGATTCTCTACAAAATGTTCAATGTACATCGTCGAATCGGCAAATGCCATCTCGGTCTCTTTCTGAGCCGTCTGGAATGCAGACTCGAACTCTTCCGGTGTCCAGGCGGTACGCATACCTTTGCCCCCGCCTCCTAAAGCTGCCTTAATGATAACCGGATAGCCAATCTCTCGGGCAAGTTCTGCACCGGTCTTTGCATCGTAGACGGGTTCTTTGCTTCCCGGAATGACCGGTACTCCCGCTGCCATCATCGTATTTCTCGCAACCTGTTTATTTCCAAGACTTGCAATGACTTTTGAATCCGGCCCGATGAATGTAATATTGCACTGCTCGCACAGCTCTGCAAATTTACTATTCTCTGACAGGAATCCAAATCCCGGATGGATTGCATCTGCACCGCTTATGATCGTTGCACTGATGATATTTTCCATACTGAGATAGCTGTCCTTTGACGGAGCCGGCCCGATGCAGATGGCTTCGTCTGCAAGCTTGGTATGCAGTGCTTCTTTGTCTGCCTCGGAATAGACCGCTACGGTCTCAATTCCCATCTCACGGCAGGCGCGGATGATACGCACCGCGATCTCTCCTCTGTTTGCGATCAATACTTTTTTAATCATCTTTCTTTACACTCTCCTATGTTGCTCTTATCTATCCGACCATGAATGTAAGCTCTGCACTTACGACTACTTTTCCATCCACGCTCGCAACTGCCTCGCCGACACCGACAGGTCCTTTTCTGCGGATGATCTTCGTCTCCAGACGTACCTTGTCTCCCGGGACGATCTTTCCTTTGAATTTGCATTTATTAATACCGCCGAAATATGCAATCTTTCCTTTATTTTCTTCCAGGCTTAAGATTGCAACCGCACCGGCCTGTGCCAGTGCTTCGATTGTCAGCACGCCCGGCATTACAGGTTCTTCCGGGAAGTGTCCCGCAAAGAATTCTTCTCTGTAAGATACGCATTTATATCCCACTGCATATTCTCCCGGCACATAATCTTCGATGTAATCCAACAGAAGAAATGGATGACGGTGCGGAATGATTTCTTTGATCTGATTGATGTTCAAATGATTCATATTGTCCTCCTACACGATGCGAAATAACGGCTGTCCGTATTCCACGCCTTCCTGATTATTTACCAGAATCTCTGCAACCGTTCCGCTGTAATCGCTTTCGATCTCATTCATCAGCTTCATGGCTTCCACGATTCCGAGTGTCTGTCCTTTTTCTACTCTGTCTCCGACTTTTACGAAGCTTTCTGCATCTTCTGCAGGTGCTGAATAAAATGTTCCTACCAGCGGAGACTCTACAATATTTCCTGCGACTGCTTCTTCCGCAGCTGCTCCCAGTGTCTGATCCCCTTCTGCATTCGTTTTTCCCATCTCAGCAGAAACCACTCCGGCAGAAGCTGTTCCGGTCATATTCACCGGTGCAGACACATTTTCCGTCACATAGCATGTATTTTCTTTCTTGCTCAAATGCAGTTTGATACCGTCTTCCTCATATTTAAAGCCTGTCAGATCTGACTTTGACACAGCATCTATGAGTTCGATCATTTTCTCCATTTCCATATGTCTTTGTCCCTCCTGCAATTCTCCGCTAGTCTTCATATCTCTTTAACAGTAACACCGCATTATGTCCGCCAAATCCAAGTGAATTTGTCAGTACATAATTGACTTCTTTTTCTACCGGCGCACCGATCGCATAGTTCAGGTCACACTCTTCATCCGGAGTTTCAGTTCCGACTGTCTGATGGATGAAGTTGTCCTGGATTGTCTTCACACAAGTGATAAATTCCACACCTCCGGCCGCACCGAGCAGATGGCCGATCATGGATTTTGTCGAGTTGATCACAACATCTTTTGCCGCATCGCCAAGAGCCAGTTTGATCGCACGTGTCTCGAACAGGTCATTGTGATGTGTACTGGTTCCGTGTGCGTTGATGTAATCCACCTGGGAAGGTTCGATTCCGCCTTCTTCCATCGCAAGTTCCATTGCTTTGGCTGCACCGCTTCCGTCTTCTGCCGGAGAAGTAATGTGATATGCATCTCCCGTAGAACCGTATCCGACAAGTTCAGCATAGATGACTGCACCACGTTGTTTTGCATGTTCCAGTTCTTCCAGAACAACTACACCTGCACCTTCTCCGAGAACGAATCCATCCCTGTCTTTATCAAATGGTCTGGATGCCTTCATCGGATCTGTAGAAGTCGAAAGTGCTGTCAGGCTTGTGAATCCTGCGACTCCGGTCTCACAGATACATCCTTCTGCTCCACCCGCCAGCATCACTTCTGCGTCACCATACTGGATCGCACGGAATGCATCACCGATGCAGTTTGTTCCACTGGCACATGCTGTAACGACATTCGTACATTTTCCCTTCAGACCGAGCTGAATGGAAATATTTCCTGCTGCCATGTTCGAGATCATCATCGGAACCAGAAGCGGATTAACTCTTCCCGGTCCTTTAGTCCGGATTTTTTCGTATTCTTTTTCTACAGCCTGCAGGCTTCCGATACCGGAACCCACAATTACACCGACACGGAACGGATCTTCCTTTGACATATCAAGTCCGGCATCTTCGAATGCTTCTTTTGCCGCTGCCACCGCATACTGGGAAAATGGTTCCATTCTTCTTGCTGCCTTAAAATCCATTCTGTCTTTTGCCTGAAAATCTTTTACCTCTGCTGCAATCTTTACTTTATATTCTGTGGTGTCGAATTTGGTAATCTCTCCGATTCCCACTTTTCCTTCTTTGATGCCGCTCCAGAACTCCTCTACCGTATTTCCGATCGGAGTCACTGCTCCAAGTCCTGTCACTACAACTCTTCTCTTCATATATCTTAATCTCCTTTACATCACCATACCGCCGTCTACATGCAATACCTGTCCAGTAATATATCCCGCATCCTCTGACGCAAGAAATGCAACCGCATTCGCCACATCTTCTGCTTTTCCGAATTTTCCAAGCGGAATCTGTGCGGCAGACGCTTCTTTTATCTTTTCCGGAAGTACTTCTGTCATGTCGGTCTCGATAAATCCCGGTGCAACTGCATTGACCGTGATTCCTCTGGATGCCACTTCTCTGGCTGCTGTTTTGGTCAGTCCGATCACACCTGCTTTGGACGCCGCATAATTTGCCTGTCCTGCATTACCGCTGACACCTACAACAGATGCCATATTTATGATGCGTCCGCTTCTCTGGCGGATCATCTGGCGGAGCGCAGCTCTTATTGTATGAAATGTTCCCTTCAAGTTTGTGTCCAATACCTTATCAAAATCTTCTTCTGACATCTTCATAAGGAGTCCATCCTTTGTGATTCCTGCATTATTAACCAGAATATCAATTCTTCCCTGCTCCTTGATCACCGTCTCGATGAATTCTTTACAGGCATCAAAATCGGCCACATTACATTGTATGATCACCGCTTTACCGCCTGCAGACTCAACTTCATTCTTTACTTCTTCGGCTCTTTCTCTGGAACCGTTATAGTTGATCACAACTGTTGCTCCTTTTGATGCAAGCTTCACAGCGATTGCTTTTCCGATTCCTCTGGACGCTCCGGTTACAACTGCAACTTTTCCTTCCATTGTCTGACTCATCTTTAAGCTTCCTCCATCATCTTTCCACTATCTGCAAGTTCGGTGCAGACTTTATCCACATCCTCCCACTGGGAAATGTGGAATACTTTCACACTTCGGTCGATTTTTCTTAAAAATCCTTCCAGTGTCTTACCCGGTCCGATCTCAACAAATGTATCAACACCGTCTGCGATCATGCGTTCCATGCTCTGCATCCAGCGCACCGGTGAACTGATCTGTGTCGTAAGAAGTCCCGGAGTTTCTCTGATGTCTGTTACCTTCTCTGCTGTTACATTCGTTACATACGGAATTCTTAATTCGTGAAATCTGGTATGTTCCAGTTCTTCCGCCAGTTTCTCTCCTGCCGGAACCAGCATCTGAGAATGGAACGGTCCGCTGACATTTAACATAATGGTGCGTCTCGCCCCTGCTTCTTTTAACTTTGCAGCCGCTTCTTCTACAGCGTCGGTCTTACCGGTGATGACGATTTGTCCCGGACAGTTATAGTTTGCGACCGACACATCAGCAATCGGTTCGATCACTTTTTCGATTTCCTCTGCCGCCATAGAAATGACCGCACACATGGCTCCTTCTCCTGCCGGAACCGTGTTCTGCATCAGGATTCCTCTTTTTCTTACCAGGCGGATCGCATCCATATCGTTCATTCCTCCGGCAGCTGCGATCGCCGGGTATTCTCCCAGGCTTAATCCTGCTGTGATATCTGCTTTCAGTCCTTTACTTTCCGCAACTCTTGTCATTGCCAGACAGGTCGTGACCATTGCTGCCTGTGTATATTCCGTCAAATCCAGCCTGTCATTTTCTTCAAAGCAAAGTTCCTTCATATCCAGATCAAGTTCCTCACCTGCCTGGTCAAATATGTATCTTGCAATCTCACTGTTTTCATAAAAGTCGGCTCCCATGCCGGCTTTCTGAGCACCCTGTCCCGGATAAATAAATGCAATCTTACTCATAGAATCCCTGTCCTCCGATTAATGCATCTGTCTCTGTTACCAGTTTCTGGATCAGATCTTTACATGACATTCTTTCTTTTACCATGCCGGCAATCTGTCCTGCCATTACGCTTCCGTTCTTTACATCACCCTCTACGACTGCTTTTCTGAGGCCACCAAGTGTGAGCTTTTCCAGTTCTTCGAATTCTGCTCCGGCATTTTCCAGTTCCAGATATTTTCTCGTCATATCATTGCGAAGGGCTCTGACCGGATGTCCTGTGGTTCTTCCTGTTACTCTGGAATCAATATCCTTCGCTTTGATGATTCTTTCTTTGTAATTCTCATGTACCTGGGATTCATCTGTTACAACAAAATGTGTTCCCATCTGGACGCCTTTTGCTCCCAGCATGAATGCCGCAGCAATTCCTCTTCCATCGGCAATTCCTCCGGCTGCAATAACCGGAATACTGACTGCATCTACAATCTGTGGAACAAGTACCATCGTTGTACTCTCGCCGATATGTCCGCCGGCTTCACAACCTTCTGCTACCAGTGCATCCGCACCACAGCGTTCCATTCTTTTTGCCAGGGCCACAGAAGCAACGACCGGAATAACCTTTACGCCGGCTTCCTTCCACATCTTCATGTATTTCTCCGGATTACCCGCACCGGTGGTAACAACCTTTACGCCTTCTTCGACAATCACCTTTGCAACTTCATCTGCATAAGGACTCATCAGCATGATGTTGACACCGAATGGTTTGTCTGTCAGTTCTTTTGCCTTGCGTACCTGATCTCTTACCCAGTCTGCCGGAGCACTTGCTGCACCGATGAGTCCCAGTCCGCCGGCTTCGGATACACCTGCTGCCAGATGGTATTCTGCCACCCAGGCCATACCGCCCTGAATGATCGGGTATTCAATTCCTAATAATCTGGTTACTTCTGTCTGCATAATCTCTATACTCCCTGTCTTTTTATAATTTTCTTACTCTTTATGAGCGTTCACATACTCTACAACATCACCGACTGTTACGATCTTTTCCAGATCTTCCGACGGAATCTCGATTCCATATTCATCTTCCAGTGCCATTGTCAGTTCAAAAAGATCTAAGGAATCTGCTCCGAGGTCATCTTTGAATGATGCGTTTTCTGTGATTTTGCTTTCCTCTACTCCTAAGTTATCTGCTACCATTTTTTTAATCTGTTCTAACATATCTTTGTTCTCCTTTTATTTCTGTTTTTGTCTCTCTTTTTTAGCTTTGGTTCCTTTTTAATTCTTTTGCACTTATAAGGGTTGCTTATCTGAGGCTTCTTACCACTCCAGAATGCTGGCCCCCCAGGTGAGTCCTGCACCAAATCCTGCCAGGATAATCTTCTGTCCTCTGTTCAGTTTCCCGGCTCGGTTCAGTTCATCGAGAAGAATTGGAATACTTGCGGAAGATGTATTTCCATATTCTTCCAGATTCATCGGAAATTTTTCTATCGGTTCACCCAGCCGCTTTGCGATTGCTTCTACAATTCTTCTGTTCGCCTGATGCAAGATGTAAAAACTGATTTCTTCCTGTGCCGTGTCATTCTTTTCCAATACTTCTTTTATTGCCTGCGGCACGCTCTTTACAGCAAACATAAATACTTCTCTTCCATCCATCTGCATCAGATATTCTTTTTCTTCCGGCTTTGGCATATCTTCCGGTGATAATTCGCTTCTGTCATATCTGCTTTTACAGCGAAGTGCTTCTCCTCTAAAGCCATCGGAGTGTGTTACCGGAAGATAATATCCCGTATCTTCGCGCTTCAGCACTGCCGCTCCTGCGCCATCCCCGAACAGGATACACGTCCCGCGGTCCTTCCAGTTCGTCAGATTCGATAAACTCTCGCTGCCAATGATCAGTGCAGTCTGATACACGCCCGCATTCAGATAAGCCGCTGCCGTATTATAAGCAACCACAAATCCGGTGCATGCCGCACTCAGATCAAAACATGTCGCATGCTTTGCCCCAAGGTCTTTCTGCACTTCACAGGCTGTACAGGGAAGTATTACATTTGAAGAAATCGTAGACACGATGATCAGATCCACATCTTCTGCAGCAATTCCCGCATTTTCAAGTGCCTGCCTTCCGGCTTCGGCTGCCATGGATACCGTCGTCTCTTCTTTGATAATATGACGTCTCACGACTCCGGTTCTCTCCCGGATCCACTCATCACTGGTATCAACCAGTTTCGCAATGTCATTGTTGTCCATTGCAAATGATGGTACGCAAGATCCTGTCCCACATATTCTTCCAGTCATTATAAATACCTCTGATTTATTTTGATTCTAAATTATTTTGACTGTCAAAGTATATATCAATAATTTTTGTTTGTCAAGTATTTTGAATATCAAAATATATTTTTATTTTTCCGGACGTCTGGTGTTTACCTGGAATTCATATAATTATGATAATATATTTTAACTTATAGCAGTTTCTCTTCCCATTCTTTTTCTTTGAAGCCGGTCAGAACGAAATTATCTCCGATTACTAATGGGCGTTTTACGAGCATTCCGTCGGTTGCCAGGAGTTTTAACTGGTCGTCTTCGGTCATTTCTTTTAATTTGTCTTTCAGGTTCATCTGTTTGTATATCATACCACTGGTATTGAAGAACTTTTTGAGTGGAAGTCCGCTCATTGTGTACCATTCTTTTAATTCTTCGTAAGTTGGATTTTCTTCTTTAATTGCTCGTTCTTCAAATTCTACGTTGTGTACTTCCAGCCACTTTAATGCTTTCATGCAGGTGCTGCATTTTCTGTATGCAAATACTTTCATCATAGATTCTCCTTTTCCATCTTTCTAATTTTTTACAATATCATTACTGACGTTTCATATCGTTCTTCCAACGTTTTATTTCTTCTACACTATGTCCTACTGCTTCTGCAATCATGTCTTCCCTTGCTCCTAATTCAAGCAACTTCATTGCTGTTTCATATTTTCCTTTTTCTTTTCCACGCTCTTCTCCTATTAACTCTCCCGCTTTGTAAATCTTATCCATCTCTTTACACATAATCTCCACTCCTTCCTGTGTCTCTTTCAATACTCTTACCCGCTCTGCCAATACTTTGCTATACATGTCTTCTGCCTTTGTACAATGAAAATCATGCATCAATCTGCCCAGATCTGTATTTTCTTTCATCCGGGCGTTAATATATATAATTTCGCTTTTATCATTATAATCTCTGCCGGTTTCTCTTACAGTCCGTTTGATATGTAAGATGGGTGCAACTTCATTTTCTACTTCCTCATCTACGATAAAAATAACCTTTGATTCCGGCAGTTTTTCAAAATCTTCTCCCGCAAACAGACTATGTGCGTCTATTATACTGCTGTGGTAGCGCAATCTTTTTGGGCCTGCTCCGGCTTTTTCCTGCTGTACTTCTATATCATATATTTCTTTTCTGCCATTCACAGCCACACAGTCAAGTACAGCCGATCTTCCCTGTAAATTCTTGTAATCTTTCTGAACAACGACTTCTGTTAATTCCAGATCATCATTTTCAGTAATAACTCTTAATACATATTCCGCACATTCCAGAATATTTAACACGTTCCGCATGAACATATCACTCATCATTGTCAGCTCTGCGACTAACTTCTCATAATATCGGAACCGTTCATTAACAAAACCTGTCTTTAACAAATTCGTATTATTCATAGGCTTCTCCTCTCAGTATAAACTTATCTTTACAGTATTTCAATGCGATAATAATTATATTATCAAGTATATTTGCAAATGATTTTAATCTTCCGTTTCCATCCTTCATAATGGAATCCCACATTTCGAATATCTGATAATTCAACATTTATTTGCTTATTCTTTTGTTATATATTTTGAAAAATTTTGATATATTTATCGATGTATTTCATGATTGGAACGAAATGTTCCTTAACTCAACGAATTATAATATAGAATGATATGTTATAATCATGAATGCACCAGTTTTATCTGATGCATTCACCTAATATGACTTTTTATTTTATCCAATCCTTTTTGCTTTAGAAACCATGCTGGATCTGATATACGTCATTCCTGTGACCAGATAAATGACAGCTACAACAAGAACCGCCAATATACCAGTATTCAAGAACATATTTGCTATTAATGTAAGCAACAATAATATCGGTATTACTTTGTTCAATACAATATACGTCTTATATGCACTTTTGTATATAATTTCTTTTTCTGCTTCATCACAGCTTTCCACCCACTGTTCCGTAAATTTGCTTGAAGTTGGATCACCTTTTTTCTCCGGATGTGCCGCCTGTATCGCTTTTACATAACGTACAGAAAGATAAATATCGTAGAAATAGCACAGTATAAATATAATGCAGGCGAATAAAAAATATCTGGATTTTCCTGATTCTATATACTTCAAAGAATATCCAAAGGATAAAATTATGATGCAGGCCACCTGTGACACCAAATTAACCCCACTGGTCCACGCTCCCCATTTTTCTTCTTCGTAATCCAGTTCATAGAATCTGTCCTCATCTGCATCCTTCATTTCTTTGTATACATTCTTTAACCGGTATAAACTGTATTCACCAACAACTACCGTAACAACCGCGATTATAATCAGAGCTGGAAATATATATTGCTGAATCGTTCCGTTAATCGTTCTGATTCCTGCATCTATTCCTTTTTTCATCAGTTCATAGATGACTACCGACACGCCTCCGGCGATTCCCCCGATTATCACTGCCGCGAGCATCTTCCACGTTGCGGTAAAATAACTACTTTTCTTTTCCTTCATCATTTATCTCCTCTTCATATATAAAAATATCTTCTACACTGACTTCACAAATCTTCGCAATCTTTAACGCAAGTGTTACTGACGGCGAATAGTCTCCTCTCTCTATCTGGCTGATCGTCTGTCTGGATACGCCTGCGAGCTTTCCCATCTCGGTCTGATTGACGCCAAGTCTTGATCTGTATTCCTTCAATCGGTTTAGTAAAGGCAAATGCTCATCTCCTTTATCAATCATATTTTGACAACTTTTCTTGTCATTTAAATTCTAACAGATGACAACTATAGTTGTCAAGTTTCTATTTAATTCACTAGGCCAAATCCCCGAACCCTAATAAAAGCTTACAGTTCTCCATTTAATTATTATGGCATGCGAAACCGCAGGAATAAACTTACAAGGTCCTATCCTGTGCATACGGACTCATGGTTGGTAATTCTTAAGTAAAAAAGTTGACCGTTTGCTCACAAAAAATCCACTGTCTGAGACGAATGTCGAGTTTGGATTTTTTGTGAGCTCGTTTTTAGGTCAACTTTTTTGCTTTAGAATTTCCCTATGTTGGAGTCAGCACAGGATAGGACCTTGTAAGTTTATTCCGATCGGTGACAGCCGCCATAATGCATTAAATAGAAAACATTCCTCCAAACTGTGAAAATCCCAATATACAAGCCGCACATACCAGCATAAATACAACGATTACTTTTACCCCTATAGATATCTTCGCATAACTTTCACAGATTGGAATCTGTTTATACTCCCATTCCGTCTGCATTTTTCTTCTCTTCCATTTCTGAACCAGTGTGATGCAGTCACATACGAAAAACGCGATAATAAATCCAAAACTGAATACCATAGCTGCTATATAATATCCTGCATCGGCACCTTCGATATCTATCTGCCGTTTGCACAATACTACAGCCGTTACGATCAATAAGAAATTTAGTAATGTATCCACAATAATCATCTTATCTACGATACTTTTCTTGCCGATTTCCTTCATACGCTCCGCTCCTTCCTGTAACAACCGCTTTTCATCCAGATCTTCTTCTTTTTTCTGTTTCACCGCTTCCAATTCCGTCTCTAATTCTTTCATATATTTCCTGCATTCACTACATTCTGCTAAATGCTCTTCCACCAGTTTTCTGCTATCTTCGCTGCATACCTTATCCAGATATAACGGTATCAGATCTCTGATAATCTCACATTTCATCATTGCCTGCGCCTCCCATCTTTTCTACAATCATTTTCTTGGCTCTGTAATAGGTCACTCTCGCCCAGCTTTCACTTTTTGAAAATAACTGTCCGATATCTCTGTATGATACCTCTCCCATCACCCGCAGCATGAATACTTCTTTGTACGGTTCCTGTAAGTCATGTAGAATCTTTCGGATGATCTGTCCATTTTCCTGATTGATTATGCCATTTAATAAATCCTCCCCTTGATCCGCATGATTTTCATCTAATTTATTTGCATATCTTTTCTGCTTTTTTGTCCACGCATAATATTCATGCTTCGCAATCTGACATAACCACACCGATAATTTACATTCACCTCTGAAATTTTCCAATTTTTCAAATGCAATGGCAAATGTCTGCTAGGTAAGTTCTTCTGCTATTTCCCTGTCTCCGGATAATCTCAGCAGAAAACAATATACCTCTTTTAAATATTTCTGATATACTTCCTCAAAAGATTCCATGAACTCACCTCTCTTCTCTCATTTATATCTTCTTTTACTATTAAGAGTCATTTTTCCTCAATTCGTTACAAACTTTTTTATTTTTATAAACCAAAGATACTTCCATAGATCCCCTTGACATTTTCTCCTATATCTATTATAGTACTTATCGCAATTGTTTACAAAGTAAACTATTATAAAGGAGCAACTATGAAAGACAAAAACTGGACCGATATCGTATCAAAACAAGGCGACCTCCGGCATTTCGCAAGTATGGCGATCCGGAAATCCGGAAAATCAGAGCACACTTCTGCTCAGGAGATTGATTTTCTGTTCCGGATCGCGCTTTCGGAAGAACCACTGACCCCAAGACAGATTACCAACGCTATGGGCATCAGTAAGACTATCGTAAGCCGCCTGACCGACCATCTGGAATCCAAAGGGTTTATCTGTAAAGAGGCCTCTGCGTCCGACCGCCGCAGTTACTGCATCCGCATTACCGGTGCCGGAAAAGATGAGATTGACCGTATGTACTATTACTATCTGGATCCACTCTATACATTACAGAAAAATATGAAGAAAGAGAAATTCGAGACTTTATTCCAACTAATCCGTGAAGCGAACGAGATTCTTTCTTCACAAAAAAAATAAAGGAGATTTTATTATGACATTTTACCAGGAACTACAACTAAGCTCGACCGGCTCTAAACAGCTGATTAAAAACACAACCGATAAAAAAGAAAAACGCCGTCACATACTCATTTACAACTTTAAAGTATATCTTGTAATGGTATTCTGTGTCGCCGTTGTATCTTTATATAGTAAATTCATCGGAAATGACAACAGTGTTGTCGGAGTTACCGTGCTTCTGGCCGTGCTGGTTCTCAGGCAGGCCGATTTCGGAATCCGTACCACACACGGACTTGCCTCTATCGCAGGTATCTACGCAATCCTTATGGCGGGTCCCCGTCTTGCCAACATGGTATCCCCGGTTCCGGCATTCTTTGTCAATGTGGTCTGTATCATGCTGCTGATGATCCTCGGATGCCACAATGTGATCATGTACAATCACTCTACTTTTGTCCTTGGCTATCTATTATTATTTGGATATGATGTAAGCGGACATGCCTACATTTTAAGACTGGAAGGACTCCTTGTCGGAATGATCCTCTGCATGATCATTTTCTATAAGAATCAGAAGAACCGTCCTTACCGGCGTAAATTTTCTCATCTGTTCCAGGAATTCAACATTCATTCCGCACGCAGCAGATGGTATATCAAGCTGACATTCATCGTATCATCAGCGATGCTCATCATGTCCCTGCTCGGACTTCCAAGAGCTATGTGGGCAGGTATCGCATGTATGTCCGTGTGTCTTCCGTTTACAAATGACTGTGTCGCACGTTCCGGAAAGCGTTGGATGTTCAACATCGTAGGAGGTCTGTTATTCATTGTTCTGTATACGGTTCTTCCGAAGTCTATGTATGCCTATATCGGAATCATTGGCGGAATTGGTGTCGGATATTCGGCAGGATATTCCTGGCAGACAGTGTTCAATACATTTGGAGCGCTTTCCATTGCGTCCGGTCTGTTTGGAATGCCATACGCAGTAGCACTCCGAATTGGTGCCAACCTGTTTGGTTCTGTTTATACGGTCCTGTGCAACAAATTATTCGATAAAGCACACGCTTATTTTCATAGCACCGATTTAAAAACAACGCTCTCTTAAAAAGGGGATGTAGCTTACGCTACATCCCTAATTTTTCTACTACTTCCTGTGCTGCAGCTGTTCCGGCAACACCACCGACACCGGTTTCTCTCAATGATACGTCCATCTTGTCCCCGACTTCTTTCATCGCATCTATCACCTGGTCAACAGGTACCTTACTTGTAATCCCTGCCAGTGCCATGTCCGCTGCCGCCAGCGCATTCACTGCACCGCCTACATTACGTTTCACACACGGTACCTCTACCAGACCTCCTACCGGATCACATACAAGTCCCATCAGGTTCTTCAATGCCATCGCACAGGCATGTCCGATCTGATCCGTATCTCCGCCTTTGATATAACAGATTGCCCCGGCTGCCATTCCCGAACCGGAACCAATCTCTGCCTGACATCCTCCCGATGCTCCCGCAAGATATGCCCGGTTGGCAATGATCTGACCAAGTCCGGCTGCCACATACATGGCTTCTATCATCTTTTCTTCCGGAACATTATATTCTTTATAATAAGTAACAAGTACTGCCGGAAGTACACCGCAGGCTCCTGCTGTGGGTGCCGCAACAATTCGTTTCATACAGGCATTATTACACCCCATCTTCAGTGCATTAGACATCACCTTTGAGACAAAATCCCCACACAACGGTTCTTCATTCTCACGGTAATTGTCCATAAGCCCGCCTTCTGTTCCGACCAGACCACTTCTTGATACCTTGTCTGGTTCATAAGCATCCAGCGCATCCAGCATGGACTGCCACATATACTTCATCTTTTCCCAGGAATCTTCTATCTTCACATCCCTCTCCTGTGCATCCTCTAACTGGATTGCTTTCCAGAATGGAATGTTCTCTTTTTCCCCTCTCAGTTTCGCCTCTTCCATTGACTGATATGACATATGTTCTTTTCCTCCATTATCTATACCGATCCATTCGGATCAAGAAATTTCACACGGATAATTCCCGGCTTGCTCTCCAGTTCATCGATCGCACTCTGCGGGATCACCTGGTCTGTCTCTACCACCATAACGGCCGTTCCGCCACGTTTGTCACGGAACACTTGCATGGTCGCCACATTGATCTCGGCTTTACTGAGCGCAGCAGCAACCTCCATGATTCGTCCCGGTTCGTCCACATTACGGATAATAAGCGTACAGCTCTCTCCGCTGAAATTCACATCAATCCCGTCTAATTTACAGACGCAGATACGTCCGCCTCCGATGGAATGTGCCTGGATTTTCATCTGTGGTACGCCCTCTGCTTCCATAATAATCTGGGCAGTATTCGGATGTGCACCCTTGATGTTCTTATTCTTCATTACAAAATCCATCCCCATGTCTTTTGCAACTTCGTAGCTGTCCGGTATCCGCATATCGTCCGGCATCATCCCCAATAATCCGGCGATCAGCGCCCGGTCCGTTCCATGCCCCTTTCCTGTTGCAGCAAAAGAACCATGTAAATAGACTTCTGCCCTCTCCGGCTGACGGCCGAACAACTGTCTTGCAACCATACCTATCCTGACTGCTCCCGCTGTGTGTGAGCTGGATGGACCTACCATCACCGGTCCTAAAATGTCGAATATATTCCCCATATTCTTATTTCCCTTTCTTTTTTACTATAACTATCCCTTTCCCCATATTTTCCAGTGTTGAATAGTTACGTATTTTGACATATTCTATCTATTATTATACGTTCCCGCCCCATCTTTTACAATGGTCTATGATTGTTTTTTCCCGGCTGATATGCTAACATTTTATGATACTGGGGTTAAAATATCCTCCCAGCATATGATTAATAAGGAAGTGACAAATATGAACAAAAAAGAAGTATTAGAGATCCGCAAACAGTTTTCTCCTGAGAATTGCGCCATCACACGTATCTGTGGATGCTATGTCGATCACGAAAAAGAGAAAAAAATGGAAATGAAAAAAGCCTTCTTATCTTTACCGGAAGAAGAGGCTTTCAAATATTTTGATATCTTCAAACATACACTTTCCGGAACGATCGGAAAGAACCTCATCAACATGGAATTCCCACTCGACCAGGAATTGAACGGCGGCACACAGGAATTTCTGATGAAATTAAAGAACAGCAAGCTTCAGGACGACCTTCTTCTCGAAGAATTCTATGATAAAGTTGTGGAAAGTTATGAATACGGCGAGAACTACTATATCATCCTGATCCATGCCGTATACGATGTTCCGGGCAAGACGAAAGATGGTCTGGAGATGGAAGATGCATCCGACACTGTATACGAACACATCCTCTGCAGTATCTGCCCGGTCAATCTTACAAAAGCCGGACTCACATACAATGCACAGACAAATAACATCGAAGACCGCATCCGCGACTGGTTCGTAGAGGCTCCGGTCAAAGGATTCTTATTCCCGGCCTTCCAGGATCGTGCAGCCGATGTACATAATGTTCTTTATTATACGAAGAAACCGGAAGAGTTACAGCCATATTTCGTAGAACATGTCCTTGGAAGCACAACACCACTGACTGCAGGCGACCAGAAGACAACCTTCCAGGCAATCGTAAGCGACACCCTCGGCGAAGACAGTAACTACGAAGTGGTCCGCAATATCCACGATAACTTAAACGAAATGATCGAACAGGCCAAGGAAGAACCGGAACCGCTGGAATTATCCAAGACCGATGTCAAGAAGCTCCTGACACGCAGCGGTGTTGCCGAAGAAAAGCTGGAATCATTCGATGATGAATTTGATGAAACAGTCGGTGTACATGGTACACTGCTTGCATCCAACATTGCCAGTGCTAAGACTTTCCAGATTGAGACACCGGACGTGGTAGTCAAAGTTAATCCCGAACGTGCCGATCTGGTAGAGACACGTGAGATTGACGGCCGCCGCTGTCTGGTGATTGCGATTGATGATCATCTTGAGGTAAATGGGATTGAGATTAATTAGAACGGCTAAAAATCGTATTTGAAGAAAAAATTAAAAAAATTTCAATTTTTTACAAAAAACGTTTGCATTTTCCGTCAGACTATGGTAAGATACTTTTTGTCAAGCGGAAATGGCGGAATGGCAGACGCGCTAGATTCAGGTTCTAGTGGGAGCAATCCTGTGAGGGTTCAAGTCCCTTTTTCCGCATTGAACATATTTTATAAAGCACTGGAAAACGTTGAGTTTCCAGTGCTTTTCTTTTACTCAAACCTCAAAAAGGGGCATTAAAGGGGCAAATTGTTTTCACCCTTTCAGTAAATCATCTATTGAGGTATTCAGAACTGCTGCCAGTCTGATCAGTATCTCTGCATCCGGCACTCTGTCTTTAGTTTCCCAACCGGCAACCGTCGAGCGTTCCACATGCAGCTGATTAGCCAACTCTTTTTGAGATAATCCTTGTTTAGCTCTTAATGTCTTAAGGTTTTTTTGAAAATTCTTTCATATGTATCACATCCTTATAATAAGGATACAATATTTTCCAGCAGAATAGTGTTGGAAAATTCTTCCAGTTTTTCAAATTATCTAAACTGAATAGCCTCGATGCGTAACTCCTGGCCTACAGTTCCAAGCGTTGCTACTCCGTCTGCCTTTGTCCAGTCTGTCCATCCGGAACTCTGGATATGAACGCGGTATTCGAAGTCGCCTTCGAAGCATAAGCATTCGATACGTTTCTTTTCGCCTACGGTTCCGATAATCGTATCTTTGGTAATCATGCCATAATCCACCCATCCTTTGCTCTGGATGTGAGCTTTTGCTTTAATCGTTTTTCCGTATGGATTAATCCGGAGTGCTTCCAAGCGTAATGCATGGCCGGTGATACCGATCACATTCTCTGCGGCTTTTGGTGACAGCCATCCTTTGCTCTGTACATGCGGTTCGACGGAGAACATGGATTTCTTAATCTCCAGTGCTTCCATCTGCAGTCCTTTTCCGCTCGTACCAGCCCACTCTCCGTTGTTGGCCCATTCTGACCAGCCAATACTCTTCTGGTGGACTCTGTACAGGTAGAAAGATTCCTTTCCTGTGATCCGGATTGCTTCCAGTCTTCTGTTCTGTCCGGTGGTTCCGATCAGAGTGTCTTTGGTGATGTTCTTGTATTCTTTGTTTCCGATTCCTTTCATATGGACAACAACATCTGTTTCTCCGACCGGCTGGATGTGCAGTGCTTCGATCCGGCGATTCTGGTTTGTTGAGCCGACCATTAATCCGTCAGACTGCCAAGCTCCCCAGCCAGCACTTCTCATGTGTGCCTGGTATGAAATTGTACCGAACTTATCGGCCTTGTTCTGGAATACTCCACCGGATTTGATCTCTCCATCGACAGGTTCTGTTTTCTTGGCTGATGCTACTGGTGCTGCAGACGAGATTCCGAATGCTTTAAGGATTCCTCTTGCCAAGTCATCGATCTTGGAATTGAATTTGTTGAGATCTCCCTGGTTTGTAATAAATCCATTTTCCAGAAGTCTGTAGCTGTAACCTTTCGCAGCTGCGCGATTGACGTTGGCAAGATGCGCTCTGCCTACAATCTTATTTGCTCTTCCAGGGAAGAAGGAAACAATGAAGTTAGCAAGCGCTGTGTCATACTGATCCGGATTATATCCTTCTTTAATAATTACATGACCACCTTTGGCTGTCGATACATTGCTGTCCATATGAAGTTCCAGGATCTGCCAATCCTTTGAGATTTTGAGCGAGCTGATGCCTTTGTCGGCGTACCAGTTCCGACTCACGTCTCCCAGAGTAACATTACTTCCTCCAAGCGCTACGATTCGTCTTGCAAGTGCCCGAACTCTCTCTGCCTCTGTATAGCCGTATCCCACTGCTCCACTGTCACCGGCTCCGTGACCGGCTATTAAAAATAAATGTGCCATGATTGCTCCTTTCTGTGCGACGTCGCACACTATATAATATGTTAGAGGGCGATTATTCGCCCTCTACTTACACTGCTGTTTATATAACTGATTTACTCCAGTTGCCGCTAATCCGCTGGCCATTCCGACCGCAACTGCATTAATCACATCATCAGCCGGAAAGTCCGGCATTGTATAGAGTCCGGCAACGCCTAGAACTCCGCCGCATACGGCCATGATAACCGGAATCCATTTGTCCGGAATTTTCTCATATGCCTTGCAGCCAAGTCCAATTACATAACAGATTGCTACGATCCCTACTACTGTTCCTAATGTACTAATATCCATGCTTAATCCTCCTGATCATGCGCTTGCTTATTTATATGCTTCTGAATCTTGTCTATTGCTTCTGTAACAGGTCCATTACATCCCTGTTCTTTCAAACCTTTCAGACAAGCCAGAATTCCATAAGTAAGCAAACATTGTTCTGATTTCATTCTTTCTATCTCTTTATCCTGCTCATTCTGTCTTAAATACCACTTGTATACTGCGAAAACAGCGGAAAAGATAACTACTACGGCCGTTAATAAGCTTCCAGCAGTAATGATTGTGTTTACGTCTACATACACTCTATGTACCTCGATTCTTTAATTTTGCGCATAAAAATAAGACCTTACGGTCTTGCTCTGATTTCCATGTGTTCACCTCTTTGCATAAAAAAAGAGAGGCGTTAACCTCTCTCGTTATGATTCTTCTTGTTATTATTGCGATCATATAATTCATACAATTTTTTTAAATCTTTGCTTTGTTTATTTTTCTTATATGTCCTTCCAGACGCTTCAATTTTGATTCTATTCCATTCAAATTTCAAATAAACTCGAACATGCCTTAAAAGTTCTTCTATATACTCATTCCGTTGCTTCACATAATTAGATAGCTCTTGACGAAAAAACACTCTAAATCTTTCGTTTTCTTCAGGGTTATTACAGAGATGATAATACATTTCTGCTTTAAATGCAGGTACCTCATAAAATTTTGCAATAAAATCTTTAATAATAGAATATTTCAACGCTCCCTCTGTTTCAAAATAATTTTCACAATAGCTTTCTCTGCAATACGCACATAACTCAAACAGTCCTTTATAATAAGATACTAATTTTTCTACGCAACCATCTATTTTCCCATCAATATTATCCGAGAAATTTAAATGCATATGTATTAAATATTTTAATTTTTCTATTCTACCCATATGTTTTCTATATTCGTCTAAGTCTTTCGCATCTAACTCCGCATTTTCAATCGTTGTCGTGCTAATCAAGGCTGATATATATTCTCTGAATTTGTATAACCATTCAACTCTATTTTTGGTAACAGCATTGACATAATGTACTGCTTTGTTGTTTCTAACAGAAAAATAAAGCGAAATACTGCTGATTAAAAAAGTAAGTAATATTCCGATTGAAGTTAAAGCATCTTTATTTTCGCTAAAGAACTGTAACATTTTATTCATTATTACTACACTCTCCTTCCACTGTCATTATACAGCAGAAGGAGAAGTTTTCCAAGAAAGATTCATTTTCAACCGATTATCTTGCGTATAATCTTGTGATACCTCCGTTGTTGTAGATTTTAATCTTGTTGCTACTCAAATATGAGATCCCACCATTGTATGCACTAGAATAATATGCTTGATGTGAACCGGACCCGTGATCTACAACAGAACGACTTGTTAATACCTGTGCCGGTACGATCGTGCTTGCAAGTTCTCGGTAATAATTTCCATTTGTACTGCTTGCAAGTCCGCACGTGATCATGAACTCTGAATACTGCGATACATCGACTGTAATTGTGGAGTTTCCTGCTGAGGTCTGGTTCTTTAGTAATGTCCACTCTCTGTTCGCCTTGTTATCCACCTTTGTAAATAAAGCGGTCATACTCTCGCCGTTCACATACGTATCTGTATCATTAACTACTACGGATGGTACTGATGCCGATCCACCCTCATGAGATGCCTTCGTTGAAATTCTCGTAGATGAATTTCTAAGATATGTTTCTGCTCCATCTACACCTATTTCCAGATCACCTATAAATACTTTTGCACAATCGACACCCTCTCCTAATCGAATCTCGTCACCTTTGAAGGATGCAAGTTCTTCAGTCCCCTTCCTAACTTGTACACTGGTTCCATCTATAAACACATTGAATCCAGCAGCATTACCGATCGTAGCTGTTGGCGCATATACTGGTTCGGATGCCACTCTCCAGTTTATACCGTCATATGTGAAGGTTACGGTTGCTCCGTCGGTCCAATATACATCCCGGACACCTTGGATATACATTGCTTTTGTACCTGTACCAGCAATATTAAGTGTTGGACTGGATGCGGTATTTGCATAAGTAAATTTAACAGCTACTGTTGCTCCGGCTTTGAGAGATAATGTTCCAGCCGCCAAACTTGCAACTTTCGCTACGGTTCCAGCTGCAGTATCGCATGTCGCATAGAGCATTTGTCCATCTTTACCAGCTGTTCCTGTCTGCCCTTGTGGCCCCTGTGGTCCTTGTGGTCCTGTATTACCTTTTACACCTTGTGGTCCTTGTGGTCCGGTCGCACCAGTATCACCTTTCACTCCCTGAGGTCCCTGAGGACCTGTAGCTCCTGTGGCTCCCTTATCTCCTTTTTCGCCTTTCGCTCCTGTTTCACCTTTGATCTTACTCCATGTATAAGCTCCCACCGTAGTAGGATCCGCCCGATTAAAGTCCGTACACTGTCCAATGTAATCCCCGACTGTTTCTCCAGAATTTGATGTGAATGTCTTACCACCATCATTGGAGTATTTAATGTGCAAGTATGATGTTTTCCCATCTGCACCATTGGTTCCTGGGATTCCCTGTGTTCCCTGTTCACCTTGTAAGCCTTTAAATCTGTACCAGGTATATTTGCTTGGATCTGTCGAATCCGGCTCTGTATAGTCCACATAGGTTCCGATATAGGTATTCGGTATTTCTGACATCTGTGATGAGGTTGGATTCTCTACTGGGGAATATTTTATATGGAAATAACTGGTCTTCCCGTTTGTTCCATCTTTACCCGCCGGTCCTTGGGGACCTGTTGCTCCGGTAGCTCCGGTCTCTCCTGTTGGACCGGGGATACCCTGTTCTCCCTGTGGACCTTGTAAGCCCTGTAAGCCTTGAGGACCTTGTTCGCCTTGTGGTCCCTGAGGACCTCTCTCGCCCTGAAGACCTTGTTCGCCCTGAGGGCCCTGTTCGCCAGTATCCCCTTTCTCCCCCTGTGGGCCTTGTGCTCCTGTCTCTCCTTTTTCTCCCTGCGGGCCCTGCGCTCCCGCTTCTCCATCAGATCCATCGTTGACATTACTGATCGTAACTTCGCAGGTTCCCCGCAACGTATCTCCCTGATCTCTTACCTCCAGTACGTACGTTGCTGTGCCAGATACATCCGATGCTTTTACAGTAACCGATTTTTCTTCCGAAATCTTTGTTCCTTCTTTTAACCAGGTTATTTTCAGATTGTCTGTGATGTCTTTGCCCCCGTCTATAACCTTTGCCGTCAGTGCTGTTGTTCCTTCTCCATTTTTGAACATGGTTCCGTCGCTCGAAACAACTGAACACTGATATGGCTTTGATGCATCCATTAATTTTTCAATCTGTTTGGTCGTTGTTTCACTTACTTCGCTCTTTAATTCAGAAAAATTGTCAAATGTCGTTTTATTATTTTTCTTATTCGTGAGACTTATAACCTGTTCTGTAACTCGCGCTTTCAAATATAGCGTCGGGTGGAATGCAGTATCTTCTATTGTTACTGTATCTCCGATTTGTGTGTCTACATAGCCTTCTACCGTATATTCTGCCTTCGGTACACACAAAGTTTTTAGTTTTGCCAGAGCCTTTGAGTACAGAGTGTTTTTGTCTTTCGTATCATAGCTCCATATCTTAACAGCATACCGATCTGTCGTGTAATCTGTTAGCATCGAAGGAAATCTATCCTTTGCCTGCACCGCCAGAATATTCGTGCCACTTGTCTGGTATTCAAGATTTCCATCCTTGTCATACTCTTTTTTACTCAATCCACTGATGGTTATGTTGTCTGTTCCATATGGACGAATCGCCGTGCATAGTTCTGTGATATCCATCTTTCTTTCGACGCCGTTAAGTCCTTTTCCATAACGGATTATCTCTCCTGACCGGTCCTGACCGATTCCCTGTGTTGTGTCCGAATGTTCCTTGTACACATTCATTGTGATCTGTTTCAACGAATAGTCATTATTCAGTTTCGGAACAAATTCTACTTCAGCATCGAAATTTGTTGCTAAAGAATATAATCGGCTCAGCATGTTATCACTTGACTCCCACGTGAGCCTTCTAGAATATGTTGATATTTCGTTGATACCTATCTTCACCGCTCCAGGCCCATCAAACACTTTCATATATTCTACGAAAGTCATAGCTTTCGATGCTGTGTATGCATCTTTTTCTTCTTCAAGCAGTTCAAACAGTAATGCGTAAGATTCTACTGTCACGGTATTTTCATCTTCGTCCGCACTCATGATGTTGAAATAATAATCTCTATCTTTATATTTGAATGCCAGGTGATTCCCGACCGTCAGATATTGTGCATCTTCATGCTTTGCCGCCACGCTGAATTCAAAGGTGCATGCAGCGCCTTTAAGATATGTATGCAGTTCATCATTATAAAAATGCAGTGCTTTAGGCACCTTGTTATCCATGAACGCTACTGCATGATTCCCTATATCAAGTACTGCAATCCTTACATTTTCCATTTATATAAACGCCTCCCTTATATATGCCTTCACTGTTGGTTCCGGCGTGCTGAATTCCGAGCAATGTACCTGCACTGTTGTCTCTCCCGGTGGAGCCAGGAAATATGTACTTCCCAATACTTCGTCGTCCATGCTGATCACATTGTCCACATACACCTTGGACGATTCTCCGTCTACCCTTATCGTGCATCCGGGTTGGTATCTATTCGGGATGTCGTATCTGTAAGGAACCTTGTCCTTCCGAAAAGATAACTCTGTCAATAGCATTCTTCCCCTGTTTGCCTCCGTGGAAAAGAAGCTCTCTGTTGCTCCTTTCATGTTTCCCATGAATATCGTAACTGTTTTCGCTTTTTTAGCAGCAAGTGTGTCATTCCGGAATTGATATTTTTTCCCACATATGTTGAACTCAAACAATCCCGCATTTTTAGTAATAGAGATCAAGTTGCCGGACTTTGTGGTCAAGTTAGCATAGTTGGGTGTGAATTCAACCTTATTCTTGTCCTGTCCGCCTACACGACACTTATAGTGTGCTGTATTGGAAGTTTTTGATGTTTTGTTGAAATAAATCAGTGCCAGGACTTCTCCCTGCTCATCACCGATTACAAACTGTAGGATTCCGGTCTGTCTTACTCTTTTGACTGTTTCATAGTCTACTCTACACTGTGCTTTGAAGTTTGCCGCACCAACTTCTCCGTTTTCATCTGCAGGAAGTGTGATTGTTTTGCATGCCCCTCTGTAGTAATTTCCACTTCCGAGCGATGACAACGTTATCCAGGATCTTCCGTTGTAATTCAGACTCTTAAATGTTCCGGTTTTACCGAATGTCTTTTCTGAGGTCACTCCTTCACCTGTTGTCATCTGATCGAAGTCTGCGTACTTTGTTAGGTTGATTAGTTGTACAGACTTGTTCGCTTCTCCGTCATCTTCCTCATCGATACGTCCAAGTTCGATGGCGCCATATTGTGATACAATTCCGATGTATCCATTCTCATGGTTGTGTGTGATTTCATAGTCGATCGGCACTGCTTCCGATCCCTCATTTATAATGGTCATTTCCAGGATACCATCTTCGTTTTTTGCTGCAGTAAATTCTTTTTGTGTCGTTGACCATGCTATTCCTTCCGGTATCAACCAGTTTATGGTTCCTTCTCCCAGGCACCCTGTTTCCTCAAATTCCAAATCTCCTGTTGGGATTGCCCAGCAATATCTATCCGGCGTATTGCCAAATACCAGTTTTTTCGGTTCATCCACATTCAATATTTTCTGCAAAGCATCATATTTTTCTTTTATATTGTCAAGTATGGTAAATGGCATCGGTATTGTCTTCGCCTTATATGTTGTGTAGGAAAAATCGTCACCTTTTGTCACATCTCCCCTGCTTATCACATTGGGTTCCCAACTCGGGCCTACAAAAGGCGTAAAGCCCTGGAGAATATCTATGTATTCTCCAAGCTCTTTCCCGTCAAATTTCACTGATAAATTCATTCCTTTACGCCTCCGATCATATTCCTTAGTTTCTTCTGTTTGTCCAGTCCTTCTTGGATCGGATCAATGATTTCTTTCGCAATCGTCTTCTCGTTCAGCTTTATTTCAGCAATTATTGGTCTTGACTGAATTATTTTTGCCAACCTCTTGAGATCATTTTCTGACAGCTGATCTGTCGTCTCTTCTTTTTTATGTCTTGCGTATTCTTCTGCAGTCGCCGAGGCTGTAAGTTTTCCTGCTATATAATCCTGCTGATCCATCGCTGTCGCATACACTTTTGGCATTATTTTATCCAGGTTTATATTCCTTAACTTGTCCGTAAGCACTTCTGTATCTGCCGCCGCAAGAGCTTTCTCAGACATTGCTTGCACGGCTTTTTCTACATTCTGGGTTTCTTCCTCTACTCCGTTCCCAAAACCTTGGCCGAAAAATCTTCCCAGTTTGCCCGCTTTCTTTGACGGTGAATGTATGTCCAGTGCCTTCTTTGCTGCATTTAAAGCTGCTTTTGCCATCTCAGCCGCCTTTGATGCAGCTGCTCTGATCTGTGATCCAATGCCGCTTACAAATCCTCGTCCGAAATTCGATCCCGGATCATGTCCACTTACACTGCCGGCACCAGACTTTGCATTGCTTCCTAGAGATCTTCCGCCGGAATTTGCCTGTTTTGCTTTTCCACTTACACCGGAGCTATACTGGCTTCCAAATTTTCCACCCGTTCCACTTGGGTTGACACTTCCAGCTCCTTTGTTGGCTGCATCTGCGTTTCCTTTTCCGGCCGTTCTTGCCTTTCCAACGATGCCGCTGATCCCCGAAGCGAATTTTGTACCGAATCCCTGTCCTGTTGCGGTCGGGCTTACACTTCCGGCTCCTTTGTTTGCCGCGTCTGCATTAGCTTTTCCTGCAGATGCCGAATCTTTGGTTTTGGATGATACTCCTATTCCAAAATACGACATCACTTTGTTTCCTAGGTTTTCCAATTGTTTTCCAACATCATCTGGTGTAAACACATTCAGGAATGCTGATACAAATTCTCCTGCTTTGGTTAATACGTTCTCTTTTCCGGCTTCAACACCGTTTGCTGCACCATCCATCGCAAGCTTGAAGATCTCTTCTGTCTTCTTAGACGGCGAATGTTCATCCAGGGCTGATCTAAGAGATTCCAGAAACTCATCTACACCTTCTTTTGCCGGATCTTTCAGCTCATCAAAGCCTTCCAGCCCCTCCAATGCGCCGTATACCGCATTAGCGAATTTCTTCTTTGTCTTCTTATCTAAGCCATCGAATTGATCTAATATGCCATCTACGGCACCTTTCGCTTCTGATGACAGCTGACCTTTCATGTCTCCGGCTATCAATGCAGCTATTGCGGCCGGTGGAACTTTTTTCAGTTCATCTGCAGATTTTGGTGCTGCTTTAGCAAATTCTTCCAAAGCTGCTTTTGTGGCTTCAGATGCCTGTTTCTGCATCTCTTCTGTGAATCCCGGTGTTTTATTCTTCACTTCCTGCCGAATCAGATCTTCCGTCTTAGATACTTCAACTACCTGCTTCTGGAGCTCCTCGCTTGTAGCATTATTTGCAGTTTTTACTCCTGCAGTAATTTTATTAACTGCCGCTTCGATTGCATCTGCATTTCCACTCGCTGCCGCTTCCGCCAGCTGAGTATACTGCTCAATGTCACTCGCATATTGCGCCAGTGTATCAGAGCTCTCCTTATATGCGTCTTTATTAGCTTTCAGTGCCTTATTAGCATTATCTACATCTTCTTTTTGTTTCTGTATCTTTGCATCCAACGTTGCTACAAGAGCCTTATTTCCTTGCACAACGGCATCGCTTTTTTCTTTCTGCAGTTCTTCCAGTTTGGCGCTTTCTTTTTTTACAGTATTCTCTGCCTTTTTCTTAGCTGTATATGCTTCACTAGCCTCTTGAGCCGCCTGCATCTGGTTATTTACAGCTTCTTTATATTTTGCTTCCTGAGAAGTAAGAACAGCCTCTATCTTCTTCTGCTGAATCGTCTTCTGGATCTCCTCCTGCAGTTTTTGATAGTTTTGAATCTGGCCATTAGTAAGATTTATCTCTATTCCAAGTGCCGACGACAACTGAGACGTGATGAATGCCGCTCTGTCTGCTTCTCCGTCTTTAACTTTTCCATTGGAATCAACTATCGTACTCAATTCATTGCTCAGTGACTGTAGACTATTTAACTCGATCAGATCTGCTGCCGCCTGTTTATCCTGAGTAGCCACCAGGTCTTCATAAGACTGCTTTCTCTCCTGAGCCACTTTCAGGTTTGCCTCTGCTTCTTTTGTAGACTCTTTCAACTCTCTTGAATGCGCTTTTTCTGCTTCCGTCTGCTCAGACAGCTTATTTCTCATAACCGTTGCAATCGCAACCATTGCCGCCGTTGCCGCTACTGCCACACCTATCGGATTTGTCTCTATTGCTTTATTCAGCGTGTTTTGAGCTCTGGCCCACATTCCAGTCAGTGCTGTCGTCACTTTAATCTGTCCATTATATACGGCAAGCAATGTCTGTCTTACCGTCAGCCCACCATTTGTCGCCGTCAGCTGCAAGGCATTTTTTGCTTCCATTGTTGCTAACGCTTTTGTCGCCGTTGCATTTAGTTTTGTAGTTTTTGCCGTCGCCTTTCCAAGTGTATTAAAAGTCTTAAATGTAACCGCGGCTGCTGTTACAAGCGGTATTAGGTTATCCAAATTTTCCGCAGTAAATTTCAATCCTGATCTCAATTCCGGCAATACCGCTTTCGCAAGTGTTCCGCCAGTATTCACGATATCTCGAATCGGTTCAACGATGCCTTCTGCTGCCGGTCCAAATTTATCCACCTCGTCACAGGTGTCATTGAATACTTTCCCCGCTTCTTCAACTACTCCGTTCAGTCCATTAGTCGTAAATGCCGACGATAACCGGTTGATATCTTCTGTGCCGGCATCTACAGCGCTCTTGAGCGGCTTTTCCATCTTTTCATATGCATTGATACCAAAGCCTTCTAATGCAGAACCTGCAATCGTGATGCTTCCTTTCAGGTTATCATTCATGGTATTGGCCATCTTTTCAGATGCACCATCTGCGTTTTTGATTGAAGATGCCAGCTTTTTGAAATCTGTATCCGAAGCATTCACGATCGACAACAATCCAGACATTGCCTCTTGTCCGCCAAGTGCGGCTGCAGCTGCAGCTTTTTCATCTTTTGGAAGTCCTCGAAGGGAATCTCTCATATTTTCCATTACTTCCATTAGTGACTTCATGGATCCATCCGAGTTTTTCATGGAAATATCATACTTTTCCATTGCCGCAGCTGCTTCTTTTGGCGGCTTGGCCAGTCTTGTCAAGATGCTTCTAAGGGCTGTACCAGCCTGTGTGCTCTTGATACCGGAGTTGGCCATTAGTCCGATTGCCTGAGACAAATCTTCGATGTTATAGCCTAGTGCTCCCGCTACTGGTGCTACATACTTAAATGTCTCACCCATCATCCCAACGTTTGTGTTGGAATTAGATGATGCCGCTGCCAGAACATCCGCAAAGTGTCCGGAATCAGATGCCTGTAATCCCATAGCCGTAAGGGCGTCTGTTACAATATCACTGGTTGTAGCAAGATCTTCTCCCGATGCCGCTGCCAGATTCATAATTCCCTCTATACCATTCAGCATGTCATCTGTCTTCCAGCCGGCCATTGCCATATATTCAAACGCCTGTGCACTCTCTGTAGCAGAGAATTTGGTTTTTGCACCCATCTCTTTTGCTTTTTCCGTTAATTTCTGAAGATCATCTCCGGTTGCTCCGGATATAGCAGAGACCTTTGACATGGCTGCTTCAAAATCTGAGCCGACTTTAACAGAATACCCAGCCATCGCTGTTATAGCAGCAGATCCGGTTACAATCGCAGTTTTAACTCCGGCCATTGCAGTTTTGGCATAAGACGAGAATCTCGACATGGCTTTTTCTGCTTTCTTGGAGTCTAGCTCGGTGCTGATCTTAATTGATCCATCTGCTGCCATGTCATTTCACCGTCCTTTCTTGATTTCTCTTTTTTACATACTCCTTCCATTGTTGGTTGCGCTCTTCAAGCGTCAGTTTCTTTCCTGTATCCAGCTTGTACGCTTTTTTCATCTCATTCACAAAGGCACGCCTGTCTTTGGACATTCCGGATGTGCTTACTGTTCTGTAGTACATGATCTTCGCCATCTTCGTCTCTTCTCCAAGAGACTCAAAGAGCGCCAGAAACTTCCACCAGTGCAATTTCTCCTGGGATAATAGATCTATCCCGTATTGCTCTTTAAAGGCCGCATATATATAAGGTGCGTCCTGTGCAAAAGAAAACGCCGGTCCTCTGTTGGACCGACGTTTGTATCGTTCTTTCTTCTCTTCTTTCTTTTCTGCTTTTCCTCCACGGTAGAACCACAGCATCTTTTCTACTGCTTCTTCCAGATTGTTTGGGTGTTTCGGGTAATATAGGGTTAATAACTTTTCAAGTTTCACAATATCCGGTGCTTCGCTTTCCATGATCTCGTCAAACTTCATTCCTATCCTGAAATCCCAGTTAATCTGGTACTTTCCGTCATCGATTACAACCTCTTTTGGAAGTCCGTCTGTGATGATGTTTGGTTTCACTTTTCTCCCGCTTTCATTTTTGCGATTTCTTTGTTCATGTATGGAACAACCTGGTTCTTGTACATTGTGGTTAATTCAAAGTATGCCTGAAGGCAGGTAAGGAGATCCGTCTCCTTGCCTAATACCTTCTTGGCACTGCCTTTTCCGAAGATATTGTCAATCATCTCAATTACTGCTTCGCACTGATTAACAATTACCTCTTCGTCTGTTTTTCCTTCTGTATCATTCGCTTTCTCTGTAACCTTGTCGATTTCCGTCTGATACTTCTTCACTACTTTCGGATTCAGGAGATCCGCACTCAATTTCTGGTTCAGTATTGTTACTGCTATTTTCTTCAACGTCCTGTTCCTCCTCTATCGGTTCGCCGTTTTCCTCGGCCTGCGTTCAAGCGGCTACATATGTGTATTCTGCAGGTGTTGCTCCCATCTTCTTAAATTCGATATCGATAGAAGATGATTCTCCGGCATTACCTGATCCATCACTGTTGACAATAATGGAACACTGTCCTTTTTCTCCTTTTCCTGTCAGGACATTAAAATACAGGTAGTTTGTTACTACACTGTTTCCTGTTCCATATTTTGTTTTGTGGGATAAACAATAATCCTGTGCTTCATCGCCGACGTATCTGTCACCTGTTACAGAGAAAGCTCTCTGCGTACCTGTCTTCATGGTGTTCTGACCGGCGCGGATATAGGTCTTGTCCTGCGTGATTGGATTTAACTGCGCGTCCAGACCAGCAATTCCCATTTCTACTACTACGTAATCGCCTTCTTTTGTTGCAGTCGAACCATTCGGCGCAGTGTCGATTGCAAATACGTAATCATCATTGGTTACCCAGCCTTCATAGCTTTCACTTGGTGTGTATTCTTTCATCAATTCACTTATTTTCATTTTTGCTTCTCCTTTTCAAAATATAAAACCCTGCATGGTATCTGGTATTGAGCTACTTTGTTCTCCCAGTCTACCGTTGCAAGGTTTGGCATGTTCTGTAAGTTTTCAATTTTCTTTACCTGACATCCTTCGAAATCCGGATAGTTTTTTATGACGTTCTGCTCCTCAATCCATTCCATGAACTTCTGGCCGAGGTTCATGGCCTGCATGTTGATATCATCCGTTTCTTCCGAGTAATACCATGTCAGAAGTATGGTAAAGCCATATTCTTTATCTGCAGCACGGACATACTTTTTTACAATCTTTCCGGCATAATTTGTCAGGAAGGATACCGATGTAGCTTTTCCATCAGCAAAATTAAATGTCAGTATGGAATCACACAGTTCTTTTATTTTGTCCTGTACATACGAAACCATAACCTCATGTTTTGTCATAACTTATGTCCTTTCACATATGCCTGTATTGCTCTAGTATAGTCATTTATTCTCGTAGCTTTCATTTTCTTTTCCCATTCAGCAGTGGCAAGGGGGTGTCTGGCGGTGCTGTATTTCAAATGTCTGCCGGTTACTACCTTGCTTTCACCATGTCTGGCATACGGACTTCCGGTTATTCTAGATACCATCACCAGTCCTTCGTGTTGGAAGTTTGCGTACGGGCTTGCATAATGCACAATCCCGACATTCCCTTCTACGTAAGTCCTGGCATTGGCCGCCAGTACCAGATTCTTTGCCGGCACAAACGGTTCCATCAGGCGCTTGGCTTCGGTCGCCATGAAGAGGAGCGTCTTCTTTCCTCCAGTTGCTTCTTGTACAATGCTCGGGATTGGTTTATTCCAGTGGAATTCTACGTTCGGCATTTAACCACCTACTCTGTAATGTTTTCCTCTCAGGTGCGATGTATTATCTGAGAAAGCGGTAATCTGAAATGCCTCCGGTTTCTGTCTTGCCAGTAGCTCTGAGGCTGTATTTGGCATTTTCCCGGTTATTTCTTCCATGCATACATCTTTTACCACTATATCTCCCGGATTCAGGGTGAAGCTGTTACCAGCACCTTTGATTTTAGCAAATTCTCGGTAGGGAAGATAGTTCGATGATTCTGGTATCCTGGCGACGTATGTTCCTGCCATTTTTGCCGTCTTTCCATCATCGATCTTTGTCTGGGACAGCTTGTAGAAGCAGTTTTCAAGGACCGTCCGCTTCCAGATATCCTTTCCGTCTTCCGCATCCGCTCCTTTGATCCGGTTGTATACCGTGATTGTCTGGTTATAGTTCGGATTCATTAATCCACCCCCAGATACATCAAGCCTGTGTTTCCTAAGTGTTTCTCTATAATCTCCCTGATCTTCTTACGTTTTCCTTCTTCCGTATAGACAGAACGAGACAGGTCATATGTACCTGTCTCTCCATCGTTTCCATAGGATGCAAGCGGTCCTGGTGCGTCCGATCCACCGTACTGTTCTGCTTTGAAGATCAGTTCTGCGACGTCGCACACGCACTCTTTTACTTCTTTCGGTGTTTCCATTCTTTTTACACGATCGAATGTTACTCGGTCAATTTCCTTTTCCGCCTGTTTTTCATAATATCGGAAGGTTGATTCCGGTATATCCGGCTGCCTTCCAAGAAGATAAGACTCTACGTAATATTCATAATCTGCATACTCCATAACGTTTCTCCTATGAAAAATCTACCAGAAGGCTCTCATCCAGTTCCTTGATTCCGTAGATAATATCAAATGAAATTGTATCTTTCTTGGTTTTCATATCATAGCCAAAGACTACTCTTACAGCCAGCCCGTTTGCTGAAGCAATATGAGCTTTTGATGCTCCCATTGGGAGTTCCAGCTGTCTTGTTACCAGCGCGAGTCCGTTTCTGTGGAATCCTAACGCATGTGCCTTGCTGATTACTTTTGCTGCGACTTCTGTTACATCTGTCGGAAGGTTCTGATCCACCTTAATTGTTCCTGCCCCTCCAACCAACGTGACATCTTCCTGTACTGTATAGACATACCCGTTCACAATCAGCTGATCTCCTTCGGCAATCTTTCCTGTTGCCGGTTCTCCCGCTGATACTGTGAGCTCAGTTGTATCTTTAGTGCCGGTTACCTTGTACCCCGTCACTGTTCCCGGTTTTTCGGCTGCGGAATGAGGGCAGTTCTCTGATGAAAACGTGTCACAAGTATACACCCTTCCTACTTCTGCGTCTCTAAGCGCCTGTGAGTCCCCTGCATAGCACTGTTTCGCAAAATTATCCAATGTGTTGTATTTATATTTGATTTCCGCCGGAAGAATCAATCTTCTGTTCTGAATTGGTGCTTTCGACATATCCAGAGCCTTTCCAACTCCCGCAATGTCTGTCAGTGCTGGTTTTGCAGATACCGTTGCTGTCTTCGCAGCCTTTTCAATACCTACTGCCAACAGGTCCTGATCTACAGCCTGTGCAATAGCCGAAATAGCCGGTGTTACTACCTGCTCAGAGAAATCTTTGATGTCCAGTGTTAACTCTTTTGACGACACATTAACCGTTACATCTCTGAAACGATCCATCCTCACCGTGGTTGAGCCTTCTGTAATATCCTGTCCGTGTGTCTCTCCAACAAAGTTCTTGGCTACGAATTTTGCAGGCTTTCTGATTGTAATCGTATCACCTACTCTGACGAATTCTTTTGAATAGTCTCTATGGACAAGCCCTGCCATTGTCAGCTGGCTTTCCAGCACCATCAGGGCCTCCTGTGCAATGATTTTAGGTGTTAAAATTGTATTTGGCATATTTCTTTATCTCCTTCCTATTTTCCCTGTCTGTAATCTTTGTATTCTTCATACGTCATGTCTTCTAAATTCTTTGAAACTCCCGGAACTTTTCCGCCAGTCGGCGCGATTGGATTATTGATTGGTTCGTTTGAACCAAACATATACTCATTGTCCTTTTTGCACGCCTCAATCGCAGCGGTAATATCTTCTGTCTGATTTTTGCTATCTTTCAGTGTCTCTACATCTAAGAGTGCTCTGATTGCTTTCGCATTCTTACCGCCTGCTGCCGAGATAGCATTGTCGATAAGTGTGCCAAACTTCATTTCTGCAATTTTGTTTTCGTAATCCGTTTTCTGAGTTTCCATGTCACCTGTGAGCTGTTTTACTTTCCCCTGAAGTTCTTCTACATCTACACCTTCGAATCCTTTCAGTGTGTCCGTGGCTGTCTGCAGCTGCTCTTCCAGGGTAGTCTTTGCTGTTTCCATTGCGTCGTAATCTTTTTTGCTTACATATTCTCCGGCATTCAGATCTGCGAGCTTAATCTGCTTGTCTTTGTTTTCCGGATTGTCATTGTACGCTTTGATGATTGATGCAAACTCTTCATACTTGTCACCAAAGATTGCTTTTAAAAACTCCATAATTATTTCCTTTCTTTTTGCATAAAAATAAGACGCATAACCCTGCGTCTCAAAGGGAGATATCTGGATCATCGCCTTCCTAGGCAACAATACTCTTGATTCCATAAGCTAATGCGCTGTCATGCTCAATCACACAACCTCTTGCATCTTCCCACCCCTGCGCAAAATACGCCACATCTGCTCCTGACAGAAGTTCCAGGGATTTTCCAAGGAACCACAGTGGTTTTGCATCTGTGGGTGCTTCCTGGAAGAAGGAATCAATCACTTCTACCGGTTCACCGATCATTTCTTGCGCAAGCTCAATTGCTTTCTTGCGTTCTGCCAGAATTTCTTCATCTGACTTACCTCTCATAGGCTGACTAATAAATAATTTTTTCACCTTTCTCACCTCCTCGCCTTAAAAATGAGTATAAAAATACCACTAATCTCTGATATGCTCACTGATCAGTGGTATTATTTCATCTCTTCAAATTTTACTCCCGGTTTGCATTCCTCTTCATACGAAGCTTCCAGTACTTCATCCGGTACTCCATTCGGAAACGCCTTGCACTTTATTTCAGTTTCAGATTCCATGCAATGCCTACATAATACACATTTGGGAAGTGTGAATCTATTTCCTCCTCCAAGGAAGGATGTATTTTTCAATAAGCTTTCTTGACTCATCTGGTATCTTTTCTCCATTTCTATATCTTACAAATGCCTCTGCCAAGCTCTCTCTTCCATCGCGCTCTTTGTCTGCATATTTAGATATTCCCTTGACAAAGCTCTTATATATTTCATCCGTCAGTTCGTCGTAATCTTTCTTGGTCACGCAGTTTTGGAATGGAATAATATGTGCCATTTCATGCGCAATGTAATCTTCATAGCTTTTTCCTGCCATGTATCCGGCAGAATACAGCATTTTTATTCTCGACTCGAATTTATTATAATCTATATTATAGTTAAACACAAGTCCGTGCTTCAGCATGCCGTCCTTATCCAGATATGCGCCGCTTACAAACAAATCTCCTCTGCCAAGCTTTCCACCTTCTATTGAATCTAAGTAAATCGTGTACTCTTTATCCAGTTTCTTGATTGCCTGATTTATTTTCTTTTCTACGCTCTTATCCAATCCAGCTTTTTCAACTACTTCTTTCGGAATCGATATCTTCATCGAGCTGAGTATTTTCTTTCCGACTTTTGTTGATATTCTTCCCAGTCCATCCATGTATATTCTGTCTCTTTGTTCCGGCAGCTTCATGACCTTTGAGAACTTCACATACTCATCCATAGTCTTTTTGTATCTTGCTTTGGCTCCCATGATCTCCAGTTCGCTTACTCCGCCTTCCTTCATGAGTTTTATGTCTTGGCGGTATACTCTCATCGTCAGCTCTAACTTCCTCTGTCTCTGTAACGCCTCATATGTTGTATACTCCTTTCCATCGTAGCTCGTCTTTTCATTTTCCTCATCTATCATCTCCTGCAGTTCTTCGTCCGTGTAGTTCCGAACCGAAACTCCCGGGATGAACACGTCGTACCAGTGATAGCAGTTTGCTCCACATAAACCGGTAATAGTGCCTAATCCACATACACTCTCCAGATCCTTGTACGAATAGACCTTTCCCTGCCATGCCTGATGTTCCGGTCTGGCGCCGATGTGATATGTAACTTCATAGGTATCTGTATCAAGCTCTGCTGCCACCTGTTCATTCATGCGACCGACTATCTGCCGGAACCCTGTCATGAGTGCCGTTCTGCACGCCGAATCCACCCGGTATGTCCTTCCGGAAGCATATTCCACTGTACGCAGACCGCTTCTTGTCATGTCCTTGATAATTCGTTTCAGGACCGTGTCATAGCTGAATGCTCCAGTTGCTACTCCGAGGACCGCTTCATCCAGTGATCTTTGATAGAACTTCGCCGTATCCATGAATTGGCGCTTTCCATTTACGTTCTTGGTAAATCCCATGGATCCCGTGATGTTTTGGAATGTGTTCTTCGACTGTTCGATCGCGGCTTTTACTACCGGTTGGATCTCCGGATGCTTTCCGAACGGGGTTTGTTTCTTTCCAATAGCATCGAATGCATCTTCATACTCTTTATAGAGGTTCTCGCTTGTCTGGTTGTAGATCCGGTCAATCTCTTCATCGGAAAACTTCAAATAGCTTTTGATTTCATTTTTCAGGAATTCATCGGAATATCCCATTTTTCTAAGCAGCTGTATCTGGTAGTCTGCAGATGATGTCATCGACTGTTCTATATCCAGATTGCTCTTGATTCTTCGGACGATGTCCAACATGATGTCTATTTCTAGGTTCCGGGCATTTCGTTCTATTTCTCTTGAAAGAGCTTCAATCTCACCTTGTGTCATAGGCTAGTCCTCTATTACATCCGCCTGTTGGACTACCATCTTTTTGGCTGTTTCCTCATCTTCGGCATAATGTTTCATTCGGTATTCCCACAACTGCATGGCTCCAAGGCTTACGTCTGCCCTGTCATTCTGGCGTTCTGTTTCATCATCCACCAGGATGCTATCCTTAAATGTGCAGTTGAACTCATATCCGCTATGGAGCTTGGCGTTGTAAAAAGCCAATGCATATACGAGATCTTCCAGACAGTCTTTCAGATTCTCCTGGATAGCTGACACCATGTTATATTTGCGTTTCTTGGCGATCTTTGCTTCTGTTGCCGTCTTGTCTACGTCCGTTACATCAGAGAGATCTCCATAACTCAGGGATACATTGAACTCCAGCTGCCTTAAGAACTGATTCAAGCCATTGATGATGCTGATATCTCGGAACTCTGGCGACCATTCTTTATACAGATCACCATCGTCTCCGGCATCCAGATTCAGTCCTCTATACAGACGCTTGTCCAATTTTGGCGTTTCCAGTCTCCGCTCTTCTCCTACTATCGGTTGAAGAGCTGTAGTGGATACATTAATTGCCCTTTCACCGGATTCGAACTCCCACTTTAGCCTTGCATTCTGAACGTCTACGCTCTCCAGCTGATCTATTCCGCTTTCGAATATCGATACTCCGCACGGGCTTTTATCGATTTCATTCTTGATTGGGTTTCTGTAGTAACCAAAATCCGGCTTTTCCAGTCCAGCATAGGATATGGTTGCTGGGAGATTTTTCCATTCATCTATTGAGCTCAACGGGATTTCTCTTCCGATATCATCCTCCGATTTTGATATGTACGCATTATTTGTAATTGTAAGGATGTTATCTCTCAAAGAGTGTCTCTCCAGGCGATGGTAGTAATCTTCTCCCCGTTTCTGGTTTTCGACAAACACAACGTCAATCAGTCGTCCTCTTTCGTCGTAGGCAATCGGTACAAACCGATCTGCGGTAACATATTCTACTTTATCTCCGCCCAGCGGCTTAATGATCAGCGCCCCAAGTGCAAGCCCTGACTGCAGGTTCTCATTCAAATCTCGTGTTGCCATCTTGTATATCTGATCCAGTTCTTCCACGGAAATATTCGATTCCATTTCATCCAGGCAGATATTGGCGAACTCGGTACAGATACCTTGTTCCTTTCTAAGAGATTTTACATAGCCTTTGCACCAGGGTGCCATTCCGCTGTACATTCGCTGCCATAGCTCTATCCTTGTCTGCATCATACTTGATATACATGTTTCTATTTTCAGTGCCTGCTCTACATTTTTTGCCGGGAACATTCTGTTTATCACTCCCTTCACGAAGGCTTTTATTCCATCCAGCATTATTCGCCCCTCCGTTTCCATATTCTTTCTGTTGCATATCTTACAGCATCTATCATGTGGTCATTCCCATCCGGATATCCGGTGATGATATTTCCTTCTTTATCCCTTTCGTACTCATAATCCATGAACTCCTGTGCAGCTACCGGGCATCTTACATTGTCGATTATGATTTCTCTTAATGACTGCAGCCATTTATATGAGTACTCTCTGCTTCCAGGACCTTTTTCTGCTGCTCTGGCAAGCAAGCCGTAGCTTTTGTAGTCTCCTATCGACTTCTTTTCTGCACTATCGCAGGTAAGCAGATCGTTGCCTGTGATTCCCATCCTGATCAGCTCGTCTGCCGTCTGTCTGTTGCTTCTCTTATTGCATGTGTATTCCTGCCATACGTACAATCTCAACCTCGCTCTGTCGTAATGAACCCTTGCAAATGCATACGGATCCGGGAACCATCCCCAGTCAATGCCATTTAACACATGGTCGAATCCTGATATCTCATCATCCGTTATTTCTCTGATCGTGATGTTGTCAAATACACTTCCTCCTGATCCATTGGCCACTCCTAAGTATTCATTTTCATACGCATCTGGGTTAGTTTCCTTTAAGAATTCTGCCTCTTCGATAAATGTTTTTCCTAGCCACTTCTTTGGTATGTCCAGATAGGTGCTTTCCGTAACCAGTCTGGTTTCTTTCGGGATCTTGATGTATTTGTTGGCCCAGTTGTTCAGGCTCTTTGGTGGGTTGAATGTTTTGAAGATGTATGCAGTATCTCCGCCTCGGATTACAGACTGTTCAATCTTTCTAACCGCCTCCGGTCCCATGAACTGATCCAACTCTTCAAACCATAAGACTCCGATATATCCGAATGGAACCTTGATCGATTTTACCTTGCCCGGATCATCTGCTCCTCTGAAATAAATCTTTTGCCCAGTGCTTTTTCTCGTAATCTCCAGTGGTGATACAGTACACTCGAACTCATCTTCCAGTCCCAGAGCTTCTATCGCCCATCTTGCTTGCTGATAGATGGAACTTCGCATCGTATCTCCTACCTGACGCATGATCACCGCATGTATCTGATCATTACTCCTCAAAATGTCTCCTACAGCCAGGCTTACAAAGGATGATTTGGTACTGCCTCGGCCACCTGGGAAAACATATTCTGTGTGACGCTTTTCCTTGATGTCAAAAAGCACCGGGGCAAATACCGGAGCAACCATTGTTGCCGGAATGCCTTTGTATTCTTTTTCCGGAACGGGTTCCGGCTGCATCCTTTGGATGTCCGCCCGTGTCTTTTCAATCTTGGCGCGTTGCTCTTCCGTTGCGAGATTCATGTGATCTGCAAGCCACTGCAGGGCCTTCATCCGATCAGCCAGTTTAATGCCGGCTCCGTCTTTTCCCTGCTTCACCTCTGTCAAGATTGTTCCATCCACATCCAGAGAGTCTTTAAATTTCGCAGTGTTGACTATTCTTGTCAGTGTTTCTTCTTCTCCAGTCTCTTCATTTTTCACCTTGACCGGCCCATACACTGCCATCACAGGGACTTCTTCTGTACCAAATTCCATGTAATCTGTGATATCCGCAAAAGCTATATCTATGTATTTTTGGAAGATATCAGCTTCCGATATCAGCTCTCTGTTCAGTCTGTTCTGTTTCAGTCGTTGGATTTCTTCTTTTACCCTAGCATTTCCTAGCATGCGGGGACCATTTACGGTAGCCGTTTCATAACTGCATTCATATGCTTTTTGATATGCTTTTGTGGCATTGAAGCATTTGACGTATAAAATACAAAAAAGCCTTTGCTTATCGTTTAAATCAGTGTTTTCAATTATCTGATCTATCACTTCTGCATTGGCTTTCTTTTTGATTTCACTTTTTCGTTTGGAACGTTCCGTATTTTTTCGGAGCGTTCCATTCATTTTTTCATCCCATTTATCTTTCGATTTCCATCCCCGGACAGTTCCTGCTGCCAGATTTAGTTGACTTGCAATCTCAACTAAATCGATCTCTCCCTTATGCTTTTTATATATTTCGAACGCTTTCTCCCTATTTGGATTTCGTGCCTTTGGCATTTCACCACCTTCAATTCTGATTTCATAATAAAAGACGGCCTCAGTCTTTAACTGCTGCCGCCCTTAGGGTGAGTATGTCCTTTTCAAATTTTGGACGCTACCACTATAACACACTTTTATGTGCCGTGAGTGGTGATGTTTTGCAAATTTTATATTTTTTTTGACATCAACCAGTAAAATTTCCTCCTTGCTCTATAGTATTTCTGATCACCGCACGGCAACCCTTTTGCATCCCGAAGGTATATGTAGGTCGCATAATCTGTGGTAACCCCTTCCAATAACCATTGATAGATGTCTGCGTCCGCCTCTATTGCTGTCTGCTCGATTCGCTCACATTTTTCCTGCAGCTCCGCACGTTTGATAGCCAGGCGTTCTGTTGCTGACGCCTGGTTTGGACTCCCCTTCCCCTCTTGGCCATATTGTATTGCTTTCACAGTATCTGTCATATTTTCAAGTTCTTCCCGCCATTCCGGATATTGCAGGCAATGATGGATAACTTCCAGATACCTGTGTTTGCTGATTCCATATTTGTCTTTATTGATCGGTCTTCTCTTCAACTCTATACTTCCTCCCCGTCCGTCTGTCCTTGATTGTTATAATGTCAAACCCGAACAGGCTTGCTATGTCTTGCAGATCGGTCAGTGCCCTGCGCATATGGTAGGGCATCTGGTTGTACCTGCGCACTGCTTTTTCCGCCGTCGGATCCTGGTAGCCTTCATGGTTCATAGTTCTCCTTTCTGTGCGATGTCGCACAATGAATTTTCTTAAGTGCTTTATTGTTTTCTCGGTTTGTCCGTTATGTATGTCCTTTCGGTTGTTGCCATATCATAATTAATATATTTTTCGATCTCTTCTTTGCATTGTTTGCAGTATTCTTTTTGACATCCTGCCTTTAGCATCGTCTGACTTAAATTCTGCGCCAGGCTGTCTGCCGTTCCAATCGGCCCATCATTGTGACCATATATTTCAATCGTGTACCAAGTCTTTCCTGTTGGTCTTTTGCATCTGTCGCATATGTGCTCTGTCATAGTTCCTCCTACCATAATGCTTTCTTGCGTTTTCTTCCTTGTACGAACACTGTACATTCTTCCGGTCTACAGCCTCTCCTTTCTCCTCCGACTGCTGCCATCCGGCTTTTGCCGGAGGGAATCTATGTTGACTGGTTTTCGTGATACAATAGCCAGTTGGTGCTATTCCTTTAACTTATTCCTCCGCAATGTCCTCTCACACCTGCACTATTCAGTGCTCGAAGAATTCGTATTTCTGCTTCTTCATAAGTTAATTCTTCTTCAAATGTGATATCCATTCTAATTGTGTAGCGGTCTCTTTTTTCTGTATCTGTTTCGTTATAAAAGCAGTCCATATTTTCCTCCATAATTCTTTCTCATCGCTTCGCCGATTTCATGAATTGGTTATACATCCGTTTCTTCCATCCTTCTTTTGGCGGCTCCGGTCCACGGTTATGGTCACTTAAGGTTCTTATCAGGTCTTCAAATTCTGCTGCCTCCTGCTCCGAAAGTTCTTCCCGAAGATCTACATTGCTCATCCAGCTGAATCCGTATTTTCTTAATATATCCTTTCTTGTCATTACAATTTACCTATTACCCTTTTTCCTTCATCTGTCTGTTTCCATTCATCGTATTCGTCCCACGTGTCTTTTGTAATCACCTCATGCCAATCCCTTGGATGTTCCTGTAATATCTTCGGATGTTTCCGCTTTAAAAACTCTTTCATTCCCGGTGTTCCTAAAAATATCATTTTTTCTTTCTCCTCTCTTCTGTTTCCCATTTACACATGTTCCACCACTCGCAGAATAAGCAGCACCCCAGGCATTGGTTTGTCCGTACCATTATGAACCAGTGTTTTAATTTTTCTTTTATCTCCATGTCATTCACCTCTTCTTATGCATCTCTGTTCCTCTCCTCTTATGTGTGCAAAAACGTATCAAAATCCAATTCATGTTCTCTAATTCTTTCTTTTTCGAACGGATAGCTTCCGTTCATCATTGCTTTTACATCTTGCAATTCCGCTATTAACGCATCTATGCTTTCTGTTCTTGTAAATGTCATGATAACTTCTGCCTGATCTGTATTCCAACCATCCTCAACTGGAACTCTTTCACCTATTTCATGTGGTTTTTGCGTGATACAACACAATGCTCCTATGTCACTGCTTAATGCTCCCGTCATTCTGATGTCGCCTGTTCCAAATTCCATCTTTGCTTTTCCTTTTATCATTTTTTCAAACCCCATTCCGATTTATAATCTCAATCGCTCTATCTAATGTGTCTCCAACGTTTTTGTAGATAGCATCTAGTCTCTCATCTCCTGTATTGGCTATTGTTAAGTAATATGCCAGTTTCAGGTCTTTCAGCTCTTCTGCGGCTTTTTCAGTATCGCGTACTGTAGGCTGGCGATCTATCAATTCGTGTACAGCGTTCACCATACTTGGTGGATAATCACCCAGCACAGTCATTCCAGCAATCTGCACTTTGAATTCGTCTGCGTCAATCAATCTCATTCTTGCCACACCTTTCATCATCAAATATGTTCTTAATCACTTCAAACCTGTAAAACCTTGTATCGCCTTCCCTTAATATTCTTGGGCATTTGCAACGTCCCTCTTCCATAGCTCCCAATGGATATCGGACGCAGTGCCAGCCTGTAACTTCTTCAATGACGGGGCAAAAGAGCGGGCGTGTAACAAGATTGAATTTTCCGAATACAACTTCCATCAGTTCTCCTGGATTTCCATCGCACATGAGAATGTCGTGTTCCCATATTTTCTTGCCTTTCCAGTCTTCTATACCCGTCCAGATACATACCGTAATTGGATCCACCTCATGTATCTCAAGGCCATCTGGTGACTGACTTGCAATGTATGATCCAACCGGTATAATATCTTTTCTCCAACTTTCTTCGTAGTGACGGGTTTTATCCGGCATGTTGAAATAGAATCCTTCTACCCACATGTCTTTATCTTTACACTTTGCTTTGAATAGAATATCTGTAACTATCATTCCTCTTTTTCAACTCCTTGTATAAAATTCCTTTCATAGCGTGCCATCCTTAGGTTTAGTTCAAATGTAGGGCTGTGTCGCAGTCCTAAAAGCACCATGATCTTGTATACCCTTCCGTCTAAGCATCTTTTATACCAATCTTTCCAGACATTGAATCGTAATTTCAAAATATCAGCTCCTTTCCAGATAGTTCCGTCCTATTAATCTTTCGAACTCTTCCCGTGTATGAGTTTCTTCGTATTTGGCTTGAAAGATCCTGCATAGCAGTTCCCTAGTCTCTCTACAGTTATGTACTGCCCTCGGTCCGTCTTTGTGATGAGCCGGACACAGGTAGGCTTTGAAGCCATTCTCTTCACTTACCCGTCTTAGACCTCCCCCGTAGAATACATGGTGCTCTTCTGTGTACTGCTGCCGGCGGATGCCTTCCAGTCTGCACAGGAAGCATTCGCCTTTTACAGTGTCCACGATCGGAGCTGGATGGTGCTTTCTTTTTTTCTTCTTGGTTGACTTCGGAAACATTAATTCACACATTCAATCTCATCTCCATTCCGATCAACCTCGGTTTCGAAGAATTCTTTCCAGAATGATTCCTTCGTCAAGACTCCGAAACTTACTCCCGGCATATTGCGGATAGCCTTTTCCATGGCTTTTCCCATGTATTCTGCTGCCGTATCGGCATCGATCGATGAAAGATATAATCTTCTTGTAGCATATGCCGGCTTTACTTCTGATTGATCCTGTTGTTCCGGAGCATTCATATCCGGCGGGCAATATTGTGGAAAATCTTTGACTAATTCTGTCTGCCCCGGAATCTGAGTTTCATCAGTGTTTTCTTGTTGAAACTCTGGTTTTACTTCCGGAGTTTCTTCTGTCTTTTCTGGCTCTTTCTCTTTTGTTTCTGTAGGTACTTCAATGGTGTCAGGTGTCTCAGTTTGTTTTTCTTCATCTTTTGCAAGTATTTCCTCACTTTTTGTCGGTGGATCCGGTTGTTTTGTTTGTGGTTCTTCCTGTTTTGTTGATGACTCTGCACTTTTATCTCCGTCCTTTTTACCTCCTTCAGCACCAGTTTTTACTGATGTTTCCGCCGATTTTTGCGCCGGCGCAACTCCCTTTTCTGAGCTCTCTTCTGCTGGCGATTCATCTTCGGTTCGGTTGGTCTCTTCTCCGGTCTTTTCCCCATCACAAATGTTGCTTTTTTCGTCTGATAATCCTGGCTTTTCTTCTCTAGTCTCGTCTGTTTCTGTATCAGCAGTTTTGGTTCCGTCTGGAATTTTTTCACAAGCTCTGGTTCCATCGTCCGTAATATCTTCATGATCTCCTTCATCGTTTTCTTCTCCAAAATAATTCTTCCAAGTTTCAGATCCTGCTGCCATTTCTCCAAAAATATTTACCGTCATCTGATAGAATTCCCACCAGGTCATATTCTCCGGTGCGCTTCCGAATTTCTTAAATGTGACACGATTTTCGTACATCATCATGAAGTAAAGTCCTTTTTTGTACGATCGGTTCCCTGCCGGATTCACAATTTCACTGAATTTGCTGATTCTCGCTTCATCGAACTCTCCGCTGAATACCGTATTCAGGATTCCTGGATTATCATAGTAAAATTTCTCAATCACCTGTCTGAGATCATCTGCCTCACCTGCTGCCGGCTCCGTCTTATTGAACCGTTTCAATTCCCGAATATCTTCTCTGGAAGTTTCCGGTTGGATCATTTGTCTGTCACTATCTGGAAGTTTCAGCATTTCCTCCAGCTGACTCCTTCCCAGTTCGGCATATTCTGGCCGGAGGCGTTCGGAGTATCCATCAATGGAATACTCCTTGTTTATACTCATGAATCGACTTGTGATAGACTTTCCCAGGCCGTACTCTGCCCGAGCGAATTCTGCTATACTTTTGTACCCGTCTCTCTCATACAGCTTCTGATCATCAATCTGCCTCAAAGCATATCCTATTCGGACAAAGCTCTGTTTCACTCCTATGAGCTCCTGTCTTAATTTCTGTTTCATCTGCACCCAGTCATCCAGGTTTAACTGCACATATTCCATGTTTTCCTCCTTATGCTATATTTGCTGTCCGGACCGCTTCTGTCAGTGTTCCCGTTTTCATTTTCGTCAGCCATGTATCTAACCATGACTGCATATTCTTTTCATCCGGTTTTCTGTCCTTATCTCCATACCACTGTAGTATCCTTGGATTTTTTGTGTCTATCTCAACCGTTATATACGGAACGTCTGGCTCTGCTTTGAATCTCAGCATCAGTATGTATGTCTTTCCAGTGTTGTGTTTCTTTAGATAATTGTCTCCTCCGACGCAATGGTGGAGTATACGCCCTTCCATAACGATTTCTTCAGCTGATCTTGCCGGTCTAATTATGTAATTATCATCCTCGTAAAAATATTTATTTCTCAGTTTTCTGTAGATGTGTCTGATTTCCGGATAACGCTCTGCTACTTCATTAAGACGTTTGTCCATTTCTTCTTTGTTCGTTTCCATGACCATTTTGTTGTGTGCTGTCTCTAAATCCCGTGGTTGTTGATATACCGTGTTGTTCAGATCGTATCCCAGGTTTACTCTCATGCTCAGATAATCGGTATAGATTGTTGCCATATGTCTTATCCGGGCCGACGCCCTGCTGCACTCCGTTCCATATTCGCAGCCGGCATATTTTTCTATACGATTGAGCAGCTTTTGCAACGTCATGTATCTAGTGGCCGTTTCTATCTGCGTGTATTCCAATCCAGTCTCTGTCAGGTGTTCTACCTGTTCATCTGTCCAATGCTGTCCTTGGCGCTTCTCCGTCTGCATAACTTCCAGAAGTTTTAGATTTCCTTTTCGTCTTATCAGCTGCTTTATCCGTTCTTTTCGAATTCCGAGGAACTTGTCCAATCTATTCGCATCTTCATCTGCTATAATTCCATATTCGTAACTAACCAGTTGCTCTACTATGTCAACCAGCCCCATTTTTGACAGAATCTCTATTTGCGGTGTTCGTTTGTAACATTCCAGATAATTTACCGGATTTATATTCCCCTTTTTGTCTTTGACATATTCTCGTAAGCCACTGTATTGAAACATTGTTCCTTTCATCTCTTCGTAAGTTTCCATCATGATTGGTGCGCGATCTATTGTTATATGTTGTGTTCCTTGCAGATCACAATCGTCCCAAAAATCTTTTCCTGTGTACGGATTGTATTTTTGATAATCTTTTTGAGTTTTCTTTCCTGGTTCAAAATATATTCTTGCCGTCTCTATGCCTGAAAGTTTTTCACATGCGTTGTACATTACCGTATCTTTACCACCAGAAATAAATCCCAATCTCCACTCTTTTTCTATTTCCACATACCTGAAAACCATTCCTTGTTCTTTGTATTTCTGTCCAAGGAACACATGGATCGTTTTGCTGTGTGCACCTTTTATCTTGCCCTGGCATTTATATCTTCCGCGTGCTCCGCACATTGGACACATTCCGTAATGTCCTTCTCTCGGTTCTTCAATGTGTCTTTGGAACTGGCTCTCATAGGATATCCCTATTTTCCATCTTGCATCTGTAACTCCTCCGCATTTACTGCAGGCTATCTGTGCCCAGCTTCCACGCTTTTTGTAATACAGATAATGCTCATTACGGAAATATATATCATCCACTCTGGCCAGAATCTTTTTCTCTGGCAATTCTTCCGTGTGTGCTATTCTATCTGCTAATGCTTCTTTACGTCGTACATATTCCCTGTGTTCCCGTTTTCGTCTAGCCGTTATTACAATACCGTTCTCGTGTCCACTTATGTACTCCCACCATCTCGCATCATTATAAACAGCTACTTTACAGAATTTCTTTATCCGTTCCAGATCCTCCGAACTCTGTAAGATATTTTCTTTTTCTCTCTCCATATATGGAGAAGATCGAGCAGCCCATATAAGTCTCCCGCAATCATCACCGTTTTCTACTTGTCTGCGTGTCCACTCTTTTCGATCCGGAATATATGTACCGAAATCTTTTTTGGTAAGTACAATCCGTACCAGCGGTATTTCTTTTGATGCTTTTTCATTCCGATACACTTCCACAAAAAGATGTTTTTCATGACTAACATTCTTTACTTTCGTAACACCGATGTATTTGACTGCTTTTTTTCTACTGATTTTCTTTAAAACAAGATACGGGATCTTCTCAATTGCTTTCTTTTTCATCCAGCGACACCTACTTTCCCATGTAGTAGTCTGTTATAATCTGTTTCGCTCTGGCCATACCCGGAATACCCAATGTGACTTTTCCTGCAGATACGCCTGCTGCCTTCAATATGTCTTTGCTGACCGGCTGTTGATTTTTGAACGACCATGTCAGTAATGCCGCTATGCATCCTTTCAGTGATTTTCCTTTCTTTCGAACCTGTCTGGCCAACAGATCGCTTTCCATACACTGTCCTCTCAGGTACTCTACCCAGTCCTCCATGATTTCTTTTGGCTTCAGCTCTTTCGCTTCAATATCGATTTTCCCAAGAGCTGCAGTGAGCTGATCACACAGTGCTGGGAGTTCTCCCTGTAGATACAGGTCCACATAATCTTTCTGTATCCCATTTTCTTTCGCCATTTCTCTCAGTGATTTCTCATCACCTTCGTTGAACAAATTTTCTGCAAGTTCATTAATTTCTGTATAGGAATTCAATTCTCCGAATTTATCAAACATTTATGCATCCTCCATCATTTTTCTTATTTCATCACTATAGCTGTGCCGCCCTCTCTCTGTTTTGATCAGATGCCCTTGCATCTTTTTCCAGAGTATCTGCCAGCCTTCCGCTACAGGTTTCTCTTTTGCGGTCTTGAATCCGTTTCCGGCCCATCCAGGTAAGAAGATATCTATAATATTTACTACATAAGTATCTTCGCAGTGGATATGAACCTCACAAGACTGATTTAGGCGGCTTAATGCTTCTGTTATCGCCTTTACTTCTGTTTCGTGTCGTGTGCCTTTTATCTGACCGGTATCTTGGATTTTCCCAACCTCTCCGGACTTCTTTACACAAGTGCACACAAATCCATATTTTCCCATGGTTTTACTGTTGGAACTGGATCTGCTGGATATATAAATATCTACTCTAAACATGGGTGTTCAGCACCTCTTTCGTATTCTGCAGATTTTTATTAATCTCATGCATTTCTGCAGTCGCTCCCTTTACTGAGCTTATCAGCAGTTCTGGAATAGTGGCCGGAAGTAATTCTTCGTCATAGATTTCTTCCATGAGCTGGTTGTACTGATCGTATTCTTTCTTTAACTCGCTACAGGCTCTCCGGAGTACTATCTGTTCTGCTCCGTTTTTTGTGTTTAGTATCTTGCCGATCTGACCCTGTCTCTTGGCTATCTCGTCATCAATCGCGCACCAGAGAAGCGCGGCGCGATCCGGTTCAATCTTATGTACTCCCGGGTAGTTTTCTCTCAATACTCCATTGAGCTTTCGAGATACTAATACCAGCTCTTCCAGTTTGTTTTCGCTTGCGCGGTCCAATATCAACATCTTTTAAATCCTCCTGTTTAATCGAATCATCGTGCACCTCCGGTACTTATATCCCGTTTTTGGATTTATCCCTTCCCAAACGCGGGCTATGTAGTAGCCTTTCTTCGGTTTCACCTCTTTTTTCCATCTCCGGAGCTTATCCTCATGTGGATCCGGCAGAGGCATATTCTTGGATGTGTTGTAACTCGACTCTTTTATTCTTGTTTTTCCTTCTGTTCCATCTTTTTTCTTTTCAACTGTGTTTTTATCCTTTGTCATGTAACAGGCAAGACGCATGAAATCTTCATCATAGAATTTGCTTCTCTTGATTTCTGCAATCCATGTACCTCCATGGTCCCAGGCTTTCTGGACGATGCTGGCCGAATCTCCGATTTCATTTACTATCAGATGTATATGCCATGCTCCTTTGGTCCCTTTTTCTATATTGCGGATCCAAAATAATTCGTATCCTCTTTTTCTGTACGCCCTTCGGACTTTTGCTATCGACCGTCTAAAATCTTTCAAGGCTGCCTGCATATCGGGAGGTCGTTCTTCTATGCTGTAGGTCCATGTTAGGAACAGATCTGTTTCTTTAAAATACTGCAGCAATCTTTGTCTGCATCTTTTCTCTTTGTTCCATTTATTCACTCGGAGCATATCTTCTTTTGTGGCTTTTCTTCTTTTCATCCTCTTTAAGCCTGGCGCTCCATACCTTCCATCGTGATACTCCTCTATGTCCAGAATATCTCCACCTCGAAAGCTATATGTCTTTCTTTTTATCATGTTATAATCCTGAATTTAATATCTTTATCGAGTTTTAAAACGGACGAAAATGCCCGTATTTCTTGACTTTTTCGCCCGCCGATGGTATTATAATTTTGACTTATATTTTCGGTAGGCGAAGAAGTCTTGAGGTACATGATGTGCCTTATTTTTTTACTCACTTGTATCATGTTTGCTCGCTCCCTTAAGTTATAGCGTAGAAATTAGTCACGCAGGCGGCCAGCGCTACAATTAACAGCAGCTCCACAATGATCGTCATTCTCCATATCCATGTTTTCAGGGATTTACATTCATCTTCCAGACGCTTGATCTGTAGTTTTGCATATATCGGTGTTTCCGGTTTTAATTTCATCACAGCACACTCACTCCCTTATTAAGATCTACAAATATATAAGCTCCGGCCGCTTTCATGTCAAACGGTGGTACATATTTTTTCAGGTTCTTATCTTCCAGACGTGTGTGGTACTTTTCATAGTCTGCATATACAGCCACGCTTACCAGGTTGTCCAATACGGCGTACTGGTTGTATCTTTCGCCGATCAAGGCTTCAATACCTTTTACTCTCCGGTAAACCGTCTGAGTCGTTACCCCGAAAAGTGCTGCAAGGTTCTTTCTGTTTGCATACATGTTTATTCCTCCTTTATGCTGGTTCTTTTTCCTGCTTATCCATGTCCGCTCTAATCTTCAGGATCTCCATGTTGCTTTTTGCAATCATGAATGCCTGCGGATCATGTACCGCCAGATGTTTGGCTGTTTCTACCATTTCAGCGATTTCTTTCTTTTCTTTTTCACTCATTGCTTTTCTCACCTCTTTCTTAAATTTGAATTCTATTGACTTTCTTTTCTTATGCTCCTATTCTGTTGATACAGGCTTCTGCCAAAGCCGAGTATTCAAGAAAGGAGACGCTTATATTTAGAAACGAACGTTTAATTGAGAAAACTGTTGAGATCACTGTTGCAAAATTATCCAATACATCATCCTCTACAAATGCTGAAACAGGAAAAAATATTGCTAATTTCATGCAGAAAATCTACAACAAATTAGTCGAACTCAATAGTAATGGAGACTAATAATTTATAGCTCTGGCGGATATCAGCTCTGCCAGGGCTTTTATCAGATCTGGTAGATTCCCGCAATCATTTGCTGTCAAATCGCTTTCCAGTCCTTCCTGTATGAATCCACACAGTTTTTTGATGGTTTCATCTACTGTTTCAAGCATCTTTCCTCACCTCACTTTTTTTGTTGTTTGTAAGACAAGTATATGCCATTCAATAGCATTTGTCAACACTTTATGTTGTTTTCATAGCTTTTTGTTGTTTTAAAGACTTTTCTATTGACTATTCGCTTCTTGCCATTTATAATCAAATCATGAAAGCGAGGTGAATCAAATGAACGAACGTATCAAGAAGTTAAGAAAGGTCTTGGATTTAACTCAGCAAAAGTTTGCGGATAAATTAGGTGTAAAAAGAAACACCGTCGGACAATGGGAATGCGGGATAAATCGTCTTACGGATCAAGTGATCTTTTCTATATGTCGAGAATTTGATGTAAACGAAACTTGGCTCAGAACTGGCGAGGGTGACATTTTTGTCCAACGCTCTCCTGAAGAAGAAGTCGGTTATTACGTTGAAGATCTGTTGGAATATGATGGAAACGGGAATGCATTTTACGATGCGATAATTGAAATGATGAAGACCTATCATTCTCTTGACGATAAATCTAAGACTGTGATACGTGAGTATTTCAAGAACGTAGCAGATGGTATAAAGAATAAAGAGGAAAAGGCTTAGAGCCTTCCCCTCTTTTCTAAGTACCTATATAAAATAGCGTAGAGTTGCTGGATTATTTTGTGATCAGAATCATCCAGTTTTGATAATAAGATTTTTAATTCTTCCATATGTAACGCACCTCCGCTCTGCGAACATTTGTTCGAATTGTTCTTAATTAATCATACAACTATTGTATTTCAAAATCAATATTTATTCGAACGTTCGTTCGTGTTTTGAGAATCTTAATTATCCTTTCATATATTAAAACACTTAACTTTGCGTAAACCGGTGCGTTTTTGAAATTTGTCCGAGTTCTCGGACACTTATTTGTACTCTGATTCATACAGGTCGGTAATTCGGACTTTTAGTCCTTTTGCCAGCTGCTCCATGGTATCTAACCGCGGTATTCGCCCTCTGGACACTATGTCCGACACGGTTGATTTCGGGACGCCTGTAAGAATAGATACTTGGCGGATTGTTAAGTTTTTCTTATCCATTAGTTCGTCGAGTAATATTTTCATACATTAAGTATGTGTATTTCCGTCATTGTTATACTTGTAATTTTATGTAATAAAAATGAAGGTAGGAAAAATTATGAAAAAGAAACTGCTTTCCATATTTCTGGTTTTCGCAGTGATTTTATCATTTGCTGCATGCGGCAAATCTGATAAGTCATCTGCCGCTCAGACAACCTATGATATGGATGATTTTGGTGTTTTATACACCAAGACGCAAAAAATGTTTGCAAAAGAAAGTGCTGATTTTACTATGAAGGAATTGTCCAGTGACAAGGCTTATTCTCTTTACAAAAAATGTTCAAGCAAAACCGGGCTTCCTTTTAATCAGAAAATTACTTTAACTGGCTTTAAAAGTGAATCTGATGTTGGCTTTACAATCGAATCTTCCAACGGTAAACACGCGTTTCCTTGTTATTTCAAGGATGGGGATCCTAATTTAAGTATGTTTATTGGTTCAGGAGACCAAATTACTGTTACCGGTACAATTTCTAAAGACTATAAGTCATATGGTGTGCTCAGCGATTGCAAGGTCACATCTCCTAAAAACATTACACCGAAATTCAATGATAACATAGATGATGTTATTGATAGCGACTCTACTTGTAGTGTTATTGAGGGAACCGTTTCCGATGTCGTTTCCTTGGACGATTTCGAAAATATGATCGACACAATGGGGATGTCGGAATATGAGCACGAGGATTACTATTTCGATAACGTTTTATACTTAACTACCGATGATCATCTTATTTTTGTATTTTATGATCCTAAAATCACCGGTGAAGTCAAAGTTGGAGATAAGATTGCTACTTTAGGTTCTGTAGACCCTCTGTTTGAATTGCAAAAAGCAGATGGAACAAGTCAAACCATGTGGGGGCTCGTCGGAAATGTTTATGATATATATGTCTTCGATAATTAATCAAACCAGAATATATGATTTATAGTTTTACCAAACTTTAATTATAGGAGAATATATGAAATATTTATTTGAAAGTAAGAAAGCTTTGGATATGTACTATGAACTTATAAAGGATCTTGGTGTAGATGCCGAGCCAAATGAGCAAAACGATTGTGTCTATATCACAGAAAAATTCATGAGTGAATGTTTCGAAGTGTACTTATCAAAATATACAAGTTAATATAAAAGGCCTCAGTGCTACCAACACCAAGGCCACTCAGATAAATATTATACAGTGCTGGGCACGTACAATACTCCATCAACAAGAATATTGTACCACAGTTTTCCAGCATCTGTATAGGTGTTATTTTTATACTCATTTTTAGATATTTAGGAGGAAATTATGTGGACAGAACAATTATCTAACGGAAATGTGAAATTTGTAGAACGTTACACTGATCCGTTGACTCTTGAGCTTCACCGGGTATCTTGTACTATGGCAAAAGATACCAACAGCACCCGGAAGCAGGCGCAGGCTATCCTGAATGAAAAGATTGAGAAGAAATTAGAGAAGATTTCAATGTCTGCTGCCGTCCGTAAGGAAAAATTGCGGCTCGGCCAGCTCTGCACTATGTATAATACTTTTCAGAAAACGGCACGTGCTCCCTCTACTTATTCCCGGAATTTGCACGCCTGCAACTCGCTGTGTCGTATACTCGGCGAAGATACACTGGTGTCGCAATTAACTGCCGGTTACGTCAACGAAAAGCTGGCCGAACAGAATGAAGCTGTCGGGACAACTAACGAGCGGATCACTCGTTTCAAAGCCCTGATCCGTTGGGGATATGAAAATGATTATATTGCGGACATCGCTTGGATTAATAAAATCAGAAAAGAAAAAGATATCAAAAAGAAAGAAAAGCTGGAGGATAAATATCTGGAGCGTGAAGAGCTGCAGACTCTATTGAATAATCTCACTGTCCCACGTTGGAGAATGCTTGCTTCTTTCGCTGCTCTCTCCGGTCTTCGCGTCGGTGAGATCATTGCGCTGCGCGATTCAGATGTGAATCTGGACAAAAGAATCATATCAGTTACTAAAAACTATGATTCCAATAATAAGGTTATCGGATATACCAAGACATCTTGCTCCTACCGGGAAGTATACATTCAAGACGAGCTTCTTACATTGTGCCGGCAAATAAGATTCTTCATTAAAAAAGAGCAGTTGCTCACCGGCGTTCGCAGTCCACTCTTTATCCCGGATGTATCCGGAGATCATGTGCATTACTGGGCATACAATAAATGTCTGAAGGAGACCGCCCACCGGGTGCTGAACAAAGACGTCGAGATTACAACTCATGTTCTGCGTCATACTCATGTCGCACTTATGGCAGAACAGCTCGTTCCTCTTGAAGTCATTTCCCGCAGGATCGGGCACGCAGACAGTAAAGTCACCAGGGAGATATACTTCCATATAACCAAGAAAATGCGCGAAAGGGATAATCAGCTGATCCGGAATGTTAAGATATTATAGGGGCAAAAAAGGGGCAAATGATTATATTCTATGTTATGTCAGGATAGGTATTGCCTCTTGCAATCCCCATTTTATCGGCTATGTTATATTGATATGCATTTAGAAAGTCCCTTTTTCCGCATGAAGAAAACCTTGAAGATTCATTCTTCAAGGTTTTTTGTTATTTAATTGATTAACGAAGTTGGCCTCTCGGTCCTTGAAGAACACAGTATATAGCCGGTTTGATGAACTAAATAGCCATTTATTTACTCCGCCGCACCCGCTCCCGCAACTCCTCAAATATCTCCTTATGCTGCCTTACCTGCATCTTCGGGAACGCTTTCACAAGACGTTCGCCAACCTTTGTACGGTTCTCTGCCATCTCTTCGTATTTTGCTTTTAACTCTTCCATACGGGCCTTCATCTCTTCTACATTGATCTTCGGAGCCAGTTTCTCCATACGGGCTTTTGGTTCTTCCAGGCGTTCCTTTACTCCGTCTCTGAGACCATTCACGATTGCCTTCGGCTCCTCCAGACGTTCCTTCAGCTCTTCTCTTACATTACCAAGCTGCTCTTTCTTCTCTTCCTGGAATTCCATACCTTCCATTACATTTTCATAGATATTCTCTCCGACCTTGTTAGACAGATCTTTCAGCTCGGCTGCAATCTTCTCCATCGTTTCAAGTTTGCGGTTCATCTTCAGAATAGCGGAAGCTGTTACATACAGGTCTGCCAGAAGTCCGACAGCCAGACATGCCATAACTATAATTCCAAGAACAAATGGAATCATTGTCAACACCTTGTAGATCAGCGGATGGATCACTTTTACGATCAGAACGCAGAACACGCCCCATATCAATGAGAACAATACGCATACATATCCACCGATATTCAATGGCTGGTCTGAATAATCCCACCATTTATTATGAAAAATCTTCTCCAGCAGGAATCCGGTAATTCCTTCTATTGCCGTCACAAGTATGGTCGAACTGATATACAATAATACCAGATTATTCTCAACCGGTGTCAGAAACTGTACTACAACACCAACTCCGATTCCATATACCGGACAGATCGGTCCGTTTAAGAATCCTCGGTTCACGAATTTTCCCTGCTTCACAGCTGCATATGCAACTTCCGTACACCATCCCAGAAATCCATATACAAAAAATGATAATGCAAAATAATAAAACTCTGTCAAATATACTCTCTCCTTTTTATTATATGATAATAGGATCAAAAGACATTTTACCCCCGTATCATTATATTAATAAACTTCATTATACGTGATTCTTTCTTATTTCTCAATAAACATCTTTTCATATCTGTTAAGCTTTTATTGCATGTAATACAAATCTAAAGTTTTTCTTACAACTTCGTGAATATTCTGTGACCACTCTTGAGAGTTTTTTTCAAACATTATAGAATAAGAGATGGGTATAAATAGGAGGGACTAATAATGAGTTTAAGTAATAAGAAGAAAACACAATCTACTTCCGATATCTTCGACGACGATTTCGAAGTGATCTACGAAGGTGATCTTCCTGATATTTCTATTGATGATGACGATGACTACCGCGATGTACTATCAGGATTATCGGATATTGATCATACAGATTACATCAAAAAAAATGATTACGACAGACTAACAAAGAAATTAAAGAATAAAAATAAGAAGGCTGGTAAGAAAAACAAAAAACAAAGTAAAAAAGATAACTTCTTTGATACTGCCTACTATGATGACGACATCTTTGACGAGCTGGATGATGACCTTTACGATGATGAATATGAAGACGACTACGATAATGAGTATGAAGACGACTGCGACGATCCTCGTAACAACCGACAGAAAGAGAAAAAAAGCCGCAAAAATCGTGGTGTAAAAGTTCCAAATGTTGCAAAACCGGTTGCAAAAACCGCTAAAGCCGGAGGAAAGATCCTATTCAAATTCATCAATCTTCTGTTAAGAATGGGAACACTTCTGCTGATTGCCTGGATCATCTATCTTTTGGGACTGCATTTTCTGGCCAATGCCGGTTCGTTTGGCAATATTGTTTCCCGCTTAACATCAGCGGATCAGGAACTGATCGCATATCTCGCGGTTGGTGCGGTATTATTGCTCTATGAAGTGATCATCTTTTTCTGCGTTCTCGGAGGAAGCAAGAAACAGGGACGCAGAGGAAACAGTATTGATAATGGGCGTGGACTTACATCCTTTATTATCATTGCTGCCGGATCATATCTGTCCGCAATGTTTGCCGTACTCATCCCACAGGCTCCTGCCGCACTTCTGGGTATTCATAATGCTCTGACTGTATACGGCGGATTAAAAGACACACTGCTTCCGATCTGTATCGCCGGAGTTGTAAGCTGTATCATACGTAAATTTATAATCAAATAATATAGAAGCTATACACAAAAATCCTGAAGTTCTAATCAAGAAAAACTTCAGGATTTTTATTTTGCTATACAGTGAACTTGCCACCTACCGGATCTACCACCGGCAGTTCCTTACGGGCGCTTTGGCAACCGGCAACTTCTCTTGCATACTTTGGTATCAAAAAAGACACTGCCTGCAACTGGCAATGTCTCTGCAAATGCGGATAACAGGACTTGAACCTGCACGTCGTGGACACTGGACCCTAAAACCAGCGCGTCT
>OLRF01000274.1_pt1 | contig 74760 bp, 62 predicted proteins | sample 1672061 | NCBI WGS metagenome assembly OLRF01 (sample SAMEA3136641, study PRJEB25190) | human gut metagenome | reverse complement strand
GTTCGTACAGAGCTGTGATTTTCTCATTTTTTCTCATAACTTGCGCTCCTTTCTTTGATTTTGGGTTGTGTGTTCTAAGAGACTTCCCAACCGCTTGATTAAGAAGTCTTTTAGAACATACAACACCCGCCGCCTGCTTAAAAACCTTATACTGCTTAACGGCAACATGGTTCGGCTGCTCTTCCTCCAACGCGCGGAAAAGCATATCGAGAGGGCTGCGATACTGGTCATCATCCTCCCGCACTTCGGCAAAGTTCATCATGTAGAGCATCGTCTCGAAGTTTCGTTCCTCTGGCGGTGCTTCACTGATGAGATAGAGCATCAGCGCCGAATCCAGTGCAATTTCAGCCTTTTCCCAAAACGGGTCATTGCTGGAAGCGTTGCGCGGCGTGGTATTCTTAATGAGATTGTCAATGAGCGTCAGCACATCCTTCTCATTGTGAACATAAACAAAGGGGTTATAGCAATCAGACTGACTCGGATCAATAAGATTGAATACCTTCACATCATACCCTTTGTTTTTCAGAAGCCCGCCCGACGCACGCAGCAGCTCACCTTTTGGATCGGTGATGAGATAGGAGCAGTTTGCACTGTAAACACCGGGTTTGCAGAAAAATCGAGTTTTTCCGGAACCGGAGCCGCCCACCACAAGGATGTTCATGTTGCGCTGAGTGATGTAGCCGTCCATGCCAAGTCGGACGTGCTGCGTCAGGATGATGTTGGCTTCCTTATGCTGATGATCCATATACTTTCGATTCAATTCCTTCGGATTGCCCCACTTGGCGCTGCCGTACTCTTCGCCCGGTCGGCGATTCTCGCGGCCAGAGTAGTAAAGCGCAATACCGCAACCATAGAGAAATACGCTCCCCAGCATGAATTTCAGCATATGCGCTGTCCATCTCACGGAAAAAGGGTGTTCCAGCGCTCGGCTGAAACACCCCATCCATTGAAAAAGGTTCATGCCATCCTCATAAACACAGGCGGCAATCGTCGCCAGCCAGAGAACCAGCGGTAAGAGCGCCGCCCACACCGGAGCGGCGCTCCGAAAGTTTTTCTGACGCACGATTTAATATCCCGTCTTGGGCAGTCTCACCGTCGTCTTAGCGTAAATCGTGGTAAGCCAACGGGACACCGCCTGAATCCACTGCCCGTCATATAGTCCGCCCACATCTGCCACATTCACAATGCTGGAATTGTTGGCAAGGCCGCTGCGGGCAGTGGCGTAAATGTACGGTGTCTCTACCTGTGCAAAGCCTGCTCTCACATTGCCGAATACGAACATAATCTCCGTGACACGCTCATTGGCGGCAAGGCTGAGGACTGCCGGACGGGCGTCCAGCACATACACTTTGCTTGTACTGAGATTGTCCGCCAGCGTGCGATAATCCTCAGATAGATTCGTCTTATACACCACCTTATAATTCTGCTGCTGATTATACGAGCCCGTAACGATCTTATTCAGCGTGATCTGCGCAGGAATCTGGTCTCGCCAATAGAAAGAATCCAGCGAAACATTGGATCCGTTTTTGATCTGCGAGAACACGTAACGAATCGGCTGTCCGGAAACCGCCTGCGAAGGGCCAGTCTTCTTGATTGATACATTCGTTGAGAGGGATCTATTGGTCATGCTCACCTTGACGATCTGACCGGCATACTCGATCTCCACCTCGATTGGCGTCTTGTCGAGGCCGTAGAATTTTCCGGCCTTGGATTCAACGATTTTGTAGCGGCCCAAAGGCAGGGGCTTACTCACCGCAAGGCCGTTCTTATCTGCCTTGATGGTGTCCACCAAACGATTCGTGCGGGCGTTGTAGATCTCCAACTCCGTGTCAGGGATCGGCGTACCGGCAGGCCAGCCGTTCATGGAGTTATAATCTTCCGAGGTCTTGAGCACCTGGATTTGGCCTGTGATAGGGGTATTTTGCCACTCGACAAGCGTCGTCTCGCCATCTTTCACGTAGACCGTCTTTTCCTGAGCGTCGGGGACGTAACCCTCATTTTCGAGTTCCCTCAGATAAAAACGGCCTGCGGAGAGGCCCTCAAAACGGACATATCCTTCGTTATCGCTCTCTTCCTGCGCGATGGGATTATGATTGCCGTCGTAGAGGATAAACGGCACTCCGTAGATGCCCTCATCAGTCGTGCTCGACGTCTTGTGGATCAGGATACCGCAGATCATCTTATTGGTCAGCACAACGGGGGCGCACTTGCCGTCCTTGACCTCGAAATAAACGGGTGTACTGTCAAGCTGGTATTTGGGATTTGCCACCGTTTCAACGGCGTAGTAGCTGCCATCTTCGAGCTGTGCAAATGCCTGACCGCTCTCTGACGTCACGAGCGTCGTGACCAGCGCGCCGTCGAGTCTGCGTACCTCGATCGTCGTATCGGGGATGCGCACACTGCGATTTGCTTCATCCACCTTGATAAACTCGACCTTGCTGATCGGCGCATTATAGAATTGAATCGTCTGCGTATCGCCCGGATTGATCGTCACCGTTTGCGTGCGGTTGGCCTCGTCGAGCTGGTAGCCCGGTCCACTTTTGATTTCGGTCACCACGACGGTGCCGACAATGCCGCTGATGCGGATCTCTCCATGTTCGTCCGTCACATAGCGGCCATTGCTCGAGATCGTACCGCCCGCGGCATCGACATAGCTGCCGTCAGCGTATGTGATCTCAAACTCCGCCCCCGGCACGGCCTCTTGCGTCGGGGCGCTGCTGTTTTTCTTGATGATCAGGTTGCCAAACGGTCTGTTGAGAAACTGCAGATGCACTGTCTCGCCGCTTTTGATCTGGATGTGCTGCGGCGACTCGTCCAGCAAGAACCCAGCCGCGGCCCTGACCTCGCGCGCGATGATCGTCACACCCGGCTCCAAGCCATCCACAAGGATCTCACCCGCAGCGTTCGTTGTATAGATACCGTTGTCGTTGCCGACAAACGTGCCGTCACTATAAGTTAACAGGAAATCGGTGTTGGGGATCGGGCTGCGCTTGTTGTCATCGCTCAGCTTTGTAACGAGCAAGCTGCCAAACGGCGAGTTACCAAAACGGATGATGACCACGTCCTGATCCTCACCAGAGATCCACACGGTCTGCGGCTCGCTGTCGATAATGTGGCTTCCGTCACTGGATACCTCCTCGCAGATATAAGTGCCCTTTTTTAAGCCGGTTACAGTGAAGGCTCCATTGGGCCCGGTCACGTAAGTGCCGATGACGGTACCGCCCGTGCCGCTGGTATTACCGCTCAAATAACGCAGCTCGAAACGGCAGCCCGGAATACCTTTCCCTGTCTTGGAGTCATATTTGAAGCCGACCAGCGCACTGAGCGGCACATTGCGGATGATGACGGTCTTGCTGGTGTTTTCTTCCAGATAAAATTCTTGTACGGCCTCCCCGTCAAGGTAGCCGAAGCCCTGCGGGCAGGATTCCTCGACGATTTTGTACCAGCCTCGCTCGGCGTCCACCAGAACCACCTTGCCCTCCTCGTTAGAATAGAACACACCGAGATCATGCATCTCGCCGGTGGAGGTGTTGTCGGACGCATAGTAGATGTGCAGCTTTGCACCGGGGAGAGGGTCGGATGTTACACTGTTCTGCTTCAAGACCGTCAGCGTGGGCTTGATCGCGTTGAAAAAGGTCACCGTGCGGGTGCAGCCGGCCTCCAGATAGATCACCTGCGGGATCTCGGAGAGGATCACATTCGACGGCCCGCCTACCTCTGAGATGCGGTAACTGCCCACGGGGATATTCTCGAGGTAAGCGCGGCCTCGCAGGTCTGTCGTGACCGTAGTCTCAAAGCTGCCATCGATCTGCTCGACCTTATAGGTCATATCAGGGATGGGATCCATATTGGCAATGTTCTTTTTTAGGATCTCCAAACCGGGCTTTTTGTAGTTTTGAAAATGGACCTCTGTGGTCTTGCCGGGACGCAGCGCCACGGTCTGCTCTGTGTGGGACAAAATGTACGGCTCCGGCACGGACTCTTCGGATACGACATAAACGCCGGGCTCCAGGCCCTCCAGCGTGGCTGATCCGCTCTCACCGATTTTAACGGACGTAGAGTAGGCGCCTGTAACAGACTTGACCGACAGCACAGTGCCGGGCACGGGAGCGCTCGTCTGCGCATCTTCCTTGTAGAGGATCATGCTGGGCATAGCGTAGTTGACTGCCGCGACGGTGTATTCGCGGTCACCTTCGGACGCATCCACATAGACGCTCTTGGGCGTGGGGTCAACACAGAAGCCGGATGGGGCATCGGTTTCAATGAAGGTCCAAAGGCCGGTGGCTGCGTTCTCAATATGGAGCTCTCCCGATTCGTTGGTCACATCGCTTCCAACGATCTGCCCATTAAAATAAATGCTGTAACGCGCACCGGGCAGGCCTTTCAATGTGCCTGCCGCAGTCTTTGTAAGCGTGATCTTGCCCGTACCACCAACAGGCTGCTCCGGCTGGTCAGGCTTGGCCTCACCGACCGACAGCTTTCTCGGCCCATAGTAGTTGAAGAACGACTGATTCTTGCGGTTGCTCGAGATCGCAAAAACCGCCCACTTTGCACTCTCATCCTCCACGATGGACGCTTCAATGCCCTGTGCTTTATATGCTTCAATCTGCTTCAAAAACTCGGCATCCTCAGCTGCCTTTTTTGCAAGAAGATTGTCAATAAGGCTCAGGTACAGCTCGTAGGTGTCCGCGTTGGCGTAGCCGCCCGCGTCGCCGTCTCCGCCGGGTTCGCCCTTATAAGACTGGTTCTCCCAAACGTAGGTCTGCACGGCCATAAAAAGCTGGCCGACGTTGGAATCTTTGCAGTCGTTGAGGTAGGTCATCATCCACTTGACGTTTTCGACGGTCATGGCATCCATCTCACTGAGGCCGCTGTTCGTGAGTGCCGACTGCAATACAGCATCCGCATCCGCGCCGGAGCCGGATGTCCACGAGTACGAATCAAGGAATGATTTTGTGGCGTAGTGATAGCCGAGGCCGCTGTCCATGCAGTACACGAGCTTACCGTCTGCCAGCGGAGGACGATAGCTGTACGGCGTACCGTTGGCCAGCAAACGGGTCGACCAATATGCCTGATCCTGTGTGATCTGGATGCCGGAGCCGGTCTTCGACGCGGCAAAGGCCGAAGTCGGCAGCAGGCTCAAGATCGTCACCAGCGTTAAAAGCAGTGACAACAGTCGTTTTTTCATAGGTTTCATAATTTCTCCTTTCTCAAGAGAGGCAACAAAAAGAGCAGGCCGTTAAGGTCTGCTCTTTCCTGATCGTTGATATTTACTTGTTCGCGGGCGTATCCACCCGGGTAACTTCACAGCCGTCCAGCAGGAAGACCTGCACACAGTACCAGCAGTCGAAGCCGTCCTTGTCAATACCGCGTGCCAGCCCGACGCCGATCTCGCCGTAGCGGGCGCTTGTCATGTTGTCCGCATGGGCCTTGGAGTTGGACCACAGCTCGACCACCGCTTCAGAGAGCGTTTTGTGCTGCTGCTCAAGATACAGCTCCGAGATGTTGTGAAGGTTTTCGCCGGTGTATTTGCTGTCGGTGACGGTGTTGCTCTTGCGCCCATCCGGGCGGGTGTGGGAGTAGACGCCGCTCGCGGCGATCTCATCGGCGCGCACCTGCGCCGCCTGCGTGAGCTTATCGTTGACACGCAGCGCAGCAACACCTTTTGCGCGCCGCAGCGCATTGGTGCGGTCCACGATATCCTGCTTTGCGACGGCAACTTCATCAGCAGGCGTCGTGACCTCCGGCTGTGAAGCAGGTTCGCTGGTCCCCGCTTTCACCGGCGCTTCGCCGGTGTAGGGCTTGTCCGATTCAATTTGAACACATTTGGTATCGCCGTCCCAGTAAACCTCGAATCCTACCGTCTTGCCGACATCGCGCAGCATGACGTAGTTGTTGCCGTTGATGTTGTACGCCGTCAGACGGACTTCTTTACCGTCCACAAGGATGCGGTTGGTCGACAGTGTCACTTTCAGCGATCCCACTGCCCGCGCCGCGGGAGAACTTAGGGTAAGCCCCAGCACAAGACCGCAGAGGATAAGTCCGATGTTTTTCATTCTGTTCATACGCTGCCTCCATATTTAATTGGTATGTGGAAGCATGGTATCGCAGAAAATAATGCATGTCAAAAAACTGGGAACCATTTCTGCTTTGATCATTTCTGTCGTGCCTGCACACACCAGCGATAGTCCGGCTGATTCATCACACAGGTGACGAGTGTAATGATATTTTCGGTGCTGTCGTTCAGAACGCTGGTATCATCCGCGCCGATTTTGGCAACGGAATAGACCTCGTAGCTGCGTTCGCCGAGTTTCGTCGTCAGCTTGATCGTATCGCCAACATTGAGTGTGTGGATCTTGCCGAAGTGGTTATTAACGCCACGGTTATGTCCGGCAATCGCTGCGTTTCCATCCCAAATCGAGGTGTTGGTAAAGTGGCCGGCTCCTTTGACAAGCGCCGCGCTGTCCGTCCCCTGATACACCCTGACCGTCAGGCCAATGGACGGGATATTCAGCGTTCCAAGATAGCCGCCGCTGTAATAGAGGTCACTGGTAACAGCCGTGTACTTACTCGTCCCCGCTGTGCCAACATCGGCACTTGTTCCTCCCGCAGCAGCGGGCGGCATCACCGTTGCACCGCCGCCGCTGCTGATATTTCCGTCTGATACTGCATCACCCACAAGATTCGGCGTCAGCAGCTCTCCTGCGTTCAGCGTGTAAGATGTCGGTGAACCAAACACAGGCGGAATATAGGCCGCGTTTTTGCTGCGGTCAATATTCGTCGGTTCTCTGGACACATAGATCGTCTCAACAGACGTTGGCTTTCCGAATTCACCTGCATCCGCTCCGTCAAAGCTGTATTCCAACGCCGAAACAGGCATAGAAAAAGCCGCCAGCGCGCAGCTGACGGCAAGCAGCGTCGTGATGTACTTTTTCATTTACTCATAACCTCTTTTCTTATTAAGGTAGTGCTTGTACCCCTTATAACCGGCATAGCCGCAGCCGCCCAGCGCCAGCACACCGAGCGGTGCCAGAACCCACATCCAGTTGAAGCTGCCGGTTTTAGGAAGGACCTCCGCTCTGCCGGTGCTGGAGAAAATTGCGGTGTAGATCACCGTGTCGCAGCTTGTACGGGTAACATCGCCCTTATAGTCCGCCGTGACGGTGTAGCCGGTGGCATATTTGCTGGTAGCGGTCCCCGAATAGCTCGCCATGGCAGTATAACGAATCGGAATATCATAGCCGTCCGTAGGATCGGTGGCGGCCTCCTCCCAGCTCACATCCGCAAGTGTCAGGGTACGGCCATTTTCATTCACAGTCTTGGGGATCAGGGAAACATCGGCGTCGGAGAGGTTGGGATAGGTACGCTCCGCCGTCACCGTGCGGCTGCTGGTGCTGTAGCCCGCTGCCTCTACCTGAATGGTAGTGTGGTCAAGGGAAAGGATACCCTCATAGCCATCCTCGGTTTTAACCTCCAGCTTCGGCTCCAGCATCTTCAAAATCTCAGCCATATCCTTTGTTTTGCTGTCCAACGTGACCACCTCGATATGCTCCCGCGTATCCGTTTCCGTCTGGTCGTTTTTCAGCATGTCGAGGAGCGTATAGGTGCGGCCCTCACGCTCAAAATCAGCGGTGGGAATTGTGGAAGGATCGTCCTTTGCGGTCAGATAGTAGACCTTCTCCAGATGATAGACGCCATTTTCCTCGCTGGTTCTGACCTCAGCAGGATAAGCCGATACGCTCGGAGGCATATCGGCGGCGGAGATCAGCGCAGATGCCGGATCGGCGTCCTGCTCGGATTCCGCGGCCAGCACCGCGCCACTCGTGCTGCACAGCGTCAATGTCATGCACAATAAAAAAGCAAGTTTCTTTTTCACACTCTTTACCTCTTTTCTCAGCGGACAGTCCGGTTCTGCTCCGGCTGCTTGCGCTCCTGCGGCGAGATCTCCCGCTGAATGTCTTTTTGCAGCCTACGGAAATACTTTTGCAGGCTGTCCACCACACTGCGGCGATCCTGCGCCTCCATGCCGTCAAACGCCTGTCCCACGCGGCTCACATTCGGCTGCGGCACATCAATGCTGAAATTGCGGCAGAGCATATAGCTGACACACTCTGCATCCATCGCGCAGTCCTCGCGGGAATAGTAGGGATAGCGCCCGCGGTCATGAATACCGGCGTGGACGATCTCGCGAGCCAGCGCCGCGAAAGTTTTGCTGTCGCTTAGGCGGGTAGAAACGGTAATGCGCTGCGCCTTGGGGTCATAGAAAGCATCTTGGTACATTGCAGCGTCGGTCACGACGGGGACGCCCGCGCTGTCCAACAGACGGCTCAGTGCCGCCTCCATCTCCGGCGTGTTGTCGCGGAGCGTCAGCGGCGCAGGCACAGCCTTGCCGTGGGTCTGCGTCACATCAAAAACACGACCGATCTTATAGCCGTGATACTGCCGCCCGTCTTTCACATAGGGATCGGACACACGAATTTTCAAACCGGTCTCCTCACGATTCACGCTGCGGCCCAGCCGTCCCCAATTCTCCAGACTATTGATATAAGTAATGTCAGGGTTCTGTGCCATCGCCAACATGACGTTGGCGGCGCTGTACTGCGGATTGATCGCCTGCGTATCCAGATAGCGCAGATAGGCGTTCGGCTCACTGGTAACGCGCATCACAGCATCGTCAGAAAGCTGCCGCAGCTCTTCACGTTCTGCCGTTTTCTTCGCTTTCCAGTCCTCGTCACGCTGCTGCTTTTGCTGGATCAAATCGTCTAATTTTGCCATAATTCTCTCCTTTACTCTTATTCCCGCGTGGGCACGGCTTTTTTAATAGTCTCCCGCACGGTGTCCTTTGCGGGCGCGGTGTCATCCCGTTCCGCCGCAGCTTGCAGAGCCATCAGGCGGCTACGGACGGAGGGGCGCTCATCAGGCTTCTCCATAGTCGCTTCCATAGACGCTCTCGCACCAGTCCCGCGCTCCTTCAAGCTGCTCTCGGACGGAGCGCGGGCGTTCTCTTTTTTTACGGCAGCGTCCTCCCTCACCGGTGCGGGGTAGCCCATGCGCTCAAAAATGCGATTGATCTGCTTGGCATCCCTGGCTTTTGCCATAATTTCTACCGTACCGGTCTTTTCTACCTTATTGACGATGGGGTAAAACAGCACGCCATAACGCTTAGCCTCCATCTGAAAGCCCTTTAGGTCTTCGCGCTTTACAGAAAAAATCGTCAATTCCTCACCATCGTGAATGAGGCGCTTGAGATTGGTCTTACCGGAGAGCTTCTGGTTGTCGTTGGCAAGAGCGATCAACAGGGCGGCAAGATTCTTCGCCCCCAGCCCTGCCAACTTGACCGCACTCTCGGTGATCTGGATGCCCTCACGCACCATCAGGTCAGCGGTTTCACCGCTGGTACTCATGCTCATGTTCCTCCTTTTTTAGATTCTCCTGCCGTTCAGCCTGCGCCTCCCGGCATTGCTGGGATACCCTCGGAATGTCCGATTGTATTCTGCGGCACAGGCGCAGCTCCCTGCGTTTTTCCCGCAGGGCGGCAGTCTGCTGTTCGATTTCCACGCTGTACCGTGCTTGCGTTTCTTCATCTTTTGCATTCCTCCTTTCCCGATAAAGTGGTTTTCTCTGTTCCTTCAACAAGCGAATATCCCACTCCAGCACGCGGATACGCCGCTCCAACTCCACTTCGGTGGTAATTCCGCTTGATAAAAGGTATTTGAATTGCTGCTCATACCGCTCCAAATGAATGACCTCCCGTTTAACGGAGAAGGGCATCTTAGGCGGCAGCTTTTTCCGTCTGCCTCCACGCAGCAGATAGAGGTAGCGGAGGTATAGTGCGTAAAATCCTGTAATTTTCTTTTTTCGGGCGGTATTCAACTTGCCCTTCACACGATAGCGCTTGACCGTATAGACGGTACGGATAACAATAGGCGCGGCCATACCGCCGCGCCGCTGCCTGGAAAGCCGCCGCAGAATATCCGCTTCGGTATAGCCCTCGCCCAAACTGTCCAACCGGATTGCCCGCTTCGCGCCGGGTGGTTTGACGGTGGTGTATTTTCGATTGGGGCCGCGGCGCACCTCATAGCCGTTTTTTCGCAGCAGCATGAGGAACGAATCGTAGGTGTAGGCTTGCTGAATGGTAGCGTCAATGTCGTCGCGGATCACGCCGCGCACGGTGGGCTTGCCGCCCTGCTCCGCTTTCCACTCAGCGTAGTGCTTACCCTTGCCCCGCGGTGCAATGACGGATAAATTGTTCTCTCTGCACAGCTCGTCCGAAGTGCCGCGCACATCGTTGTAGTAGCTCTCCGGGCTGGAGTGGTACTTGTGTCCGTCTATGCGGGACACAGAATTAACGATGATGTGATTATGCGGATGGGCTTTGTCCAGATGTGTCCCAACAACGACCTCAAAGTCCTCGCCGAACAGCCGCCGTGCAAACTCACATCCGATCTCATGTGCCTGCTCCGGCGTGACCTCTCCGGGGGCAAAGGACTGAATAAAGTGATAGCCGAGGACGCCGCCTGTCTTGCAAAACTTCTCCTTGGTCCTGCGCATGGCGGCAAATGCGGTTTCCGCCGATTTGCAATTCAAAGCGCTTACAAATCGGACGGAATTCATTTTTTGTAAATCGGCTGCGTAATTGATTTTCTCGCCCAGCTCCGTCTTGTCCCCATTGATGGCATACTTTACGCGGTCATCCAGTCTTGCGCGGATGGCGAATACTTTCGTGTACGCCATATCAGAGCCGCTCTGCGATGGTCCAAATCATCTCCTGCGCAGTCGTGATCGCGGCAATTTCTTCTTTCGTAGCAAAGCCGCGGGCATTGACCGCGCGGGCGATCTGATTGATATTGTTGCCGATGGCGGCAAGCTGACGCCGGATCTCAGCGTATTCGTCAGGCGGGCGCGGGCGCAGATTCACGCCCATGATGAGGGCGCGGATGAACGGTTCCATAGGGTAGCCGGAGATCGCAGCCTGCTTTTTCAGGTGTTCATGCTCCTGCTCATTCAATCGGACCGATATTTTGATTGCGCGTTTTCGCAACACAGTTTCCTCCTTTTCAAGATGGGGGTCTTAGGGGGCTTTGCCCCTTAACAAGCGCATTTGGACGGCCAAATGCTATGCTTGCAACTGCAAAGCAGCCGCAGGCCGCTTGCAGTCCTTTACCAGCCGAAAAACAAATCTGCGTGCTGTGCCGCCGCGGGTTCTTACTCTGCCGCAAATCCCTTTCATAAGCTGGAGCTGGTCGTTGTAGTCCTTTCCGCTGCGGGGTGGATTGTCAATGACCTCATACTCGGAAAGTTCTTTTTGAATAGCTGCGGACGCCGCCCGCCCCGGCTCATCGTTGTCCAGACACAGCACGATCCGCTCCACGCAGGGGTTATCCTTTAGGTATTGCTCCAACGCCGCGGGGAATCGAATCGAACCGTCTTTCCGTGGCTGATAGATGCCGGAGAGGGAAAGCGTATTTGCGGCGCGCCAGTCCTGCCCGCGCAGCTTCAGCAGCGTCAGATAAGAGAGTGCGTCGATGGCCGCTTCGAACACGCAGAGCGTTTTACCACCGGCGCAGCGAGGCACGGCAAAGGAAAACCGTTTGTCGCTGCCAGGGCCTTCACCGGCAAAGGTGCTATCCGAAAGCGTCCCGCGCAGCGCGCCATAGGCAGGCTTGTTGTTTCTGTAGCCCACAAATACGCAATTATGATGTACAGCGTCCTCGTAAAGCTGGCCATGTTTGATACAGTGGTTGATAATCTCCGCATCAATACCACGGCTTCGCAGATACGAAAAAACACGCCGGTTGTCGGCGTGTTTGGGTGGAAGAACGAATTCAGTTTTAGGCGGCGTGAATGGCCTCGGTGTAGGCTGCACTTGGGGCAAATCTCCGAGAATACGCTGCACGGCGTCCAAAAAGGGGATGCCCTTCACCTTCGTCAGATAATCCAGCGCATTTGTGCCGCCGATATTGTGCGACCACCAGCACCATTTGCCGTTGGATATTTTCAGGCTGTCATGGGTGCGGGTGGCATAGGTGCTGCCGCCGATATGCACCAGCTCCTCCGGCTCAAATCGCCGCAGGTAGGTCAGAAGGTCCATCTCTCGGGCGGCGGCAATCTGCGCTCTTGATAGATAGAACATAGATATTTTTCTCAGCTCGCTTACTTAAAAGCAGAAGCGTCAGTTTCCATTAGGAAACTAACGCCTCTGCTTTTAAGTCACTATCATCTACATAATTTAATTAACAATTCAATAGATTTTCTGAGCTCATTTTCTGTATAACTATACCCTGAATCAGGGTGATCTATTGAATTACGAATAAATGTCGGTAGCGTTTGATATACCGTCGTCCGCCCGTTACGATCAGTATGCAAATATTGTTTCGTATGCTCCATTGGGACAAATTCGGAACAATTACTTATGTAGTCATCGCAACTTTTTATAGATAACTTTTGGGCCTTATTTTGCAGCCACCCGTACAGTTCAATATGATAGTCAGGCGAGACTACCCCGAATGCTAAGTAGTTTGTTTCTGCGGATGTAATAGTAGGTAAAGTACTTGGTGCTGTAATATTTTTTGCTTGAATTATTCCATTATCGTCAGTAAGGGTTATGATCAAGACATTGTCTCTGTCGTTCAGTGCCGAATTTAGCACATATTCAGAGTGTGTTGCAAATATCATCTGTGCATTTTGTACTCCTTCAGCGGTAAAAAGGCTACGATAATACTCTAACACCTTTTGCTGCCATTTGGGATGCATACTTAATTCTGGTTCATCGAGTAATACTACCCCTCCAACCATACTATTGCTATTCTTTAATAAATAAGCACCTCGAAACACGACTTGTTTTTCACCCGTACTCAGGCTATCAACAGAAATATCCTTTCCGTGCTTCTCAAATAGAATTTTAATTTCCTCCTTGTTGGTATCATCAATGCCCTTAAATCTAACAATGTCGAAGAAATCGTTGAATGCTTTTTCAAATCTAAACATTTTGGAACAATGCTCAAATTCATTAAAGGTAGTTGACGAACCAGCTCGTGTCAGCCTCATCCACTCTGAATTATCCTGAGCATTAATATCGACTATCAATTGTTTAATTAAAGTAAAATCCTCTTTGGAATCATTTTCGTACTTCTGAGAATCTAATTGCTGCGTCGTTGTAGACTTGATTTTCCCCGTATTAAATCCGGATCTCGCTTTAGAGTATGAGAAACCGTAATGTCGAAGGTCTGCAGTGTCCTCCTCAATTCGTGCTCGATTATTGTCTCTGCCACTATGAATCGTCTGCATTTCATCACTTGTTTCATTTTTTCTGGAATGAAACCCATATTTCCCTAAATCACCCTCTGGGGAAATAGTATACGGAATACCATCAACGATATACTTGATATATTCAAATGGTTCCATGGTCTCAAGATTAAGAAATGTAGCTAAGGTCTCGAGTATAGTGGTTTTCCCTACTCCGTTTTCTCCAGCAAGCACAATCGTATTATAAGGAGTACCATCTGGCTTAGTAAAGTTGAGTTCAAGGTTACCTAAAATCTTATGATTGTGCCATTTAATCTCTCTAATCATCTTTCCTCCTTGAGAATATCTACCTATATTATTATCTGATTATTCCACCTATTGGATACTGTTAATCTATCATAATAACCTCAATAAATAAAGTCTCATTATTTTTACCTTGCCAGCCCCGCCCGCATGCGATGGGCGTAATTGGCAACGCTGTACCGTTTCATGTAGTCATTTTCGCTGGGGGCCGGACTGTTCAAGTCCAGCCCTTTCATACGTGGATCGTCCGCACTGTTCAGCACTTCCTCCACAGGGATCACGCGGAGTCTGCCGGAACATTTCAGTTCTCCGCCGAATATCCCCGCGGCGCAATGGAAACCACGGTCGCCGCATACCCACAACAGCTTCTTCCCAGCAGGAATATCGCCGAAGGGCTGCTTCAAAACAATAACGGAGCGCGGTTCCGCACCGGCTACGTTGTAATAGCCCGATTGCTCCGCCTTTTCATAGGCGCGGATCAGCTTTTCAAACTTGCGCTGCGGCTCGATATAGAGCCAACTTTCCTGATATCCCATAAAACCTCCTCACAAAAAAATTATCGTTCCAACTGTGCCGCTGGGCGTTCCCGTGGACGTGGAGCCTCGTCCGACTCGGCATCTGTAATCTCTGATTCCTTGTGGTCCAAATCCAACAGGGTATTCAATTCCTCCAGCCGCGCAACCTTGACTTTCAGCTCCTCCTCACGGGGGAAAGGCTTCTGTACCTCCACCTTTGCAGTTTCAAGCTGGTTTTGCAGATTGGAAAGCTGTTCCAGACAGGCCTGCTCTTTCATTGGTAACGTCTCCAACATATTGTCCATACGCTGCAAATTGCCGAACACATCGGTTCCCAGCGTGACCGTGTGACGAAGCTGACCGATCATGGTCAGGCGGTACTCTTGACTAAAGCTGTGAAATTCCAACTCCAGCGTCAGGCCGCGATAGCTGCCGATCTGTGCCGCTTCCGGAGAGAGCATATTCTGGCACATCGTCAGCAGCGCCGCGCCTGCCTCTTTTTTCTCGGCATAGGTAACACCCATCAGCGTGAGCGGAGAGAAACCATCCGCATTGGGGTGGGTATTTTCCTTGACCGCGACTATATCGGCCTCATAGCCGGAGATTCGTTCCCTCGCTTCGGCAATATTTTTAGGGAAGGTCTTGCTGATTGCATCCTCGAGCGCATACCGCTGGCTCAAATGGTTGGATTTCAGCAGCTTCAGCTTGGACACCTCTATATCCAGATCCATCTTTTCTTTGATAAGCGGATTACCACTGGCCAGCGCCTTGATCTCGGCATAAGAAAGCGCCTGCTCGTCTACATCTTCGGCAGAACGGACAGGCGATTTGCTGGTCATGATTTGCGATATGAATTTCTGTTTGCTCTCCACAAGCTGGTAAAGGTAGGCGTCAAAGGTGCCTTCCGTGACATAGCTGTAAATGTCCACTTCTTTATTTTCGTTGCCCTGACGGATAATGCGTCCCTCGCGCTGCTGGAGATCAGACGGACGCCACGGACAATCCAGATGGTGCAAAGCGACGAGCTTCTGCTGACAGTTCGTTCCCGCGCCCATACGCTGGGTACTGCCCAGCAGGATACGCACCTGACCGTTTCGCACCTTTCCAAACAGGTCTTTCTTTTGCACCTCGCTCTTGGCGTTATGAATGAAAGCAATCTCATTTTCGGGAACACCCAGCTCGATCAATTTCGTCCGAATATCCTCATAAACATTTTGGAACGGAGCCATGCCGAAGCTGCCGTCTTCCTTTTGCACCATCTCAATAGGCCGCTCCTTGCCGGGAGTGGACAGATCGCAGAAAATCATTTGTGTGGAGCGTTGATCTGCGGTGCGCTGCCAAATCTCGAATACATTTTCCGCACACTTGGCAGCTTTGCTATCGGGGTCGCTCGGCAGCATCGGATTGACAAGCCGCTGGTCCAGCGCCAGCTTGCGCCCATCGTTGGTGATGAGCAGCATATTATCCACTCTGCTGTCCACCTCGCGGTTGCGGACTTTCTCGGCGCGCTCTGCCAGCGACGCCACAATTTGCTTCTGATACTCAGAGGGCTTCAAGGCGATATTGTGGTAATGTGCCTCCGGCACGGGGAGCTTGAGCATATCCGCTATCTGAATATCCGCCACATTTTTGAAAAGGCTCATCAGCTCCGGCAGGTTGTAAAATTTAGCAAAGCGCGTCTTGGCACGGTAGCCGGTTCCCTCCGGGGACAGCTCGATAGCGGTGACGGTTTCCCCGTAGTTGGCCGCCCAGCTATCGAAGTGCTGTAAGCCCTGCTCCTCCAACGCCGACATCTGCAAGTAACGCTGGATGGTGTAAAGCTCCACCATGCTGTTGGAAATGGGGGTGCCGGTGGCAAAGACAATGCCGCGCCCTCCGGTGATCTCGTCCAAATAACGGCACTTCATAAAGAGGTCTGAGCTTTTCTGCGCCTCAGTCTGGGCAATACCGCCCACATTCCGCATTTTCGTATACAAAAAAAGGTTCTTAAAATAGTGTGACTCGTCAATGAAGATGCGGTCAACGCCCAATTCCTCAAATGTGACCACATCGTCCTTGCGGCTCTGGTCGTTCAACTTGTCGATCTTGGCTTGCAGGCCCTTCTTGGTTTTCTCCATCTGTTTGATGGTGAAATTCTCCGCTTTTTCTCGCTTGGCTTCGGAAATGCCCATCATGATTTCGTCGATCTGCTGTTCAAGAATGGCCCGCTGGCGGTCTACGCTCATAGGGATCTTCTCGAACTGCGAATGCCCGATGATAACGGCATCGTAGTCGCCGGTGGCGATCCGTCCACAGAATTTCTTGCGGTTCTTGGTTTCAAAATCCTTGCGGGTGGCAACGAGGATATTTGCCGCCGGATAGAGCTGCAAAAACTCAGTGGCCCACTGCTCTGTCAGGTGGTTGGGCACCACAAAGAGAGATTTTTGACACAGGCCCAGCCGCTTGCTCTCCATGGCGGCGGCTACCATTTCAAAGGTTTTTCCCGCGCCCACCACATGGGCAAGCAGGGTATTTCCACCGTACAAAATGTGCGCGATGGCGTTGACCTGGTGCTTGCGGAGTGTGATCTCCGGGTTCATGCCTGAAAAGCTGATGTGACTGCCATCATACTCACGGGGACGGTTGCTGTTGAACAGAATATTATAGGTCTTACAGATGGCTTCGCGCCGGTCAGGATCTTTCCAGATCCACTCAGCAAAAGCGTCTTTAATGAGTTCCTGCTTACTCTGCGCGATAGCAGTCTCTTTCTTATTCAGAACGGCAATTCTGCGCCCTTCTTCATCGTATTGGTAATCAAAAATGCGGACATCCTTCAGGTTAAGTGTCGTTTCGATGATCTCATAGGCGTTGACGCGCTTGGTGCCGTAGGTGCTGATGGCCTTGACATTGCCGCGATCCTTGCTCTTGCCCTCAATACGCCACTCGCCGGTGATGCCGGAATAGTGGACCTTCATACCCCATTGCGCGCTGCGGGGTGTTCCCAGCGTTTCAAAAATAAACCGGCGGACATATTCGGTGTCCAGCCATGTAGCGCCCAGCCGGACGGAGATCTCGCTGGCGGTGAGGTCGGTGGGCTGCACCTGCGCCAGAGCATCGGCGTTGATCTGATACTGCGGGTCCTGCTCCGCCTTGTCTTGGGCAACTGCCAATTTTTGACGCACATTGCCGGAAAGGTATTCGTCCGCGGGCAGGTACTTTTCATTTACGCCCTCGGCGTAGTCAGGGTTGAGAAACACCACGCCGGTCAGCTCGGCAAACAGCGTTTCCTCGTCCTTGCCGGTGAGCCTGCCCATATAGTCCATATCCACATGGGCCTTTTCCCCAATGGACAGCGCCAGCGCCTCCACCGCTGTGTCTACCTTTTCAGCGGGTTTGTGACTGCGGATGGTGCGCTTGGTGAACAGGTCCGCCTTTCTTTTTAGGTTCCGGTCCTCGTCCAGAATTTCCAGTGAACACAGCAGGAAGTAGGAGCTGTCCTGGTCAAACGCGATGGCGTTACCGCGGGAATTAATGAGTCCATATTTCCGGGTGAAGGCATCGTAGAGGGTATTCAGCTTGGCTTGCTGCGCTTGTATTTCTTCATCGGGATAGTCCTCGGTCTGGTATTCCAGCAGCGTCCGCACACAGTCCCGCAGCTCGATCATGCCGCGGATTCTGCTCTCTGCCGTCTTGGATACTTCCACCGGGTTCATGCGGCTGTTTTCCCGGTAGTAGATCTGGCCCGCTACCAGCGTATAGGAAAAATTGCGGACAGCGGGATCGGCCTCGATGGAATGATCCTCGCCCTCCAATTCCTCCTCCCGGTCATAGGCGGCGATCTCGCCGTGGACATTCTGAACAGCTTCCGCCAGCAGCGCTTCCAACGGCTGCTCCGGGTACGGCTCACAGGTGGGCGTGGGGCCGAACGGCCCGGACACCATCTTCATCTCGCCCAGCACCATGTCGGGGTGGTCGATGAAGTAGCTGTTCATCTGGATGCCGTCCTCGTTGGTGGCAAGATGTACCCATTCGGGTTCTATATCCACCATTCGTTCCCGCTTCTGCAAAAACAGAATGTCTGAAACCACCTCCGTGCCCGCCGCGGCCTTGAACGCATTGTTGGGTAGCCGAATCGCCCCCAGCAGTTCCGCTCGCTGCGCGATGTATTTTCGCGCGCTGGCGGCGCGCTTGTCCATGGTGTAGCTGGAGGTCACAACGGCAATAACACCGCCCGGTCTGACCTGATCCAGCGCCTTGGCGATGAAATACTCATGAATGGGAAAGTTCAGCCGGTCATAGCGTTTATCCGCTACATGGAACTGTCCAAAGGGGACATTGCCGATGGCAACATCAAAAAAGTTATCCGGGAAGGCGGTTTTCTCATAGCCCTGCACCGCGATACTGCTTTTCTGATAAAGCTGGCGGGCGATGCGGCCGGAGAGATCGTCCAGCTCCACGCCATACAGCTTGCTGCCGCTCATGCTTTCCGGCAGCATACCGAGAAAATTGCCGATACCGCAGGACGGCTCCAGAATGTTGCCCTGCGTGAAGCCCATCTGCCCCAGGGCGGCATAGATGCTTCGGATGACCACAGGCGGCGTGTAGAACGCCGTCAGCGTGGATTCGCGGGCGGCGGCATACTCGGCGTCGGTGAGCAGGTCTTTCAGCTCAGCATATCGCGGGTTCTTTTCCTCAAAAAAGCTGGCAAGGCCGCCCCAGCCCACATACTGTGCCAGCACCGCCTGTTCCTCCGCTGTGGCGGCTCGGTTCTCCGCTTCTATGGCCTTCAGGGTGCGGATCGCGTCCAGATTGCGCTGAAAACGCTCCAACGGTGCGCCCTCTCCAATATGGTCATCGGTGATGCGGTAGTTCTGGCCATCTGCGTCCAGCGGATAGGCAAGCGCGTTTTGCTTTTTCTTTTTCGGCGGGGTGAGAACCACACGCGGCTCGTCTGCCTGTGTCGCTGTCTGCTCCACGTTGGGCTGTTCCACATGCTCGCGTACAAATTCTACGGATTCCTGTCGAAAAATGGGGAACCCCGTCCCGTTTTCAAAGGTCACATCCCGCAGCGAGACACTTTGCGTATGATCGTCTACGCTGTCCACTTCAAACTGCCGCCCATCTATGGTCAGGCGTGTGCCTGTGGAAATCGGTGTGGGTACTTCCGGCTCCATAGTCGGTGCGGCTTCTTGCAGCACCGGTTCAGATCGAGGAGAATTTTCAACAGGGTGGACCTGCCGTAATGCATCGTGCCGATGGTTGAACAGGCTGAAAGTGCCGTCCACATACTCAGCAAGCCGCTCTTTTGCGCGGCGGACGGAATCGTAATAGCGATCACCATCTGTCATGCCATCCAACCGAGAGGTCAGAGTCGCCAGCATTTCCGCAGCTTTTCCCCTATCTTCCAGTTGCTTTTCAATAATAGGGAGCGCATCATAAAAGTCCACACCCTTTGGATAGGGACGCGGAGTATCGTCCGGGGCATCATAGAAGCCGCTATAAATAAGCCTCGCCAACTGCCCACGCTCATACTCTGGGATTTTAGCGATAGCGTCCTCACCAGGATACCGCTTCTGCGCGATCAGGCACTCATACTCCTTGACAACATTGGGAATGGTCAGATGAACGGCATCATATTTTTTGAAATTGTAGTCGCGCTCATATTCCAGGCCCTTGTATGTTTTCGTACTCTGGTATCCGGCGCGACCACTGCCGCTGTACTCTCCAAAGCGGGATTTGATGAATTTCTGATGTTCTTCCGATGTGTGTGGATAGCAGAAATGGGAGTAGACCGCCAGACGGCTTTCTGTCTCTTCATTCAAAAAGTACTGGTCGATCTCATCCTGCGTGATAAACATTTTGTATTGCCGAAGAAAGTTCGGCTGTGCGGTAAAGTGCCGCTCCGAGTATGGCAGGCCGTTGAGAATGATGCCGATACGGTGGGTGTTGTACTCTGAAAGGCGGTATCGCAGAATGGACGGATCATCATGATAAGCATACAGAAAAGCGTGGTATTCCTGCGCCAACATTTGTAGGCCACCGTCTGTCTTTGCGAACTCGACCATGTCCTCGTCCAGTTCCGGGTAGCCCTTGTGCTGGTCGTGGATGGCCAAAGTCTGCGGGAGCAGCCCCATGTCCCGGCCTTCCTTGGTCAGATCGCGGGCTGTCATCAGAAGCGCGTCCATCGCTTCGTGCAGCACCTTGTCAGGGGCCTGCGCCAGTTCGGCGGCGGAGAGATAGATTCCGGCCCGCAGCAGCCCCAAAATGCGGCCCGCCGCCAGTCCCCAGGAGACCACGGTTTTGCTGTATCCGGTGCGGATGCTGTCGCCCTGGGCAAGGCGGATACCATCTTCCATAAACCACACAGCGTATTTGCGGCCCTCGTACTCGATGCCGCGCCCATTCTCCATGCCAAACTCCCGACGCAGAAATGCTATATTTTCCTGTTCAGGATGCTCCCGCATATAGAACACAGCGACACGCTCCGCACTGTTGGGTTCATTGCCCGCCGTGCAGAGGATCAGGTCGACGACCTCCTGCGGCACCGTGTGGGCCGGAGTCAGAACGCCGGTGGGCGTATCCGCCGAGACTTCATACACCGGCTCGTTGCCGCCCATATCAAATAGGGCAAGCTGCTCCGCGATAACAGGTGCATTTTGCAGTCCCAGCTTGATCTTGTACTCTCCGCGCTCGATCAGGCCCTCGGTCATCTCGGTGATGACCGACCATGAAAAAACGGACTCCGATGTACGGGAGAGGTAACTGCCCTCCCACATCTTGAGTCCGTCTTTTTCGGCGTGGTAGCCTGTCCGAACACCGTCGGTCAGAACCTCCACCCATATATCCTTGTAACTGTTTTTTAAGAACTCTGTGCGTTCTGCGAGGCTCTTGTGTGACTGAAAAAAGTTGAAAATCTCCTGTCGCTTGTGTTTGCGCCCGCCATCGTCCAGCAAATTAGCTTCAATAAGGTGCATATCCAGAAAGGCAGGAAGGCTCTTGCCGCTTGGGGGTACGGTGCCATGCTCCAGCGCAAAAGCTGCTGCCTGTTGTTGTGCCATTTTGTCGGGGTAGTCACCGTAAACACGGAGACATTGGCGCGTTTCGGCGTCATAGACAGCAGCACCGTCGTATGCAAAGCCATCTTCCTCCATCGTGCCGGCAACATAGCCTTGCGCCGCTGCTTCTGCTTCTTCCAGCGTCTGATAGTCCAGCTTATCGTCAAAGCCGTTTTCAAAATGGTGATAAGCAGCGACCTGATAAGGCGCGGCCATCTGTGCGGCGTAACGGTCAATGGCTTCTGCGGTCAGCCACTCCGGTTTTTTCGGGAGAGCATCATACAGCTCCCTCATTTTCTTGATCTGCGCGTGGACATTGCCTGCCCACAGGTGCTTTTCACTTCGCCCGCCAGCGCCGAGGAAATAATCACAATCGGCGCGTAGACGGTCCAGCAGCACATAATCCCCGCTATGGTCAACAAAGACAGGAAGTTCATCACTTCCTGCCTCTGTGGGAGCTTCGGTTGTTAGCAGTAGATCAGGTCGCTGAGCACCAGTTCCTCCGCGCTGTGCCGGAGATTGTTCATCAGGCCTGTCCAGCGCAGCGGATCGGTCGCTTTCAGCTCCTCCGTCACGCCCTCGGTCTTCGCCATCTGCATTACGGTCTGTTCCACCATTTTCTGCGCGCTCTGCTCGATCTCCGCCAGATGCTCCGTCAGCTTGCCGCTGGTCTTGAGATTGGTGTAAAGCACCCTGCGGCGCTTCATCAGATATTGGCGGCGCAGCTCTGCGTATTTGCCCAGATGAACCTCCGGTGTCTGCGGCATCAGCAGATTCGGCACCTGATAGCCGTTCTGCATCCTGTAAGTGACCTCCATACTGTTCGCTCCTTTCAGGGGGTATTTCGCGTTGTTCTGTGCGGTCATCATAACCGCTTTTTCCACGGTTTGCAAAAAATTGATCCCGCTGAGCCTGCATGACTGTTCGGCTGATCTCCCGCAGGCCCATCTCCGCGATGTCGCTGGCGGCGATGCCGAGGGCATTGATCGTTGGCGTGGTGTTAAACTCATAAACATGGACAAACTCGTCCGGAGAAAAATAATCGTCTGCCCGTAGGCCGAGGCGCGTGAGCAGCATATAGGCCACGCTGACCTCCAACGTCTCCCGATAGAACACCTCCATGTTGAGGTCATCCAGCTCCTCCAGCAAGCTATCCTGACGATTATCGCAAAGGTCTTGCAGGTAATCTGTGATATTGTCTGCCACGGCGTTGTGGCAGGCAGAACGCACGGCGTCTACAAGATTTTCTTTTTCGGCCAGGTCACCGAAGGTAGCTTCCAGCGTTTCAATGACTTCTGGCTCAAAAGCTGGCTGCATCGTCCAAATAGGCAGCGGGCGGGCAAAGCGGGACGCATGGGTGTCCGAAACGTCAAAATAGAGCTTTAGACAGTTTTGTCCGTCATCGCTGAAAACCGCGATGCTCTTTGCACCGCGATTCACCCAGCGCCCGAACCGCCGATTCCATCGCTCCATTTCAAGAACTGCGGTGGCGTCCGGGCGTTGGGCGTAGATTAGGATCTGCTCGTCAAAAGGACATTTATAGTTATAGCAGGCCGCACGCAAGACGCCTGTCCAGCTTTCATAGCTGCGAGTGACATTTTGCACGGTCTGGTCATACAGCTCTGTGATGAGCTGAAATTTTGTAGGCAAGTATTTTATCCTCCCTTCTCATAGTATGAAAAAGCGGCCTTAGCATAAAAAGGCGCCGCGTTGCCTTTATCTTGTAGCATTCGTTGGTTCATATTCTGTCTTATTGTTATGCGGCTTCTTCTGCTTCAGCCAAAACAGTTCCGGTATTCAGCAAGTTTTTCTTGTTTAACCTTAAAAACTTTCTCTCATTGTCTGTTGATATAAAGCGATACTGGAAAGTCATCTTCGCTTATCTCTCTGGCTCTGCTCTCTTTTTTGCCGGAGGCCGATCATTTTTCTGCTGCTTGCCGCGGGCCTTTTCAAACGCTTTCCGCTGATAGCAGTAAATATAAAACTGATAGTCTCCCTTGACCGGCGTACAGCGGATCATATACACATACTGCTTCGTTTTTGCCATGAAGGCGTAAGAGGGGAGCATAGCGCCCTTGATGGCACAGGACCGCTCAAAGCGGCCACAAAAGCGTTTCATGGTATCAAAATCGTGCAGCGGGGAATCTGGCTGTTCACGCAGCCAATTCACCGCACGGTCAATATCTGCCTTAAATGCCGGCGTGTTCAACTGATCGCCCTGATGGGGCCACCATGTTGTAAAGAACTGCTTGCCGCTTCCAAAATCGCCTCGCAAATGCCCAACACACCCCGTAGCCTTGTCCTGTGCCTCGCTGTGCGAAAAGTAGAAGTCGTGCAGCGAATCATCGTTGGCAACAAAGAAGTCGATGACATCCTTCTTGCTGACAGGATATTTCCTCTGAAACTCGGCAAGGGTACGGCATCCACCGTCCTGAAAGGAAAGGCTGTCGTCCTCCAACGGAATCCACCCTTCAATCGGAAGCTGGAATGGTTCACGGGTGAGGACAGCGCCGTAGTAATTAACTATGATATTCCGTGACAGTGATACCGGATCACCCCAATTCTCGTCGCCGTGGCGCAGTTCATAACGGTATAAGCCCTTCGGCACGGTAGAGTTATCAATACGGCACTCCGCAAACAGGGCAGGCCTACCTAAAATCGTGACTTCCTGATAAGCCGCTTTTTTTGCATCATAGCTCATCGTGACTCACCTCGGTCCTTTCGTCTGTTTCTTACTTTCTGCGGCTGCATCAAAAAATCCGGTGCCTCATGAAACCCATCTACATCTGCGTAGTACGCGGTTTTCTTTCCACCTCGTGTCAGCACCACAACATTGCCCACCGACACAGGGCGTACCAGATAGGAAGACGGATCATATCTGCTATGCTTTTCTACAAGATGTTCCAGCGAATTTCCCTTTGCGTACATGCCGGCGTAAACACGGCTGTAGTTTTTAGCGCGCAAGGTCTTCTTTGCTTCTTCGAAGGATCGAACACCTCCGCCTGCATTACCAATTACAGCTCGATATATCTCATAGGTATCGACCATATCCTCTGGCTTTGGTTCACATGGCATGTAGCGGATTCCATAGTTTTCCTGTATTTCTGCAAATTGACGGATATGGAACGTGGTGCTTCCTATCTTAGTGTGGCAATCGTCGATGTAAGTGCAGGCCAGGATCTCTGTTTGGTCATCAAGATTTGTCAAAACAATACGCTCTCCATCTTTAACGGTAAAGAGCGTATTGTATTCGCTGTCGATAAAACGAATCATACGATTATCCCTGTCAGGATTCGGAAAAGCAAAAACGCCCATGATATTTACCGGCTCGTGGTCGGTCATCGTGCTTCACCTCTTTCTTTTTTCGGCGTGGTGCGCTTCTTTTCGTATTCTGCCAGTTTTGCCTTTGCCCACTCGGGCAGCCTCTTCGTATCGGCAACACCGAGAACATCAGTAATGTCCCACCGGCACCGTTCACCGGAATACAATTCCTCGAAATAAACCGCTCGCCCGCGTGCGCCGGGCGTGCAGCCAAAACCGCCCAGCGCGAAGCCAAGTTGACAGTCTGCCGTGCGGTATTCTGGGGAAAGGCTGGTGGGTCGGAGAACGATCAACTTGCCTTGCAAAGATCCCTCCGACGGAGGGAGGCAATCGTCCGCGCCTAAAACGGCATAGGGAACATTCCTGGATACACGAAATGCTTTGACCTTTTCGACCTGTGCCTGCAAGCGATTCAAAAAGGTTTCTGCAATTTCCAGATAACTCTTACAGGCAAGTGCTTCGGGATACATTGTTTCTCCGAGAAAATTGTATTGCTGATAACAGGTCATATAGGTTTCGTCCTTCGGATTGAACCCCATGAGCAGAACACGCCCGCCCATGCGAATGGACTGCATAATCTCGTAGTCACCGGCTTTTTCAGGTTCTGCACTTTTCCGTTCCCGGTATCCAAGCCGCTCCGCCTTGTCCCGCAGGATAAGGTCTTTGAGATATGCACCCTTTTCAGGCTGCTGTTCAAACCATTCCCGCACCTCGCTGTCACCGAGGGAGAGCTGGAATGTGAACCGCATGATTTTACTACGGTATTCATCGTTCTTTTCTTTTCGCTTCTGGTAGTTCGTCACCGTGCTTCACCTCGATCCTTGTGTCTCTTTTTTCGCCGCTGCTGTTCCTTCTCCAATTCCTCCAGCGTTTTCGGCGGTTTGCCATCAAAGGAGATCAGAACATTTTGCTTCGGTGTGCCTTGCAACATGGTTTCCATCTCGCTGCACTCCTGCTTCTGCTTTTCTGTCATAGTGCTGTCCTTTCCAGAAGATAGAAAAACAGAGATCTGAGCATCTTCTGCTGCAAATCTCTGTTCCAATCGTTCTACTGTCCAATTTTGTTTGAATTGCCCCAATGGGTTATGCCCGAATTGTGCGATGGCCCGCTGATCCATATCGCGGAGCTTTTGCCACAATTCAGGGTGGTGATGCCTCAGCTTTCGTAGTTCGTCAATTCTCTGGAAGGGACAGCACCAGCAGGAACAGCGGTGGTATATCTCATATAATCCGCCCCAATCATAGCCTCGGTCGTAACATATTTTCAAAGCCTTCGCCTCGGTAATACCCCAATCCACCAGCGGATATTGCTCGTTCTTGATTCGCTTCGGTTCATCCGCAGCAATGCCCACATAATGGAGAGCACGATACTTACCCTTAAGTCGGTTGACCTCTTTGGCAATAAGGTGTGTTTTGAGCTGCCCGGTACACCACCGGACTCTGACACCGGGCCAGCCGTTGCCGTAAAGCGGAACCCCCAGCTTTTGACGATTCTCGATAGAAGATATCTTTTGCTTTTCTTCCTCAAACATCATATATTCAAAGCCTTTAGGATGGCGGAGCATCGTCAAGTGGATTCCACGCTCACGGTAAAGATACTCGTCCAATTTTGCCAGATGATCATACATCTCTGGAAACTCCATGCCGGTATCCGCTGTCAACACTATATCAATAGGCATTCCGCGTTCAATCATCAAAAGCAGCATAGCGGTACTGTCCTTTCCACCAGACAGGCTGACGGCATGAAAAATCTGCTTGCTAAATAGAATCACCCCCCCAATTTGATTATAAAAAAGCCGCCTATTGTGGCGGCTACAATGTAAAATGGCACGGTTTCCCGTGCCGTTTTACAGAACATTGTTCAATTACCGTTCGTCCCTATCCTGTCGCACGGAACGCTTGTGAACCAACTTCGCTCTCTCTTTTTCCAGCTTTATCAACGAAAAATCGAGAATACGTTCTTTTCTCTGATCCAGCATGGTGGTATAGAAGCGTTTTTGCAAATCCGTAATGAACGGCGTGTCCTCGATGATCCTATGGATTTTGACCATATCTATGCGAGGCACAATGCGCTTGAGCGCACGGTTGCAATCTTCGTTCTGCAAGGAGACGATAAAATCAAAATATTTAATCTTCTTGCCATTCAGCATGATGGCTGAGGTGGGGATCTCAAAAATACGGTAATTCAAGTCACTCTCGTTTGACAGCACCTTCTTCATAATCTCGTCATCTGCCTGCGGGTATAGGCAGCTCCCGCAATCATATACCGGTGCCAGCGTCATCATATCGGTCCTTGCGTCGTAAAGAAACCCCCAGTTACCGTTATGCCGGTCCCAGTTACCAATCAGCGCATCCACGATGAACATATCCCAAAATCGCTCTGTGATTACCTCGCGGTCAATGGCCTCCTGCTCCTCAAAGGTGTGGAGAATATCGGACAATTCCGTTCCGTATCCGTTTCGCTCAGAGTCGATGATCTGGTTTTTCAACGATGCGAAATCCTGCAAGGTGATCCCTGGCTCCGTAAAGTCCCCACAGGCTACTACGATTTTCGTTTTCCCTTTGACCGTGTAGGTTCCCAGCATGGTTTTCTGCACAGGGATACCAATGCTCTCATAGATCTGGCAGCCGAGATATTCGGAGAAACAGCTATTGCTATAACTCATCTCTTTATTTTTTGAGGGGAGCGGCGGAAATTTCAGCATATATTGCTGCCCTTCATAGATTACGGAAATTTTGCTGCCGTTTGCGCCAGCATACAGTTTGTTGCGCCTTGGCAGATTTGTAAAATCAACGACCTGCATAGTCTCACTCCCGTTCCATTCTCAAATATTTTTCGCGCAGATACCATGCCTGCTCTGGGCTGATAATCTGATTGACCTCTGCGCTGTTGATGTCACTTTGCAGATTGCAATAATCGCAATCCCATAGCGTATATTCCTCGCCGCGATCCAGCTTCTCCCACGCGCTGACCATAGCTTGGATCGATTCTTGCAAAAACTCCGGTAATCCGCATTCAAGGTAGCTGCGGTCCGTTGGGTGTCCCGCTTCATCATAGGATGGAGCAGACAGTTCCATTAGTTCCTCCATCGTACAGTTTAACGCTGTTGCGATCTGCCTGACAGTCTTTGCACTGCACCGCTCAACATTGCTTCTCCCGGCGCAAATATCCATGATCGTTGTCTTCGGAACACCGCTGATTTTGGATAGCTGATATTTTGAAATGTTCCGCTGTTCAAGAAGCGTCTGCAAATCCATTCGTCGCACCTCGTTTTCGGATTACTCTGTCAGTTATATTATATCGGCGTACCGACTTAGCGTCAATAGAGTATCCACCTCAGCCGAAAACAATTCTAACCTATGAATATCTGCTATGTCGCTCTCATCGCGCCTGTTCTTGCTGGCGCTTGCGGTGCCAGCCTTCCAGCAGCTTGATAATGACATCTTCCATCTGCTTTGGGGTGTAGCTGGAGGGAAAGTATTTTTGCAGACGGTCATTGCGGATCGTGACCTTGCGTTCCAGCGGCTTTTCCTCCCGCATGATGAGGTCGATGATGTTATTTTCCAGTTTTCCCTCGCCGCTGAGCTGCTTGAGCCGCTGGGCCTGTCCAAGCGACGGGGATACCTCGTCGCGCTCCATGACCAGCAAGAGGTAGGTCTGTTCTTTTTCGGACAGGTGGGAAATAAAATCTGCGGCGGGAACAAACTTGAGCGTTCCAGTGTCTACTGCGTCAAGCAGCGGCGGGATTAACTTATTTAGCCGTACATAGCGTTGAATTGCTGTTGCATTGTCAGCTACTTGGTCGGCAAGAATTTGAACAGAGTATTTACCTCGGAAATTCTCTCCAACTTGGAGAGAATTTTTTGAAGGCCGTCCAGCCTGCCGTTTCATGGCGTCCAGCTTCAGCTTGTAGGCCTTGGCTTTTTCGCTCGGAAGCAAATCTTCGCGGTTGATGTTGTAGTCCACCACCAAAATATCCGCTTCCTCATCGCTGTAATTGCGGACGATGACAGGGCGGGTGTCCAGTCCCACGACTTTTGCACAATAATCACGGCGGTGTCCGGAGATGATCTCATATCCGCCAGCGTCGCGGGGACGGACGATCAGCGGCTCAGCGATCCCGATATGCTCAATGCTGTCCATGAGCCGCACCAGATCAGGCGTCGGGCGGTCAATGGTGTATGGCTGACGGGAGTAGGGAAAAATCTCCGCGGCGGGGACGATTTGAATGCGCTCCTGCCGGTCAGCTTCGCGTTCTGCATCCGTTTTGAACAGGTCATCGTACCGGGTCAGTTCGATGCCGCTTAACTTGCTTGCCAAGGCTCAACACCTCCCTCGTTAGATTTTCATAGGCCACCGCCGCCTTGCCGCTGCGGTCGTGGTCGTAAATGCTTTTGTTTTCCACGCTGATCTCCGCCGCCTTGATAGAACGCGGAATCTCGCTCGTGAACACATGACCGCCATAGCTCTTGCGAATAAGCGCGTTGATCTCCCGTGCCAGCGTGGTACGGCTATCCACCATTGTCAGCAGAATGCCGTCAACCTCTAACTTCGGGTTAAGCTGCCGTTTCACGCGGGTAATGGTTCGCAAAAGCTGTTCCAATCCCTTTGCTGGAAGATACTGCGCCTGCACAGGGATAATCACGCTGTCCGCCGCGGTCAGAGCGTTGATCGTCAGCATACCCAGCGACGGCATACAGTCGATGAGTGCGTAGTCATAGCGGTCTGCCACCGTGGACAGGTATTGCCGCAGCACCGTCTCGCGGCTCATGGTATTGACCAGCGTGACCTCTAATGCCGACAGCTCGATATTGGCGGGGACAAGGTGGACGCCGGAAGGGTGGTGCAGAATGCCCTCGCCGGGGGCGATAGGCTTCTCCGCGATGACCTTCTCCATCAGCGTAGAGAGCGTGGGGGATAATTCGTCAGGCTGCGACCAGCCCAACATCTGCGTGAGATTGCCTTGTGCATCGGCGTCGATCAGCAGGACTTTTTTACCTTGCCGAGAAAGACCAATGCCGAGGCTGGCGGCTGTGGTGGTTTTACCGACGCCGCCCTTCTGATTTGCGAGTGCTATCGTTTTCAACAGGATACCTCCTCCAACAAAAAAGGAGCCTTGCGGCTCCTGTTCTAACAAAGCTGTTTCTTCTCACAGCTATTTCTTTTTCGGGTAGTATTCTTTCTATTCTCAGTCTTGCTATATCTCAGTCTTATTACATTTCGATTATCGAATGTCCGGAAGTTCGAAAACCAAATGTCTTGAAATTCGATTTTCGAATCTCTGGAAATTGCATAACATTTCCGCAGAAAAGGCACATTTAATTTCAAGCAGAATAAATCATGCACCAGAGAAGTCTTTCACATAAATCAGCGTAGGCCGTCCCAGCCCTTGCCGTTTACGTTCGATCAGGCCGATGCCCTTGGAACTGTCCAGTTCAGCAAAGAGCCGTGCCGCTTTCTCAGAACGGCAGTGCAGGGTAGACATGACTTCCTCTGCTGTAAAGATAATAAAGACACGGTTCTGCTCGTCGATCCAGCCGTTTCGATAAGACAACTCCATACGGTCAAGCAGTAATCCATACAGTAGCTTTGCGTCGGTCGAAACCTCCGCAAAGCGCTCATCAGTCAACAGCAGCTTGGGGATCCGAAAGAACGCGTATTGTTCACCAGCGCGACCGTAGTAATAGGGTAAATTAAGCAATATTCCCACGCCTTTTATCACCGCCTCTGTGTATAACTGAGCACCCTTTACTTGTCACATTGATCTCCTGCGTCAAAAGCAATTCCACACTATCACCTCCGAGTGTATGGTTTTCTCTATATACGCAAAATACCATAACAAAGCGATACAATCTTTGTCATGGCATTTCACGTAAATAGAAATCGCTAAAAATCGAATTCAGTGTAAATGAACTCCAGCTAAGGAGATAAAGTGCCTAATAAAGCTACATAATCAGGAAATTCGAACAACGCAACAGGATATCTTATCTACTTAGGCACTATTTTGATACCAGATGAAACCTCGCCTACCCGTTATGGAACTCTGAATATATTATTGACAGCGCCAATTTGCTTTCTTCAGTTCCGACAAGTAGCGTGTTATTCCACCAATCAACTAATCCGGATATCTCTTCTGGTTCTAAGCACTCTATTTGCTTCATAGCTCTAGAAAAGTGAGGATTTTGTCTATCATCTGTTGATAGGCATTGTAAAATGATATTCATATAGTCAAAAGCACTCAATATCTTCTTTTCATCAAGGACCTCCCAAAAAGAGCGTGTCGTCCGCGCTTCTTTCCGCCTAATCATATAAAGTATATTTGTTTTTGCCATTTCCGAAACATGTAGAAAATCGCTTTGAGAAACTTCTGTGAAAAGCTTTTCGGCTTTATCTCGATCACCTTCACAATATGCACTATAAGCAGTTGATTCCTTGTCTATAAAATAGACCAGTGAGGCAACATCGGCATTACATTGGGACAAATCGGATATGCACCCCGTGGCATAAAGTTTTTCTAACAAATTATAAAATTCACTACCGATTCCTTTTAAGCTTTTTATCAGTATAAGTTTTTCATTTTTTTCACGTTTAGAAACAATTGAAGGCGATAACTGAAAATATGGTAGGAGAATATAAAAAAGACTTGTGATGAGTGCATCACACATATGAGGAAAGTTCTCTAATAATGAAAAGGCTCTATTGGCATACTCAAGCTTTTCGTACTCGCTGCGCGAAGTAATACAAATTATTCCACAGCACTTAATATATTCTAGAATTTCTTTACAATTGGTTTTGTCTTCTTTATAGTTATAAAGCAAATTTACGCAACACGTTTTTAGAATTTGAGAATCAGTTTCCTGTAACCCCTCTATCTGAGGCAAAAGGGCAGACGCAAGTTCGATGTATGAAGATTCTTTGCCAGCTTTATTAACAGTTTGCAAGATTTCCAAAATCTGATTAACCCAAACACGTCTAATAGTTTCATCATTCACAAAATTCAAATTCTGAGCCTTTTGAATGTACAACGCCATTTCAAGTTCTGGTTTTACCAACCGCGGTAATAGTTGTTCCGCCTTTTCAATGTAATTAACTGCATCTGCTTCGGAAGAAATTGAACACAAATTTAGATACGCTACATATTTTAAAAATACAAAGGTTGTATCCTCCGAGTCATCCGGGCAGCGATCAATCAATTCATTCAAAAGTCGCATCCTCATTACTCTATCGCTTATAGAAGATAAGATTCCAAGTGCCCTCAATTCTACTTCTAATAGGCGATTATCCGTTCGAGCAAGTGTATATATTTCTTTAATTAGGCTGGCAGCTTTATCCTTATCTGAGTTGGCAAAACGGAGAAATAAAATCGCTTTTAATACACGGACATTGAGTCTTGTCTTTGACATTTGAAGCAGATTGTGCTCAGCAAAATTAAGAGATGCATTATGAAAGGAAAGACGATCATCAAACGGTTGTATAGTACTTTCGTTATCTATAAATTCTATGATGAAAGAGGCAATAAACTCAATATCTGCAGTAGATAGAGCCATTTCATCAAAGCTAAAAAGTATCTTTGCTGCAGAATTATAATCTTTTGCCAAAAAATGTTGTTCTAACGCCCGAACTGCAACTTCAAACTTACTATTATTTTTTTCCAAAAGTTTTAATCGCTGAGTCCAATGTCGCAAATGTAAAACATCCTCATTTCTAGGCAAAAGAGTATTAATTTCTTTCGAGAAATACTCGTATGGATTAGTTAGGATCGTAGGCGACGGTATTTCTAATTCATATATAAGTCGTTTAAAAAATTTAGCTGCGTCTATCACAGGCTCATCAACTTTATTTATAAAGTCATTCCCACAACTAGTATCTTCGCATATTTCATCGTGGATAACGGGCACGACAAAGATAAAACTGCTAGATTCTTTAAGCCAGTCAGGTAATTTGTCATAGCTTTTTTGGTTATAGCAAACCCAAATGTATTGCAACGGAGTTGGGTAAGAAATACGCTCTTTTATACGCTTCATTATTACATCATTTTCCCAGCCGCTATACCCAACAATAATGGGCGCTTGATCTATTAGAAAGGTATCCAATAAATGCGCAGAACTAACAGTTCCAGACTGTCCAGCCACTTCAGTAATTTCATTTTCTAAGTTTGCACAATCGTAAAATCTATACGTCCCATGGACATGCACAATTTGAATTTCCTTTGTGTGGTTGTTGATAATTAAGTTATCCATTGAGTTTTCAGCAGAAACAAATTCTTTTGTTCCTATCAAATTTAAGGCTCTTTTCAAACTATCATCGAAATTGGTCGTAAATACAGTATTTGCAAACTTTCCAGAATCTAGAATCTGAGCCAATAATAAATTTGCAGAAGATATTTTCGCAGTTGCATTTAAGCGCTTAAATAAATTACTACGATCTATTCTATTCGGGTATGCAAACTCAATCCACTTCGAATAGCATCTCATAGGATTTGTTTCACAAGATTTAATTTCATTTTCAAATTGAATATATGATATCTCATCAAACTTTTTGCTCTTATCTTTACATTCATCAATAATCTCATAAGCGGCAGGTATTTCCGGCACAGATATTCCTGCACCAACAATGAAAAAGTAAGGAAAAAAAGATTCGTTGCTATGATTTTTCATGGTTGCTTTAATTATCCGTATAGCATAATCTAAAACGCTCATTATTTGCATCCTCCTGTACGATTGAATTTGCATAAGAAATCGTCTTATTGCTATTAGATTCATTTTATATTAAGTGAATTGATTATTCAAGAGAAATGCTGAATGTCAATAAAGGTTATTTTTACTTACATCATCAATGATGGTCCGTCTTTACTTTTCTACGTTTCCAGTCGCAGTTACCATGATGCCGTTATTTTCCTTGTCAGTCAACATATGTAAGCAATATGTATTCTCTTGCTTAGCCGCTTAACAATGAATATATTCTATCGATGATATTTCGATACCTCTACTAAAACTTCTTACCACTGCTAATGAGACTATCTCATTTGAATATTAAAAGTACTTCGATTTTCAGAGCGTCCGTAGTAATAGGGTAAAATAAGCGAAATAGCCATGTGTATAAGGTTTTCTAACTAAAGTGCTCCGCTACTTTTTGTATTGCTTCACCATGACGGAGTCAATTTCTATGTCACTGCATTTTAGCCAGCACAGGTATCAATTTGTATCCACTTCTAACAACTATAGCCGCGCATTTCTCTACTAAAAACGCCATATCAAGGCTTGTCCAACCTTGCTACGGCGTTTTAGGTGTAATCATAGAGGATGTTAAATTATTTTGAATTGCCGAAAGCCACATGGTTGCGGCATTTTCTGGTTGTGCATATATCAATGGCCCCACCGGACCGACAGGCCCCATCGGCCCACAGGGTATTGCGGGTGCAGCAGGCGCAGTCGGTCCTACCGGCGCAACGGGTCCCACAGGTCCGCAAGGGCCTCAAGGTGTTGAAGGAACGGCGGGCGCTGTTGGTCCTACCGGTCCCACAGGTCCTACGGGTCCGACTGGACCGAGCGATACGCGCGCGGCGGCAGCTGTTGCCGATGCGACAAGCGTAGAGGACGTCGTCGAGCAGTTCAACGCGCTGCTGGCAAATCTCCGTGCAGCGGGTCTCCTCTCGACCTGAGCAATAAGCGGTGCGGCGCAAGCCGCACCGCGATACATATATAAAAGGAGGAATCATCATTTCCTACCGCGTCTGCGTTTACGCCATCTGCAAAAACGAGTCGCAGTTTGTCGAGCGCTTCATGGACTCGATGTCCGAGGCGGACGACATCTGCGTGCTCGACACGGGGTCAACGGACGATACGGTCGAAAAACTCAGAGCCCGCGGCGCGCACGTCGAGCAGAAGGTTATTTCGCCGTGGCGCTTCGATGTCGCGCGCAGCGAATCGCTGAAGCTCATCCCAAAGGACGCCGATATTTGCTGCTGCATCGACCTCGACGAGCAGTTTCAGTCCGGCTGGCGCGAAAAGCTTGAGCGCGCGTGGCAGCCGGACACAACACGCGCCCGCTACCGCTACACGTGGAGCTTTCTGCCCGATGGGCGCGAGGGCTGTGTCTTCTGGACGGACAAAATTCACAAAAACGGCTGCTACCGCTGGGTAAATCCGGTGCACGAGGTTCTTCAATATCTGGGCGAGGGCGGCGAGCGCTTTGTTGACGCCGAGGGCGTGCAGCTCGACCACCACCCCGACCCGAGCAAATCGCGCGGGCAGTATCTTCCACTTTTAGAGCTCGCCGTGCGGGAGGACCCGCAAAACGACCGCAACCGCCACTACTTAGGCCGCGAGTACATGTTCCGCGGCGAGTGGGCGCAGGCAGTCTCGACCCTGAAGGCGCACCTCGCGATGCCGCAGGCCGTGTGGCGCGATGAGCGCTGCGCCTCGATGCGCTACATCGCGCGCTGTCTGCGTCGTTTGGAGCGCGAGGACGAAGCCGCGCTCTGGCTGCACCGCGCCATCGCGGAAGCGCCGCACCTGCGCGAGCCGTATCTGGAGTTTGCCGACCTGCTTTATCAGCAAAAGGACTGGTGCGGCGTCATTTTTATGGTAAACTGCGCGCTCGCGATCACCGAGCGGCCGCGCACCTATATCTGCGAGCCGTTCGCGTGGGGCAGCTTCCCCTACGATCTGCTGAGCATCGCGTACTTTCACCTTTCGCAGTGGGAAAGCGCGCTGAAAAACGCGGAAAAAGCGTTTGCGCTTGCACCGGACGATGCGCGTTTGCAGGAAAACTGCGCACTGCTCAGGGCGAAAATTCAGAAAGAAAGCCGTATTTGATGGCTTTCTTCGGTTTTCAGTTGCTTTTTCTGCCGCCGTATGATAGATTATTAGAGATTATGAACCGAGGGGGCGCGGCAATGGAGCTGTGCGAACACTACTTACATTATATGAGCGCGCTGTGCGAGGGCACAATGCCCGCGCCGCCGGAGCTTGCGCTCACCGCCGATACCACTGAGGAGCGCGCCGCGCAGCTGCAAAGCGCGCTGAAAGATCTGAGTGTGCCGGACTTTGTGCGCCTGTGCGCCAAAAGCGCAGGCGACGAGCTGGACGAGGCGATATTCGACCATTTCAGCGAGGAGGATTTCTCCCGTGCACTGCTGCAAACGCTCACCGCCGCGGCGGAACCGGAGGAAGTCGAGGAAAAGCCGCCCGCAGCAGAAAGTACCCCTGATCCCGACGCGGGCAAGCACGCGTTCGAGGTCTTCTGCGACTGCGTGGAGCTCGACGAGCAGCTCGTCGCGTACCTCATCGACATTTTGAAGCGCGGCGACAAGGCCGCGTTCTACAAGCTCTCGCAGGTCACGACGCAGCTGGACCTCGACCCGCGCGAATTTCTCTACTGGCTCGCCCATCGCGAGGACTACGGCACGGACGATGAGCGCGCCTGCGCGGCCATCATGGACGCGTGCTTCGCGCGCCTCTATGAAGAAAAGCAGGGCGAGCTTCTGGGGGCACTGCTCTCAGGCGATCAGAAGACGTTCGAACTCTTCCGCACCGAAGCGCCCGAGCTGCGGCACCTGCCTGCCGCGACCTATGAATGGTACAGTAAAAACTATCTGGACCGCGACTATCCGCTGCGGTTTATTCTAATGTGCAACGGCGTCGAATTTCCCGACACGCCGGAGGAGGACAAATGAACAGAGATGAAATGTACCTGTCGCTCGGCGTGAGCGACAAAGTGCTTCAATTCGGCGAGGCCGTTTTAGACGAGCTCAAACCTCGCTTTGCCGGAATCGAAGAGATCGCCGAGCTCAATCAGGCGAAAGTCATCGGCGCGATGCAGAAAAACCGCGTGAACGCGACACACTTCGCCGCCTCGACCGGCTACGGCTACGATGACGAGGGGCGCGACAATTTGGAGCGCGTCTACGCGAGCGCCTTCCACACCGAGGCCGCGCTCGTCCGCCCGCAGATCACCTGCGGCACACACGCGCTGGCCATCGCGCTGTCCGCCAACCTGCTGCCGGGCGACGAGATGCTCGCTATCTCCGGCAAGCCCTACGATACGCTTGAGGAGGTCATCGGTCTTCGCGAAAGCCCGTGCTCGCTCAAGGAGTACGGCGTCAGCTATGCGCAGGTCGACCTGCGCGAAGACGGCAGCTTTGACTTCCCCGCCATCGAGCGCGCGCTGAACGATAAGACGAAGCTCATCCACATCCAGCGCTCCAAGGGCTACTGCCCGCGCCCGACGATCTCGGTCGACGCCATCGGCGAGGCCATCGCGTTCTGCAAAAAGCTGCGCCCCGACGTCGTCGTCATGGTCGACAACTGCTACGGCGAATTTGTCGAGGCGAACGAGCCGAGCGACTTCGGCGCAGATATGATCGTCGGCAGCCTTATCAAAAACCCCGGCGGCGGCCTTGCCCCCATCGGCGGCTACATCTGCGGCACGCAGAAGTGCATCGACCGCTGCGCCTACCGCCTCTCCGCGCCGGGACTTGGACAGGAGGTCGGCGCGAACCTCGGATTGATGCCTGCGCTGTATCAGGGCTTCTTCTTAGCCCCCAGCGTCGTCTCCGGCGCGGTCAAGGGCGCGGTGTTCGTCGCCGCGTGCTATGAAAAGCTCGGCTTCACCGTCGTTCCGTCGTCGAAAGAGGCGCGCCACGACATCATCCAGTGCGTCGAGCTCGGCTCTCCCGAGGGCATGGTCGCCTTCTGCAAGGGCATCCAGTCCGCCGCCGCGGTCGACAGCTATGTCGACCCTGTCCCCGCGCCGATGCCCGGCTACGACTCCGACGTCATCATGGCGGCGGGCGCGTTCGTGCAGGGCAGCTCCATTGAGCTCTCGGCCGACGGCCCCGTGCGCGAGCCCTACGCCGTCTACTATCAGGGCGGCCTGACGTGGTATCACGCCAAGCTTGGCGTGCTGCTGTCGCTGCAAAAGATGCTCGACGCCGGACTCATCACCCTGCCGTAACGAAAATTTTCCCTTCCGTAAAGGATACCGCTTTTTTATGCTCATCCGTAGAACACCCGCAACCAACCGGCATTTTCGCCGCCGTCCGCCCCCGCGTACCGCTGTTTTTACTATCTAAAAAATAACAGTACAAAGGAGTTTAACAATTCAATATGTGGTTCTGGCTTTCTCTGATCGCGCTGCTCTGCTGGAGCGGCAGCGACCTGTTTTCCAAGATCGGCTGTCAGGGAGAGGACGACCATCTCGCCCACCTCAAGATGGTCATTGCCGTTGGTACCGTGATGGGTCTTCACGCCGCGTTCGAAATTTTCATCGGCGGCACGGAGATCAGCTGGTCTATTATCTGGACCTATCTGCCCGTGTCGCTGCTGTACATCGGCTCGATGACGCTCGGCTATCTCGGCCTCCGCTACATTGAGCTGTCCGTCTCGTCGCCGATCTGCAACTCGTCGGGCGCGCTCGTCGCCGTGATGACGCTGCTGTTCGTCGGCGGTGAGGACTATTCCCCGCTCGCCCTCGGCGCGATCGTCCTCGTCTGCGTGGGCGCAATCGGCCTCGGTGTGGTGGATGCCACGGAGGACCCCGAGCTGCGCGCCGCCCGTCAGGCGGAGGGCAACCGCAAGTATTCCAAGAGCTTCCTGGCCCTCGCCCTGCCCGTGGCCTACTGCCTGCTCGACGCCGCCGGCACCTTTGCCGACAACCGCGTGCTCGAAACGCTGGACGAGGGCAGCGCAAACTGCGCCTACGAGCTGACATTCCTGTTTGCCGCGGTGCTGTGCTTCATCTACGTGGTCTTCATCAAGAAGGATCGCCTGCTGCCCAAGCGAGAAGCGCCGAAGTACATCGGCGCCATCTGCGAAACGGCCGGTCAGTTTGCCTATATCTATGCCATCGCGGACACATCGCATCTTGCGATGTCCGCGCCGATCATCAGCTCCTACTGCGCGGCCAGTGTGCTGTGGAGCCGCCTCTTCCTGAAGGAAAAGCTCTCGTGGAAGCACTACGCGATGATCCTGCTCGTCGTCATCGGCATCGCCGTGATGGGCGTGTTCGATATTTGATTTTTATGCACAAAAAAGGATCGTTCCCGCCTTGGCGGGAACGATCCTTTTTCCCTTTCAAGCCTTTTTGATGGGGCGGCGGAGAACGGTCTTCCGCTTTTCCGCCGCGACGCGGCGCGGGTCGGAGAGATAGATCTCGTGGTGCAGGCGGACGTCGTTCAGGTCGTTTTCATACCCGTTTTCGCGCAGAAATGCGTCCATCTTCGCAACGGACTCCAGCTCATCGTCGAATGAGCCGAGGTGCATGATCTGCACGCAGAGCCCCTCGTCGACGGCCAGAAATTCCGCTTTCGAGCAGTCGAGCTTTTTCTTCTTTGCCGCCGCCTCGACCGCCCAGTCGAAGTCCGCTTTCGTGACGAAATCCGGCAGGCGCAGGACAGAGATCCAACGAAAATCCGATTTTCGCCCATAGTCGACCGTCTCCGTGTCCGGCATCTGCCAGAAGCCCTCGAGCGGCGGCACGACATAGTCGAAAAAGCCTTCGATCTCGTGTCCCGCGCGCTTGCTCATCTTGAGCGTGTAGGCCACGGCGTAAAGTACACCGATGGCGCGCTGATACGCGCCATTTTCCTCGTTTGGGTCACCCCGCCCGCGCACGGCGATATAGTTTGCGCGCGGCACGGTGACGATCTCCGGCTTTGCCTTCGGCAGGTAAAATTCCCTGTATTCTTTCTTGAAGTCAAAGGACATGGTCCTCTCCTTTTTCAGTCCAGTGGGATGTCCAGCACGTTCACACCGCGCTTGAAGGCGTATTCGATCGTCGAACGCGTCCCGCCGCGCGCGCCGTCGTTCACGGCGATCAGCAGGCTCGCATGGTCGACCATGTAGCGGTTGCGCCGCTGCATGCAGCCCGGCGTGTAGCTCTGCTGCACCATGGTCTCATAGTCGCAGCGAGCTAAAATGTCGCGGTAGCGGGATTTTTGCGCTTCGCCCCAGCCGTCCGCCTGCGAGGGACACGGGATGGCCGCCTCGAGCGTGATGTGCGGGTATGTGCTTTTCAGCGCCAGCACGGTTTCGGCAAAGTAGAGGTCACAGCCCTCGGCCATACCGCAGATAAAATGTTCCATCCCCTCGTGGATGGCGCTCTCCACCGCGGCGCGCAGCTTCGCCTTGAGGGCGATACAGCGAAGGTCGCTTTCATCTTCTCCCCACGGCAACTTCCCCGGCCGGTGGCCGGTGAATGCGCAGGAACAGGGTCTCCCCCGCATGGACATCGCCTCCTCTCTCTTTGCCATTATAGAACATTCGTTCGTCTTTGTAAAGCATTTTCCCTCTTGACAAACCGAAAATTTGTCGTATACTCAAACTATCAACTGAATCACTTGTCTTCGAGGCGGGGTGAAACTCCCCACCGGCGGTTACAGTCCGCAAGCGGTATTTTTTTATCGCACGAACCGGTGAAATTCCGGTACCGACGGTCACAGTCCGGATGAGAGAAGATGTGCTGCGCGCGATTTACCACGCAATTTTCACGCTCTTTTGCGTCATGCACCTTGGAAGACTTGTTCTTTCAGGGGAAATGACAAAAAGGAGTGTATTTTTATGTCCGAACCCAATGTAAACGCCATCCCCACCACCCGCGCAACTCACCACAGCCGTACCCACAAGCTGACGGTGACCGCCATGCTCTCGACCGTCGCATTTTTGCTGATGTTCATCGAGTTCCCGATCCCCGCGCTCATCCCCGCGTTCGTCAAGCTCGATATCTCTGACCTTCCAGAGCTTCTGGCGGCGTTCTCGCTCGGCCCCATCTACGGCGTGATCGTCACGCTGCTCAAGAACGTGCTGTTCTCCGTGCTGCACGGCACATCGTCCGCATACGTCGGCGAGCTTTTCAACTTCATCATGGGCAGCGTGTTTTCCTTCACCGCGGGCTTCATCTATCAGAAGAAAAAGTCCCGCAAGAATGCACTTATCGGCGCTCTCGTCGGCGCGCTGCTGATGGCGGTACTGTCTGTGCCTCTCAACTACTTTGTGGTCTACCCCGCCTACGTTGTGTGCTATCACCTGCCGCTTGAAGCCATCATCGGCATGTATCAGGCCATCCGTCCCTCGACCAACGGCCTTCTTGAGTGCCTGATGGTCTTCAATATGCCATTCACCTTTGTCAAAGGCATGATCGACGTGGCGCTGTGCTTCCTCATCTACAAGCCGCTCTCCCCGCTGCTGCACAAATAATATCAGAAAGGAGCTGCACGTCCATGGCGCTCGACTGGGGCATTCTCCACTGGATCCAGAACAACATCACCTGCCCGTTTCTCGACGCCGTGGTCCCCAAGCTCACGATGCTCGGCAACGCCGGCATCATCTGGATCCTCGCAGGCGTTCTCCTGCTGTGCACAAAAAAATACCGCCGTCAGGGCGCGCTCGTGCTGATGGGTCTGCTCGCGGGACTTCTCGTCGGAAATGTTGCGCTCAAGCATCTCGTCGCGCGCTCGCGGCCCTGCTGGCTCGATCCCTCCGTGCAGCTTTTGATCGCCACGCCGACGGACTACTCGTTCCCCTCGGGACACACGCTGTCCTCGACGATTGCCGCAACGATCCTGACGAAGACCGACCGGCGCTTCGGCTATGTTGCCATTCCGCTCGCGGTGCTCATCGCCCTGTCGCGGCTGTACCTGTACGTCCACTTCCCGAGCGACGTGTTTGCCGCAGCGCTGCTGGGTCTTCTGATCGGCGAGCTGATGTTCCGCTATGGCGGAAAGCTGCTCGACAAAATTTCCCGCAGGCAAAAGGAATAAAGAAACCCCGCACACCGTTTCAAAACGGTGTGCGGGGTCTTTACATTTTGGGCATTTATACCTTTTTCGCCGCAAGGAACAAATTCAGCGGCGCGGGAAAGAGATTCTCCCGCTCCAGCACCGCGAACCCCGCGTCGGTGACCGACCGTTCGAGGGAGCGCATCGTATCGAATGCGACATAGGGGCGTTTGCCGGTCTTGTATTCGAACCACTTGCGCACACGCTCGCGCGTGAGCCCCTCTCCCAGACAGTCCGATACCAGCAGCAGCGTTCCCTGCGGCTTCAAGAGCGCGCGGATGCGCGCAAGCGCCGCGCTCCGATCTTCGATGTAGAGCAGCACATTGCAGGCCAGCACCGCATTGAAAGATCCCTCTGCAAGGCAGCCGTCGAACAGATCCGTCTGCGTGACAGTCACGTTCTCCACGCCCTGCGCTTTGACTTTTTCCTGCGCGCGGCGCACCATTTCACCGGATACGTCGATCGCGCGCACAGACTGCACCGAGGGCGCGACCGCAAACGTCACGATCCCCGTCCCGCAGGCAAAGTCCAGCACGGTATCCGTCGGCTTGAGATATTTTTTGAAACACGCGGCTGTCTTTTCATAGGCCTCCGCGTAGTGGGTGCCGATCTGAGCGTCGTAATTCTGCGCACGGCCGTCCCAAAACTCGCTCACCGTCGGCATACCGTTTTCCTCTCTCTTTTTTCTCTTTTCGATCAGGCGTTTTGCTTTCCGCCCTTGAACACCATATGAACGCCGTCGCTGCTGGTGAGATACGCCATCGGGCCGTAGGCCTTGATGCCGAACTCCAGCACGTCGCCCACATGGACCTTGTCCTTCACGGCCTCGACGTCAAGGATCGTGTGGTCGGACGAAGCGCCGATGACCTCGATACCCTCCATGCGCGGGATGAGGTCAAAGCAGTTGCCGTAATCCACGCGGCCCATCGCGACAAGCGCACGGCGGCGGATGCCGCGATCCTCGTAGTGGCCGACCTCGCCGAAGGCGTTCACGCCCAACTCGCCAACCGGAAAGCTCGGCTTGTCGCGGCACTCGATGACCTCAGCCTTGATCGTCATGACGCCCGTTTCCAAAAAGTCGGGAGCGAAGTTGTCCGTCTCGCCGCGAAGCCCGATGTCGCCAAGGCGCAGCAGGTTGATGCGGTAGGGCATCGTGCCGTTCATCGCCATGTAGGCGGATGTCGACGCGCCGCCGCTGATGTAGTCAAGCTTGCGGCCGATCTCGCGCTCAATGTCGGACGCGAGGCTGACAAGGCCCTGCATGTTGCGCTTGGTCGGCAAAACAGAGCCGTAGCAGCTCAGATTCACGCCCACGCCCGCAAGGCGCAGGTTCTTGAGCTCATGCTCGATCTCGAGCGCGGCATCAAGCGCATCCTCCTCGTTCCAAAAGCCTTCGCGCAGGTCGCCAAGATCCATCATCAGGATGACCTCGTGAACCTTGCCCTGCTTTTTGGCCTCTTCGTTCAGCGCACGCAGCACGATAATATCACTCTGCAGGCTGATGTCACACAGCTCCACCACGTCGGGGAGCTCGGAGAGCATCGGGATACGAATGAGCATCAGCGGCTTTTTGCAGATACCCGCCTCGCGGATCGCGCGCATCTGGCTGATGCGGGACGTGGCGATGAACTTCACGCCGCTCTCTTCATAAACGCGCACGATCTCCGGCAGCGACGACACAGCCTTGACGACGCCCGCGACCTCGATGAGCGAATCATGGCAGCGCTCTACGAGCGCTGCCAGATTCGCTGCCAATTTATCGAGATCGAATTCCACACAGGGATATTGATTCCGATTCATTGTCATGATTTTTAATTCCTTTAGGTAGGGACCTTTCTGTTGGGTCGCTAACTGATTTACTGCGCGACTTTCTTGCTCTTCTTGAAGGGCTTGCCCGCAAGATCCTTGAGCGTCCAGCCGATCAGCACGCACAGCCAGTTGATGATGGGCATGAGCCAGTTGAAGATGGCCCAGGGACCGTAACCGCCGGCGCCCCAAGGAACGATGTTCAGGGTGTCCTTAATGAACACACCGCAGGTGTTCCAGGGGATCAGAGCGGAGGTAACGGTACCGGCGCTCTCGAGCGAAGAAGACAGAACTGCCGGGTGCACGCCCATCTTGTGATACTCCTCGGCATACATACGGCCGGGAACCACGATGGAGATGTACTGCTCGGGCATGGTGGCGTTGGAGAGAACGCAGGTCACTTCGGTCAGGCCAACGAGAGCCGCAGGGCCCTTGGCAAACTTCTTGAGGGCGTTGACGATGACCTCGAGCTGGTGGGTCTCCTCCATGATACCGCCGAACATCATGGCGATGATCGTCATGGAGACGGAGGACATCATACCCATGATACCGCCGCTTTCCAGCAGTCTTGTCATGGTGTAGCTCGTTTCGGGAGAAAGACTGGCTTCGAACATGGCGAGCGCTTCGTCGGAGAAGTAGTAGCCGTTCTTACCATAATCGAAGATGGTTCCGAGCGTGCAGGCACCGGGCTGGAAGATGAGGCCCAGGATGACACCGGCAACAATGCCGAGGGTGATGCCGGGAATCGCGGGAACCTTCAGGGCAACTGCCACGATAACGACGACCGGAGGCAGGAGCAGCAACGGGTTGATGTTGAAGATACCGCCCTCCGCGGCGTTCAGCGCGTTGGAGAACTCGATCACGCGGGACATATCCGCATCGCCGCCGTGATACTGCATCACACCGAGAACGCCGAAGAAGATCAGGGTGATGGCGTAGGTGATGCCGGTGGGCAGGATCATGGACTTGACGTGGGTGATAACGTCCGTACCGGCCATGGCGGGAGCGAGGTTCGTCGTATCGGACAGCGGGCTCATCTTATCGCCGAAGTAGGCGCCGGAGAGGACGGCACCGGCAGTCATGCCGGGGCTCATGCCAAGGCCGAAGCCAATGCCCATCAGGGCAACGCCCATCGTGCCCATCGTGCCCCAGGACGTACCGGTGGCAAGAGAGGTGATGGAGCAAATGAGAACGCACGCGATGAAGAAGATCGCGGGCTTGAGGACTTTCAGGCCGTAATAGATCATCGTAGGCACAACGCCCGCGTTGATCCACACGCCGATCAGGATACCGACGATGATCAGGATGCAGATGGACTGCAATGCTTTGTAGATGCCGTCCATCATGGACTTTTCAACTTCATCCCACTTGTAGCCGAGATGCAGTGCCATGATTGCGGCAGCCATTACGCCGACAAACATAGGGACGTGCGGGTCAACACCGAAGATGATGATACCGACCGCGAGTGCCGCGATCAGGATTGCCAGCGTCAACAGGGCTTCCCACAGTTTGGGCATTCTTTTTTCCTTACTCATAGTGTTACCAACCTTTCGAAATTTTGGGGGTCGCTTCGCTATTTGTATGGATATCTATGCATTCATTTTAGCATGATTCCATAGCGATAGCAAGTGTTTTTGAATGGTGAACGCAGTTTTACGGTAATGCTCTTTCCTTCTTCAATTCTCGTGGTATCTACCGATGCAGGTTTTGGATCGCACTCCTCCTTTTGGATTTTACACTGGCACAACACAGGGGTGAAATGCTGCTTGTAAAATGCAGAAAATACCTCTCTCCCCGGCCCGCCGATCCCCCATCGGCAGGCCGGGGATGAGGTCATGTATACTTCCGGCATGGCACGGGAAGGGAACCCGTGCCGCCGGCCTCGCAGGCAAGAAACGCGAGGTAGTATCCGAGATAATTACCAGCCGAGCTTGGTCATGGCCTCATCAACAGCCTTGATGACAATGTCGATCTCCTCTTCATTGACGATCAGCGGCGGGACAAAGCGCAGGACGTTGCCGTTGGTGTTGTTGATCAGGACGTTGCTGTCCTTGAAGCACAGGTCGACGACGGGCTGGCCGGAGGGCTTGTTGAGCTGGATGCCGTCGATCAGGCCGAGGCCGCGGATCTCGTTGACCGTCTCGGGATGGTTCTTCTCGATGATCTCGTGGGCCTGCTTGCGGAAATACTCGCCCATCTTGCGGGAGTTCTCGATGACGCCGTCGTTGATCATCACGTCGAGCGTGGTGGCAGCGAGCGCGCAGGCGAGAGGACCGCCGGCGAAGGTGGAGCCGTGGGTGCCGGGCGTCAGGGTCTTGGCAGCCTCGCCGCGGGCGCAGACAGCGCCAATGGGCACGCCGGAGCCGAGAGCCTTGGCCATGGAGCAGGTATCGGGCTCAACGCCGTAGTTCTGATGCGCGAAGAGCTTGCCGGTACGGCCGGAGCCGACCTGGACCTCGTCGAACATGAGGAGGATGCCCTTCTCATCGCACAGGTCACGCAGGCCCTGCAGGAATTCCTGGGAAGCGGGACGCACGCCGCCCTCGCCCTGGACAGGCTCGGTCAGGATGGCGCAGACGTACTCGTCCATGATGTCCTTGACGGACTGGAGGTTGTTGAACTCAGCATAGCGGAAGCCGGAGGGCAGGGGCTCGAAGTAGCGGTGCACCGCATACTGGCCGGTGGCCGTGCAGGTCGCGAGGGTACGGCCGTGGAAGGAGTTCTTCATCGTGATGACGACGAAGCGCTCGGGATGGCCGTGATCCTTGGCGTACTTGCGGGCGAGCTTGATCTGGCCTTCGTTGGCCTCAGCGCCGGAGTTGGCGAACAGCACCTTGTCGAAGCAGCTGTTCTCGACGATGAGCTTCGCGGTCTGGACGGCGGGCTCATTGTAGAAGTAGTTGGAGCAGTGCAGGATCGTGTGGGCGCGCTCTTCGAGGCACTTCACGATCGCGGGATGGCAGTGACCGAGACCGTTGACGGCGATACCGCCGATGAAGTCGAGGTACTTGTTGCCGTCCTTATCGAAGACGTAAGCGCCTTCGCCGCGCTCGATGGAAAGGGGCATACGGACGTGGTTGCCATAGAGATACTTGTCGCCGTTCTCGATGACTTCGGCGTTGGTCTTGAACTTTTCGATCATTATTATGTCCTCCTATAATAAAAGTTGGGTGTATGTTTTACCATTTGATGCCGACGCTCGGCTGTGCGGTGCCGATCGTCGTGCCGGTACCCTCGTTCGTGAAGGCCTCGTAGAGCACGGAGTGCGGCTTGCGGCCGTCGATGATGTTGACGCTCGTCACGCCCTCTTCGATGGCCTGCACGCAGCAGTCGACCTTCGGGATCATGCCGCCGGCGATCGTGCCCTTGTCCTTGAGCGCCTTGACATCCTCGATGTTCAGATAGCTGATGACGTCGCGGATCTTGATGTCGTTGCACAGGCCCTCGATATCGGTGAGGATCACGAGCTTTTCAGCGCCCAGCGCGGAAGCGAGCTTGCCCGCGGCGGTATCGCCGTTGATGTTGAAAGTGTGGCCCTGACCGTCGGTGCCGACGGGGGCAATGACGGGGATGTAGCCCGCGTCGAGCATGGCGAAGATGGGCTTGGGATCGACATAGTCGATGTCGCCCACGTAGCCGTGGACCTCGTCGCGCTGGTGGCAGTGATAGATGTCACCGCTGACGCCGGAAAGACCGACCGCCTTGCCGCCGAGCTTGTTGATAAAGCCGACGAGCTCGGTGTTCACCTGGCCGACGAGCACCATCTCGACAACACGCATGATGTCGGCGGAGGTGTAGCGCAGGCCCTCGATGAACTCGACGGGGATGTTGAGCTTTTCGAGCATCTTGTTGATGCCGGGGCCGCCGCCGTGGCTGAGCACGGGCTTCATGCCGAGGAGCTTGAGCAGCACCACGTCGTGCATGACGGCGTCCTTGAGCTCTTCGTTGATCATGGCGTTGCCGCCGTACTTGATGACGATGATCTTACCCTGATACTTCTGAAGGTAAGGCATTGCCTCCATCAGAGTTTCGACCTTGTTTGCGATATCGCTCATGGTGGAGCCTCCTTCAAAAATTAGGTGCGGTAGTCGCCGTTGATCTTGACGTAATCGTAAGTGAGGTCACAGCCCCAGGCCTTGGCCTCGCCGTCGCCCTGATAGAAGCGGACGATGACGGTAATGTCATGCTCGGTGAGGACCTTCTTGGCGAGCTCTTCGCTGAAGTCCGCGCCGAAGCCGTCCTTCATGACCTGCACTTCGCCGGCAGCGCTCTTGATGATGCAGTCGGCACGGGTCGGGTCAACGTCAGCGCCCGAGTAACCGGCAGCGGCCATGATGCGGCCCCAGTTGGCGTCGCGGCCGAAGACGGCAGCCTTGAAGAGCATGGAGCCCGCGATGGACTTGGCGACCAGGCGCGCGTCGTGCTCGGTGGGCAGGCCGTAGGCCTCGACCTCGATGAGGTGGGTCGCGCCTTCACCGTCGGAAGCGACGCGGCGGGCCATATCGGTGCAGATGGCGAGCACGAGGTCGGCCATCGCCTTCTTGTCTTCTTCGGTCTTGATCTCAACGCCGGAAGCGCCGTTGGCGAGCAGGAAGATCGAGTCGTTCGTGGAGGTGTCGCCGTCGACGGTGCACATGTTGAAGCTCTTATCCACAGCCGCGGAGAGCATCTTCTGCAGGTCTGCGGGATCCGCCTTGGCGTCGGTCGTCACGTAGACGAGCATCGTCGCCATATTGGGGTGGATCATGCCAGAGCCCTTGGCCATCGCGCCGATCTTCACGGTGCCGGTGGAGAGCTGCAGCTCATAGGCGCACTCCTTGCGGACGGTATCGGTGGTCATGATGGCGTAGGCAGCCTCGGAGCCGTTCTCCTTGGCAAGCTTTGCGGGAATGATCTCGCGGATGCCCTGAAGCACCTTGTCGACCGGAAGTCTCTGGCCGATGACGCCGGTGGAGCAGACGAACACTTCGTCCTCGCCAAGGCCGAGCAGCTTTTCCGCCTCGCGCTCAACGGTGCGGGCGTCTTCGATGCCCTGCTTGCCGGTGGCGGCGTTGGCGTTGCCGGAGTTGATGACGACGGCGCGGGCCTTGCCCTTTTTCAGGATCTCGCGGTCAAGGATGACCGGAGCTGCGCAGAACTTGTTCGTGGTGAAGCAGGCCGCGCAGGAGCAGGGCAGGTCGGAGTAGAGAACAGCGACGTCGGGCTTCTTGTTCTCGCGCTTTTTGATGGCGGTGTAGACCGCGCCGGCGGTGAAGCCCTGCGGCGTGGTAACGCCGCCCTCGATCTTTTTCAGATTGGACATGTGGGGGGGTCTCCTCTCTTAACGTTAGTTTAACAGCATTCTTGCCTAAATCGGGTCGAAACTCGTCGAACCGAAAATTACGGATACATCGGGGGCATCATGAGGCCGGTGGTCTCGGGCAGACCCATGATGAGGTTCATGTTCTGGATGGCCTGACCGGCTGCGCCCTTGCCGATGTTGTCGATCACGGAGGAGACGATCAGGCGGTGGGTACGCGCGTCGAAGGTCGGGGTCATCTCGCAGAAGTTCGTGCCGTAGACCCACTTGGTCTGAACGGGCAGGCTCGCCGGGAAGACCTTGACGAAGGGCTCATTCTTGTAGAAGTCCTTGTAGAGCTCGTAAACTTCCTCGTTGGTGAAGTCTCTGTCGCAGGTAGCGTAGATGGTGACCTCGATACCGCGGACCTGGGGCAGGAGGTGCGGCTGGAAGTTGATGTACTGCCAAGTCTCGGGCTTCATCAGATCCTTGCCGGTGATGTAGGCGATGTTCTGCTCGATCTCGGGCGTGTGGCGGTGGCCGCCGCCGAGGGCGTAAGCGCAGAAGTTGTTCTCCGCCTCAGTGAGGAGCTTGTTGAGGGCGGGACGGCGGCCTGCGCCGGTGTAGCCGCTCTTGGCGTCGATGACGATGGTGTTGTCAACGATGTGACCGGCCTTGAGCATGGGCTGGAGGCCGAGGGTGGAGGCGGTGGGATAGCAGCCGGGGTTGGCGATGAGCTTCTTGCCCTTGGCAAGGTCGCGCATGACCTCAGGGATGCAGTAAACAGCGTCGTGGGTCATCTTGGCGTCGGGGTGCTTCTGGCCGTACCACTTCTCCCAGACGTCGACATCGCGGAAGCGGATGTCAGCGCCGATATCGATGATGGCGCAGTCCTCAGCGAGCACGATCTCCGCCCACTTGGCCACGTCGCCAGAGGGGACCTGGATCATGATAACATCGCTCTTCTTCGCGGTCTCGCGGACGTTCTCCTCCGTGAGGTCCATGATGACCTGATCATAGAAGCCGCGCAGAGCGGGATGATGCGTAGAGATGGCATCGCCGACACCGTAGGTATCGAGCACGTTGACAAGCTCTCCCTCGTGGTGGTTGACCATCATGCGGAGCACTTCGCCGCAAACATAACCGGTAGCACCGATGCAGGAATAATGGATCATGTCTGTTTTCCTCCTTGTTGATTCGACATTTTGTCTGACAATTTTGTACTGCTTGGAAAATCCCGTGTGTAGGCATTGAATTTTCTTTGTTGATATTGTATAATCCAAAAGCAGTTTTGAAAAGCGAATATATTTTTATATGCGCATTCCAAAATGGAATCTTTGAGGTATTGTTGATTATTGAGGGCATTTATAATGAGTATTCGTAAATATATTGCCTATCTCCGCACTGTGGAGACCGGCAGCATCACTCAGGCGGCGAACGAATTGGGCTACACACAGTCCGCCGTGAGCAAGATGATCTCCGATCTTGAGCAGGACTGGCAGGTCAAGCTCTTAACGCGCAACCACTCCGGCATCGAGATCTCCTCCGACGGCATGGTGCTCCTGCCCACGATCCGCGAGATCGTCAAGGACTATGAGGACCTCAACTTTGCCGTGTCCGAGCTGCATGGCGTGCAGTCCGGCACGCTGCGCCTCGGGTGCTTTACAAGCCTTGCCATCAGCCTGCTGCCGGAAATTCTGAAGGACTTCCACCAGACGTACCCCAACATTCAGATCCAGCTGATGACTGGCGAGTATTATGAAATTTCCGAATGGCTGCGCCGCGGCGCGATCGACTGCGGCTTTCTTGCCATCCCCGCCTCCAACGACTTTGAGACGACGACCATCCTGCACGACACGATGGTCGCCATTCTCCCAAAGGATCACCCGATGGCGGACGCGTCCGTCTTCCCGCTCGAGCAGCTGCCGCACGAGAACTTCGTGCGCCTGATGGAGATCGAAGACTACGAATTCAACCGTCTGCTCGACCATTACAACATCCATCCCGAGGTCACCTATGACACGACGAGCGACTTCGCGCTCTTGTCCATGGTCGAGGCGGGACTTGGCATCAGCATCGTGCACAGCCTGCTCATCAAGCCCGGACGCTACCGCGTCGCCACGCTGCCGCTCAACGTCAAGCAGTCGCGCGAGATCGGCATCGCCGTGAAAAAGGGCTTTCTCCCCTCCACGATCACGCAGCTTTTCCTCCAGCATGTGGTCGACTACACCAAGGGTATGGGCGAGATCACCGTCATCCGGCACTGAGTTTTTCTTGAAAAATCAGGGAAAATTTCATTTTCCAACCGACGGTTGGAAAGGATTTTCCCCGATTCAACCACTGCGCCATTGTCAATCCTCCCCATGCCCCCTATACTGAGTCCATAACCGGTGATTCAAAGCCGCGGCTGCAGCACGGGGCAAGGAAGGACCAACATGTTACGATCGGCGATCAGGCGTTTGCACGCGATGTGCTGCCTGAATATGAGGGAAACGTCGGCGCCTGACTTCCCGTTCGACGCGGGACACCCGCTCATCGCGTTTCCAACGCTCACTTTACTATTATAATGCAGTGCAGGAGGATAGACAACTTGGAAGAATCGACAATGGGCGCGCGCATTCTGCGCCGCCGTAAAGAAAAAGGACTGACACAGGAGGCGCTGGCAAACAAGCTCGGTGTGAGCAATCAGGCCGTGTCAAAGTGGGAGGGCGATGTCTGCTGCCCCGACCTGCAGCTTTTGCCGCTGCTGGCCGACACGCTGGAGCTCAGCCTCGACGAGCTCTTTGGACGCGAAAGCATGGCAAAAACCGCCCAAAAAGCAGAAGCGGACAGCCAGATTTTGCCCATCGCGGCAGAGCTGCCGTGGGAGGATGACGACGCCATCCACGCCGTGCTCTTCCAGGGGCACCGGCTGCTCCAACCGAAACAGGGGAGCCTGTTCCGCCACGACAAATACGACGAGATCCGCAAGACCGTCGAGTTGCACTTTTCCGGCACGGCGCAGGATATTTACAGCGATTTTTCCGTCGTCTGCACCGATTCGACGATCTCCGGCAGCGTCAGAGCCGGTGACGGCGTGACCTGCACCGACGTCGGCGGCGATGTGTCTGCGGGCGATGACGTGACCTGCGGCAATGTCGGCGGCAATGTGCAGGCGGGCGACAGTGTGCACTGCACCGGCGACGTGCAGGGCAATGTCCGCGCGAGCGACAGCGTCACCTGCGGCAATGTCGGCGGCGACGTGTCCGCAAACGACAGCGTCCGCTGCGGCGAGGTCAAGGGCAACGTCCGCGCAAGCGACAGCGTCACCTGCGGCGACATCAGCGGCAGCGTGAGCGCCGAGCGCGTGCGCTGCACCAAAGCCGGCGGCGATGAGCAGGAGAGCTTTACTTTCACCAAGAAGGGCAAGAGCTTTTCCTTCCCTCTCCGATAAAACCGTAAAAGCGCGGCCTTAAGAGGTCGCGCTTTTTTCCTTGTCATCGCGGCGGGTTTGTGTTACCATAACTTTGACAAAGGAAAAGGTGGGAAAATCATGGAAAATACCTTCAAGAGCTCCGTCTTCGGCGGCTTCAACCGCGATGACGTCATCCGTTATATCGAAAAAACCTCGCTCGAGAGCAAGCAGCAGATCGAAGCGCTCGAGCAGGAGAGCGACGGCCTCTGCCGCGAGAATGCAGAGCTGCGCGACAAGCTCGCCGCCGCCGAGCGTGAGCGCGACAAGCTCGCCGAGTCCTATTCGACCGCGTCCAGCGCGCAGGACGCGCTCAAAAAGGGTCTGACCGCCGCGCAGGAGACGATCTCCGAGCTGCGCGCGCAGATCGAAGAGGGCGCGCAGAAGCTCGCGAGCGCCAAGGCCGACTGCGACCGCCAGCTGAAAGCCAAAGAGGAGGCTGCCGAGCAGCGCATCGCCGAGTTGGAAGCGCAGCACGCCGAACGCCTTTCCGCCGCCGAGCAGGAGCGCAAGCGCCTTTTAAGCGAGCTTGACGAGCTCCGCCCGCAGGTCGAGGAATACGGCCGCGTCAAGGCGCACATCGCCGACATTGAGCTCTCCGCCCGTGAGCGCGCCGACGCGCTCGACGCCGCCACGCGGGAGCGTTTGCAGGCAATGATCGCGGCATGCAGAGGGCACTGCGAGCAGGTGCTCTCGACGCTCGGCGCGACTTGCGAGAGCGTGTCGAACGAGCTCAAGCGCGCGGACGCTGCCGTCGCACAGCTGCCCGAGGCGTTCACCACGCTGGAGGGCCAGCTCGACGAGCTCAAAAAGTTAGAGCAGTGACAAGATAGCAAAAAAGAAGTGCGTTCCCGTTAGGAACGCACTTCTTTTTATGCTAATTCGCTGTACTGATTAAAGATGTCTGCAAATTCGTCCAGATGCTCGCGCAGGCTGTCGGGCGCCTCGGTGCGGAAGTAAAGCACCTCTCCCCCGCGGCGCAGGATAAGAAACTGGTGGACTTCGTCCGGTTCATTTGGAAGCCGGGTATTTGGTTTGATAAATTCTGCGTAGTACGCTTCGTCAAAGCCGTCGATGAAAAGCGTCTGCGCATCGCTTCCCATGAAGTAGTCGCGCAGCTCATGCGTCAGCGGAACGGCCAGCACAGAAATGCGCGGGACGTAGAAGTCAAGCTCCGTGCTGTACTGCATCCAAGTGTCGATCGTTCCCGCATACGGCGTTTCGCCGACAGAGTACACGTGCCCGCTGAGCAGCGTCGAGAGATCGCGCACACCATACCAGTCCGATCCCCTTTCGCCGCCGAGCATCTCGGTCCCGATATACGGCAGCGGCGGCTCGTCATAGCTGTCGCCGTAGGCCGTATCGTCCACTCGCCAGAAAATCAGCGCGAGCGCCAATACACCGGCAATGATCGTAAGCGCGCGGTTCGCTTTCGCCCAGCGGTTGCGCGGCATCTTCTCCACGCGCTCGCACGCCTCCATCGCGCGCTTGAGCGTCCACATCTCGTTTCTCTCCTTTGCCTCGCTCAGGATACCGAGGATACTGCCTAAGATAATGGACACAAACTGAATGACCTCGCTCTTTTCCACCGTGAGGAACGACATCACTGGGAGACTCAAGGCACTAAAAAGGAAATAGACGAGCCAGATGTCCACCACCAGGAAGATCATCGGCAGAAAATAGCTGCGGCGCAGCTTTTTACACAGTCTTCGGTAGCCGTAGGAATCCGTACAGTCCTTCGGCGTGGGGACGTGCGCAGTCCTGTCACCGCGCCAGATATAGAAGATGCCGTCCTTCGTCCGGCAGACGTACTCCCAGCCCAGGCGGGCGCGCTTTTCGCGCAGGCTTTCGTCGGGGTCGTCATCGTCCGCGGCGGGTTCCAGGTGATAGCGGCAGTCGCGCGGCTCTCCGATCACAAAATCGTCGTAGCGGAGCAGGAGCTTCCCCTCCGCCGCGCGCTCAGAAAGCCACTGCTCGATGCCGCGCGGGTCATAGGCGCTGGGCACAAAGCGGATGCTCTTCGTCTCGGGCTCATTCCCTTCGTTCGGCGCAGTCCCTCCGCTCCCCGGAAGCTCTGTTGTCTCGCGCAGGTTTTCGTCCATTCGCGCTCCCTCCTCTCTTCTCTCTATGGCAAAGTATAAAGAAGCGAGGGGGATTTTTCAAGCAAGTTCAGCGAGCGTCGACAAAAATCGCGCGCAAGTTTATTGTTACATCGCAAAAAAGGCAGGAAATTCCTGCCTTTTTTCGTTTCACAGCAAAATCGGCTGAATTTGTCTTCCCTCCAGCGCCGCCTCGGCCGTCGGGATAATTTTGCGGAAGTCCGCGATCAGCGACGTGGGCTTCGCCTCGGCGTTGTCCTGCCCGAAGGGGACAAAATAGTAGTTCTTGCGGTTCAGCAGCGCCGCGATGTTCGGCGCGCTCGCGGATAAGCCGTCATTCGTCGCAATGGCAAGCACAACGGGCTTGCCGTTGCGCAGGTGCCCCTTCGCCGCCATCGTCACCGCGCCGTCCGTGATGCCGTGGGCGAGCTTGGCAAGCGTGTTTCCCGTGCAGGGCGCGATGACGAGCACCTCCATCGCGCCCTGCGGGCCGAGGGGCTCGGCTTCGACGATATTGCGCACGGCCCTCCTCCCCGCCAGCGCCTCCACGCGGGTGACGAAGTCCTCCGCCGTCCCGAAGCGCGTGGAATACTTCGCCGCGTTTTCCGACAAAATCGGGACGATCTCATGCTCGCGCGCGATGTCCTCGTAGAGTTTCAGCAGCTCGGGATGGTTGCAGAACGAGCCGCAAAAGGCAAATCCGATCTTCATGCTTCCTCCTTGATGAGTCGACATAACGTCTTTTTGATGGCCCTCGCCGCCGTCTCCGGCGCGACGCGCCCGGGCAGTCCCCCTGCCTTGAGATACGAAAGGCGCAGCGTTTCGACCGCGTCCATGTCAAAGCCGCTCGCGCTCGCAAGCTCGATGAGCAGGCAGTCCGGCGGCAGCTCGGCAAGGAGCGCTTCGTCCAATACCTGATGCGGCACGGTGTTGAACACCACGCGGAATTCCCCCAGCGTGCCGGAGAGGCGGTTCGTGTGCAGCGGCGCGTAGCCGAACGCGTCGATCCACGCAAGGTCCGACCGCTTGCGCGCGCTGACGCTGACCTTCGCTCCCAGCGCGCTCAGATCGTGCGCGAGCACCTTTCCGATGCGGCCAAAGCCGAGCACGAGGCACGGCGTGCCGTGCAGCGTGACACTCGTGTGCTTCATCGCCGCCTCGATGGCCCCCTCCGCCGTCGGGATCGCGTTGCGCACGCTCAGCTCTTCCGAGGCAAAGTAGTCCGTGATCGTAAGCCCCAACGACTGCGCGAGCGTTGACGCGTCGTTTCCCACATTGCCCGCGAAAATGCGGTGCTCGCGCCGCAGCGAGCGCAGCAGGCTCTCCATCGTGAGCTCTGTGCCGCTCAAATAGCCGTTTTTCTCCGCCGGCAGCGGCAGGACGATGATGTCTGCTTTCAGCGCGTCGCACAGCGCCCGTTCATTCGGCGCACCGGTCAGCTCCCACGAGCAGACGTCGTACCCCTCCGCAGCCATCATCTGGGCAAGCAGGCGCATGCGTGCGTCGCCGCCCAGGAACGCTATCGTCTGGTCCATCTCATTCCCCCTTTTCCATAAAGGGTATGCCGCAGCGCGTGCGCGCATGACGCAAACTATTTTTGATTTTTTGCTTGACAACTCTATTTTTATCGCTATAATAAGAATTATTCTAATTCTAATTTAGGAGAAACGCATGACCAAGTACGCCCAGCAGATTCTCGATCTCGTCCTGTGCTCCATCGAGCACCCGACCGCCGAGCAGATTTTTCTGCAAATGAAGCAGGAAAATTCCAAAATCGCGCAAGCTACGGTGTATAACAACCTCAACGCGCTTGTAGCGGACGGCAAACTCATCCGCCTGTCGCAGCCCGGCGCGCCCGACCGCTACGACAACACCACGCGCCACGATCACCTGATCTGCACCTGCTGCGGCGCGCTCGCAGACTTCAAGTTCACCGACCTGACGCACGACATCGAAGCCGCGCTCGGCGCGCGCATCCAGTCCTACGACCTTCGCATTCACTATCTCTGCCCCGCCTGCCGCAAGGCGCAGGAGCAGCATGAAAATTTTGAAAGATGAAAAGGAGAATTTCACCATGAAGACCAACAAGTATTCCGGCACCAAAACCGAGCAGAACCTGCGCACCGCCTTCTCGGGCGAATCCGAGGCGCGCAACAAGTACACCTTCTTCGCCTCCACGGCCAAGAAAGAGGGCTATGAGCAGATCGCCGCGCTCTTCCAGAAGACCGCGGACAACGAAAAGGAGCACGCCAAGATGTGGTTCAAAGAGCTCCAGGGCATCGGCTCCACCGCCGACAATCTGCTCTCCGCCGCTGAGGGCGAAAACTACGAGTGGACCGACATGTACGATTCTTTCGCCAAGACCGCAGAGGAAGAGGGCTTTCCCGAGCTGGCGCAGAAGTTCCGCCTCGTCGGCGAGATCGAGCGCCATCACGAAGAGCGCTACCGCGCGCTGCTGCGCAACGTCGAGGCCGCCAAGGTCTTTGAAAAGAGCGAGGTCAAGGTCTGGGAGTGCCGCAACTGCGGCCACATCGTCGTCGGCACCAAGGCCCCCGACGTCTGCCCCACCTGCAACCACCCCCAGAGCTACTTCGAAGTCCACGCGGAGAATTATTGAGAATCGTCAACTAAACCGAGAGCCGCAGGCTGTGCCTGCGGCTCTCTTACTATTCACTTACTCCTTCGGCAGCAGGATGCAGATCGTCGTGCCCTTGCCCTCTTCGCTATGAAGCTTGACTGTACCGTGATGGTACTGCACGGCGTGCTTGACGATGGAAAGGCCGAGGCCCGTGCCGCCGCTTGCCTTCGAGTGGCTCTTGTCCACGCGGTAGAAGCGCTCGAAGATGCGGCTCTGGTGCTCCGGCGCGATGCCGATGCCCGTATCGGCCACGGAGACGAACGCCTTGCCGTCCCGTTCACCGACGCTCATGGTCACGCTGCCACCCTCGACGTTGTACTTGATGGCGTTGTCGCAGAGGTTATAGATGACCTCGTACAAAAGCCGCCGTACGCCTCCGATGGTCTCGCTCCCGCCCTCGACGGCAATCGCGATGTGCTTCTCCGCCGCCGCGGTCTTGAGATCGTCCGCCGCCTCCTGCGAAAGCGTGAGCAGGTCGACCGTCTCGCGCGGCATTTCGTCGCCCTCGTCGAGCTGGGACAGGCGGATGATGTCACCGATCAGCGTGACAAGGCGCTGCGCTTCTTTTCGGATGTGGCCGACGAAGCGGGGGACGTCCTCCTGCTTCACCATGCCGTTTTCCAGCAGCTCCGCGCTGCCGATGATGCCTTGCAGCGGCGTTTTGAGCTCGTGCGACACGTTCGCCGTGAATTCACGGCGCGTCTGCTCCGCTGTCTCGCGCTCGGTGATGTCGAAAGCCAGCAACACAGCGCCGACCGCCGCGCCGCTTGCGCCGATGCGGCTGACGTCAAACTGCCAGATACGGCCGCCGCGCTCCACGCGCGCCTCACTGTGCCCCTCGTCCATGGCGCGCTCGATGGCAAGGCTCATGTCGTGGCTGCGGTCGATGGTCAAAAAGTCCTGCCCGACGCAGCTCTCGTCCGTGCCGAAGAGCTTTTCCGCCGCGGGGTTGATACTCAGCACATGCTCTTTTTCATCGAGCAGCACAAGCCCTTCGCGCATGCTGCTTGTGATCTGCGAAAATTCCGTCTGCTGGCGCTGAAGTTCGTCCATCTGCTCGTCGATCTGCAAGTGCTGGCGGTTGATGCGCCCGAGCAGCGGGGCGAGCTCTTCATAGGCGTCATTTTCAAGCGGATGCTCAAGGTCCAGCTTGTTGAGCGGCTGGACGATGCGGTGCGACAGGCTCTTGGCTAAAACAGAGGACAGGATCAGCGCCACGATCAGCACCACTAAAATGGGCTGCCCCATGCCGACGAGCAGCACACCCGCCGTCGCGCGGCTCATCGAAATGCGCAGCACGCTCCCGTCCGCGAGCCTTTCCGCGCAGTACATCGTCTTTTGCAGCAGCGTCGAGGAATAGCGCGTACTCTCGCCCTCGCCGTATTCCAGCGCTTGCTTGACCTCCACGCGGTCGGCGTGATTTTCAAGGCTTTCGGCATCGGTCACGGTGTCGTAGAGCACCGTACCGTCGTTTTCGATCCACGTCAGGCGGTAGCGCTCGGAGGAGAGCTGAGAGAGATACTCCGTCCCGTTTTCCTTCACGGCGACGGCGGCAAGCTCCAGCTCGTCGCGCAGCTGCTTTTTTTCGACGCTCCCGAAGTATTCGTACAGGCAGCCCATGATGACGAGCAGGCTCGCCAGCAGCACCGTGCCCGCCACAAGCAGGATGGAGTGAAAGATCTTTTTTGTCATGCCTTGCTCTCCATCCGGTAGCCCACGCCGCGCACGGTCTCGATCTTCTCGCCGTACGCGCCGAGCTTCTGCCGCAGCGTGCGGATGTGCATGTCCACCGTGCGCGTCTCGCCGCAGTAGTCCGTGCCCCACACGTCCGCCATGAGCTGGTCGCGCGAAAACGCCGTGCCGGGATGCGAGAGGAACAGGCGCAGCAGTTCGAATTCCTTGTATGTCAGCGCGACGCTCTCTCCATCCGCCGTGACGGTGCGGCTCTCTTCGTCGAGCACCAGACCGCCGCAGCGCAGCTGGGCTGCCGTCTTCGTGCCACAGCGGCGCAGCACCGCTTTGACGCAGGAGACGAGCTCCATCACGCCGAACGGCTTTGTCAGATAGTAGTCTGCACCGAGGTCGAGACCGCGGATCTTGTCGTATTCCGCGCCCTTGGCCGTCGCCATGACGACAGGGATATCGGAAAGCGCCGCGTCCGCGCGCATGCGGCGCAGCAGCTCCATCCCGTCGATGCCGGGGAGCATCACATCGAGCACGACGAGCTCGGGTCTTCCCGTGCGCAGCGCCTCCCAGAACGAAGTACCGTCCTCAAAGCCCTTGGCCTCAAAGCCGGTCGATTGCAGGGCATATACCTCGATATCGCGGATACTGGCATCGTCTTCCACGCACCAGATCATACTTTACCCCTCCTTATGCTCTCCTGTCACAGAGAAAATGACCCATTCGGCGATGTTCGTCGCATGGTCGCCGATGCGCTCAAAATACTTGGCGATCATCAGCAGGTCGAGTGCGAATTCACCATCATCAGGGTCCTGCGCGATGCGCTTGATGAGGTCCTTCTTCACGCGCGCGAAATAGTCGTCCACGGTGTCGTCCTCAGCGATGACCTGATCGGCAAGCGCCGTGTCGTGCTTGACATAGGCGTCCACGCTCTCGGTCACCATCTTGATGGTCGAGCGCGCCATCTCGCGCAGGAGATTACTGTTTTCCGCGCCGCGGCCGCCGAGGAACGTGATGATCTCGGCAATATCCTCGGCCTGGTCGCCGATGCGCTCCATGTCCGTGATCATCTTGAGCGCCGCCGAGATCTGGCGCAGGTCCTTTGCCACGGGCTGCTGCTGCAAAAGAAGCTTTAGGCACAGCGACTCGATCTCGCGCTCCTTGCGGTCGATCTCCTGATCGAGCGGTGCGACGCGCGCGGCCAGCTCCGCGTTGCCCTCCGTCAACGCCTGTGCCGAAAGGGCAATGACCTCCTCGCACAGCGCGCCCATCTCAATGAGCTCGCGGTTCAAAAGCGCAAGCTGTTCATCAAACCGGCTTCTCATTTAACCGAACCTCCCCGTGATGTAATCTTCTGTCCGCTTGTCCTGCGGCTGGGAGAAGAGCTTCTCCGTCTCGCCGTACTCTACAAGCTCGCCGAGCAGGAAGAACGCCGTGTGGTCGGAAATACGCACCGCCTGCTGCATGTTGTGCGTGACGATGACGATGGTGTACTTCTCCTTGAGCTCCATCGCGAGCTCTTCGATCTTCGACGTCGAAATGGGGTCGAGCGCACTTGTCGGCTCGTCCATCAGCAACACCTCGGGCTCGACCGCGAGCGCGCGGGCGATGCAAAGGCGCTGCTGCTGGCCGCCGGAGAGGCCGAGCGCGTTTTTCTTCAGGCGGTCCTTGACCTCGTCCCAAATCGCCGCGCCGCGCAGGGATTTTTCAACGATCTCATCGAGCTTTGCCTTGTTCTTGATACCGTGCGTGCGCGGACCGTAGGCAATGTTGTCGTAAATGCTCATTGGGAAGGGGTTCGGCTTCTGGAACACCATACCCACCTGACGCCTAAGCTCGCTCACATCGACGGACGCGTCAAAAATGTCCTCGCCCTTATAGAGGACGCTGCCCGTGATCTTCACATCGGGGAGCAAATCGTTCATGCGGTCGAGCGTCTTTAAAAACGTCGACTTGCCGCAGCCGCTCGGGCCGATGAGCGCCGTAATGCTTTTTTCGGGAATTTCAATGTTGATGTCCTTGAGCGCCTGATGGCTCCCGTACCACAGACACAGGTTCTCAACGGAAAGGATGTTGTTCATAGCCCTCTCCCCTCTTTCAATTTGTCTTCAAAGGCGAGGCCGTACCAGTGGCTCTCGCCGCGTTTTGCCGTTTTCTGCACGCAGTCGTCGCAGAATTCCGCCGCGTCTTTCAGGGCTTGCGGCATGCCTTTACCGTTCATCAGCTCGCCGCACAGGGCGGAGACGAACACATCACCCGTGCCATGCAGCGTCTGCGGAAGGCAGGGCTTGAAAATTTCCATATACTGCCCGTTCAGCCGCGCGCAGTAGCCGATCTCCTCCCCGCGGTGGACGCCGGTGATGATGACATTTTCCACCGTGAGCGCTTTAAGAAGCGTTTCTATCGGTGCGTCCATCCCGCAGCCCGCGAGAAGCGCCGCCTCCGTGCGGTTGGGCGTGATGAGCTGTGCGCTCTCGCACAGCGCGCGCATCGCCTGCACGTACTCTTCGGTAAAGCAGCCGTACAGCGCGCCGTTGTCGCCGAGCACGGGGTCGACCACAACGATGGTATCCTCCCCCGCAAAGTCGCGGAGGAAATCTTTTGCAAAATGCATCTGCTCCACCGAGCCGAAAAAGCCCATGCAGATGCCGTCGAATTTGATTTGAAGCTGTCTCCAGTGCGCGGCAAAGGCTTTCATCTCGTCCGTCATATCGCGCATGACGTAGCTGCCGAAGCCGTCCGCCGTGTGCGTCGATAAAATGGCCGTCGGCAGCGGTACCGTCTCCACCCCGTAGGAAGAGAGGATGGGCATGGCCACGCTCAGCGAACACTTGCCGAAGCAGGAAAGGTCATTTAAGAGCGCCATGCGCTTCATGCCGCTTCCGTTGACAGGTCGTATCATTGCTGTTTCCTCCTGAAGTATCGGCCGACCAGATCGGCGATGAGGTTAATGAGCATCGTCAGCAGCATCAAAATGGCCGCGATGGCGAACACCACCCCCGTATCGCTCGACTCCTTGGCGTAGAAGTACAGCGCCACCGTCAGCGTCGCGCCCGCGTTGTGCATGCCCTCAAAGAAGTTGTAGAGCATGTGCGCCGAGCCCGCCGTGAATAAGAGCGCCGCCGACTCGCCGAGGATGCGTCCGATCGACAGGATACAGCCCGTCACGATACCGTCCACGCAGCTTGGCAGCACCACCGTGCGGATGGTGCGCCATTTGCCCGCGCCCAGGCCGAACGCGCCCTCGCGGTAGCTCTGCGGTACGGTCTTGAGGCTCTCCTGTGTCGTGCGCATGATGGTCGGCAGGTTCATGATCGTCAGCGTCAGCGCACCCGCAAGAAGCGACGTGCCGTTTTTGCAGAAGATCAGCATGCCGACAAGGCCGTAGATGATCGACGGGATGCCGGAGAGCGTTTCGGACGCGTATTCGATGATGGAGACGAGCTTTTTGTTCGCGGCGTATTCATTTAAGTAGATGGCCGCGCCCACGCCGAGCGGCAGCACGATTAAAAGCGTCGCGATGACGATGTAGAGCGTGCTCAGGATGTCCGGCAGGATGCCGACGCGGTTGGCAAGATAGCTCGGCGCGGTGGAGAGCATCTCCCAGGTGATGTTCGGAATGCCGTTGCCCAATATATAACCAATCATACCGACTACGAGCGCGCAAGTCAATACTGCGGCGACGCCCATCAGGAGCTTCATCGCCGTGATATAGGCCTTGCGGCGGGCCGAGGACTGCATTTTCAGCATCAGTTACCCTCCTTGTCGCGCTTTAAGAAGAAGTTGAGCGCCGCATTGATGAGCAGGATGAAAAGATACAGCACGAGCGCGATGGAAAAGAGCGCCTGACGCTGCAAGCCGCTCGAATACGACATCTCGCTCGCGACCGCCGTCGTGAGAAAGCGGACGCTCTCAAAGATCGACGTTGGCATATTCGACACGTTGCCCGAGACCATCATCACGGCCATCGCTTCGCCGATGGCGCGGCCCACACCGAGCACGACCGCCGCGGCGATGCCGCTCTTTGCCGCCGGAACGGAGACGCGGAAATAGGTCTCGACCTCAGTCGCACCGAGGGCAAGCGAGGCGTCCTCATATTCATGCGGAACGGCCTCGAGCGCCGTGACGCTCACCTTGATGATCGACGGCAGGATCATGACGGCCAGCACGATGATGGCCGCAAACAGGCTTGCGCCGTCCGGCAGGTGGAACGTCTTGCGGATGGCAGGCACGAGCACCAGCATACCGACAAGGCCGTACACGACCGACGGGATCCCCGCGAGCAGGCTGACGGCGGCCTCCAGCACGGTGCGGACCTTCTTGGGCGCGACCTTGGAGAGGTACACCGCCGTCAAAAAACCGATGGGCACGCCGAGGACGATCGCGCCTGCCGTGCCGTAAACACTCGTTAAAATAAAGGGCAGGATGCCGTACTTCGGCTCCGCCGACGTCGACGACCACACCTTGCCCGTGAGAAACGGCACAAGGCCGATCTTCTGAATGGCCGGGATGCCGGAGATGACGAGATACACCGTGATCAGCAGCACGCATCCGACCGTAATGAGGCCGAGAAGCAGAAAAACACCGTGGACGACGGCTTCAAACATTTTTTTCCTCTGCGCCATAATTGTTTCCTCTTTTTGCTGTCAGCGGGAGACGGCTCACGCCGCCTCCCGTGATGGTTCCTGTGTTCTGTTAGTTGGCTGCGACCGCACCGGCAGCGGCGATGATGCTTGCCGCGTCAGCGGACAGCGCGTAGTCGAAGAAGGCCTGTGCCGCGGGGGAAAGCTTGGTGCCCTCCTTCGTGACGAGCACGAACGGACGCTGGACCACATAGCTGCCGTCCTTGACGGTCGCCTCCGTGGCTTCCACACCGCCGACTGTCAGCGCCTTGACGCTGTCGCCGACCGCGGAGAGGGAGGCATAGCCGATGGCGTCGGGGTTCTGGGACACGGTGTTGATGACGTCGCCCGTGGAGGTGAGCTCCTGACGGTACTGGCAGGCGTCCTTGGTGTCGGTGATGGACTCGAAGCCGTCACGCGTGCCGGAGCCGGCCTCACGGCCGATGAGCACGATCTCGGCGTCGTTGCCGCCGACGTCCTTCCAGTTGGTGATCTCGCCGGTGTAGATCTTGGCGATGGTGTCAATGTCGAGATCGGAGACAGGGTTCTCGGGGTTCACGACAATGGCGATGCCGTCGAGCGCGACGACGGTCTCAACAAGGCCGGAGGCCTTTTCGTCATCCTTGAGCGCACGGCTCGAAAGGCCGATGTCGCAGCGGTCTTCGCTAACGGCCTGAATGCCGGAGCCCGAGCCGGTGGGGTTATAGGTGAACTTCACGTCCTTGTTCATGGCCATGAAGGATTCGCCAAGAGAGTTGATGACCTTTTCCATCGAGGTGGAGCCGTCGGTCGAGACGGTGCCGGAGAGGGTCGTTTCGGTGTTGCTGCCGTCAGTGTTGGTGTCAGCGCTGTTGTCGTTCTTGCTGCCGCAGGCGGTCAGCAGGCTCAGCGCCATGACAGCGGTCAGCGCAAGAGTGAGAAACTTTTTCATTTGAAATACTTCCTTTCAATTTTTTCAAGATGTCGTTCCTTGCTACATTTGCCATCATAAAGGCAGGTTGTAAAATCAGAAAGTCGCCTTTTGTAAAATCGCGGTAAAAGAGAAAAAGGACGTTTTCCGTCGGAAAACGTCCTTTTTGAAGGTCAAATATCGTGTTATTCGGTGCGCAGCGCTTCGACAGGGTCCTTGCGCGCGGCGATGCCGGAGGGGATGAGGCCCGCGATGAATGTGAGCGCCATGCTGATGACCACGAGCGCCGCGCCGCCCGCCACCGGCAAGATGGCGTTCAGGCTCTCGATACCCGTCAAGTGGTGCACGACGAGGTTGATCGGGATGATGAGCAGCAGCGTGATGCCGATGCCGATGGCACCCGAGCAGAAGCCCTCGATGAGCGTCTCCGCGTTGAACACGCGCGAGATGTCGCGCTTGCTCGCGCCGATGGCGCGCAGAATGCCGATCTCCTTCGTGCGCTCAAGCACCGAGATATACGTAATGATGCCGATCATAATGCTCGACACGACGAGCGAGATCGCGACGAATGCGATAAGCACATAGCTGATGGCGTTGATGATCGTTGTGACCGAGCTCATCAGAAGCGCCACATAGTCGGTGTAGTCGATCTGGTCGTCCTCGGAAACGCTGCTGTTATACTGCTCGATCGCATCGGCGATGGCGTCCTTGTCGGCAAAGGTCGAGGCGTAGATGTTGATGGTCTTGGGACTTGCGAGGTCGACGTCGCCAAGCAGCTTCAAATTGTCCTCATACGTGCCGTTCGAGACCGTCGCAGGCATGTAGTTATCATAAAGCCAGCTGTACTGCTCGCTCGTCAGCGGCGTGACAGCGGGCGATTTTTCGAGCGCCAGATCGAGCGCCATGGCGAGCTGATCGCTTGTCATGTTAGATAGCCGCGCCTGCACGCCCGCGGCGTACTGCTCTGTCACCTGCTCGCGGATAGACTGCTCCACGTAGCCGAAAAGCGTCTCGTCGTCCATCTGCGCGATATAGGACTTGACGGTCGCCTCGTCCACGCTCATCTGCTGGGCGTAGGTCGAAATGACCATCTGCTCGATGCTCGCGCGGTCGAGCGAGCCCATCTGCTGCTCCACGATGGCGGAAAGATACTCCTCGCTCGGCACGCTCATCATCGCGGTGTAGGCCGCGGCGCGCTCGGTGACGGAAAGCGTTTCGAGATAGTCCGTCACGTCCGCTTCCTTCTGCTCGTCGCTCACGGAGTAGTCATCGGTCAGGAACGGCAGGCCGAGGATAACGTCGGTATCGGGGTCTTCTTTCTGCTTCTGCAAAATCTCGGTCTGTCCCGCCTTTTCGACGAGGTAGTCCGTCAGCGCGGACGTGTAGCCGATCACGCCGGAGAGCATCGAGGACACTGCGTTCTCGTTCGGGCGCAGGATGCCGACGATCTTCACGCGCGTGCCGACATCGTCGGAGTTATAGAGGAAGTCGAGCCCCGTGTCCGTCGTGCTGACGTCGGTATACGTGCCGCTTGCGGAATCGTACTGGTAGCGCTCAGCGGGCAGGACGATCTTGAAGCTCATATTGCACAGGTCTTTATAGCTCCAGCTCTGGATGTCCTTGCTGTCGAATTCCGAGCCGTCGAGCATGTGCTGCATCGACTCCACGACCTCGTCCTGTGCGCTCAGGCCCAGCGAATAGATGACAAGGTCGGAAATTTCGTTGTCCTTGTTGACGATAAGCATGACCTCGTCGTAATTCTGCGGCCAGGAGCCGTAGATGAGGTCATACTGCTCGTGCAGGAGGCTGCCCACGAGCTCGCCGCTCTCACTATCCTGCGGCGGGAGCATCTGCTCCCAGGTCTCCATCGCGGAGTAGGCCGAGCCGAAGCGCTCGAAATAGCTGCTGTAATCGCCGCCGTAGAGCTCGCTCATGCAGGTCTGCAAAAGCTCCGTCACGTCGGACTTGAAGACCTTGCCGTCGGTGTCTTTGGCATAGATGCTCATGCCGAGGTCGTAGTCATAGGAAATGGAGCTGATATGCTGCGAAAGCTCGTTGTCGCCCTCGAGGTAGGTCTTGAAGTCCTTCAAATTGTTCGTCTGCGTCTCCGCCGAGGCAAACGAGCTCATCATGTCGTACATAATGTTGTTGGAGTACACGGCGTCGAGGTCATGCTGCTCCCCGTCGCCCTCGTCCTGCGCATGGACGCCCATCATCGAACTGACCATGCTGGACATGTCCATGCTCTCAGCCTCGATGGTCAAGGGATAGCTCGAGAGCGTATCCTCCTGCACGCGGTCGATGTAGGTCTGGATGCCGTTGCTCAGCGACAGAATGAGCGCGATGCCGATGATACCGATGCTGCCGGCAAAGGCCGTCAAAAATGTCCGTCCCTTTTTCGTCATCAGGTTGTTGAGCGAGAGCGACAGCGCCGTGCCAAAGCTCATTGAGGTTTTTTTGCTCTTGCCCGCGGCGGGCTTTTCTTCCACGGCCTCCTCATACGGCGCGCTGTCGTCCACGATCTCGCCGTCCTTTAAGCGCACAATGCGGCTCGCGTAGGTCTCGGCAAGCTCGGGATTGTGCGTGACCATGATGATGAGACGGTTCTTGGAGATGTTCTTCAAGATCTCCATCACCTGCACGCTCGTCTCGCTGTCGAGCGCGCCGGTCGGCTCGTCGGCGAGCAGAATGTCCGGATCGTTGACGAGCGCCCGCGCGATGGCGACGCGCTGCATCTGGCCGCCAGACATCTGGTTCGGCTTTTTGTCGAGCTGGTCGCCAAGGCCCACGCTCTCAAGCGCCTTGATGGCGCGCTCGCGGCGCTCGCTCTTGCTCACACCCGAAAGCGTGAGCGCCAGCTCCACGTTGCTCAATACCGTCTGGTGCGGGATCAAATTATAGCTCTGGAAGACAAAGCCGATGGAGTGGTTGCGGTAGCTGTCCCAGTCCGAATCAGAAAAGTCCTTCGTCGACTTGCCGTTGATGATGAGGTCGCCGCTCGTATAGTGGTCGAGACCGCCGATGATGTTGAGCAGCGTCGTCTTGCCGCAGCCCGAATGGCCTAGGATGGCGACAAACTCGCTCTCACGGAACTGTAAGCTCACGCCGCGCAGCGCGTGGACGGTGGTGTCGCCCGCCTGGTAATCCTTGACGATCTGTTGCAGCTTCAGCATATCCTGCCTTCTTTCTGAGGAAATAAAAATAAGAATTCCAGAGTAGGATACCATTTTGACCTTTTACCGTCAACGTGTGCGCGGAAGAATTCACCGAAAGTTCATGCCTCTTCCCCCTTGCACCGATGCAAAGAGAGCGCGGCAAAGCTGCCGCGCTCCCGCTCCGCGCTTATAGGAGGCCGTTTGCGCCGATCTCAATTTCCCGGCGCAAAATTTCCCGGTGCATGGCATCGCAGGCCGTAATATACAGAACGCCCTTTTCCGCCGCATAGGATCTTGTGTTTTCCTCGCGCTCTCGCGCGTCAAGAAGGAAATAGCGGCAGCCGCCGTCCTCGATGAATTCTTCCACCGTGACGGTACGCAGCCTGCGGAGCTTTTCATTCTCGCACCCCGGCTTTGTCCAGTCCCTGCCGCCCCATTCCTCAATGGTGAGCAGCGCAATGTCCGGATCGTCGACACGGCCGAATATGATCTCCTGTCCGATGATCTTATTGAGCGAGCCCGGGCACCAATTGCCGACATGCACGCTTTCCCCATCCGCACAGGAGATCGCATCGCCCATAAAAATGATGTCCCAGCCGGAGGGAGTCAGCCGTGCCGCGCCGCAGTAGAGCGAGTTCTCTCCCGCCGTCAGATAGACGCGGTAGTTTTGCCAACCGATGCGCATACGCTGCATCGCAACGGTGCGCGTCGGCTCATAGATGCCGTAATACTGCTCTCCCATGCGGATCGCCGCGCGCGGTGTGAGCTTCATGTCGGACAGGACGACATACGCCGCCAGCACGCACAGCAGCACGGCAACGCTCCTGACCGCGCGGCGCATTCTGCCCGGTTTTCGCTTGATCGTTTTCACGGCTGCGCCTCCCTTCCCGGCAGTGGGATCTCCAATGCAACATGCTCGCCGAGCCGGTCATAAATGAGCCTGATATAAGTATCGTCCGGCTCGATATTAACGCGGTGACTCGCGATGCACACATAGAGCGTGCCACTGCTGCTCACGCAGCTTGGATAATCGCAGTCTTCCCATTCGTCGATCACCTCGCCGCGCTCGTTTTCCAGCCGCAGCGTATGCAGCAGCCGCGCATAGACCACGCCGCCGGGAATACGGTCGAAGGCCGTCAACTGCACTTCTGCGCGCTGGGTACTGCAGGAGACTGTATCGATGCGCACGATATCATCGCCAATGGGGATTCGCGTTCCCGGCGTCTCCGTGTTCCAACGCTCCCAGCCCTCACCGGGTTTCTGCACCTCGTACCGGTCACGGATCGCGCCGTAGAGGCCGCTCGACTTCACGATCAGCCCCGCGATCATCACGCACAGCAACGCCGTGAGGATGCGCGCGGCGCGCTGCACGATGACGAGCCACCAGCCGCCGTACTGCGCGCGCAGCGCCCGCCCCGTCTCCTCGGGATCGCCCATCAGCGCCACCGCACGCCCGTAGGCCGCGTCCTCCGTATAGCCGTGCTCGACCAGCGCTTCGGCGTGGTCTTCGATGTGACCGGCGAGCTCATTTCTCAGATCGTTTGCTTCATCGCTCGTCAGGCGGCCGACCTGCGCGAGCACGCGGTCGCAATACTCGTTTCTGTTCATAGCCTCACCCTTTTTTACGCAAAGTGCAGCACGGCGTTCACCGCGCCGCTGTACTCCTGCCAGGCTTTCTCCTCTTCCGTGAGCGCGGCACGGCCGGCGCGCGTCAGGTGATAATACTTGCGCACGCGGCCGGTGGGCGCCGCCTTTTCATAGGCTTCCACATACCCCTCGCGCTCCATGCCGTGCAGCACAGGGTAGAGCGTGCCCTCTTTCATCTCGAAGACATTGCTCGAGCGGCGCGCCAGCTCTAAAATGATCTGGTAGCCGTACATGTCCTCGGTCGAGAGGAGCTTGAGCAGCAAAAGCTGTGTGTGGTCAATGCTCTTTTTCTTCATGTTGCACCTCCAATGATACATAGAATATCTATGCTTGCAGTATACATAGAGTTACGAGGTATGTCAAGCCAAAAATATTTGTAAATTTTTGTTCATTTTCTTAACAGACCCTAAACTTTACTTCTTGTCCTTTTGCGGCATACAATTATAATAACAATCTGAAAATCCGGCGGGACTCTTTTACCGCCAAATCGCATCGACATGAAAAGAGAGGTTCCCCATGAAAACGTATCAAGCAGGCATCGACGTAGGCTCCACCACGGTCAAGCTCGTCGTGCTGGATGAAAACGGACAAATGATCTTCGGGCAGTACCAGCGCCATCTGTCCCACACACAGCGCGCACTGTCCGACTTACTCAAGCAGGCGCGCGCAGCGCTCGGCGAGTGCGCGCTCGAATTGCGCGCCACCGGCTCCGGCGCGATCAACCTTGCCAAGGCGCTCGGCATCCCCTTTGTGCAGGAGGTCGTCGCCGTCGCGCAGGCGCTCGAGCGCGTCGCGCCGCAGGTGGATGTCGCCATCGAACTCGGCGGCGAGGATGCCAAGATCATCTACTTCAAAGGTGGACTCGAAGAGCGCATGAACGGCGTCTGCGCCGGCGGCACCGGCTCGTTTATCGACCAGATGGCCGCCCTGCTGCAGACCGATGCCTCGGGTCTCGACCGCGAGGCCGCGCACTATCAGCAGATCTACCCCATCGCCGCGCGCTGCGGCGTGTTCGCCAAGACGGACATCCAGCCCCTCATCAACGAGGGTGCGACGAAGGCCGACCTTGCCGCCTCGATCTTCCAAGCGGTCGTCAACCAGACCATTTCGGGCCTTGCCTGCGGCAAGCCCATCCGCGGCCATGTCGCGTTCTTAGGTGGGCCGCTGCACTTCCTCCCCCAACTCAAGGCCGCGTTTATCCGCACGCTGAAGCTGACGGATGAGACGACCATCGACCCCGAAAATTCTCATCTCTTCGCCGCCACCGGCGCGGCCATCGACGAAACGCCCGCCGAGGTGCAGCCGCTCAGCGCGCTCATCAAGCGTCTCGACAGCGGCGTGCAGATGGATTTTGAATTAAAGCGCCTGCCGGCGCTCTTTGAAGACGAAGCCGACCTCGAGGCCTTCCGCACCCGTCACCATACGGCGGTCGTGCCGCGCGGCGATCTTGCAACGTATAATGGCGACTGCTTTCTCGGCTTCGACGCGGGCTCGACGACGACAAAGCTCGCGTTAGTTGGCGAAAAGGGCGAGCTTTTGTACTCGTTCTACGCCAACAATCAGGGCAATCCCATCCAGACCGCCATGCAGGCGGTACATACGCTGCGCGAAGCTCTTCCCGCGGGCGCGCATATTGCGCGCTCCTGCTCCACAGGCTACGGCGAAACGCTGCTCAAGTCCGCGTTCTCGCTCGACGAGGGCGAGGTCGAGACCATCGCCCACTGCACCGCCGCGTCGTTCTTCGACCCCAAGGTCGACTGCGTGCTCGATATCGGCGGGCAGGACATGAAGTGCATCAAGCTCAAGGACGGCGCGGTCGACACGGTGCTTCTGAACGAGGCCTGCTCGTCCGGCTGCGGCTCGTTCCTCGAAAACTTCGCCAACTCTCTTGGCATGACAGCGCAGGAATTCGCGCACGAAGCGCTCTTTGCCAAGGCCCCCGTGGACCTCGGCACGCGCTGCACGGTGTTTATGAACTCCAACGTCAAACAGGCGCAGAAGGAGGGCGCAAGCGTCTCCGATATCTCCGCCGGCCTTGCCTACTCCGTCATCAAGAACGCTCTTTATAAGGTCATCAAGCTCTCCGACGCGAGCGAGCTCGGCTCGCACGTCGTCGTACAGGGCGGCACATTCTTCAACGAGGCCGTGCTGCGCGCGTTTGAGCGCATCTCCGGCGCGCAGGTCACGTGTCCCGACATCGCGGGCATCATGGGCGCGTTCGGCGCGGCACTGCTCGCGCGCGACCGCTACCACGGGCAGCAGAGCACAATGCTCCCTCTTGAGGAGATCGAGCAGCTCACGTACAAGACCTCTGCCGCACGCTGTCAGGGCTGCCAGAACCACTGCATGCTCACGGTCAGCGTCTTCCCCGGCGGCCGCCGCCATGTGAGCGGCAACCGCTGCGAAAAAGCCCTGCGCGGCGAAAGCGCTGCCAAACCCGGCGAAAATATCTTCGCCTACAAGCGTGAGCGCATGTTCGCCTATCCCCCGCTCGAGCCGGAAAATGCGCCGCGCGGCGAGATCGGCATCCCGCGCGTGCTGAACATGTACGAAAACTACCCGTTCTGGGCGACGTTCTTCCGCGACCTCGGCTTCCGCGTCATCCTCTCCCCGTTCTCCACGCGCGCGATCTACGAGCTGGGCATGGAGAGCATTCCGTCGGAATCTGAGTGCTATCCTGCCAAGCTCGCCCACGGTCACGCCCAGTGGCTTATCGACCACGGCGTCAAGACCATCTTCCACCCCTGCGTGTTCTACGAACATCAGGAAGTGCCGGGCGCGCAGAACCACTTCAACTGCCCGATCGTCGTTTCATATCCCGAGAATATCAAGAACAACGTCGAAGCCGTGACCGACGGCTCCGTGCGCTACCTGCATCCCTTCCTCGCTTTCACGAACGAGAAGGTCGCCTCCGACCGTCTCGTCCAGTTCTGTAAGGAAGTATGGAACATTCCTGAAAAGGAAACGCGCCATGCCGCCCACCTCGCGTGGGAAGAGCAGCGCAGGGCCAAGGCCGACGTCCGCGCCGCGGGCGCGAAGGCACTCGCCGACATGGAGAAAAACGGCGGCAGCGGCATTGTGCTCGCCGGACGTCCCTACCACGTCGACCCCGAGATCAACCACGGCATCCCCGAGCTCATCGCGGCCTACGGCCTGACGGTGCTGACCGAGGATTGCCTGCCCATCGACTTTGTCCCCAAGCGCCCCGTGCGCGTGAATGACCAGTGGGTCTATCACTCCCGCCTCTACACCGCGGCGGAATTCGTCTGCGGGCGCGACGATCTTGAGCTCATTCAGCTCAACTCGTTCGGCTGCGGTCTCGACGCCGTCACGACCGATGAGGTTTGCGAGCTTTTGGAGCAGGGCGGCAAGCTCTACACCTGCCTCAAGATTGACGAGGTCAACAACCTCGGCGCGGTGCGCATCCGCATCCGCTCGCTGCTCGCCGCCGTCGCCATGCGGCGCGAGCGCGGGATCCATTCGACCTCTCACGTACAGCCGTTCGAGCGCGTCTACTACACCAAGGAGATGCAGAAGCAGCACTACACCATCCTCGCCCCCCAGATGAGTCCCATCCATTTTGACATTCTCGAGCCTATCTTCCGCCACCACGGCTATAATTTTGAGGTACTGCAAAACGACGACCGCGCCGCCATCGACGCGGGCCTCAAGTACGTCAACAACGACGCCTGCTATCCCTCGATCACGGCGGTCGGCCAGCTGATGGAGGCCGTGACCTCCGGCCGGTACGACACCGACCACCTCGCCCTCATCATGTCGCAGACCGGCGGCTGCTGCCGCGCGAGCAATTACATCGCCTTCATCCGCCGCGCGCTCAAAAAAGCGGGCCTTGAACACATCCCTGTCATCTCGCTCAACGCCAACGGCATGGAGACGAACGAGGGCTTCCGCATCTCGCCGTCACTGCTGTTGGACGCCGCGCACGGTATCGTGCTTGGTGACCTGCTGATGCGCTGCCTGTACCGCGTGCGCCCGTATGAGCTCGAAAAAGGCAGCGCGAACGCGCTGCACCGCAAGTGGCGCGACATCTGCATCGACTCGCTCACGAGCGAGCATCCCAAGTACCGCTACGCCCAGCTCTGCCGCGGCATTGTCGAGGACTTCGACGCCTTCCCCATCGACGAAACGATCCGCAAGCCCCGCGTCGGCGTTGTCGGTGAGATCCTCGTCAAATACATGCCGCTCGCCAACAACCACGTCGTCGACCTTTTGGAGCGCGAGGGCGCAGAGGCGGTCGTGCCCGATCTTCTCGATTTCTTTGCCGCCACGATCTATGAGCAGGACTTCAAGCACACCCACCTTGGAAAGGGGTGGACTGCTTCGGCCAGCGCCAAGCTCGGCATTCCGGCACTTCAGCGCATGCGCCGCCCCGCAATCGAAGCGCTGAAGGCCAGCAAGCGCTTTGATCCCCCCATGGCCATCAACCATGTGGCGGAGCTTGCCAAGCCCTTCCTTTCAATCGGCAACCAGTACGGCGAGGGCTGGTTCCTCGCCGGTGAGATGGCAGAGCTCATCACCTCCGGCACGCCGAACATCGTGTGCATCCAGCCGTTTGCGTGCCTGCCGAACCATGTGGTCGGCAAGGGCGTCATCAAGGCGCTGCGCGCGGCCTATCCCGGCGCAAACATTGTCGCTGTCGACTATGACCCCGGCGCGAGCGAAGTGAACCAGCTCAACCGCATCAAGCTGATGCTCACCGCGGCGCAGCGCGCGCTGCACGCGCAGGAGGCCACCCCGAAAAAGCCGCAGCCGCCCGAGGCTCCGTCCATCAGCCTGCCGCACCCCAAGGTCGCAATGCTCTGAGCGCAGAAAGCGGCAGAAATTGAAAAATAGGCTTGCTTTCCGCACCTTTCTATGGTATTATGAGTACCTGTGAATATAGCGTGATCACACGTTCAACAATTTGGAGGTTTTCACCATGACTTTATTCGTTACGATTCTTCAGCTTCTCTGCGGTCTCATCGTCATCGGCATCGTCCTGTTCCAGAGCGGCAAGTCCGCCGGCTTAAGCGGTGCAATCGGCGGCGTGGCCGATTCCTTCATGGCCAAGAACAAGGCCAAGAGCACGGATGCCCGTCTTGCGCGTGCCACCAAGTGGGTCGGCGCTGCGTTCATCGTCCTGACGCTCGTGCTGAATATGCTGTAAGAGCAAACGAATCCATAATGAAGAAGAGCGGAAGCAAAAGTTACCTACGCATAAGGACAACATTTCAAATTACCGTTCAAGTAGCATTGAAAAAGCCACTGACTCTGAATTATTCAGGGTCAGTGGCTTTTCGTTGAAAACGAGGCTGCATTCTGGTACAATCTATGTGTATAAAAGGAACTTCTCATAATTGCACCTTACAGAGCTTGTTTATGTAACCGTTGTAATACTGCAAGACCTGTTCCACGGCCCCGGCATCACCGGCGTGGGCCGCCTCGATCACTGCAAGGGGCAAAGGCTCCTTATATCTGGCCTGCTTCATTCTGCAATACCTCCCGTCAGTCTTGTTCTCATGGTTTCCAGCGTCTTAGTCCTGTGCCGCTGGACGGCGCTGCGGGACATTCCCACCACCGCGCCGATCTCGCCGTCCGTCAGTTCCAGGACACAATGCAGTATCAAGATGCTTTGTCCCGGCTGGGGCAAGCTGGCAAAGGCAGCGGCCACCAGCCCGTCGCTGATCTGAAGCTCACAGCCATAGGCCGGAAATATAAAACTGTCGCTGGGGTACTGATCTATCGTGCATAGCGTGTCCAGTTCCGAAAGCGGCAGCGTTTCAAAGGATGTTTCCCAGCCACGCTGACGCTTCCTTTCCCGGAAGTAGTCAACGGCTTCATGGTACAGTACCAGCTTGCAAAAATGGTCAAACTGGCAGCGCCTCCCGTAATCATCAGGGGTAACTTTCATCTTCTCACCCCCTTTCCGTGGGGAGTGAGCAGGATGATCCTGTCCGTTGTCAGGGGCCTATGCTGGCCCTGGTCTGCTGACCGCCTCCTTTTCCATCTGATTTTTTGCCGGAAATGAGAATCCGCGAAAATCGACAAAAATCGCCCGGCAGGTCGTAAACCTACCGGGCGACGATTTGAAGCGTTTTGTTGTTTTCTTACATGGTATAGTTCATACTCATAGCCGGAATATTCCCGTGGCGGGGCAAGGCTTTTTTTAAGCGGTAGAAGTGGATTAGATTATAATGATAGTAAAACAGCATGGCGGCGTCCTCCCGTGGGCCGCCATGCCTTTAACTGCTGGGAATGACAGAAAGAAAGCAGCGG